>Ga0315282_10014359_pt1 | contig 11809 bp, 21 predicted proteins | sample YL17G07_20_MG_FD_203693 | JGI IMG/M metagenome (GOLD analysis project Ga0315282, IMG submission 203693) | Sediment microbial communities from Yellowstone Lake, YNP, Wyoming, USA - YL17G07_20 | ecosystem: Environmental > Aquatic > Freshwater > Lake > Sediment | place: USA: Wyoming | collected... | reverse complement strand
GTGTGAAGCCTGTTTTGCCTGTCTTTACAACTTTCATCCCATACACCTATGTATTACTCAATGATAACAGACTTATAAGCTTTATGGATTATTTTAAAATTAAAGACAGACTATCCAACCACCCCTGTATTTACGAATTATGATACAGTGGTTTACACTATCCATTGCCTCTAATTTAGATTGAGGTAACACTTCTAATGCCTCTGACCAACTTAGCTCATGTGGAAATTCTCTACCTAATGATATAGCCTTTTTCAACAGAGAATCATATTCTCTTGGATATGGATTACTCATGCTCTTACACCTATTATTTTACTCATACATATCTATCTTATAAGCTTTATGGAAGAGTAACCGTAACATTTATAAATAGCACTTACTAACATAAATGTAGATGTAATTAGTGGGTTGAACGAATGAGACTTAATGTTAGTGTTCCATCAGAAGAAGTCATAGAAGCTTGGATCATGTGTCATTTTTGTACATTAATATTTAAGGGTGGTCTAAGTCTTTTTCTTGGAATGTTTAGCATAGATATTATATTTATTAGCCTTTATTTGTTACGTGATAAAGAGGAGACTAAAAATTGAAAGACTCAACAAATTTTGAATATCTAACACACATACTTATGGGTGTTGTGAAAACAATATTACTTGTTCCATTCATACCTTTTTATTGTGTTTGGGTTGTTGGTAAAGACTTCAGTTATTATTATAGGGAACAACATACCAAATACGACTTAAATGAGGATAAAGATAAGTGGTGGAAGGCAACATGGGAAGAATGACCGAAAAGTTAAAAATGAGTGATGAGATAAAACTAAACCTGAAAGATTACTTTCCAGCCAGTTTCCCTATCGGGTTCTCACTATTGATGCAGAAATTAGATATGCTTGAGGAAATTCAAAACGAGACATGGGAATTGCCTAAAAAATGGCACATAACCGATGGTAATGGAGATTATGGTAGTTCCGATAGTATAAAATGCGCTGATGATCTTATAAAAACACTCCGAGGTAAAAAGGTGAAATGAAACATGAGTAAAAACAACGATGATTGGAAAAAAGACCCTAGTAATAGACGTTCTGCACATTGGCATGATGCTTACCTTAGTGAACATGCTAAGGTTGAGGTACTTGAGACTATCAAAGATAGAGTTATGAAAAAGATGGTACAATTCCATGAAGATGAGAGGTATGGCAGGCTCTATACATGGGGTGGCGAGGAAGTTATGTGGCTCACTGAATACTTTATTAAGGGTGGACATTTCAATGATGACGATAAACACTGTCCTTTGAATGATGTAATTGATGCAATGAAGGATAGGTGTGACAGACTTGAGACTGAACTTAAGAAAACTAAGGAATTACGGGGTCTTGAGTTTGAACAGCTAATAACAGCTAGTGGTAGAATTGCCGAACTTGAGGGTGAATTGGAGAAATGTAAAAAATATTCCAATAAACAATTTGATGGCACACAAAAATTAACCAATAGAATAATAGAACTTGGAATAGAAATACAGAAAGATAATGCTGAGGAAATCATAGAAAAAATAAAACGATATGGTATTTGCATTATTGATAACGGTGCTAATGGGGGTCTTTGTATAGGGAAAAACTGCAATGGTGAATGGATTAGATGCGAGTCACGGCATGTTGTTTCTCTACAAAAATATTTATTAGATATTGGAGATGATAAAAATGAGTGAAAAATTAAACTATAAAGATAAAGATACTCTTAATCGTATGTTTGATTTATGCCCTATTTGTGGTGGGCTTCATCCAGCAGGACATAAAGACAATGAGATTAAGGCTCTTAAGGCTGAACTTGATAAATATAAGGAACTTTTGAAAGAGGGATGGAATTACAAGAATGATATGCTTCAATGGAAGGAATATAATGTTTGGAAAGAAAAAGTAAGGTTACTTCTTGGTGAAAGATAGAATGAGTAAAATATGGGATTGGTTAATAATGGCTGAAGAGGGTGAGGTTCCACCATTTTGTTATTTCTGTATATTGGCTCCAATCGTTCTAATTATTCTTATTGGTATGGAGGGGGTAATATGAGTGAAAAAATGTATGTTGAATCGGATGTAAAAGAATTCATAAACCGTTTACCTGAGCTATCGCAAGAACCCCCAGAAACCCACTTAGTCATGTTAGCAGTACGCTCTAAAAAAGCCAAAGAACTGTTACAGGTTAAGATCAGAGATTTGGTGGTAGAAAGGGCTATACTTAGACCCGATCCATTCTGGAGAAAACGCTATTTCAGCAAAGTCCACAACTTTGCAGCACTACAATATAACGGATTTTACGATCTAAAAGAAAGTGTTGTAGTTCCCAGAGTGCCGACTGAGGCTATGGGAATTCTGGCTACATTGAGTCCACGAAATGTCTACTTTGCGATAACTGAGCTTATGTCTGAGAACATAAAGTATCTCTACGAGCACAGCCTACTTAGTGGCATGGAGTTGGCTAAAGAGAACAGCAGGTTTTTCGGGTTCCTACATAAGCATAAGCAAAAGGGATGGAACTTTGTGACACTGGATATAGATTCGAGAGATGACGACATTTTCAGAGGTTGCTTAGATATGTCGTCATGTTTCCCAAAATTCATGGTTACGGAAACATCTGGTGGTTGGCATATAGTTCTAAGTCTGAATAATTCACAGTCTGCCAAAGACTTCTATGTGGGTGGTGGCATATGGGACAAAATGCACGAAAAGTACCCATGTGTCGAACTTCAGCGAGATAGTCAGGAACCAATACCCGGTACTTTATATTGCAGAAAGGGTGGAGAACACTTTTTTGTAAGATTTATGGAGTGATAAAACATGGTAGAATGTAAAATATGTGATAAATGCGGAAAAATTATACAAACACATCTTATTCCCCATGATATATATGCAGAGGTAAAAATTGTGGGGCTTGAATATTCTTATGATTTGTGTGCAGCCTGTATTAAACCTGTACTTATAGGAAGAAAAAAGATATCCCCTCCCTAATATTTTTTCCTTAGATAATTAGTAAATTTATTTGTAACACTAACTTACTAGGAAAAAATACCAAGCAATCGCAAAAAATAAAATTTTTGCTTTTCCTTAGTTCCAAAAAATGTAAGTAATATACCCAATTTGGGTAGAAAACAGGATTATCTCTATCAATGATAAAACAACGAATCCTCTTGAAATACTAACCTTTGTTATCCTACTAAGAATAATTAGGAAACCAACTGCCGTTATAATGCAAAAATATGGAAGCCTAGTGATAAGGGTGTTAAAAGATATGTCATTGTAAAGAAGCATCACACGAAAGAGGTTAAATATATTCCAAATTGATTCGTAAGCCATAATGCTCAGAAACGTCAAATTAAAAATAATTATCAAACGCTTAATAAATTTGATATTTAGAAGGTAATAATATCCTGCAATTCCCAAAAGAATCAATATTGCCAAAGTTATCATGTGGTATGGAGGTAAGTTGAAAACTAAAAACCTAATTGGCTTAACATTCCAAGGATCGTTATGCAGTTCTATGACTATTTGAACTAATGAAGGCAGCCATAAAAGGGGAAGAAAAAACTCTAGTTTTTGTTTGAGGTCATTAGGCAAAGAATTACTCACCTATAAACCATACTTTTCGCTTCTACGAACTGGATGGACTATTGCCTCATACTCTAAAATTTCCCTCTCAAATTTCTTTCGGTTGTGTTTAACTATCCTTTCTACAACGGCATTTATTTCAGACTTAGCCTGAATTATGGCAGGATGATTAAAGGGAATATAGGAATTCATCTCTCTTGGATCAAAGCCTGTTTTATGGACTTGCAATAAAAGTTTATCACCTGCACCGATTGTGGTAATGGTCACATTATCAGGGAAATCTTTTTGTATTGTGTCCATACGACCTGAGTCGGGGCACTGATACCAACCCTGCTTGAATAGCTGCTTTTTGGCTGCTATTATTACGGTTCCAAAGTGGAAATTCGGCATATCTACACTCATATTTCTCCCTTCCTTCCTTTAAAATCCATTCTGCTAGAGATTAGATCGGCTGAGGCTACGATTGCACCTAAGAGAGTATCGGGGTAAACTTCCGTAACACTCCAACCTCCCATATGACCGAGAATTGCCTGTTTTACCTCATCAGGCATTATGAACCCTATCTTTTCCCAATCAACAACAGGGACAAAGGCATGATCATACTCGTAAGCTGGACTTAGACGATTGTGTTCAAAGTGGTCATCGATCCAAATGTAGTAGTCTGTTTTTCCTGCATCATGGAAAACGATAGAAATTAACAGGTGATCCAAATTGATCTCCTTAAATTTCATCGTATATACAATACCTATTGCAATGTCTAGCATTTCCTCGGTATGATCTCTAAGTCCACCTTTATAGGGGTGGTGGAAACTGATACTAGCAGGGGCATTATCGAATCCCCTATCTTTGAGTATGACTAGGTACTTGAGGGAACACTCCCTGAGGTAGCTGTTCCTAATTTCTAGTAGGGCTGTTTCTATTTTCATTTTTTATCCCCCAATAATCTAAGAATGGTTGAAAAGAGATAGCCAATAAACATGACAACAATAGCAAAAACAACTGATAAAATAAGCATTACAATTACTCTAGCTATCATAGGATCGTCTAATGCTATTTTAACAACACCAATAATAATTGCTAATACCCATGCCAAAATCCATATTAGTTGTTTTACATTCAATCTTTCATCATCCACAATTTATCACCTCTATATGTTTGGTTGTTTTATCATTTCCAAAATGCTCATATATAGACCAAATTATAATGACAAGAGAACTAAATAAAATAGCCAGAAGTAAAATAATAATTAACATCACAGGAATAGTAATTAGTATATCATTCTTAAAAAGAACTAGATATGCACATGCTATAGCGAGATATACCCAAAAAAATATCCAACCAAATTGTTTTTTATTCATTTTGTGTATCTCACATCTCCTTTGAATTACTGAGATAGATAAGGTCTTTCGTGAAATAGGACGATGCAAAACCATTTTCAAATTCATTGGTGTTAGCTATGTCTTTATACACTGAGGATATACAATATGCTCTACCTCCACTAAATCGTGTGCGTACTATATCTCCTTTGTGTAATTGTCTGCCATTAGCATCTAAGTTATTCACTTTACCACCTCTACAGAATCGAGACTGTAATAGCCTGATAGTGTCCATGTAACTTTAAAGGTATAAACTGTCCCTATATCAAAGTTGTATGTCCCATAGAGTACAATATGTTCAGTATTAACACCCACTTGGTAGCTAATCCTTGTGACATCATTACATGGGAAAGTTACATGTTCGTGTTCAACAGACAGAACCCTACAGGTTATATTCTGAAGAAAGGGGGTATTCAAAAGCAATACACCCGACATTACTAGCACACAGGCTACTAAAGCACAAATTAATATTTTCTCAGACATCTATGTTCACCAAGACTATTCCTCTGTAAGTATGTTAGCATCCTTATGTTTATAAATGTTACGGTTTGTGCTACCTACTCTCTCATAATTATGTTAGCATCTTTGCGTTTATGAACATCAAGTTTTTCAGTTTTCTTTTTCTTTTTTATCCTATCAGGAACATGGGGAATATCCTTTTTTGAGTCACCGCATGACAGACAGACACCAAGACCATTATAATAATGTTTGCCCTTTTCGCAACGAGGCATTAAGCCTTTCTTACTGAGTGGCATTTAGGTTCATCACCCAATAGTCTTTGGACTTACAATATTTGAGGAACCGTGTTATAGTTCTCATAAGTCTCTTACTGTGTTTAGAATCGTTATATTTGAATCTATTGTATTTATGAGCAAGTTCGTGGCAGAGTAAACCAACACTTGTGTTGTGAGGGACTCTAATTTTTTTTATGTATTTGCATGCTGCCCCACGTTGCTTAATGCCAAAAAATTTTATCACAGGGACAGGGAATTTGAAATGTCTGCAAAGTTTCTTCGTTATTATCATGGCATTTGTATCGGTAACAAAGATATGGTATTCTTCGTTAAAAACCTTCTGTTCTGTCTCATAGAATTTTAACCACATACATCATACCCATCCCCATAGAGTACGAAGTTACTTATAAATTTTATGGAAGGTAAAGTCTAGATATGACTGAGTAAAACCTAAAATATAGCATTTGAGATAACGGCTAGGATAACTATAGTTATAACGAAACCCAAAAATACTCTGATGTTCATCCTTCCTGACACAGCCCCAAACAGCATACATATACCAAAAATAGGGATAATATCAATCATGACATTTATGGTTCCAGATAAATTGACGAGTGTTGTGGATGGTGTTGATGGTGTTGAATCCGGTACAGGCTTCTGATCAATAGGATTAATTGGCTTATTGCTTAATGTGCTGTCTGTTTTTTTATCCACATAAATAGTTGTGTCCATAGCACTTGTTGTCATTTTTATAACAGATGTGGTTAATGTTTTCGTAACAGAAGTATATAACACAGTAGTTGAAGAGGTGATTGTTGTTGTTGTGATTCCAGATATTATTCCCTGAAGCCAACTAGGAGAACCATCCGCATTTCTTGGTGGTTTGTACCCACCTTCGGATTCAGCTTTGGCATAACGCCAAAAGAAATAGCTGTCCTGACCGCTACCCATTATCTCATCTTGCTTTGAAGTTAGCAGAGTAAGGAAAGAGTCAGCATCCGATTGAGATGTCGTGGGTGTGACACCTGTTTCACTAATGATATATGGAACATTCATATTAGTGTTAAACTCAGCCTTCCTGTTATTGAAATAATTGGTTACTGAAGCATCTGTATTTCCTACACCATACTCACTATAGGCACTTTTAGTCCAGACAATATTAGCAAAGTCCTGTCTTTCGTTATATCCCTTATCTATATAATGGAGAACTATTATTGTTGTTGGGTCAATTCCTCGTATAAGATTAATCATTTCGGTGTATCTATCATTACAGGCTATTCTAGCAGAGTTTTCATGAGTTGCACCAACCATAGGTTCATTCAAAATCTCCCAGAATATTATATTTGAGAAATAAGACTGAGCTTTGCAGTGCTCAACCATAGCAGAATAGTATTTAGTAAACTCATCCCAACTTGTTGCACCATAACCCCTTTTAAGGAAGAAATCATCTGAAAATGCCTGTTGCCCAGCTTCGTCACTACTATATCCACCAGTAGATACTAACCAACTAGGGAATTCTGCCCCACCAGTGAAATATGAACTATATTCATATTGATGGTTATCAACCCAAGCCCAAAGACCATTTTTAGCACACCAATTAAGTGTTTTGTCTAATGCTGTCCAATCATAAGTTCCTTGTGTTTTTTCTATTTCACCCCAGAAAACAACAACTCTTACAGCGTTATAGCCATTAGTTTTGAGCCACTGGAAATCTTCTTCAGAATAGACTGGTTTTATGTTCCATCCCTTGAGATTTAATAAATTGCCCTGAATGTCATATATCCTTATACCGCTTACATAAGGTTTATCTGACACTGTTATTGAATTTGGATAAAACCCACTTTCTGAAATTACTAAGTCTGGATTTGCACCACCATCATCTACTAGGTAATTGTATTTCCAGTAACAGAATCCAAACCCCTTAGAAATAGATTGGTTTATAACATAGCTTACATATTGCATTTCTAACTCTAAGGTTGTCGCACCACCATTATCAGGTGGATGGCATTCTATCTCACCACACCAACAATAATCAAATACATTATCCCATCCAGATATTTGAGTATTAAAACGGTAATCAGCAATTGCCTTCAAATCTTCCCAAGTAGATTTTGAGCCATAACTATAGGGATGTATTGCTAAGACACTGTTCAATCCCTTAAGGCTCTCAGAATAGTCTGAGATATGTAATTGTGGTGGAAAAACAATGTATTTGTTTGGGTTAATATTATGAATACCCAAAGCGGTTGAATACAGAAGGTCTGCTAAAGAAGAATTTGAAGCATAATCTGCATACCTGCATTTCAATGTAGGTTCATTACAAAGCTCATATCCAATAACCACACCGGAGCTAGAATAATGGTTTGCAATAATCATCCAGTTCGGAACCCAATTGGGTGAACCAACCAAATCCGGTTCTGAAGTATATTGCTCTAAACAGTGGAAATCTAGAATCACTTTTCCACCATAAGAACCAATTAAACCAATAATAGCATCCAATTTGTCTAAATCATAATTACTAAACAGAAACGGAACTCTGTAGACTGTAAAACCCCATTTAGACCCCTTTTCTATTGCAGCACCCCAAACGGTTGCATCATAAGTCAATTGAGATGGATATGTAAAACCATACCAATTTCGTGGGGTTAAAGATGCTTCTGCGAATGATATAGGAATATTACTTACAATCAGCACCATAAATAATAGCGGTATAAACAGTCTACTTATGACTGAGAATATATATATTGTTGTAAGTTTATCACTGGAATAGTTAAAAACCATCTATCTATCTATCTACCTACCTTATGACTGAGCAAGTCCAACACATATCGTAAATTGGTTTGTGATATTTGGACTTACAGACTTTGCAGAGAACTAAACCTTTTTCTCTAGCGTAATGACATCGGTTACAGAGGACTAAAACTTCATCCTCTTCGAAATTTGTGTAGCCTTCTATGATCTTAGCTTTTTCTAGGTCGTAAGATTCCTTAATAAAAGTCTTGTTGTCTCGCTGCCAACGACCCTTGGTTATTTCCAGTATCTCCTTTTGTTTTAGACCAAGAGGGGCAGCCACTCTAGTCTTATCAATATCGGTTTGAAAATCTGGTGTTTTTGAATAGATGTTGAAAAGCTTGGCTGCCACTTTTCGGTAAAGTCCTAAACCGTACTTTGGTCTTTCGATATGATGAACGCTTAAGGAAACTTTATGTAGTTTACCATCTGTGTCTGTATATATTTCACCATCTTTTTTGCCACACCACTGACAAAAAGGGATTTTAGTAAGGAGTTCGGTGCGTTTTTGTCTCCAATCTGGGCTGTTCCAAGAATGACTGATAGAACTCAAAACGATATCATGTATATGTAGTGTACAGGGGGTTTATAAATATTACTTATCACTGAGTAGATTTTAGCTTTTCTAGTATCTTTCTATGTCGCTCTTTATCAACTCTATGCCTTGGTGAGAGTCTAAGTATTCTACCACAGTATGGGCATTGTGGTCCCATGCCATTTTTTGAATAAGTCCATTGTTCAGGTGGGAAAAAGGTTTCACACCTAGTGCATCTACCCTCAACTATATTGCCTTTCTCATCTATGTATCTTATATGACCAACCATAACAATCCCTCAGATACTCAAACCACACAACTTGGGTGAGGCTTTCATGTTATATCTAACAGCTAATTTAAAGATTGTGGTTAATGTAGGTATTAGATTCTCGTTATCCTGAACATTAGGTATTAAATAAATATCTCCTGTCCTTAACTCGTAATGTTGAGCAAAAATAGCCACCTTTTCAACGTCTTTTTCTTCTGAAACCAAAAATTTAAAGAAAACCGTGACATTAGGTATATTTACGGTTGCCCATTCTTTAGAAAACTTACCATAATTAGGTGAAATAGCATAATAGAGACTATGAACACCAGACAAAACACCGACCTTTTTCTGATCAAATATGGTTCCCTCTGTCTGTATCTCTATTTTTGAGGGTCGAAGATAACTATACAATTTTATTAGGCTATCCCATTGTAGAAGTGGATTTCCATTTATTACGAGATAATTGGTATCAGCTAAACCAGCCATTAATATGCTCAACCCTACCTGTTCTGGGATTTGAAAATCATATCCTTCTGGAACAACAGGAAGTGGTTTTAAATTAAGGAATACTGCAGGATGACCATAAAACATGCCTTCCTCTTGTAATCCCTTGTAAACCCTATTAACACTTAACCCTTTCATTTGTGCCAATCTCCTCCTAATTTCTCAATTATACCTTTTAGTCTTTCCATTTCATCATAATCCCAGAGAAGTGCGGTGTTTGCATTAGTGATCTGGCGTTCATACCAGTGATAGTCACTTAAGACCATATCATAAAACACCAAACCTAATGTAACACCACAGAATATAAAACTTTCCTTCGAAGGGATTACTAATACTATGAGTATAGAGGCTAAGAATGACATAAATATCATCGCTCTCTTCTTACCCATTTTCTCAAACATTAATATCAATAAGTAAGTATAAAGTTTTATTTATAAATGTTACGGTTACAAACTATGACATTTTTCTGGAGTAGATTACTTCCACAAACTACTCTTTTATAATTATGAACCTTCAACCCATAAAACTTATAAGCAACATCCCCTAACCATATTCTGGTGAAGAAAAATGAGTAATCAAAAATACGGGAGCTTGACGTTCCTTATTTTGTTGGCAGTTGTGGTTTATGCCTCTGCAAACTTGCTGTCTTTCATCGGTAAATCCGGTGTAGTACAGGGTATAGTTACACAGGTTATAAATCTGACAGAGTTTGGGTTCATCCTTTTACTGGTCATGATTGTTTCAATATTTAGTGGAAAAAATGACTACTCTTCAACTACATAGAACTTCTTATTTTTCTTAGGTTGTGTTTTGAGTAGATAGTCTAGCATGATCGCAGAATTGAGGAACATTAAAACTATAAATGCAGGTTGCCATACTACAATAGAGCCATATATAGCCGAAACAGAGATTAGAAATAAAATAAATGCAATTAACCTTTTACCTCTTCTAAGACCGGGAAACCTAAACTTTTCCTTCTCTGCACCAAATTCTCCTATTAAGTCCTTTGCAGCATCTGGTAGTGCAATTTTGGGAATTTTAAGTGGCTTCGTTTCTTTTTTTCCAAGCTCAGGATCGGGGGGTGTTGAATCTGGTGTAATCCACTCATCGGGAATTAAATCTTTATCTGTTTTACCTACTAGAAATATTCTGATTTTAGTGAAAATTCCCTTCTTTTTAGGCTTGGACATAATATCACAAAGTATCTAGTTGAGTATATTTATAAATGTTATCATTCCACAACAGGTATAGCATTGATTAGACCAAACACTATTGAAACTACAGTATCAATAATTTTGGTAATCACAAATATTATAAAGGACATTACATCAATCATTATACCTATATCATGGAAGAATGCCGTCATCCATCCTATCTGTTGACCTCTTTTATCTAGGCTATCAAACCACCATATTATTGCAAATATTGGAACAGCACCAACCCATAGATTGAAGTTGATTAATACCCATAGGTCGCCCACTCCGGTTGAAATGGCATATGTATCATCTATTATGGATAGTGCGATTGTTATAATTTGTATAAGTGTATTGAGGAATTGAGTTGACCAGAAGAATAAGAATGTAAGTGTATTAGTGAAAACAGACATTATTGTTACTATAAGACTGAATAGGAATCCGCTAGTTATTAGAGTTACAGCATAACCCCACATTGTTATGGCAAAGTTTCCAAATTCTGTGATAAATCCCGGATAGCCCATTGCTGTAAAGATGGTATCCATAAATCCAGCGAAAATCTGCCAAGCACCTATAGCACCAAATATTATTGCCTGAGTCACGGCTGTTACAGCCTTCCAAACCATCGCACTCCAGTCCCCTAGTAGTCCGTTGTTGGGACTGGTTGGCATGAGTGGCTCGATATAGGCAGGAGTATCGATGCCTGTCCACTGGACTGTGTTCTTGGAAACTTCGATAGAGAACTCCTTCAATGAAACATCTATAGGTCGAACAACACTCTGGTAGCGAGTGAGATTGGCGTAGACTT
>Ga0315282_10014358_pt1 | contig 11809 bp, 8 predicted proteins | sample YL17G07_20_MG_FD_203693 | JGI IMG/M metagenome (GOLD analysis project Ga0315282, IMG submission 203693) | Sediment microbial communities from Yellowstone Lake, YNP, Wyoming, USA - YL17G07_20 | ecosystem: Environmental > Aquatic > Freshwater > Lake > Sediment | place: USA: Wyoming | collected... | reverse complement strand
CCACCTCGCTCTCCCGATAGGCTCCCAGGGCGCTGCCGAAGAGCACGTGGGTGCCGTTCTCCACCAGCGACACGAAGCGCACCTGGGGAAAGCCGCTCTTTCCCCGGCTCGCCCCAGGCCGCCCGAACGTGCGGGCATTGGCTGCCGTGTCGGGCACCGCCAGCGTGCTGCTATCGAGGGTCACTAACCGCCACTGCCGGTACCACGCCCCCCGCGTCTCCGGCTGGGCGATGGGCGTCACCACTTCGTCGTGCAGCGCCTTTATCGGCTCCCACCCCAGCCGCGTGCGCGCCGCGGAGATGCTCGACTTGGCTGCTACCCTGAGGCGCACCCCCGGCCCAAACAACCACACCAATCCCTCCAACAAACAGCGCAGCACTTCTCGGTACGACACCGACATGTACATCGTTAGACAGATCACATAGTAGACCACTACCTGGGCCGGCAATTCCCGCTGACGCCGACTCGCCCGTCCCGTCGCCTCCAGCACCGCCCGCACCTGCGGCAGGGGCACCACCTTGCTCAGCACGCTCAAGCTCAAATAGTCGCTGAGCCCAGGCCCGGCGGGGAGAGCGGCGGGGCTGCGTGGCATGATCCACCTCCTGTCCAGGAATGGACAGGAGGTACCACATTCAAGGCTAATCGAACAGTGTTGAGGCTAGGGCAGGTGGAAGACGAGAACCGTCGGCTGCGGCAACTGGTGGCCGACGTGACGCTGGAGAAGACGATGCTGCAGGAGATGGTGCGGCGAAAAGCCTGACGCCTGCTCGTCGGCGAGAGCTGGTGCGGTCGCTGGCGGCGAGCTGCGGGGTGAGCGAGCGTCGGGCGTGTGCGGTCCTGCGCGTCCTAGGGCGAGCCACCGCTACCGGAGCCTGGTGGACAGGGCGGAAGGAGTTAGGGGGGAGGCTACGCGAGTTCGCGGGGGCGCGTCCCAGCTGCGGATATCGGCGGCTCGGACTGCTGCTGCAGCGAGCGGGCGGCCGGCCAACCACAAGTTGGTGCTCCGGCTCTGCGGGGAGGAAGGACTGGGACTGCGCCGGAGACGCCCCAGAAGATGGGTGAGCGCGGCGCGGTGGGTGAAGCTGGCGGCCGTGCAGCAGGCCAACGAGACCCGGAGCATGGACTTCATGTCGGACCAGCTGTAGTCGGAGCGATGGATTCGGGTTCTGACGCTGGTGGACGGCTACAGCCGTGAGTGTCTCGCCGTGAAGGTGGGAGTCAGCCTGAAGAGCGAGGATGTGGTGGAGGTACTAGAGGAGGTGATCCGGCAGCAGGGCACGCCGCGCGGCCTCCACGCGGACAACGGCACGGAGTCCACCTCGGTGTTGATGGATCGGTGGGCCTACTGGAACGGGGTAACGCTGGACTTCAGCCGATCCCGGCAGGAATGCCTGTCCATGTCAAATGGCGATGAGACACCCCTGAAAGGCCTCTGATCTCGCTGGCGGGTGAGTATCATCTCTCCCTCAGAGACCGGCAGGGGGTGTCTGAACGCGCCGCATATCGGTTCCCAGATGATACGGGAGGGAGCCAGCCTGGGCAAGCCCAGCTCCCCTAGAACGGTTCCACGGGCCCTCGACACACACAATGGTATCCGGTCAGGGCAAGGACGGTCCCAATGTGTTCCGGCACCGAAGCTAAGCCGCCAAGTCGTCTCACCCCAGTGTCAGCCAACCGAGGTCGGCGGGATTGCCCGAACCGTGCGCAAGCCGGCTCTCGAGAGGATGCTGTACCATCCAGGAGTGCATGGCGCTGCCTTCTGGCAGGGCCACTCGACGCTCCAGATCCACGCGCATGGGCCGTTCCGTCGAACCGTCGGGGCGCAGACGCCGCAGCGGGATTCGCACAGTTGCCGACCATTCGCTTGCGCTTGCAAAGGCGGTTGCGGCCCAGGCGCTGTCCCCCAGGTCGTAGCCATCGGATGCAGACCGTGAACCGCTCGCCGACACGGAGAACGACTGGCACGGCCAGAGTCGTCGCGGCTCAATCCGCAAAGTGACGGTTTCGTCCGGCAGCGAATCCGGCGGGGCGGCAGCAGCTAGGACACAGCGGACCGCGAAGTACAGGGCGCTGTCATCGTGACAGGCCTTCCATAAGGTCTGGACTGCCGGCGTCTTCTGGTCAACGCCGAGTCGCTTCCCGTCCCTGACCTGGAGCTCAGCTTCCGGCAATCCGTCCCACACCGGACCATAGTACCTGCCGTCCAGCGTCGGCGGTGTGGTGACCCGGCGGCAGTCGTACTGCGGGCCCTGCGGCCGCTGGCCGGTGAAAGTTGTCCAGAGCGGCTCGCCAACCCGGATCTGGCGTGCTACCTGAGGGAACTCCCTGTCAAGGAGGCCCTGCAACTGCTGCATCCGCCATTCGATCTTGGCAGGGAAGTACTTGTAGCCCTCCGCCTCCGAGTGGAAGCCGAGTCGGGAATCGGCCCTGCAGAGCTCGAGCAGTTCAGCATCCCGTGCCAACTCACCCTTGACGATGCGCTTCATCGCCGCGAGGAGCACCTTCTGCTTCGCCCGCGGCTTCCACGGCAGTTCCTCGCGCATGGCATAGAAGCGCAGCACATTGTAGCCGCTCTCGAACTGGATGCCCAGAGCTGTCGCTACGCCGATGTCGCGCCGTCGCTCCTCATCATTGGCGTAATGTGGCAGTAGTCTCCTCAAGATCGCAACGCCGCGGTTCCAACTTCGCGCCATCTCCCGGCAAAGCTCGAGAATCTCGTCCATCGTATGCGTGTAGTAGAAGCACTCGCCGATGCGATCTCCGCTCGCAGGGTAGAGCCGCTGGGTGGAACTAGAGGCGATCTGCCACGAGGGGCTGATCACCCGGTCCGCGGGCTCAAGGTGCAGCGGCCAGACGACGGCGTCGTGCATAGGGCCATACCAGCCGAAGATATGGTTCAGCGGGAAGTGACTGTAGCCGCGCTGGAACAGCTTCCAGGCTCTGACCACAGCCCTGGCGTCGTCGCCCCAGTCGCGCCGCGCCATGGACATCAGAAACTTGTCTTCGGTCTCAGGGAAGGGGGCGAAAGCGAGTTCCCCGGCGGACTTGGTCATGATGCCCGGGTAGTTGCCGAAGTACCAGCACTGCATGACGCCACTGACCCCCAGCTCGTGCATGGCCTGGTACTTGCGATAGAGGTGTCCGGGGACAGGCACGAAGGGCACCGTGGCGACCTCATGGCTGCAGCCGACCTGCAGCTTGGCGAACATGCGGTTCCCATGCTGCACAGCGGCCTGAGCGCAATCAGCGAACAGCCTGCTCGGGCCGATATAGGAAAGCCAGTAGTCGAAGATCCGAATCTTCCGCCCGCACTGCTCGCCCAGGGCGGAGGACTCGAAGTTGTGCTGGAGGATGACTCCTTTCGGCAGGCGTCCGGCGGAGTCCAAGGTCATCTCGTCACCCCAGGACCAGTACTGACCATAGGGCCATGACACGCATTCTGCGTTCGGGTCGGCGGCATGCATACCGCGCGCCATGGCGGCCATGGTGTCGTTAAGGACTTCACTGGGCTCGCGGTCTCTGCAGCGAGGACACGGGATGTTCTGCGAAGTCTCGGAGTAGCAGTGCGAGCCGTGCTCCCCAATGCTGATGTTGATGATCCCACCCAGGCCGGGAACCTCGGTGAAGAGATTGCGCATGGCTTCCTCGAGGTAGGCAAGGGCAGTCGGGTTGCTGGTACAGAAGTAGCGACGGTTTCCCCATCCGTGCCCTACGAGTTCTGGGTGTGCTTTGGCGACCTCGCTGTCAGCCGCGAGGGGCATCGGCTCGTTGCAGTAGGTGTAGATCCTGATCCCATACCGGGCGCAGCGCTCGACGGTCTCGCGCAGCTTGTCGAGACGCAACCTCGGGTCCCGACCGTATTCGGGGATGACCGTCTGCGGGCAGATCTCGGCGAAGTGGATCGTGAGCCAGAGACCGTTGACCCCTTCGTGGGCGAGGCGGTTGAGATACTCGTCGGGGTAGTAGTTGATATCGTCGGTCAGCTCATCGCGGTTCTTCGGCGGCCGATGGATGGGTCCGAAGAAGCATCGCGAGATCCGCGTGCGGATGACAGGCCAGCGTTCGACCGTCCCGATCTTCAGGAAGGGGCCACCCGCTCGGAGCATCTCGTCCTCGATGAAGAAGATTCCCCGCCGGATGCCCTCCGTGTCGCCGGCCAGGATCTCACAGCGGTCCCTGCCTACGACAATGCGGTAGGTCTCACGGGAATCTGTACTGATGCGTCCGGTAACTATCTGATAGGACCCGGCTCGACAAACGCCAGCGGCGGCCAGGAACCGGTCCAGGTCTTGGTACGCAGTTTCTAGCACGCCGCAGGGGTCCAAGAACCGGGCCTGGACGGAAACCCCATCCTTGAACGCGACCTCACCTTTCCGGGGCTCTCGGGGCTGCCATTGGATACTGTGCCATAGCGGGCGCTGCAACTCGTCGACGAACCTCCAGGCTGATGCTGGCGGCTGGACCGGTTCAGCGGTCAGTTGAGACATGCCTGGTCTTCCTTTGGTGCGTTTTCCGTATCAGGGTCGTTCGCGTTGCAGACGAATCACGCTCCAGGTTGTGGATGTTGAGCGTCCGTAGGAGCGCTGTCGTGGGCCTCCTGCATCGCTGGCCTCGCGTCCCCTTTCCAATCATACAGTCTCCTGCACCATGGTGATGCCTGCAATATTCCAACGGCGATGGGACACCCCCGACAGCCAGCTAGGCTTGCCCTTGACTCCCAGTCGCTTCCTTGCCGCTTCCCTCGGGGGCAGAACAGCACGGGCCCAACGGCCCTCGATTCACGCACCAAACATCACTTGGTTGGCTAGAGTCTCCGGTAGTACGTTACAGTTGGTACAGCGATGGTGAACCCGGCTTTCTCGTAGGCGCGTCGCGCCGGCGCATGGGCCGGGTCGGCACCGGTATCAACCCGGACGTAGCGGATCCCGGCCTGCCGCATGTACTCGAAAGCCGCCTCGTAGAGCCTCCCTGCGATACCGCGGCCTTGATAGTCTGGGTGCACTGCATTGTTAGAGAGCGCGCCGACAGACGGCTTCACACAGTCGAAGGTGACGAAGCCCGCGACAATGCCCTCCAGATCCGCCACCAACACACGCTCCGGGTCTGTGCACGCGCCACGGATCTGGCACTCCTTGTCGGCGCGCCAATCCGGATGCATGACAAGGAACAACTCGTCACCCATCTGCTCCCGAAAGCCCAGAAAGATGGGCTCCCAAGCAGCGATGGCGATCTCCACAAGGCGCTCCACATCCTCCGGCTGCATTTGCCGAACGGTAACGGCGTCAGGCATAGGTCCTCCTACCATACGCACCTGTTCGCCACACGCTCAGGCCGGACCTCCGCCGCTGCTGACGGCCTGCATATTGCTCCGCGACGGATGGTCCGGCGGCCGCTCGGCATGATCTTGACGCGCGGCGCTGGGGAGGGCGCCGCGAACGCGTCGACCTCTGCCTGTAGGCTTGTACACGCCCCGTCAATGGTTAGCGAGACCTGCTGTCTGTGTCGAGGCCCAGTGACGCCACTCCAGGCGCGCCGCGGAGCACCAACCCCCTCCCCGGCCAGCCGCGGGTCCTCCGCGAACTCCCACTCCTCGTTCAGGGTCAGCCAATCGCTTCTTGTCCACTGCGGCCTCGGGTATTCCGACCTCGGCAGACTCATGTCGTTCCTCTGCATCCTGTGGCTAGTGTTTCGGGACTTTAGTCCCGAAACCACTCCTATCCTGTGTCCACAATGACTCTGCTTTTCACCAGCAGAGCAGGAACCCCTCCCAAGTGTGCGAACTCTACGGCCGGGGGTACACCATGAAGCGACACATCGTCCTCGGCGTGCACATCACTGACCGGCTGAAGCCGGAATTCCCCATATCAACCAGCTTTTCCTTCCTCGAAGCAGAGCACCCCACAACACAGAATCAGACGCGGTCGCCGAGGACGCCATGGGTAGTGTAACAGCGGTTTTGCGCCCACTTGACTATGATAACCGGGCTCGCCGTCGGTAGACGAGGGGTGAACAGGCGTAGTGCTTCTGGAAACAGCGATCGAAGTGGCTGGCGTCCACGAAACCCCACATGTTGGCCACGGCCTTGATCGGGTCATCGGACCTGAGGAGTTGCTCGGCGGCGGCGCCGAGGCGGTGGCGAAGGCAGTACTTCGCGAACGTGATCCCTATCGCCGCCTTGAACAGCCGACTGAACGCGCCGCGGCTGAGGTTGCACGCCCGGGCCGCCTCCCCAACGTTCACAGGTTGAGGCGTCGCTAGCACCAGTCCGATCGCGCGCGAGACGCGGCTATAGGCATCCCGGGGAGGCGCGGAGGGCCAGGCGGGCGGAACCCAGTGCTCCCGGGCGAGGAGCATCATCTCGAGGAAGATGATGCGTCGCCACAGTCCGGCCTCCACCGACCCGGCTGACTGCTTCCCGATCACGCGGCCGGCGAGGGCGAGGAAGTCATGACGCAGCGCGGCCGGCGGGTGGGGGCGCAGTTCCGGGGGTGCAACAAAGGGCGCCAGCCAGTCGTAGTGCGTCGACTCCTCCAGCCCCTCCGCCACCAGCGCCTGCGGCAATATCCCGAAGGAGAGGGCGGCGGCGGGCAGGGCCAGCAACTCGTAGGCATGGGGCTCCCAGGCCCCCTGGAACCACACGTCCCCCCGCTCGACTACCCGCGCGTACCCCTCCCCCAACCGCCGCAGTCGCCCGGATAGGAGCACCCCGAACTCCAGCGCGCTGTGCATCTCCACGTAGGGCTCCTGTGGCACGCTGAAAGTGGTGTAGTGGATGCTGACCGTCTCCTTGCCCCGCAGCAGATCCCACACTCGGGGACGCGAGTAGGCGGACAGCGCCGTATCGTCATGCCGTTCTCGGGCCGTCATATTCTCTCTGACGACCGCGCCACAGCCCAGGCGCGGCGAAGCTGCCGAGCACGATTATACCACTACCGGATTGAAACAGACAAGCCTGCCGTTGACCCCAAAGGGCCCTGCTGTCAAAATTGATTGCATGCAGACGCGTTGGAGAGAGAGGATGCCGCGTGACGGTTGGACAATCCGCCGCGACCGCCTCGTCCACCTGTAGCGCGGGCTGCTCGGATTCCCCCCCGAGTCCAGCGCGAGGGTCGGCGCCTGCGCTGGAGGGGAGAGGAAGGGGACAGGAGGGGTCAGGCCTGACGTGCCGTAGCCGACGGGGTGGGGAGGCCAGATCACCGACTCCATCTTGCAGTAGCAGGCCGCCGCTGACTAGAGGCCTTGGCCTCGGCGAAGATGGTGCTCAGGGAGGATGACGAGGGCTGGCTGCTTCACCTGCTCCACCTCCCTGAAGAGTCGGACAGCACGTACATCGACGCCACGGCCGCCGCCCCGGAAGTGGGGGCGAAGGCCACGCGGGATTGGCCGGTGGGGTCGGTCAGACTGTGCCTGAGTGGACAGGAGCTGCCCGTGCAGCGAGCCGGGGAGGCGGTGAAAGGAGGTGCGCGCGCCCAGATTGTGCTGACTGTGTATGCAGGAGCGTAGTCTGCGGATGTGAGATGCAACATAGGCCGTCGGACGATATCTGTGCATACAATTGACGAGGAGAACGTGACATGACGAGATCGCGAAAACCAGGTTCAGGATTCACTTTGATCGAACTTCTGGTGGTGATCGCTATTATAGCGATCCTGGCAGCTATGCTATTCCCCGTGTTCGCTCGGGCGCGTGAATCGGCCCGCAAAATGCAGTGTCTCTCCAATGTGAAGAATATTGCCATGGCGATTCAGCTGTACCTCACGGACTACGACCGGCTGTTGCCGGGTGAACACGACCCCGCGGTGATTGCCATCTTCGCGGACCGCGGGTGCGGCGACTTCTACTCAAACAACTTGGCCCTGCGGGCCAACCCGTACTTGAGACCACCGGTGATCCTTGACGAGTACACGAAGAACCGCGACATATGGAAGTGCCCGAGCTCGAAGCGAGACGAGTACGCAAGCTCGACTATTTCTGTTATGGAGGGCCTCGTCTCCTACTGGAACAGTTGGCCCGAGTTCTACCAGGATGAGGCAGCGCCATGCGAGAACGTGTGGCCGCCGGGGTGGGGGGGTATCGTCACTGACACGAATGTTCAGAAACTGTGGGACGAGGAGGGCGCGTTCCACTGGAGCATCACGGCTAACTCGGTAACGGATCTGAAGCTGAGTCAGATCGATGATCCATCGTGGTATGTCGCGGTTTCGGATGGAAACCGCATCAACATCAAAAGTCCGGGGTTGATGGCGTACCCTGAGCTATGTCGCATCGATTGTCTGGGGCCGGAGTGCGCCGACATGACTGCGGAGAAGATTGAGGAGTGTGGCGTCGCGGACTGCTGTGCCTCGAACGAGATGCGGGTGAACACAGAACTGCTGAAGCCATGGACTCGCCACCTGGGCGGTTCCAACATCGGGTTCATGGACGGGAGTGCGCGGTGGATGATGGCCCAACAGATTCTGGCCGAGTCTCCGCGCTATGCCTGCGGCTGTTGGGGAGGGGGTTTGGTTTACCGGAAGTTGAAGGGCGTCGAGCCTCGCGGCCCCACGTCTGCTGCCGGCTCACCGGCCAATGGTGTCCCGGAGGGCGCCACGCCTTCTCTCGAATGTGGGATGATCCCCCTGTACTGAGATGAGCCGTTGAGGTTTTCTCTTGCTGTGAGACAGACGTTGGCGGGACGCCTTGAGGCGTCCCGCCAACGCAATCAGGTTGACGTATGCTCCTAGCTGGGCTTGACACCTGCCAGCAATCAGCAATTGGGGGCGCCGGAGGAGCGATCACGGCTTCTTCCGTTGCACCAAAGCCGGTACGCTAGGCCATGGGGCGCTGCCGTGTTTGCTGAGTGGGATGTGTGAGCTGGGCCGGTATCGGTGGCGCAGGATGGTGTCCCATCCGACGCGCCTTGCTCGCGCCATCCGGGCAGGGCCTGGCGCTGACAGAGGATGGCAAATACCAGTCCGTCGTCGTGCCCGCGGTTTGCGGGTACCAGATGGTCGTCTTCGAGGAGGCGTCAGATGCATGAGTGTGTTGCTTCCTCGCCAGACCGGACTCCGGCGGGAAGTCTGATCGGGATGAGACTGAGTGCTGTTCGCATGAGCACGATCCTCGCCGGGCTGCTGCTTCTGGTCACACTCTGTCTTCATATTGTCAACCGAGGAGAGGCCGCGATGACGGGAGCTGACGGGCGCGGGTCGGTCAACGTTCAGGACTACGGGGCGTCTGGCTCTGACTACCAGACTGTCGCTACCACTGTAGCCGGGGAGAGGAGCATCACCGTTACTGGCACAGGTGACTTCAGACCCGGACAAGAAGTGATCATCGATGGTGCATACGTGCAGTACCAACACCGGTTCATCTACGGCCCGGGAAGCCCATATGACGACGCGAGGCCGCTTCGCGACGAAGTTGAGATCAGAGGCTACACCGGCGCGACCGGGAGCTGGATTGTGTACATTCTGGACATCGACGGACTGGACCCTTTGACGTTCCGGTGGAGCGATGACCTTGCCCGAACGTGGAAGGGCACGAAGATCCCGGTAACCTTCGACTGGCAGCCCCTCAGCGGGGGAACGGAGGTGCGCTTTAGGAAGCGGGACTGGGTGGCAGGTAACATGATCTCGTTCTCCGCCCGCGATCACCTTATCACCAGCATTGAGGCGGTGCGGGGCAACGTGATCACGTTGCGGGACGCGCCCAACCGGACCACAGAGAAGGCGCTTGTCAGCCATTCGGACACCTCGGCCGTGCAGGCCGCGATCGACTCCGCGATCAAGGAGAAGCGGAACGTTTTCTTCCCAACCGGAACGTATCGACTGACGCGGGGCATCCTGGTGCGGGACGCGGCGGCCATCCGGATCGAAGGCGCGGGCGGGGAAACCACCATAGTCGACATCTCTGACGGTACCGGATCGTGCCTCTCGCTCGACGGCGGGACAGAGGTGACGATCCGGAATTTCCGGATGGTGGGGCACACAGGCGTTACTGAAGGCGCAGGAGCCTTTGCGACCTCAAGCGGCCATAGCTTTTGGGCCTCTGCTCTGAAGCCGTGTAACGCGGTTAGCATCCATGGGACGGAGCGTGTGCTCATCGAGAATGTTCACGCGAGCAAAATGGCGAGCGAGTGCTTCTACTCCCAGGGTCCAGAGAGGGAAGGCACGAAGGTGCCAAAGAGCTACACAAAGGAGCTCACCTACCTCCATTGCTCAGTGACCGATTGCGCGGCCAATGCCTTCAACAATAACGACATGGCGGAGAACACGTCGATTCTGTACTGCCGCATCGAGAATGCGGCCATGAACGTATGGCATGCCTGGGAGGGCCCCGCTCGCTACATCCGGCTCATCGGCAACTATGTACATAATGCTGGCCCCTTCACGATCGGCGATAAGAGCTCTCGCCCAGCCCATTTGCACGAACTCGGTTGCGGGCAGGCCGTAGTCTCCGGGAACGTCTTTGAGGGGGGCGGGCTGGCAGAAGGCATCGAAGTCGTGCACGGGCCTACCCAGGTGGTCATCTCCGGCAATCTGTTCATCAACTACAACGGCCCGGCGATACGCGTTTCCGGTGAGACCGCTCGCGCACAGTTCTCCCAATCCTTCCCGGCGCGCAATGTGACGGTGACTGGGAACATCATCGATATGACCTCCGATCCCAGGAACTCCGGCTGGCGCACTGGCATACGGGTCGGCGGAGCGTCTGACGTCACAGTGAGTGACAACCAGATCTACTTACGCGGTAGTTACGATCCCCACGTGGTTGGGATCACGATAGATGAGCCCTCGACGAATGTGACTGTGCACGACAATCTAATCGAGGACTGCGCTTACGGGATATGGGCCCGTCGTGCCACCTCCGAAGTGACCAAAGTCATCGATGCGAGAACATTCCTGGAGGACTCATTGCCGTTGGAGTGGCGTACCTCGCATCTGTACCGAGGTTGGAAGGTGATTTGGTTGAGCGGGGACACGGTGAAGGGCGTTTCTGTCATCGACTCGTTCGATCCTGAGTCGCTCTGCTTCCGGCTGAAGGAGCCCCGTGATCTGCACGTGGGCGACCAGTTCGAGATCGCCCCTCCCGGTGGCGCCAATTGGAACCTTCACGACAACACCATCACCGGGTGCCTCAATCCGGCGGTGCTTGATGCCTATGGCAGCAGCACCTCAACCTTTGCCCGCAACACGATCAGCCGCGGTGGTGCAATAGGGGTCCGGCAGGCCCTCGATATCCGCGGGCGGTTCAATGTGATCGGCAACCTGTTCAGTGATTTCGATGAGACCGGGTCAGTCGTGCTCGCGCTCCATCCTGACCGATTCGGGAAGGCCCTGCCGAACGTCATCGGCGACAACATATTCGAGAACTGCTCGGGCCCCGTCGCCGAGAGCCAGAAGGGCCTCTGGAACGCTTGCAGCGTCAGCGGCAATCTGTTCGCGGGCCGAAGAGGCGGAGTGGCACCCAGCGTTATCAGTGGGTCCCAAGGTGCGCCCTAAGCTAGCAGCCTTGTGATAAAGTCGGTTTTTTGCTCATTTCAGCAGGTAATGAAGGGACGGCGGAGAAGCAATATAGTAATTGCTTGTTTGTGGAGATCCCATGCAAGGACGCAAGGCGCCGCCAGAAGAGTCGCTCTTCGTCTACCACGACCCCTATCGCGAGTTGCCGCGGAGTCGCTTCTACGAGGCGCTGGAGAAACATCTGGATTTGGAATGGGTGCGAGAGGCGACCCGCGGGCTGTACGCGGAGGGCGTCGGCCGGCCTTCGTTGGACCCGGTGGTGTTCGTGAAGCTGAATCTGGTGGCTTACTTCGAGAATGTCGTAG
>Ga0315282_10014357_pt1 | contig 11810 bp, 8 predicted proteins | sample YL17G07_20_MG_FD_203693 | JGI IMG/M metagenome (GOLD analysis project Ga0315282, IMG submission 203693) | Sediment microbial communities from Yellowstone Lake, YNP, Wyoming, USA - YL17G07_20 | ecosystem: Environmental > Aquatic > Freshwater > Lake > Sediment | place: USA: Wyoming | collected... | reverse complement strand
CGTAAAGCGATAAACTCCGGGCTCTTGGGGGCGGGGCCCCCAAGAGCCCGCCGGAAGGGCTGTCTTGTCCCCTGCCTACCTACGCAATATCCGGAAGACCCCTTTTTTATCCCTTGTATCCCCTGATTGCTGCTATTTCCCGGCCGGCTGGGTCGCCGGGGCGGACGGGCGGATGCCGAGGTCCTGCTGGATGAAGTCCTCCATCAGGTTGATGGTCTCGGTCGGGCTGAGCCTGCCGTCGTGGTCGGCGTCGAACTTCGCCGCGCGTTCTTCGAGTTGCTTGCTCATGCCTGCAACGAGGTCCTCCCGCTCCTTGGCGTCGAGCCTCCCGTCGTGGTTGGTGTCGAACGACGCGCTGAACCGTTCGAGGTACCCGATGGTCCCTGCCTGCATTTGCTGCTGGAAGCCCTCGCGTTCGGTCAGGCTTATCTGCCCGTCGCCATTGGTGTCCATGTAGCGGAAGGTCTTGGCGAAGATGGTCCAGCCGGCCTTTTGCCACTCCTTCTGCACGGCCTGCTGCTCGGCCGGGCTGACCTGCCCGTCGCCGTCGAGGTCGGCCATGCGACGCTGGAAGCTCTGGCCCACGTCGCGGAGTTGCTTCTCGAATTTCTGCACCTCCGCCTGCTCTTCGGTGCTGATTTGTCCGTCGCCGTCGGCGTCGAAGTTTCGCAGCCGCCACTCGGCCAGGGCCGCCTGCATGTTCTGTCGCCCGCTGTCGGCGCGGTTGCCGGCCTGGGCGTACACGTCGCGCCGGGCGGCCTCGACGTCCGCCAGGAGCTGCTCCTGCTCGTCGAGCTTGCCGTCGCCGTCGAGGTCGAACCGCTGGAGGTCCGCCTGCTGGCGCCAGTGGCTGGCCTCGGCCAACTGCCGATCCTTGGCATCGGCCATTGCGGCCAACTCCTGCTCGTCGAGCTTGCCGTCGCCGTTGGCGTCGAAGAGCCGCAGGTCCCGCCGGCGAGCCGCCTCCTTGTCGCGGGCCTCACGCTCAGCCAGGGCCTTTTCCATTGCGGCGGTCTCCCGCTCGTCGAGCCGCCCGTCGCCGTCGGCGTCGAACTGCCTGGCCGCCAGGTCATCGAGCTCCGACTGGGCGTCCTTGGCGACGGCGTCCATCATCGCCTTGTGCTCGGCGGCGTCGATTTGGCCGTCGCCGTTGGTGTCGTACTTGGCGAACATCTGCCGGCGCAGGCGGGCCATCCGCTCCTTGATCTCGACCAGGGCGGCGTCGTCGGGCCCGCCGGCGGGGGCTGAGGTCGGCTCGTCGATCTTCGCCCGCTCGGCGATCACCGGCGACTTGCCCGGCAAGCGCCCGGCGGCGAGCATTTCGTTGGCTGCCGATCTTTCCCGGCCGGTGAGCCAGCCGTCCTGATTGACGTCGAAGGCGGCCAGCACACGCCGGCGGATGTCCTGGCGGTACGCCTCGGCCTCGAACCAGTCGATCGTGCCGTTGTGGTTCTTGTCGAACGCCAGCATGGCGGTGAAGTCGTCGTAGGGGCGGACGAACGCGCCGGCGGCCTTGCGGGCGGCGGCGCACTCGCCGGCGTCAAGCTCGTTGTCAACGCCGGCGGCCTTGAAGAACGCCGCCCTCTCGGTTCCCGGCTGGTAGGGATCGACGGCCCCGGCAAGCACGTCCGGCGCCTGCGGCGCCGGTTGGGTCGCCGCTTGCGGTGAGGCATCCCCAGCCGCGGGCTGCGTCGCCATTTGGGTGGCGGGGTTGGCGTCGGCGGCCCGGGCGGGTGACAACGCCGTCGCGGCCAGGCACGAAACGCAAGTCACGCAAAGCAGACTCGTGCGCATCGGACGTCTCCTTATGCCGGGACAAGGCATGCGCGCCGGCGGAAAACATACACCATCATAGTCTATCAGGTACAACGGGCCGCCACGGGAAGTTATTACGCGCCTGCCGGGCTTGGACGATTTGCTCCGCCGCCTCTGCCGCGGCGGACGGCTTGGGTGTGGCAGGCGCCCCATGAGCCAGACCGAGGCTCTGCCACCCTAAGACCTATGACCTAAGAGCTATGACCTTCCTTTCGCAACAGCGTCATGTTGTTGCGGTGGACGGCCTCGTCGTAGAGCTTCTCGCCGATGACCTGGGCGATCTGGTGGGTCTTGAGGCCCTTGATCCGGCCCAGGGCGTCGGAGTCGTAGTTGGTCATGCCCCTGGCGATCTCCCGCCCGGCGGAGTCCACTATGCTCACGGTGTCGCCTTTGCCGAACCGCCCCGCGACCTCGGCGATCCCGGCCGGCAAGAGGCTCTTGCCGCCCTCGACGAGCGCCGCGGCCGCGCCGTCGTCCACGACGAGCCTGCCCGAAGGCCTGGACGCCTGGCCGATCCACCTCAGCCGGCTCGACAGCTTTCGCCCGGACGGGACAAACAGCGTGCCCACGTCCCGCCCGGCCAGGATGCGCGTGACCACGTTGGGCGTCCGCGAGTTGGCGATCAGGGCGATCTCGCCCGAACTCGTCGCCAGCCGGGCCGCGGCGATCTTGCTGGCCATGCCGCCCGAGCCGAGGCGGCTCTTCTCGGCCGTGACAAGCCCGACGGCAGAGTCGTCCCCATGCTCGATCACGCCGACTCGCCGCCCGCCGTCCATCACGCCGTCGACGCCGGACAGGAAGATGAGCACCTCGGCCGCCAGCATCCCGGTGACGTGCGCGGCGATCGTGTCGTTGTCGCCGTAGCGGATCTCGTCGATGGCGACGGCGTCGTTCTCGTTGATGATCGCGAGTATGCCCATCTCGTGCAGGGCACGCAGCGTGTTGCGGATGTTGAGGTATCGCGCGCGGTCCTCGAAGTCCTCGCGGGTAAGCAGCACCTGTGCCACGTGGACCCGGTGGCGGGCGAAGGCGTCGTGGAAGGCGTCCATGAGCCGGCCCTGCCCGACGGCGGCGACGGCCTGGAGCTCCGGCATGGTCCTGGGCCTCTCGGCGAGGTCCAACTCGCCGACGCCCGCGCCGATTGCCCCGCTGGCCACCAGCGTCACCTCTCGCCCGCCTTGAACCAGAGCGGAAATCTGCCGCGCCAGGCCGCGGATCGTCTTGAGCTCGATCCGCCCGCGCCGGTCGCAGATGGCGTTTGTGCCAAGCTTGATCACCAGCCGCCGCACGCCGACAAGCTGCTGCCGCGGAGTCTCGTCGTTGTTAGAACCCATTGGATGTCCTGCCTTCTCCGACGATGATAACTCATCGCAGAGGTCGCGGAGAGAAGAAGCAAGATTAACAGAAGAAACAGAAGCTTTAGCGGAAGATTACATGGATTATGAGATTACATGGATTAAGAAGAAACTTATATGTGCTTCTATCCATGTAATCTCATAATCCATGTAATCCCTATCCAAGCATCTTCTTTTGTCTCTTGCCGTTTCTTTAGGTTTTTGCCTCCTGTCTTCTTCTGCGATCTCTGCGTGCTCTGCGTTGAATCTTCTTCACGCGATCTCATCCGTCGCGATCTGGCCCGGCTGCTCGGCCGGGATGCGGCCAAGCACGCGGCAGATCATTTCCACGTTTCGTCGCGTCGCGCCCATTTGGCTGCGAACGTAGTCCTGTGCCTGTGCGGCGGACTGTGCGGCGGCGGCGGGGTCCGTCAGCCACGCCGCGAACTGGCGCGTCAGTGCCTCGGCGTCGGCCACGCGCGAGCAGCCGTGCGCGGCCAATTGTTCGGCCTGCGGGAAGTTGAACGTGTGAGGCCCGAATGCCGTCGGCTTGCCCAACGCGGCTGATTCTATCATGTCCGAGCCGCCCATTGGCACCAGCGACCGGCCGACGAACACCGCGGCCGCCAGCGAGTAGAACTTGCGAAGCTCGCCCATCGTGTCGCCCAGCAGCACGTCCGGCCTGCCCGCAGGCGGGGCCGCGCCGTCGCCGTGCTCGCTTCGCCGCGACAGCGATAAGCCCCGCGAGGCGATCAGCCTGGCCACCTCGTCGAACCGCTCCGGCTTTCGCGGCACTATCGCCAGCCGGGCCGCGGGGCAGGTCTTTCTCACGGCCGACAGAACGTCCAGGCAAACGGCCTCTTCGCCGTCGCCCGTCCCGCCGGCGACCAGCAGCCCCTCGCCCGGCTCGATGCCCATCGCGGAGGCAAGGGCCTCCTGCCCCGCGACGTGCAGGCCGACCTGGGCGGTGTCGAACTTCATCATGCCGGTCGCGTGGATCTTGCCCGGCTCGACGCCCAGGTCGCGGTACATAGCCGCGTAGCTTTCATCCTGCACGCCGATGGCGGCCAGGCGGTTAAAGAGCCTGCCCGCCAACTTGCCCAGGCGTTTGTAGCGGGGGTAGCCTTTGTCCGCCCCCAGGCGGGCGTTGACGATGACGACGGGGATCTTGCGGCGGTTGCACGCGGCCAGGAAGTTCGGCCAGGCCTCGCCCTCGATCAGCACGACCAGGGCCGGCTTCTGGCGGTTCAGTGCCCGGCCTACCGCCAGCGTGAAGTCCAGCGGCCAGCGGAACACGACGTGGTCGTGCCCGAAGAGCTTCTTCGCCGCGGCCATGCCGGTGTCGGTGGTCGTCGAGATCGTCACGCGGAAGTCCGGCAACTGCGAGTGCAGTTCCTCAACGAGCGTCCGGGCGGCGTTGACCTCGCCGAGGCTCACCCCGTGAATCCAGATGGTCGGTTGCAGGCCGTAGGCTATCGGCGCGGCCCCGAGCCGCTGGCCGAGGTCGCTTCGATACCGCCCGTGGCGGGCCATGCGGTACAACCATATCGGACTGGCCGCAACCAGCCCGAGAGCGTAAATGACGTCCAGGATGATTCCCATAATCACAAGAGTATGCGAAGGCGGCTCGGCGGTGTCAATTTGCGGGAAAGAGAAGACCGGATAGCGGATTACCGCAGAGGCGCAGAAACACAGAGGCAAAAGGCAGGCGCGGAAGGCTTCGGACTTCAGGCAACAGGTTGAATCCCTGCTCGCTGAAGCGAGCAGGCCTCACCCGCTACCGGCTACCAAGGACTACTTGAATCCTTCGACGTTTCCGAGCGTGTATTTTTCGACGGCCTTGGCGAGGTCCACGTTGTTGATGTTGGCCAGGGTGCACATCCAGGCCAGGACGTCGGCGAACTCTTCCTCCTTGTTGTCCTGGTCGGCCCCGGCCAGGGCGGTGGCCAGTTCGCCGACTTCCTCGATGAACCACATGAAGGTCCCGGGCGTGCCGCGCTGGCTGTCGCGGACGTAGTACTTGTCGCGGATGAACTGCTGGAACTCGCGGAGCTTCATGTCGCGTGTCAAAGGAACGTCTCCCATCATTTCGGTTGGGGAATTCCAGTTTTCTCCCAGGGATTGCCATCCCTGGGCTTCGGAGCGTTCACAAGAATCGCGGATGCAATGCGACGCACCCTATCGGGGTTTCTCCAGTTCTTCTATGGCCTCGTCGATTCGTTCCAGGATTTGCGCGGCGCGGCTTTGGGGGTCGAGGGCCAAGGCTTTTTCGGCGTCATCGCGTGCGTGGCGGAGCATGGCGGGGTCTTTGGCGGCCCGGCCGGCGAGGTAGCGTATCATGGCGGTCTTGGCCCACGCGTCGGCGGATTTCGGCTCCAGGAGCGTCACTTTTTCGATGGCGGATATGGCGTGGCCGAAGTCGCCCTTGGAGCGGTATATGGCGGCCATCGCCTCGTAGGCGTTGGGCTGGTAGGGGTTGATGTGGGTGACTTCCTCGAAGTACGTCAGCGCCTCTTCGTCTTGCCCCGCCGCGCGGTAGGTCTCGGCGATCTGGCGGGCGTATTTCGGGTCGGTCATCGTGTGGCGGTGGAGGTGGATGAGGTTGGGCAGGGCCTTTTCCGGCTGGCCAAGCTGGTTGTAGATGGCCGCGAGCTGTTCGTAGCTGTAGCTGTCCAGCGGCTGGCGCTGCTGGAGCAGTTCCAGGGCGGCGATTGCCAGTGCCCACTGCTTCTTGGCGATGTAACATTCCGAGAGCACCTTCGGCGCGAAGCTGGTGGTGTGGTCGATCGCTTCGAGCCTGTTGGCGGCGTCGCCGGCCTCGTCGTACTTTTTGCGGCCGCACAGCACGACGGCGAGTACTTCCAGGGCGCGGGCAGAGTTGGGGTCGAGCCGGAGGGCCTTTCTCGCGGCCTGCTCTGCCGCCGGTTTGTCGCCGCGATGGTACTGGGCCTGCGCGAGCGTCGCCTGGGCCGCCGGATCCTGCGGCTTTTCCTGGGCGGCCTTGGCGGCCTTGGCCAGGTCGGGCGGTGGATCGGGGTCGAAGCCCCACTTCTTGACCGTCGCGTGGGCCCACTTGTCGAACGCCTGGTCGAAGTCCTTCTCCGGCACGCCGACGATCCGCTCGAAGACCTCGGCCTGGCTGAGCCCGTCGTGAAAGCCCTTGAGCATCTCGATGATCTTCTCGTAGCCCTTGGTCTCGATGATGTACTCCATCACCCACTCGCTCTGGGCGTAGGCGAGCGTCCTGTCGCCGGCCTGCTTGGGCCTGATGAAGCCCCAGTCCAACTCCCTCATCGGGAACAGCTTGCCGGTCCTCGTGGCCGCAACGAGCATCTTCACGAAGGCGTAGTTCCGCTTGTCGGGCTGCTGGAAGACGGCGCAGGCCTCGGTGAACCAGTGCGGGATGCGGTTGTCCGTGGCCGAGAGAGTCACCGTGTGCGTGTACTCGTGCCGCAGCACGACGGCCCAGTTGTGCGTGCCGAACGGGCTTCGCTCGCTGTTGGGTGCCACCAGCGCTATCACGCGCCCGGTCGAGGCGCCGACCGTGCCGATCCACCCCCGCCCGGTGATGCGCACCGAGAAGTCCGCGTGGTTCGGGAAGAACTCGACGATTGTCTTCTCGGCCGGGGCGTGGGCGTAGTCGGCCGCGATCTCCTTGTAGATCTTCTCCATGTACTCGGCGACCTGGTCGGCGAGGATGGCGTCGAGCGTGCCGTCCACCTTGACGATGAAGTGGTCGGTCTGGCGGACCATGTAGTCCTTCATCTTGTTCAGCAGGTTCAGGAAGTTCACGACGTCGGCGCGGAAGTCGTCGATCTCGTGGGCCTTCTTGAGCGTATCGAGGGCCTTGTCCTCGTCGCCGGTCTGGAGGAACATTCTCCCCAGGCCGGTCATCGGCTCGGCCTGCTCGGGGGCCAGGCTGATGGCCTGGCGGTAGTACTTCTCCGCGAGCTCGAACCGCCGCCCGGCGGAGAGCCACTCGGCGATCGCCAGCGGCAGGCCGTAGTAGCCCGCGTTGACCTTGCCGGCGCGGTCCATGTAGGGCTGGGCCTTGTCGGCCTGGCCGAGGCGGATATTTACGGCCGCCATGAGGCTCAAGGCGTCGAGGTGGTTGGGGTTCGCCTTGAGCACCTTCTCGACTATGGGCCCGACCTGGTCGAACTTGCGCCACTGCATCATGCAGTCTGCCTTGAGCAGCAGCGCATCGGCGTTGTCAGGCTGGATCGACAGGGCCTTGTCGGCAAAGGTGATGCACTTCTCGAACTGCCATCGCTCCAGTTCGATCGCCCCGAGGCCCGCGAAGGCGTCGGGGCACTGGGGGTTGAGCTTCAGGGCAAGATCGAATTCCTTCTTGGCCGGCTCCGGGCGGTGTTTGCCCAGCAGGAAGACCCCGGCCGCGACGTTGGCGGGCCAGTAACCCTTGTCCGCCTTGAGGTACGCCTCCTGGAGATAGTTGTGCAGGATGTTCGACGCCTGCTCGCTCGCCCGCTGGCCGGTGAGGATGGCGTAGCGGTCCATGATCCGCCCCAGCGCCACCAGGCTGCGGGCGTCCTTGCGGTAGGCGTCGGTGGCCAGGCAGCGCGACATTGTCTTGTAGACCGCCTCGGCCTTGGCCTTTTGGCCGAGCGTCTCCAGGACCATGCCGTGTGCGAATATCGCCGGCGCCCAGGCGGGTTCGAGGTCGTTTGCGGCCGCGGCGCGCTCGAGGGCCTGGTCGTACCTGCCGACTGCCCAGAGCGCATCGGCCATGGCGACCTGCCAGGCGGCCCGCTTGGCCCCCTCGGCCTGAACCTTGCCGAGGGCGTCGATGGCCTCTTCGTGACCGCCGGTCATCGCCAGCGTCCGGGCCAGTCCGATTGCGGCCGAGACGCGCAGGGCGGCATTGTCCAGCAGTTTGCGGTATTCGGTGCGGGCCGGGACGTACTGGCCGCGCATGTACAGTTCATCCGCTCGCTCCAGCGTGCCGGGCGGGGCCTTGGTGGTCAGCGTGGCCTCGGCCGGGGCGGTGGCGGTGGCCGGACCGGCAGCGCCGGGCGACAGGCGTTTGACGATGGCCTCGATGCCGCGCGAGATCGGGTCGAACACCGCCGGCCTGGCCTTGCCGCTGTCGGCGGGCTGTGTCGTGGGGCGGCCGGCGGGCTGTGTCTCGGCCGTGGCCCCGAGCGCCGGCGCGGACATCCAGGGCCCGAGCCCACCGGCGAGAACCGCCGTCAGAACCAACACCGCCAGCCGGCCGGGGCGGGCCTTAAGCGTTCCTGGCCCGAAATGTTTGGCCATTACGTTTCTCCTGTGCCCGCGCCTCCTGCGGCCGGGCTGACGAACACATTATACTCCAAGGGCCATCGATCGCTTAACAGTTTGACGCTATTAGCAGGGATCAGGTGATGCATGGGATGAAAAAGAAACAGGTTAGCCGCAGATTAACGCAGATAAGAAACGGCAAAGGCTTGCTGGTCCCATGCCCCCCTATATCTGCGTTCATCTGCGTTCATCTGCGTTCATCTGCGGCTAATCTGTTTCTTCTTCTTCCCTTCTGCCGGCAGGCAGGTCCCCTGATCCCTGCTGAGATGGGCGCGAAAAAGAAGCCGGGCCCGTTTATCGGCGGGACCGGCCCGTGCTGCGGCTTTGTGCAAATCGGCAGGCTCGATCAGGCTTCCTTGATGGCCTCGACCGGGCAGGTGTCGACGCAGACGCCGCAGTCGATGCAGATGTCCGGGTCAATCACGAACTTGCCGTCGCCTTCCTTGATGGCCTCGGAGGGACAGGCCTCGGCGCAGCTCCCGCACGACGTGCACAAATCACTGATCTTGTAAGGCATCTGTAAACTCCTGTTTCATGCCGGGCAGCGGCGCCGAACCACCTGGCAGGCGGCCTCCGGCCAAAGTAATCGCAAAGAACATCTTATAGATTGCCGGGGGTGCGATTCAAGGCGGATTGTCGGCGGGTGGGCGTGATTTTTCCCGCCCCTCGGCCGCGCCGCCGGCAGGGCGATATTGCTTTCTTCTTTCGGAATCGGTGTAATCTCCACAATCAGCTCGCATCTTGCTCTACAGCGGACCCGATTTCCCGGGCCTGGCCGACAGGCGGGCGTCTTGGAAAGGAGCCATCAATGGCGCGGAAGTTCGAGAACGTGACGAAGACCATCGGCAATACGCCGCTGGCGGCTGTCTGCAAGATAATCCAGTCGCCGGCGACGGTCTTGGCCAAGCTGGAGTACTTCAACCCGATGGCGTCGGTCAAGGACCGTATCGCACTGTCGATGATCGAGGCCGCCGAACGCGACGGCCTGATCAAACCCGGCGCCACGATCATCGAGCCCACCAGCGGCAACACGGGCATCGGGCTGGCGTTCATCTGCGCCGCTCGCGGCTACCGATGCACGCTCACCATGCCGGAGTCGATGAGCCTCGAACGCCGGAAGATCCTCCTGGCCATGGGCGCCGAGCTTGTGCTCACGCCGGCGGTCGAGGGAATGAAGGGCGCAATCGCCAAGGCCGAGCAGCTCGTCAGGGACATCAAGCACAGCTTCATGCCCCAGCAGTTCAACAACCCCGCCAACCCCGAGGTGCATCGCAAGACGACGGCCGAGGAGATCTGGCGCGACACCGACGGCAAGGTGGACATCTTCATCGCCGGCGTGGGCACCGGCGGGACGATCACCGGCTGCGGCGAGGTCCTCAAGGCCAAAAAACCGTCGGTGCGGGTGATCGCCGTCGAGCCGGCCGAGAGCCCCGTCATCAGCCAGGCGCTGGCCGGCAAGCCGCTGGCGCCTGGCCCGCACATGATCCAGGGCATCGGGGCGGGCTTCCTGCCCAAAGTGCTCAACATGGACATACTCGACGAGGCCATCACCATCGGCCAGGACGAGGCAATGGACACCGCCCGCCGCGCCGCGTCCGAGGAGGGCCTGTTCGTGGGCATATCCTCCGGGGCGGCCCTTGCGGCCGCGAGGATCGTCGCCCAGCGGCCCGAGAACGCCGGCAAGACCATCGTCGCCATCATGCCGAGCTTCGGCGAGCGATACCTCAGCTCGCCGCTGTATGCCCACCTGGGCTCGGAGTAGGCCAAAAGAAGGTAGTAGGTAGTAGGTAGTAGGGCGCCAGTGTCTGCGAACGCCAGTGATCCCCATGTGCAGGGGTGAAAAGCATGGGTCTCATAGGTCCTATAAGACCCATGAACAACGACCCCCAAGCCCAGGGATAGCAATCCCTGGGTGCCGGACTAAGAACGTGTATGAAAACCGGCGTTTTCCGTAGCACGGGCATCCCCGTAAGGGGTCCTGCGGACTTGCCCGTGAGTCGCACGGCCGTCCCGGCCGTGCTTTCCGCTGGTTCCACGGGCGAGACGCCCGTGGGACTCATGGGCGAGACGCCCATGCTACGGTTTTCATACACGTTTTAAGACCTTCCATCCGGAGTACCCATGACGCCCGAGCGTCGTTTTGTAGACCTTCACACTCACAGCACGGCCTCCGACGGCACGCTGAGCCCGGCGGAGGTGGTTGCCCTGGCCGACGCGGCCGGCCTGGCGGCCTTTGCCCTGACCGACCACGACACCACCAGCGGCCTGGCCGAGGCCCGCGCCGCCGCCGCATCCCGGCCGGGGCTGCGATTTGTCCCCGGCGTGGAGGTCTCGGCCCGCTACAGCCCCGGCGCCATGCACATCCTGGGCCTTGGCATAGACGAGAACTCCCCGGCCCTGCGAAATCTGCTGGCGGGCTTCATCGACGCTCGCGACGAGCGAAATCCCAGAATACTGGCCAAGCTGCATGACCTGGGCATGGACGTGGGCATGGAGGACGTCCTGGCGGCGGCGGAGAGCTTTGATCCCGGCCGGCGGCACGTGATCGGGCGGATGCACATCGCCGAGGCAATGCGGGTCAAGGGCTACGCCCAGTCCATCCAGGATGCCTTCACGCGCTACCTCAGCAACGGCGGCATAGCCTTCGTGGACAAGGAACGCATCGATCCGCGTAAAGTGATCGAGGGCATCGTGGCCGGCGGGGGAGTCGCGGTGCTGGCCCACCCCGTGCAGCTTAAATTAGGAGATGGCCAGGAGTTGGAAGATTACGTCCGCCGCCTGGTTGCCTGTGGCCTCGGCGGGATCGAGGTCTACCACTGCGACCACTGCGACCAGCAGACACGCCGCTACCTCGACCTCGCCCGCGCACTTGGCCTGCTGGTGACCGGCGGATCCGACTTCCACGGCGCCGCCAAGCCCGGCGTGGAAATTGGCCGGCCCAAAGTGCCCCTGGCCGCCATCACCGGCCCACTGGCGGAGATGGTCGTCGGCAGCCGATAGGTGGCGGCCGAGACTGTCCGGCAATTCCTTTTTGCAGGGATGCAGGGGATTCAAGGGATAAAGAACTCTGCTGCTTTTTCGGTCGAGAGTCCGGCGGCGGCGTCCGATATTGATTGGGTGGCGTGGCCGGGCTTTGCGCTCGTGCTGAACACGGATGATTCCGGCGTCGTAGGACTGGCGGCGAAATGTGCAGACCCAAGACAATGCAAGGCCCTGGCGGCAGCGGCTCTGGCGCCGGCCCCAGCGGGGCAAGCCCCAGCGGGGCAAGCCCCACCGGGGCAGGCGGGACGCTTGTCGCGCTCATCGAGGCGATGCGCCCGACGCATTGGATCAAGAACGCCTTTGTCGTGGCGCCGATTG
>Ga0315282_10014356_pt1 | contig 11810 bp, 12 predicted proteins | sample YL17G07_20_MG_FD_203693 | JGI IMG/M metagenome (GOLD analysis project Ga0315282, IMG submission 203693) | Sediment microbial communities from Yellowstone Lake, YNP, Wyoming, USA - YL17G07_20 | ecosystem: Environmental > Aquatic > Freshwater > Lake > Sediment | place: USA: Wyoming | collected... | reverse complement strand
CATTGCCGATTGCCGATTGCCGATTGAAGATTGGCAATCGTGGCTCTGTGGTTACCCGGATCACTCATGGCTGCTGTCCAATCGACAATCGACAATCATCAATCTTCAATTGGTTTTCCCGGCACGGTAGCGCAGCGATATCGCGGTGCAGGGCCTTCAGGGCAATGAGCATCTCCTGGTGCTCGAAGCTTTCGTGCGTGTCGCGATGCTCCACGCAGGCGGCCAGGCGCGACAGCGCGTCGGCTTGGGACCTTTGCGTGCCCAGGAACTGCTCGACGTATTGCCGGGCGATGCCGAAGGCGCTGTCCATCTGCTGCCGCTTGACTTCCATGGTCTTTTCAATCCAGTAACGCGCCAGGCGCAAGCCGCCGTAAACGAAAACCATCAGAATCAGGACCCCCGGCCCCCACCAGAGCGCGATTTGTTGAAAGTCACTCGGCATCAGTGCCCCGCCCGCGATTGACGATTGATGATTGTCCGTCAGCTGACGGATTGCCGATTGCCCAGCATCGTTTCCGCCTGGCTCTGAAATCTGGAATCTCAAATCGCATCGCGGTGTTCCCGTCAATCGACAATCTTCAATCGTCAATCGCCAATTCTTTCACCGTGCCACCAACCCAATCACGACCCCGAGGCCGACGTACTCCACGGCGCGCAGGAAGCGGCTGCCCCATGAGCCACGCGCCGCCCGGAGTTCCGCGCGGTGCAGGGCTTCGGTCCGGGCGGCGATTTCATCTTTCAGGCGAATGGCCTGGTTGAGGTCGTCGAGCGACTTGCGCATCTCACCCGCGATCGCCGCCTGCGTCGCCACCTGCTCCTGACAGTTGCCGAGCGCGCCATCTTTCACGGCCGATTGCTCGCGACAGGCCTCAAGCTCGAGGAAGGCCGTCTCGACGCGCCGCGCGCCTTCTTCCGTCAGGACAAACTCGGGACTCGGGACTCGGGGTTCGGGACTCGGGACTTGGGACTCGGGGCTCGGGACAGGCGGGGTGCCAGGTGTCAGTCCGTCAGCCGACGGACGGATGCCAGGGGCTGGGGGCTGGGTACTGGGTGCTAGGTGCTGGGGGCTGGGGGACTGCTCTTTCACTTCCGAGTCCCGAGTCCCGAGCCCCGAATCCCGACCTTCTGACACCCGGTCCCCGACACCCGACGCTTGTTCTTTCAGCCCCGAGTCCCGAGTCCCGAGCCCCGAGTCCCGAGTCGCGAAACTCCCCGGGTCGAGACGGGCAGCCACGCGCTGCTCCAGCTCAGAGGCGGGGAGGGTGGCCACCTGCCCGACCCGGGCGCGTTCCTCCTCACGGAGGGACACCAGACGCTGACGTAGTTCCTCGGCTTCGCGTTCCAGCCGCCGGCGACGAGCTTCCAGGCTCTCAATGGCGCGGGCATTCTCCTCGTTGGCGGCGCGCAAGGCGGCGTCGGCGCGGGTACGCAGCTCGGTCACCTGAGCTGCGGTCTGCTGCTTCAGTTGGCCGAGCTCCACTTCCCGCCGCAGCCGGGCGTCGTGCTCGAGAAGCCAGATGGCGACGAAGAGGACGCCTGCCCCGCCCAGCACGATCCGCCAGGGAACCCGCGCCGCGAGCGAGGAAACTCGAAACTGGAAACTCGAAACTCGTTGACCCAAGGCGGCCGCCCAAGATGCGAGTTTCGAATTTCGAGTTTCGAATTTCGGTTCGTCCGCGCTCATTGCTTCGGTCCCAGCACCCTAGCCACGGTCTCGCCCACCTTGCCCAGGCCGTAAAGGCTGGCGATAAAGAACGTCAGACCCTCCAGCCCCGGCAGCGCGCCCGTCTTCCAGACGATGCGCGAGACCCAGAAGCAGGCGCATACCAGGGCGCAGAAAGTTGCCACGCGACTGAAACTCGCTTGCCCGGATTCGGAGAACAGGTCTTGAAGAAAACGTCTCATTAGTTCAACCGCATCGCAGGTCGGTCCTTCAATGACTCAATGGCTCAACGAATCAATCTCTCAATGACCCGATGGCTCGATCGCCCGATGACTCGATGGAGCGGTAAATTTCCATCCGCCGCAGCCCCTGGGCGACATAATCGGGATCGAAAGTCTGGCCGTAAGGCTGCCCGGTGTTCCAGCAGTGGAACATCTCCGCGAACTCGCGCGCCAGATCGAGTTGGTAACGCTCGGCAAACAGCGCCAGCAGCTCCAGCGCCAGATGAAAATGAAAGCGCGGCTCGAGCAGATCGCGCACCGTGCCGCTGCGCCCCACCAGGTGATAGCCCATGATCTGCGTGAATCCCCAGGAGGTGGCGAGCTCGCGCAGGGCTTCGTCGCGACTGGCGGCCAGCTCGCGCCCGTGCGCGGCGCGAAACGGCGGCGTGAGAAAAACCGCGTGAAAGGAGCCAGCCTTGGGATGCAGCATCTCCGCAATCTCCGCATCAAAGTCGCGGCGAGAGAGCCCGGCATAGGCCGCGCGCCGGCCTTCCGCCACCGCCTTCAAATGGCGATAGACCGCCGGCTCGAAACGCATGGCTTGCGGGTCGCCTCCCGATTCGTTTGCCACCAGCGCCCCCAGGAATGCGGCCGGGACCGAGGAGTAGGCACAGACCTCGGAGATGACCGCATGGCAGCGCGCGCAGACACGCTCCAGCAGCCGCCGCTCGCGGGCGGCGTCCGCCGCGTGGTCATCGCCTGCCTCCGGGCAGGAAGGAAGCGGGGGCGGCTCCGCTGCCTCCGCCACCCTTGCCCCGGGGGCCGGCGCGCCACACACGCCACCCCCTGCGTCCCTGGATCGCTCTCGCACCATGGTTCTAGCCTAGCAGGTCAAAATGAGACGGTGGCGACTGGTGAGACGGGTGAGACAGTTTTTTATCTGCTTGATTTCACGGCTGATATTGCGCCGCCCATCCGCTTTGCAGCTCGTGAGCGAACAAGCGTTGTGCGCCCCTGGGGTAAAAATGTGACCCCGGGCGAGGCTTAAGATAAAGGAGGCTTGCCCTGGAGGACTACAACTGATACAAAGCCCTCCACGGACTCGGCGTTGCTTGGAGAACAGTCGAGAAGACGGCGCGTGGGCACGGGCTTATCTTCCGGCGGGTGGCCAGTCCGTTCCATCAAATCGTCGTAGGGGGCGGATATGGCGACCCTAACCAAACGCATAGTGGTTCAGCGATCCTTCGTCGTTGGCTTGTTGATGGTGTTTGTGATTCCGGCGGGGGCGTGGCCGGCGGAGGACGGCACGATCGTCGTCCATACCGGCGAAGTGGTCCACGCGCGGTTTGGCGGGGTGGGTTTCCACACCTCGTGGCACCCGACGACGCACGAGCACTTTGACCAGATCCTCGGAAAGCGCTGGCGGGAGCTGGCGCCCCGGTTCGCGCGCGTGACGCATTCCTGGGCCGAGGGAAAACCCGGCGTCAGCGATCCGAAAGCCCTGGAGGCGCTGGCGCGCTACCTCAGCTTCATGAAGCAGGATGCGTCCACCGAGGTGTATCTGACCACCATGGGCCCAGGCGATGTTCCCGCCGGCCCGGAACGAGACGCCTACGCCGCGGCCGTGGCCAGCGATCTGGAGTATCTCATCCGCCACGGCGCGACCAACGTGAAGTACTACTGCTTCACGAACGAGTTGTCCGTGCGAGAGTGGGCGGACTTGAGGAATGACCTCCCGACGTTTCGCGACTATCAGCAGCGGATTCACGACGAGCTGCAGCGTCGCAACCTGGATGTCCAACTGCTGGCGACCGACGCATCTCCCGTCCGTTACTGGAACACCTTGGAGTGGGCGGCGGAGAACATGGACGACATCACCGGCGTGTACGGCGGCCACCATTACGTGGAAACGGACGATCCGGCAGACATGGACTTCTATTCCTGGTTCCTGGGAAGGTGCACGTGGGCCGCCAGCCTGGCGCGGAAGAAGAACAAGAACTTCATCCTGGGCGAATTCGGCTCGCGGCAGTATTTCGACAAGAAGTACGGATATCGCTGGGACACCTGCCTGCATTACGGCACGCCCCGCGAGCCGATGGCCGCGCTGCAGGTGGCGGAGGCGGCGCTGGCCGCTATCAACGGCGGCGTTTACGCCATGGGCTACTGGACTTTCACGGATTATCCCGAGTGGTCCGGCGAGCCGTATATCAACCAATGGGGTGTGTTCAAGTGGGCCACCAACGGCTCCGAGACCCGCGCGCCCTACTATTCCTACGGGCTGTTGACGAAATTCTGCGGTGGGCCGGCAACGGTGTTTCGCGTGGAGGCGCGCGACCCGAAGCTGCGCGTGGCGGCCCTGCGACATCAGGATCGGGACACCTGGAGCATCGCGGTCATCAATCGGAATTCGGGGCCGGTCAAGATCGCGCTGCGCCTGGAGGGCGCGCCGGTTTCCGCGGACTTCCGCAAGTACGTCTACGATCCGGCGCAAGTGCCCAAGACCGAAGACGGCGATTTGCAGGAACCCGCCGGCAAGGTCGCGATGCGGCAAGGAGAGTTCGAGGACTCGGTCGGCCCTGACCAACTGGCCGTGTACACGACGCGCTATGATGATGCGCCTCCGGCCCCGGTCAAGGGCCTGAAGGTGATTCCGATGGAAGACGCGCGCCGGCTTGTCTGGGAAGCCAACAGCGAGCCCGATCTCTGTTATTACCGGATCTTCCACAACCGCGTGCGCATCGGTTCGACGATCACGACGGAGTTCGTGGACACGGGGCCCGAACGACTCAAGCCGTGGGAGTACGAGGTGGTCGCGGTGGACCAATCCGGCAACGCCTCGGAGCCGCGCGCGCAGAAACCTCCGCCAGCGGGAACGCCATAACAAAACGAGCGACTGGGGACTTTGCCCCTCGTCACGCGCGAGGAGTGGCAGTCAACTCAAGAGAAGGAATCAGTCAAGCATGCGGGCCGTCGTGCAGCGAGTGAGTCGAGCCGAAGTGCGTGTGGAGGGCCGGGTGGTGGGCGCGATTGGCCGCGGCCTGCTGGTGCTGGTGGGCATCGCGCGGGAGGACACACCCGAGACGGGAAAGGTGCTGGCGGAGAAGATTGCCCACCTGCGCGTCTTCGACGATGAGCAAGGCCGCATGAATCGCTCGCTTCTGGAAACAGGTGGCGCCGCGCTGTGCGTTTCGCAGTTCACGCTTTACGGCGACTGTCGCAAGGGCCGGCGGCCGAGCTACGACCGCGCGGCCCCGCCCGAGGCCGCGCAGGCTCTTTACGACTCCTTCGTCGCATCGCTGCGCGCGCTGGGTGTGCAGGTTGAGACGGGCGAGTTTCGCGCCCTGATGGACGTCGAACTGGTCAACGACGGTCCGGTCACTCTGCTGCTGGATTCGGAGAGGGTCTTCTGAGGCCGGGGCGGCGCTACAGGGCGCATGGGAGGATTATCACCCAGCCTCCTCACCCGTGGGTTCGCGGGAGCAAATCAAGCCTTCCCTTTCGTCCCGAACGGGGCGGGAGCGGCTGTCTTCAAGAAGGGAGAAGAGCCGCAGGCTTCAGCAACACGTCTAGGCTACAGAAGAGCGCCGCAGTAGAAGAGAGGGCTATGGCGTCTCGCGGAAGGGAGTCTTGGCTTCGTAGAGTGCCATCCTGGCCTTTAGGCCTTCTATCAGCGGTTGCGCGTTCTGCTGCGTGGCGAGGGCCCAGGCTTGGCGTATGGTTTCGACGGCTTCCGCAAACCGGCCCGCCTCCGCGTAGGCGGCGGCCAGCGTGTCGAGAATGGCCGGGTCTTTTCCGCCCGATGCTTGGACCGCGCGCTGCGCGAGTTCGACGGCCTCCCTACCGTTTCGCGCCGACGCCAGGGGGCACGTCGCCAGCACCCACGCCGTTTGGCTCAGCAGCGCCAGATGGTTCGGCTCCACGCGGAGCCCTTCGCGCCAGTTCGTCAAGGCCTCAGAGATTCTCCCCTGCACGTAAAACGCATTACCCAGGTTGAGGTGGTTCTGCGCCTGCCCAGGGTTGATCTCCAGCGCCTTCTGGAGATGCGCGACCGCGGCGTCGAATCTCCCTTTCTGCAACAGAGCAATCCCGAGGTTGCTTTGGGCGTTGCCGTATTCGGGGCTCAGCTCCACGGCTTTCTGGAAATGGGTGATGGCTGCGTCGAGCCCGCCTTGCTGCAACAGATGGATCCCGAGGTTGTTGTGGGCCTTGGCATCGCTGGGATCGAGTTCCAGAACCTTTTTCCACGCGGCGATGGCCGCCGCCTCCTGGCCTTTCGCGGCCAGCGCCACGGCGCGGTCGAACAGCCGGTAGGACTCGGCGGCCGGCACGTCGATCTTCAGCAGGCCGTCGGGTGGGATGTTAACAAATTCAGGAATATTCACGGCTCGATTAGACGCTGTGGCATTCTCAATCAGGATAGCAGGGCTGTCGCGGCCGTCTTCGTCCAGGTGCGTCAGAAACATCTGCGTGTAAGGCGAGCGGCTCTTGGAAGAGAAGACCAGCCAGCGGCCGTTGGGCGAGAAGCTGTGCCAGGAGTTCATGCGCGGCATATTGCAGCGCAGGCGTCGCGCCTGGCCGCCTTCCGCCGGGACGATGTAAAGCTGGCTATCGGGACGCATCAACTGCCCGTTGCGACACTCGACGAAAACGATCCAGCGGCCGTCGGGCGAGACCTTGGGGAAGGTGTTGCTCATGCCGTTGCGCGCGGCGCCGACGATCGGTTCCGGCCGGCCGCCGTAGCCCTCGTTGAAGGGAATGCGGTAAAGGTCGTACTGGATCTGGGTCTCTTCCGGGTCATTGGCATGTTCGGCCAGCTTCACGCCGGCGGGATAGGAGGGCTTCGCTTCCGCCCGAGCAAAGACCAGGTATTTGCCGTCGGGGCTCCAAACGGCGTCCGTGTGCACGTAGCGCGGGTCATCGGCTCCCGGCAGGGGCTGCCTGCGGCCGGAGGCGCGATCGTACCAGGCCAGAATTCCGCGCGTCGGATAGAACACCTGGAGGAAGCGGTAGTCCTTGAAATTGACCACATAGAAACTGCCGTTGAACGTGGTCACCACATACCGCCCGTCCGGTGAAACCTGCGACATGAAACCGATGCGCGTTTGCGCCACCGTGTCGTCCCGGAGGGAAGTCCACGAGATCACGTCTTCGTTGCGGATAGACATTTGCGGCTGGACGGCCGCGAGGGCATACAGTCCTTTATCGTTCGCCGGGCCGTCCAGATCCATGCCTAATGTCTTGCCGTCGCGGGAAAAAGAATGGCAATTGGCGCAGGTGTGCATGTCCTCCAGCAGCAGCCGGCTGCGCGGCTCGCCGACGTTGCGCAGCCGCCAGGCAATCAGCGGGATGGCGGTGGGGGCCAGCGGCTTGATCACCCCCTTTTCCAGTTCCGAAGGCATCAGCGGCACGTCGCGGTAGAAGATCGGCGCGCCCACCGGATCTTTAGAGGTTTGCATGACGATGCGGCCACGCGAGAGGGCTTGGTCCGGATTCTGGTCGCGGAAGCCGGTAATCGTCACCGTCGCCGGACGCTCCGTGGAGTGCTTCTTGATCGTCTCCCAGGTCGCGGCCTCCGGCGTCCAACTGCGCGCCGCAGCTTCCTCGGGTGTCAGCGTGGGCGGCTGGTTGGTTTCGGCGACGCAGCGCGGGTCGATCTCGCCGAGGCGCAACCGCGCGCCCCGTGATTTCACCTGTATCGCGGGCGAGCCGTCGCTAAACGCCACCTCGATCAGCCACATCGTGGCGCTCTCCGCGGCGTCGCGCCAGAGGAACGTCGGAGCCGTAATCTCGGGCGGGAAAATCGATCCTTCTGCCGGATAATCGACTGTGATGGGGGCCCGCGGCGCAGCGTCAGGTCGGGGGGATGGAGAAGAATCCGCCGCGGGCGCCTGTGCCGTTTGCAGGAGGAACGGCAAACCGGCCGCCTGCGCGCCGTGCCGCGCACCGAGTCGCGCGCGGACCACTACCGGCATCACGACCACCACGCCGATGATGAGGATACAAGCTCCCAGTCGTTTCACAGCACTCTCAACTTCGCTCGGCGAAGCGACCAATGCGCGGGCGGACTCAGCTCAGCGGGTACAATTCCTATGTTCGCGTTCCTGTCCTTCGTGAGGTCCGACTTCGGTTTTGCCAGACGCCACCCCTGCCGTCCGCCGCCACCGGTATAATGCCATAACCCTGTCGTGGCTGTCGCCTGAAGGCGCGGTTCTTCTCTTGTAGCGCAATATTTGTGGTGTGATGTTGCGGCTCTGTGCGCTTGGAAGTGCCGCCGGATTGGAAGGCGAGTCCTGGGCTATCTGCTTTCACCCCTTGCGCGGCGCTCTATGAGCGCTAGACGGGAACGGCGGTCATGGGCCGCCGCTACAGGGCGATTTCCAGGCCTTCGTAGGCGGCGCGGGAATTAGGAAAGCGGGAGCGGGCGGTGGCGAGCAGTCGATCCACGGCCTCGTCGTTGCGGTCGGGGTCGTGGTGGAACAAGATGAGTTCTTTCACGCCCGCCTCCTGGCAGACGCGGACACCTTCTTCCCAGCCGCTGTGACCCCAGCCCTTCCTATCGCCGTGCAACTGCTCCATGGTGTATTGCGAGTCATAGATTAGCAGGTCAGCGTCGCGGGCCAGTTCGCGGATGGCGTGGTCGCTCGTGGGATCTCCCGGCTCGGTGTCGGTGGCATACAGCACCGCCTTCCCGCTGTTTTCGATGCGGAAGGAGAGGCAGCCCTGAGGGTGATTCACCTGGCGGGCGTGAATAATGAAATCGTCGAGCTGGAACGGCCCCTGGTGGATCTCCGTGAAGGTCCGCACCGCGAGCATGGCGCTCATGTCCACGGGGAAGTAGGGGTCGGCCATCTGTCCTTTCAAAACCTCTTCGAGCGAGAAGTCGGGCAGACTGTAGGAGTAGAAGTGAAACTGATTCGTTTCCCGGTAGAGCGGCGCAAAAAAGGGCAGCCCCTGGATGTGGTCCCAGTGATAATGGCTCAGTAACACGTGCGCCCGGATGGGACGGTCGCCGAACTCCCTGATCAGCGCTTTCCCCAGCATCCGCAACCCACTCCCGCAGTCCACGATGAGCAGACTGCCGCCATCCGAACGACACTCGACACAGGGAGTGTTGCCGCCGTACCGTAGGTTGTCGGCTTGGGGAGTAGGTGTGGAACCGCGCACGCCCCAGAATTTAACGCGCATAGAATGGACCTTTATCGAGTGTTAAACCGGACAGCAATCAGTACATCCTATACCAGATTCGTCACCTCTCGCCAAGAGAAATTTGCAGAAACTTGCTTCTTCCCCGCCCCCTGCCGCCCGGGGGCGCTGAGGCGCGGCCCGGCGGTCAGAGGCTGGCCCGTGCCGGGCGTCGGAAGAGGACTTTGACGCCCTCGCGCCAGCGGTCATTCAATCCCACCTCGATGACTTCGATGGAGGGGTCAAGATAGCGCAGGACGCGCTCGGTAGTCGAATGAAAGCGGAAGGCCGGAGAAACCAGATAAACCACGGGCAGGGTGGGAGTTAAGGTCCTGTCCGGGAAATAGCCGAATTCCTGGAATTGGCCGCGCTCGTGCAGCCACTTCACGCGCAACCAGTAATCCAGCCCCTGCAGGGGCAGGTTGATATCCTCCTTGAGCTTCAGCTCGATGACGGCCAGGCGCCCTGGGCGCGAGACGCTCAGGATGTCGATGACGCCGCGGTCCGCGCCCGCCAAGGCGGGCACCTGCGGATAAACGCAGTCGGGCGAAAGCCCCGGGTCGAGCCTAGTGATGTCGCGTACCAGCAGGCTCTCCAGCCAGCGTTCCGGCTGCAGGCGGTAGAACTCGTGCGCGGGACTTTCGCTCGTGGCGGCGCGCACTTCGAGAACGCGGCACGCGAACCTGCGGAGGTCCTTCTCTTCTCCGGCCTCGAGCCGACGCACGCTTCCCTCCAAACCATAAAAGATGCGCGGGGCGAGCAAGCCTTCCACGCGGGCAATTTCCAGGCCAAGCACGCGCAAGGAGAGAAAGTTGGCCGAGGCCTCGGGGACCATGTCCACACCTTCGGCCAGCTCGCCCAGTAAATCGCGTACCAGCTCGCGATGACGTTCGACGAGGATTTCACCCTGGCGGCGCGGGGCCAGTTGCGTCTCCACGTTCCCAAAATCCTTCAGGTCGATGGCCGCGGGTTCCGGCTCGCCCCGATGCCAGGCGAACAGCTCCACCTGGAGCGCGCGCCGGTTGAGATAAGCGGCGCGATGCGCGGTGAGTTCGACGGCCCGGTGCGGCAGGAACAGCTTCAGCCCACTCACCGGGGCGCGCTCGGCTTGGCCGCGCAGCCAGTCGAGCCAGATCAGGGCAAAGGCTAGCAAGGAGTCGGCGGCGGCGGGCGCTTCGTCCTCGCTCAAGCCGAGAAACGCCCAGGCAGTCGAACCTCGGCGCGCCAGGCCGCGCGTGTACCAGGCAGAAAACGAATGCTCGCGGTCCGAGCGGTTGCTGACCCGCTCGAAGTGCCAGCCAGGATAGGCGCGCGCAAGAACGGCGAGCAGTTCCTGGCGGAAGCCGGAACGCGCGGCGGTGCGCGCGGGGCGCGCGGCGCGCTCCAGGTCGCGGAGTTCCAGCGTAACGCTTGCCCGGCCACCCGGCTGGCGCACGAAGAGTCCGAGCCGGCCGCGGTCGCGGTAGGCAATCTCCTCGACGCGCCGCACCAGCGAGCGCGCCGGGTTCCAGGCTTCGAAAAGCAGCTTGCCAAATTCGATGGACAATCGCCAGGAGGCCGCCGTCAGGTCGAAGAGTTCGACCTCGTTCTCCGCCACAATCGGATGCGCGATTGAGCGCAGGAAGGCCTCAATTTCACTCTGGAGTGCGCGGAGAGCATCAAGGTCGCGGCGTGCAGGCATGGCGGCTCGCGGGCCCATTATAGTAGGGCAGGTCGAGTCGGCCAAGTTCTTCGCGCAGGTTTGTAGCGTAGCAGTATTCTCTGGCTCGACGGTTTTTCCACCCGCGCGGTCCACGTTCTGCCTAGCAGAAATCCGGCCCAGGTTCCAAGATACGGGGCCGCAGGAAAGGTGCTATCATCTGGACCATGAAGATCGAATACACAGTTCAAATCTGGAAGGAAGGCGATCAATTCGTTGCTCATGCCATGCCACTGGATGTCATGAGTTCAGGCAAGACTCCGGAGGAAGCGGGGAAAGCCTTGGACGAAGCGGTGCACCTGTTCTTGATGACCGCGGAAGACATGGGCACCATACAGGAAGTCCTCCTGGAATGTGGTTATGAGTTGCAGGAAGCGCGTTGGGTGAGTCCGGCCTGGGTCGCTACTGAGAGGCATTCTGCTGCCGTCGGTGTCTGAGGATGCCACGGATAACGCCAGTTCACTGGAAGGTCTTGGAAAGCGTTTTTCTCGCCGCCGGCTTTCGCTTCGTCCGCCAGGAAGGCAGCCATCGGTCCTACCGTAAGGAAGGGATTATCCGGCCTGTGGTCATTCCCACCTACGTTGAAATCCCAGTTGCCATCATCAGGAACAACCTGAAAACGGCGGGGATCTCCAGAGACGAGTATTTCCGTCTGTTAGAACAGACACGCTGAGAGAAGACGCGCAGGTTATTTCTGGGACGCCACGCTGGGAACCAGAGTCGCCTCCTGGAGTTCCATCCTCGTCTGCACGTCGGCACGGATCATTTCGGCCTGCTCGGGGGTGAAAGGCAGAAGCTCCCGGTAGATTCGTCCCAAATCTTCGCGATCCCACTGGGCGCGCATGAGGCCGGTGGGCGAGTGGCCCATCGTCTCCAGGAGTAGGTGGCCGATCTCGTGCGCTATCAGGTCGCCTCGGAACTCTGCGGCTACAGTGCCGACTTCCTTTGCAGGCGCTCCAGGCGGTGAGCAAAGCGTTTGAGGTGGGTCGCATTGCCGGCCTGCTCGCGCAGCCGCGCGATGGCTGTGCTGGTGAATTTGAGGGCG
>Ga0315282_10014355_pt1 | contig 11811 bp, 3 predicted proteins | sample YL17G07_20_MG_FD_203693 | JGI IMG/M metagenome (GOLD analysis project Ga0315282, IMG submission 203693) | Sediment microbial communities from Yellowstone Lake, YNP, Wyoming, USA - YL17G07_20 | ecosystem: Environmental > Aquatic > Freshwater > Lake > Sediment | place: USA: Wyoming | collected... | reverse complement strand
TCGTCACAAAGGCAACTAGGTACTCAGTTTTCCAGTTCGCCCGTATCACCTTTGGGCCGTCCATCGTAACGGTTCCCTGCTGACTGCTGCCAGTGGCGTCCCCGGACCATTGCGTGAACACGCGACGCGTATCATTTGCCGTATCGATGATCAGCGTGTCTACTCCATATACGGCCTGCGTGCTCGGATCGTACCATCCTGCACCGCTCGCATGGCCATACTCGGATTCCAGTTTCAACTCATACTGTGTCGCCCAAAGGGCTGAGATCATTTTCGGACCGGACATTGTGATCGATTCACTGGGGTTTGCGCCTGAAAGGTCGCCGCCCCACTGCACGAAGACATACCTCACTCCATCCCCGCTTGTCACGGGCGACTCTATGGAAATGACCGCTTGAGAGTTGGCGTCATACCATCCTGAGCCCGCAGTGGCGCATGGAGATTGGATGTTGAGGTAGTACTGGTTCTTCCAGTTCGCCGTCAAGTTGTACGGCTGCGTCATCGTGACTGTCACGGTCGGCGAGGTTGATTGCATTCCTTCCGACCACGAAAGGAAGACCAACCGTGATTGATCGGGGACGACAATCGACGGGGAAGTCGCAGTCACCGTGACGGGCGTGCCTGAATTGTACCATCCGCCTCCGCTCACGGCTCCTCCGTTTGGCTCCAACGAAAGCAAATACTGAGCGCTAAAGTCAACCCCAAGGCTCATGTCCGACAACACTTGGATCACTCGCGGATTGTCAGCCGAGCCGTCGCTCCATTGGCGAAATACATAGCGTGAGCTTGGGTTCAGATAGATCGTCGGCTGTATTTGCAGTGTGTCGGAGCCGGGGAAAACTCCGATTTGGAACAGACCAACGCCTGCGTACGTCTGGTTGACTCCATTCACGCTGAGCCACCATTCGATATCCGCGCCCGCGTCGGGTGACCTTACTTCGAGCGTCAGAGTGTAACCCACGATGACACTTAGAATCTTGACGTTGTTGTCTCTGTTAGTCTCCGGGACAACCTTCTGAGCGTCCAGTAAGACTTTGAAGACGTAGGTTCCGCCAATCGTGGGCGTCCAGGACAATTGGATTAGTTGTGACTCGCCCGGTTTCAGCGAGATCTTTCGAGACCAGAAGGCGGTCTGGTTTAGGTATATGTCAACGAAGAAATTACTCGCCTTCAGCGTTCCCTCGTTTGCCACTTGAACATTTAGCGTCGTGGTCGCGTTTGGATGAACGCTCATTGGATTCAAGGTCAAACTCTCAACCGCAACATCCGGGCTCGGAGCCAATGTGTCAACAACAATGATGAATGACGAGCCGTTCGCACCCGCTACCGAAATTGTGACGCTGTTCTGAGCGTCGAAGTACTTTTGCCCGACTTGGAATGGTGCGTCATCAAGCGTCGAAGTCGTCTGCACTGCGTCGATCACTTTGACCGGATTCGATTTGCTCTCATCAATGTACGTGACCAGAACTCCGGCGGACGGCAGCGAAACGTCATATGCGACCTTCTGTCGAACCTCAATCAAGTAGTACCGGGTCCAGTCGTGCGACGAGGATTGGACTCTGATTGCCTGGATGCCCGAAGAAGGAGACTCGATCGGGTCCACAGTCGCATTGATTCTCTTCTGGCTTGTGGCATTAAGAACATGGCTTGGTGTTATCCAACCGAGGAACAGTCTATCCCAGGCGATCATTTCGGCTGGATCTGTTCCCGGGGGGTTTCCGTTCCAGGCGCCTCGAGCCATGAGGTCCCAAAGACCAACTTGCTCGGTGGTGCTACTATAGAGGTCAGGCAGCCCAAGCAAGTGTCCGAACTCGTGACAATATACTCCTTGCGTTCCGAGCCCTCTCGCCTCGAACTCAGGAACGACCGCGAACTTCTCGATACTCGGATACTGAACCTGCAAAGTCCACCGCATATATGTCACGGACCATATGTCGTCTGGTACCCTGCTGGACTCTTGCCCGTAACCAGCGTGGAGAACGACAACCTCCTGGTACTGAGCCAGATCAACCATCTTCATGACAGATGGAAGTGCGTCCCTCAAGAGTTCCCAAGTAATTGGGTAACCGGTGCCCCCAGCATCATCAATGAACGGTCCATTGTCCGCCCCATAATCCACCATCCGGTGAGGTAACCTGATCCAACCTATGACTTTGCCAACTATCGACACTGCACCATAAGATACGTGACTATAGTAGCGGTCGAGCTCACCGATTGTGTGATTCGCAGCTATCTCGGAGGACAACGTATGATTGTAGTCACTGAACTCAACGGCGACGATGAGAACATTCACTTGCCCAACAATAGGGCTCGGCCTCGGAACCGGGTAAGGAATTGTGAAGTTCAGCGAAGGCGACTCGCTAGTGAACTGCGGCATCGGCGGAACAAGCTCGTAAGGACCTCTAAACGCGATTTCGGCGTGGCTGGTGGACGAGAGGAAACCGCTACCAAGGGAGCCCACGAGAACGATCACGAATAGTAGAGTACCCACTCTTCTGTGTCTCAATCTTCTGCGCCCGCGAGCCGTGAAGCAACAGAGCAAGCACGATTGGGGTCACCTTCGCCTAGACTTGATAAAGCGGTTAGGTGCATGAATACGTTCAGTGCCACGAAGGCGTCTTGCCCGCCCTTGACACTAATGCCGCAAACTAGCAGAATCGGCCCCGCGAGGTGAAGTAGGTCGGGCTTCTATATCCTCGTCTAACTCAAACCTGTGATCTTCGTTTTCTAGTGCGCACCAGGACTATGAGGAGGGCGAACGGGATGATCATCGTCAAAGTGGCGGTTGGGAGTTCCGGTGTGGGGGTACCCGAGGTTGTTAGAACGATGTCTCGAGTAGTGTGAACGCCGGCCCTGGAAAGGAGTGTGTCGAATTCGAACGTCTCCCAAAGCTGCTCATTCCCGACAGTTGTAACTAGGATGCCGTGAGATCCCGGCGAAAGCCACAGCTTGTACGTTCCTGTCGTCGATGATGTCCATGCGTCGCCGGGAGCGCGTTCGATTATTTGTGCCCAAGGAAGCGTTCTAACGTCACCGTGCATGTCCGTCCAAGACACAACTCCAGTAATGCTCGGTAGCTCTTCGAGGATGATGCGAACGATTGCGGAGCCTCCCCAAGACACCGTGACATTCTGAACATCGGCCATTTGTGAGTAAGCCCTGAAATCACTCGGACTACCGTCGACAGTATCCGGTGACGTGTAGTCATCTCCTGTCCCGAAGATTCCGTCTGGCCCTTTCGGATCGAATACTACATCAGGTCCGTAGGGGTCAAAGGCCCAAACGTGAATGGTATAGTCACCCCATCCCTCAAGGCCAAGGGCGTCCATGCTGCCTCTAATTCCTGAATCCATATGTGACACTCCATTTGTCGTATCCCACCCGTTCGCCCAGAGCCGCTCCATCCGGCTATCGGGCCCTCCATAGTATGAATGGAATCCAAAAACGTCGAAAGTGGCGATCGCGTTCTCTGGCACCGAGAGTCTGTTCGCGTCGCTCGAGTTCGTTGCAGGCCACTGCGCCCACGTTTTCGGAGGAATTCCGTAATGGAAGAGCGAAATGAACGCGCGTTGAGGCTGCGCTCCAGTGCCAGCTCCTTCAGCCGCACCGGGAACCAGCTTCCAGTCTCCCGACGAATCATATGGCAAGTAGTTCGTGTTGCTGTTGGGGGCTGCTCCCGCGTAGATTGATGCGCCGACAAGTGCACCCTGTTGATTGTAGACTTCTACGCGGACGAACCCGTGGAAGATAGTCGGTACGTCTTCATGCGTGAATTGCATCTCCACACGTATCTGTGCCCCTTGAACGAGGTCGACTTTCAGATCTTTCGTCGAGCCCGCGGAGACAAATACTGACGTATCTTGTTCTCGCTGAATGTATCCAAGTGTGGCGACATTCACGAAGTATTTTCCTTCGTCGATCCTTGTCGGATATGTTCCGCCAAGCGCTGCAGTGGGGCCGGGATCGAACCCTGTGAAGAGAACGTGTAAAAGTCCGTGCCAGCCCACGGGCACGGCACCTGTATCCAAGTCATAAGGATCGTGTGTGATCGTTCCGTCGTCTTGCACGAGCCCGTACAGGGTTGGGTCAAGGAACCCGTTGATGTTGCCGAGCTCGTCGAATAACAGTATCCGGATTCCCGCTCCCGGGAAGGTCCAAGGTGCTTGCTGGGTAGGTTGCTGAACTCGTATCGATCGTAACATGAATTCGACGGAGCAGGCCTCCAGGTGGAAAGAGATTGAGAATGGGGAAGTTCCAAAGCTCGTTTGTGCTCCGATATCCATTTCGGCGAGTTTCTCTTTCACCAAGTACCAGCCGGTCCCTGGGAAAGGCACGCCGGCATGGTGCACTCCATAGGGGTCACCCATGTCTGACATGTATACTTCGAGTGAGTAGTCGTCCGGTACCAGGCCGTAGTCCTGATAGTCCGTATCTGGTCGGAGGTTGTTGTAGATGCCGTTGAAACCTTCGAGGACGATTGAGTACTTCCAAGCTCCTGCGGGGAAGCTTCCCGCGGCCACTCCCTTCTCTATGTTGTCGGGACTCTTGGCAACGATCGTGAATGTTGCATTTGAAACGGGGGGCTGCTGGCCATCAAGGATTATTGCAGTTGCATTTATCCAAGTGGTTCTTCTGAGGTCGACTTGGAGCGTGTAGTTTCCAGCCATCGGTCTTATCGTCAAAGCTCTCTGCCAATCGTCCGCCTCTTTCATCGCGTACCCCGTCACGTAGATCTCAATCTTGTAGGAGCCCGCCTCGAATCCCTCAACCAAGTCAGCTGAGTTGGCTGGAACGTGGCCGTCCAACCTCAACGACGGAAGTCCTCTAACATCAGTGAGAGACGCTGTGTACGAGTTGCTCGAAGGAACTGTGGAAGGTTTCATGACGAGCGGAGAGTAGTGTCGTTTTCCATCTATTGTCGCGGTCGTGAAGGGCGGACCATATGGTGGATCGATATCATCTGATGCCCAATAACCAGCCGACTCATCATACTGATCCAGCAACCGGAGGAGAATGTCTCGATGGTGAGTTCGGTCATCGATTGGAAGGTACGGATTATTTGTACCATATGGCGGTTGCCAGAGGTTGCCCCATGGAATCGGACCCGTCATGTCCTTCGAAGAGACTGTGACTGTGAGCTCGGGGCCTTCTTCGAGAACGAAGTCCTGCGTCAATGATTGTCCCGGATCTACGGCTACACGTGACGAGGTCTTCTGAAACCCTGAGGCGGACGCGGTGAGTTCATATGTTCCTGCCGGGAGACCGAACAACCAGTACCGGAAGCAACTGTCGTCACCGTACTTGCCATCAATCTTCTCAAAATCCTTAGGGCCAAAGTATGCAACCGCTTCTGCAAACTGACCCTGCGCTGTTGTGCCTGTTGCCACGACTCTGCCTGAAGCGTTCATTCCAGGCGCGAATCCGCGAAGCATCACGAACCCCGTCACGTACGCTGGCTGTAAACTCGATTTGACGATGATGATGGGGAAGTTGCCGTCGCCGATCGTTTGGCCGTTCACATAAACCTTGAAGTGATAAAGGCCAGCCGTGAATGGAGCATGCATATCGAAAAGCCGGATATGGTATAGGCCCGGCGTCACGCTGAACGATGGGGGCGAAGTCGTCAGCACTGTCGGCAAGCGTCCAATCTCAACTATTTCCCAGCCCGGTGCGATCGGATCGTCGCTCGCAAGGGTGCTGACAGAAATGTACTGGTAATCGTTCGTGATATCCGTCCAGACAGAATAGGCTTTGTCTTGCGCACTCGCATCACCGTACCCACTGGAAACGTAGCCGAAAGTGAAGTTCGAAGGCACGTAGATTCGAATGTCCGAAATCGATTTGTTGATCCAGACATCGAACTGAAAGTCGCCGATACTATCTCCTCCGCCTGTCAGAATCGCGTAATCCTGATACCGCTCGATGATCTGTTGCCGTTGCGCCTCTCCTCCTTGAGTTCCTCGGAGCGTGTCGAGCGTGTGGCTCCAAGCCCTTTCCGCAGTTGACTTGTACTCGTCGCGGACTCCAGGTCTGAGGAATATCCCGCAGATCGTGCCGGTCTTATCGAGCATCCATGGGTCATGGCATCCTTGATCCTGAGCAACCGCGGGCTGGACATTCAAGGTCGACGACGAAACGAGGAGGAACAGGACCACGATCATGATGATCCTGCTTCCGACGCACGGTCTATCCATTGTCGACCACTCTATCTAGGGCGTGTGCGTGAACGAATGTTGTGCCTTGCCCGCTTAGTTCTATTTGAGGATTCTCTGATTGCTGTGCGCATGCGCGATATGACACTTCGTTACGAAGTCAAGATCATCATTCGGTTCTCAAGAGTCCGCAGTCGCGGTTCGATCTCGCACACCCAGAGCGGAAAGCACGAGAATCGCTATACCCATCACGTGTGCGATAGTGCAGAGCGGACAGACGGATCCAATCAAGAAGAGCTCGGTATAGATGAAAGCCACGACGGCGACGGTGCCCAAGAGCGACCAAGCCATGACCGCGCGAATGAAATGCCAATCCCGTTTCGTGAGAAGAATCAAGCCAAACGCTATGATGAACCAGCCGAGACCGAGCAGAGCAACTGAGATGCCATAGAACTTTGAGTATGCGCTGTAGATGACTTCGTTGCACGAGAAAACGCTGAAGCTTCCGAGGGGACAACTCGTTGGCGGCATCGATGAGAGGTATGTCAAATACGCCGACACGAACAGACCCACTGTCGCAAAGGCAATCATCGCCCAAGAGAAGACGTTTCTATTCATTGCACGTCAGGGATCCATCATTTTGAGCAAGCAACTAAAAGGCGTTGTCCAAATGGGAATGGAAGTGGCCTGGGGCACTGAATTGCTCAATCGATCTCACAGACGTCGCATTGATCGTCGATGATGGCGATCAGCATTGAAACATGTGTCTGATGTGAATGCCGACATGTCTTTCATCGGACCTCGCGTTTACCAAGATGTGCAGTCGCGAGCGTCGGATCCGTTGTCGCATTGAGACGCACCGATGACGCTGAAGTGATTCGACCCGTGGTATGTGTCGGGCGTCGAGTGTTCCCCTTATATATGGTTGGGGAACCGTTGTTCCTTTCATGGTACGCATACGACGCATGTGCGAGTGTGCGTACCACGATAAAGAAAGAAAAAAAATAGGTGAAATTGTAAATTGCAAAAGAAACTATTAGCATTAACACTAGCAGTACTAATGCTCATATCAATACTACCACTAGTACCCACAGCACAGGCTGAAACTAATAATACGGAACCACACGGTCTGCCAACAGGACAACATTTCTGCACCTTCACAAGCGGAACCTACTGGGACAATTCCTCGGGCACGACACTAACAGGGCTACAATCCTTTGGTAGTCCACTCTGTGTCTTCCTCCACCCAGGCGTGGCGGACAGCTACAAGTCGGGGTGGAGTCACACCCTCGACACGCTCTACGGAACGCAGTATGGCCTAGGGGCTTCTGCGGTATTGCCAAAGAGTCCAGTTAACACAGCCATTTTCCCAGGCAAACCACTTACTAACGTTCAGACACGCCAGGTTTTCGACAAGTATCTTGACTATGCGATCCTGGCCAGCGGCTCCGACAGCATTGGAGACTTCCAGATTGACGTCAATGTTGGCACAGAACTTCGCGCTATCATTCTCTATGTTCCACCTGAATTCACGTTCAAGTCTTCGACAATGTCGGAATCTATTTGGACAGACATCACCAATGACTATCAATATATCACGCCAAGTGTGAGGAATGCATACGATCCATATGCGCCCGGTTGGACACGCATCAGAATAGGCTATGACAATGGACCTGATGATGCCTTCCATATCCAGCCAGGAGTATACCACATACGCCTGTTCAACCTCAGAGCACCTGATGTTGCAGGCCTCTACTTCTTCAAGATCCGCGTCCTCACAACAAACCTGGCGACACTGGACATCGGACCGGGCAACTACCCGTTCGTCATCGTGAAGAATGAACTCAACCCTGCCTACGTGGAAGTGACCGTCCGCACTCAGGGATACACGGCTCCGCCATATGTGTCGGGCATCGTTGAGGCTGCAGGCACGACCCCCGAAGGACGCGCCGTGAACGCGGTTGCGTACTGGGGCCCGATCAACTATGATGGCACAACAACCCCTCCAGATTGCACCGCATATGGCTGCTCTGCTACATACCGGACATACTTGTTCGGTCTGGCGGCAGGCACCTACACGTTGAAAGCGCAGGCATCAGGGTTCGACCCAACGACCACCGACCGCATCACGCTTGATGCTGGCCAATCATACACAAAGTACATAATCATCTACAACTCGCCAACGGTCAGCGCTCTCGTCTGGTCCAAACACGGCACCGGCGCGATCCCATGGCATAACCTCTGGCAGCTACCGAAGGGAACGAACAACCCGACCGCTCCTATCAGCGACACAGGACCGGCTCGAGACATCCTGCTCAACCTCTATGACAATAGCAATGCTCTCATCAGCTGGTGGGGATCAGACACCTTCGCAGAGAGAGGCATACAGCTTAACGCAGTTACCGTCGGCAGCAACCAGCTGGCTGGCTGGCATGACGATGGCGCAACTATACCAAGCCACACGAACTATAAGGCGAATCTTGTGGACAACTACGACCCCGTCTACGTGTTTCTCCATGCCGAAGGAGCAAGAGAGTATCCTTCTACCCATTGGGACGGACATGTCCCGTGGACCACTGCTGACTACATCATGGGCATGCCGAATGGCGACTACTCCATCGAAGCATATGTAACAGGCTACGTAATGGACAGCGGCGACGCATACCAGAGAAGCTTCACGCTCGGTGGTTCGTCCTATGTACTCCAGTTCGACCTTCGCAGGAGCAACTGGATTGAGAGCGTCGTGCACCTGGACTTCGCCTACCTCTCAACAACGACAACCGTTGTCCTCACTGCTGAGGACCCAGCGGGACAGGAGGCAGGAGCAGCATCCTTCTTTGCAGACAATACGATGGCAGCTGATGGTCAGCTCGACGGCAGCGACGTTACAACGGGCGCGTACAAGGGAGGAATCATCATCGAGGGATGGAACCTCGTCTTCCCATACCTATACGCGACAGCCAAAGACTACCAGAAGGATTATGGACTCAGCCCAGTCGCCTCAACGCACACTGCAGGCGCAGTGGCGCTCGGAGGTAACCCGTACTCGGTCAAGATCTACGCAGCCGACATGGGTATCCCTTGGGCAAATGTCACTGGAACCGGCTGGTTCAACCTGATCGATACCCCGCAGGCTTCAGTCTTCCTCTGCAACACACCCGTATCCCTAAGCTTCGGCATACTCAGAGCTAAAGCGTGGATAAGCCTCCGCTCAGTGGACTTTGAAGTACCTGCGCACTCTCGACCTTGGACATTCCCAGGCTCCGAGATCACAGTGAACTTCTTGGACGCATCTGGAAATGTGGTTGACACGCTCAGCCCGTTCTACTACGGCCTGATCCAAGACGCAGGCATCAACGCTACAATGCCGCCAGTCACCGGCACGGGTGGATGGGGATGGACTATACCAGGCGTCGACTACGCACTCGCGAGCAAGTGGCAGCATGGTTGGGGCGCCAGTCCGTTTGACGTCGACAACGTGAATCTGCCTGGCCAACACGAGCACATCGGAGTATACTACACTGGAACCGACAAGACTACCCCGAACGACATCCTTACCGCGGAAGGCGGAACGCCAGAGTATGCGCTCTTCAAGGCCTATAGACCAACCAGTCTCCCACCAGGTGAATACACATTCCAAGCCTACACGCACGGATACATCATGCGCAGAAACTTCCCAGTCCAAATACCCTTCACAGGCATGGCAGACATTGAAGCGGACCTCATCCAAGGCACACAAATCCGAGTCTACCTGAAGTTCCTCCACGAAGGAGTACCCACAGTATTCAATGGGTTCGTCCGCGTTGAGGTCTTCAACAGCGCCGGCACGTTGGTCGGAGCATCCATCTACGGACAAGCAGAGCCAAACGTCTACGACAAGATCAGCGGAGGAGGAGCCTACCTGAACTACGTTGATGAGTTTGACTTCAGTGTCGGCTCAAAGTACGGCAATATTACAAGTGCAAGTCAGGCCGCAGGCTTCGGCAACTCAACAACCACAGAAGACAATCGGGCTGGCCTAGAGACTTACCAAAGTTCGACGTACCTTCTATCAAACAGCGCTGCACAGCGTGCTTGGCTGTCATCGTTCTTCTACGACATACCACAGCACGTATACGGCTCAGTTACCCTCTCCCAAATATGGGGAAGCGCAACTCCATGCACCGCCTACGTTGGAACGCACAAGGAATACTATCTAGCACCCGCACCGTTCGGCTCGTGCAATTCGGGCTGGTCTGAGATGAACCCCTCCGACGCTAACCGGCAAGAGGTGCCTATGAACGGATGGACTGCATTCGATGTCTACGGCTTCTACTACTACTTTGGAAACCCGGCTCGAACATGGGCTGGCGGCTTCCCGACTACCACGGGCATTGACAACGCACAATACGACTACGGTCTGCCAGGCAGCGTCGACATAGGTGGATGGTCAGGCAGCGGAGCAGGTCTCTACACCGTCAAAGTATGGGCCTTCGATTCGCGCGGACCAGACAACACATACGAACCTCCAGCAGCATTGCCTTCAGACGATTGGCACATGTACTCCATGTCGGCCGAACTGAAGGACATCCAAGCTCCTTGGGGTGGCGCGGTCGAGTACTGGATGACCATGGATGACATGGCTAAGCTGTCAGGAACCGTCCGCTGGTTCGACATGTACGGCGACCTACGCGGCCTGCCATGGGCTAGGATCCAAGCATCAGACCCCGCCCAGACAAGCCCAGCTGAAGGCTTCCCAGCATACAGCACCGGCTTCGCCGCAGGCGACTCCTCTGGCAGCTACCTGATGTGGCTACCAACAGGAAGTCACGACATATCAGTCGACACCACTGAAGCGCCGCAAGCCTGGACCTCGGGAGCACCGACTCAGAACATGCAGTACACCGTTGTTGTCCAGCCCGGATGGGTTGGAGGCAGCGAGACGAACATCTCCGCAAGCGGAACACCAGTACCAGAAGTACCAGCCTACGTCGTTCCGGTCACCATGATCGCTGCCCTCGCGGCATCGGTCTGGCTGCTCCGGAAGAAAGAAACTCTCAACACACCAGTATTGATGAAGTAAGGGATCGCACGTAGATCCCTTAACCTCCCTTTTTCTCACTTCAAGCCCTAGCGTAGCCGCTGCATATTCTGCGAAACTTGGTTAACGAGAAGGGTTTATCGGGATCATCAGACACTGGCGGTTCGCGCTGCGGAGAAGCGATGAAATCTCTCGCCATCGTTACACTACTGATAGTTGGCATCTTGCTCCAGGGGTTCACAATCACAGCGGCACAGAGCACTATGACACTGTACCCTGTGGCGGATGGCTATCCCGACAACAAGTATCCGAACTCGGCCTACGGGAAGATGCCGTTTCTCTACGTTGGTAACAGCTACGATCATGTTCAAGATATTTGGGGTTCAGAGCGAATATACATCCGTTTTGATCTCAAAGATCTTCCGGAAAACCAGCAGATCCTGAAAGGGACGCTCCAGCTCTGGCAGTACTATGCTCCAGCAACAAATCAAACCTATGAGACACACCGTGTCTTAGGGGACTGGAACGAGGCCACGCTAGATTGGAAGAACCAACCCCCGTATGCGACGAAGAAGACGTCTGAAGCTGTTGCGCCTCCCCGCACAGAGACGACGGTGGAATGGGACATCACACGGGACG
>Ga0315282_10014354_pt1 | contig 11812 bp, 15 predicted proteins | sample YL17G07_20_MG_FD_203693 | JGI IMG/M metagenome (GOLD analysis project Ga0315282, IMG submission 203693) | Sediment microbial communities from Yellowstone Lake, YNP, Wyoming, USA - YL17G07_20 | ecosystem: Environmental > Aquatic > Freshwater > Lake > Sediment | place: USA: Wyoming | collected... | reverse complement strand
CTGAATCTTATTAAACCTCTTAACCCCTCAGCCTAGTCATGAAGAGCGAAGCCATCCATGTCGACAAGTACACTATTTCCTACACCTACAGGAAAGGCAAGAAACCCTTAACCATACTCCTCATCCATGGCCTTGACGCCTCAAAGGACCTATGGCAGCTCATCTACAACATCAAAGAACTAGTCGATTATAGTATCCTCGTTCCCTACCTCATAGGCTATGGAGACTCAAAAGCACCTCAAGGATTCCATTACACAATGCGAGAACAAGCTGAATCTCTCAAGATGTTAATCGAAGCCATCGACGCGAAGAGCAACCTGTTCTTTATCCTTCACAGCATGGGCGGACTCATCGGTGTCATCCTCGCAGAGCCTCGGTCCACGTATAAAGGGGATAATTATTGCGGAGGCTAACATAGACTTCAACGACTGCTTCATTTGCAACCAAGTCATCACAAATTTCACCTATGATAAGTATGTTAATAGCTTCGAGGAATGGCTGGGGGAAGCGCGGAAGACAGATGCAAACCCAAGCTGGGTGGCAAGCCTGGCGAAAGCAGGACCAGTCACAATATATCACTCTTCCGAGGACCTCGAAAAGGTCTCTAAGGAGGACACCTTAGCTGGTAGACTCACAGCACTCAAGACTCCTGTACTCGCCATCTATGGAGAGAACAATAAGGGGCTCTGGACAAGCGAGAAGAAAATTGCCAGCCTCTTCCAATTAGTCTACATACCAAAAGCCGGACACGAAATGATGATCGATAACCCAAACGCCTTTTACAGCGATGTCACAAGGTTCATCAACGAGCTGAAGTAGCTAAGTCTTTTACTAGAATGAAATTCACATATATGCATGCGATTCTTATGTTTTTACTTAAAAATCGCTTCATCTCGTTATAGAGGTCGGTGCAATAGTAAGCATTCCCAAGTACATCAACTGTACACCAAATAATAAAAACAAGAAAGCCGCAGGGGAGAAAGCAGACCACACATAACCACATATTATGGGAGACACGATGTTAATGAGTCCTCTGAAAAAGCCAAGCAAACCATACCAACTACCAAGATACTCCTTAGTCACAAGATCCGCTGATATTGCCATCTGAATTTGAAACACAGTGATACCAAAACCACTTAAAAGACCACAGAGGAGAAGAGCTTCACTGTTAGGCGCATAGATCAAGATCAAGTATGAAAGACAGACAAGCAGCACTGCAGAGGTTATTACCTTCTTCCTCCCAAATCTATCTGCTATACGTCCAATCGGGATCCCGAGCACCACCATTATCAAAGAAGAAGCGATGCTCATACCGCCTAGGACAAACTGGTTCGCACCTTTAACATTAGCCGCGAAGAGTGTAATATAGAAGCCCACCTGCATAGGGAAAGAGGAGAGCATAGATAAGGCTATCCAACGCTTAGTTATTTTTCCCTGAAAAAGAATATGCTTAAGATCAGCGAAAAAGTTCCTCGAAGCACTATTCTCACCAATAAAAGGAGGCACCTTTAACCAAAGATAGATTATAATAAGTGAAACAACGAAACCTACTGCTTGAAGGTAATAGAGAGGTCGTAGACCCTCCACATTCATGCCACCAAACGATGTTATTATAAAAGCCCCAATAATAGGGGCGGCTAAACCAGGTAACGCTGAGATAGTGTCACATAAACCCATACCTGATGCTCTCTCATGGCTCTTCAGCATAGTTCCACATATCATTGGACATGCAGTTCCGCTAAGTGTAAATCCAAATGTGGACAAGATGAAGGCAACAACAGCGATTTGCCAACCCGAGGCAACTGAGAACACGACAGCGCTCAGGGTCATTAAAAATGTACCCACAAGCAAAGCCTTCCTAATTCCAACCTTATCAATAGAATTCCCTATAGGTATTGAAATTACGGTACCAATCAACCCACTTAAACTAGCCATATAACCAAGGATAAGCGGACTAGCCCCAAGGGCTGAGAGGAAGATGGGCTGAAACTGTGTTGTCAGATTTGAAGCGAAGTTACTCGCTTGGTTTCTAAGCAAGTTGACTTTAAAGGCATCCTCTTGCCTTGTAACAAAATCTACAACATCCCTAACGGCGCCAAAGGATAAAACACCCACCTTCAGTATTCACGCTTCTAAAAATCCTTGAAACTCCGTCTATAATATAAAGTATCTGGCTATTAGCGATTCATGAAACGCAGGGGAGTAACTGCCATGAAGCTAACGACAGTATATAGGTACTTCAACGTCAAGTGTTGAGGCTAATTTAGCTTAGAAATTTATCGCGCTGGAGGCCTGACCCAACCACCATAGACTGGATAGCGGCAGCAGAGAACCTCGATGAAGGCTGGACGACTCTTTCCATTCTCCTTGAGGGCATCCTTCAGCGCTGAAGCGATATCATCGGGCTTCTCGACTCGAGTTGCGTGCATACCGAGGCTTTCCGCCATCCGAGCTGTCTTATAGACATCGTGCTTCGTAACCTCGCAGGCATAAGGAGTGTGCCCCCCTCCCCAGAACCCAGGGCCGTACCCACTGAAGCCCCCATTGTTTATGTGGATAATAGTTATACCCATCCCGTGCCTAATGAGTGCCTCATAGTCACCCATCTGATAGCTAACTCCTGCATCACCAGTGACGCTGACTACTTGCCTATTTGGATAGGCGAGCTTCGCCCCCATGGCAACACCTAAGCCAAAGCCAAGGGTGGACACATTACCCCACGCCATAAAGCCATGCTCCGTAACCGCATCATAGACCGTTGTGAGCTGGTCTCGAGTGTTCCCCGACTCGTGTGTAACGATGCTGTTCATAGGGTCAAGGGTCTTAATGATCTCAGCGTAGACCCTATAGGGGTTTATTGGGATCTCGTTTGAATTCATGAGAGGGCGATACTTCTTCATTTTTTCACCTTTCGCCTTGGCGATTTCCGCCTCCACATTTGCCTGTAGCTTAACACTATGTCCCTCAGCCTCCGATATCATTTGGCGGAGGACGAGCCTTGCATCTCCAACGATAGCGTGGTCGATGCGCGTAGCCCTATTGAGGTCCTGTTCATCGATGGTGCACTGGATGATCATCTTCTCACTAGTAGGGACCTCGTAGCCGAAGTTCGTTGTTCCGAGGCTAGCACCGATGGCGAAGACAAGGTCGCTGCCATTCAGCCACCTCTCTGCTGGGACATCACGTACCCCGAGGCTAAGAGGGTGATTCTCGGGGAAGCAGCTCTTACCCATAAGCGTCGTGAGCACAGGCGTACCAGTCATCTCAGCGAATTGCTTCAGCTCGGCGCATGCATCACCGAAGAAAACCCCTTGCCCTGCGTAGATCATCGGGTTTTTTGCGTGAAGTATTGCTTCTACAGCGACCTTCACATCGTGGGGGTCTCCCGAGGGCTTCCACCCCTTAACAGCTTTGTATGGGTGCTCATCCGTTTCATAGTCTTCAAGCCCGCGTGGGAACTGGAGCATCACAGGGCTTGGGTGCCCACTGCGTAGTTGTGTGTATGCGCGGCGCACAAACTCTGGGACGCGGCGCCCTTGGTTTATGTAGCCACTCCACTTCGTGACGCTTCGTAACCCGTCCTCAATGTTATAGCGCTCCCTAGCGGTAGCCTCATTTGGGACTCCATCGGTGAGGCAGAGGAGGGGTGAGGAGTCCTCGTAGGCTTGCGCTAGGGCACCATACGCCATTTCGGTTCCAGCGGCGTTGAGTCCACCCATCACAGCGCTGACACCTATCTTCTTCCCGTTCATCGCCCTTCCGTAGGCATCTGCGACCGCCACTGCGAACCTCTCGGTCCTCACCATGATGAGAGGCATATCCTCCTCACCGCAGGCATTCACGAAGATGTTCGTCGGGAACGTGCAAACCCAATCCGTCCCCTCCTCCCGAAGGAGCTTGACCAACCCATTAACTGCCTTTACCTTCATTCTAGAACACTGGATCCAAGATGGAGCCGTGGATGTAAAAAAGCTGCGAAACTAGAGCCTGCACGCCTCGAGTGGTAGATGAACCTATCGCGAAGCTATTTTTGGTTTCCTCGTGCTTGCAACAAGGCATAAGCGCGAAATATCTTTTAATTCATACACATAATTCAGGTTGAAATAATATGCTAAAGATAGATGGGCTACTAACCTTCCTATACTTCGATGATCTTGAGAAGGCAACAAAGTTCTACAGAGATGTTATGGGTTTCAAGATCGCAATAGATCAAGGCTGGGCTAAAATATTCGAATTGGCTGACAACGCTCAGCTCGGTCTTGTAGACGGTAAAAAAGGGAGCCTTAAGCCAAGTAAGGATAAGCCAGTGATGGTTACACTCCTTGTACCTGATGTTGATGAATGGTATAGGCACTTCAAGAAGCTAGGCGTCCCGACTATGAGTGAGCCACATGATGAGCCTAGTTTGAAGCTACGCCAGTTCATGCTCAAGGATCCTGAGGGATATGTCATCGAAATCCAACATTTCTACTGAGTCCTCAACATCTCTCAATATCAGTGGCATCCTAGTTGAACCTGGACACAAAGTAAAATTTTACCTGCGCACGTAGAGTAGTTTTTTAGGTATTTAAATTCGGAAACCTAAGCAGCTCATCAACTAGAAGAGGAATATAGACCCCAACATCAGACACGATGCCTACTGCTTGGCTTGTTCCTCTGTCACTCAGCTTCGTCACTACAGCCGGATTTATGTCTACACATACAATCTTCACCTTAGAGTTCAGCATGTTTCCAACCGCTATCGAATGAAGAGTCGAAGCCAGCATCAAGACGAAGTCAGCATCCTTTACTAGTTCCTTGTATCTTTTCTGAGCCTCAGATGTCTCCCTAATAACTTCAGGGATAGGTCCATCGTCCCTGATAGATCCTGCGAGAGCATAGGGAATTCCCTTGATCGTGAGTTGGTAGAAGATTCCGCTTTTCAGCTTGCCCTCATCAACTAAGGCTCTGATTGAGCCAGCTCGATTCACCTCATTTATAGCGGCAATATGGTTCCGCGGATCCCTTCTCTTCGCCCCATTCTCTAGATCTACGCCCAAAGATGTACCATACAAAGCATATTCAATATCATGTACAGCAAGAGCATTGCCAGAGAGCAGTGCATCAACGTAACCAAGCTCTACCATCCTCGAGAGATGAGATGCTGCTCCGGTGTGAATCACTGCAGGTCCTGCAACAACTACTATTTTACCCCCTCTACTGGCCACTTCATGAAGCTCCTTAGCTACCTTCCTGATCAGGGAAATTGATGGCTTTTCGGATGAGACATCGCTGTTCATGAACTCGAAGAGGCTAACACCTTCTCTAGGACGCTCAGGAGGCTTAATTCTGAGACCTTTCTCCCCAGTGACGACAAGCTCACCTTTCCTAACCTGACCGATTGGCTTACAGTACGCTTTCTTGTTGTCAGGATCGATGACTATCTGCTTATCCATCATCAAGTCTTCAACTTCAACCCATACACCGTTGAGGTTGATGGATGTAGGATGATTTGTCGTCGAGTAGAAGTCGCTTGGCAGAACCCCATTTCCTGGCGCTGGTTTGAACTCAACCTTAGACTCACATTGAGTGGTCGCGCTTAAACGATAAAGTTCTCTCAGAATCGAATCAAGATGACTCTGAGTCTCAGCATAGATCATAAGTCTTGTTGAGCTATAATCGTCTTTCCTTTTGCCAATCTTAAAGTCAAGGAACTCAAAATCTCCATGCTGATCCATAATCTCATCAAGTATCCTTGAGAGAATCATGGAGTCGATGAGGTGTCTCTCGACTTCTATAACCTGGGAAAAACGAGCAGACTTAACATAAGAAAACTGGAAGACTATCCCTTACCAATTCTTACACCGCAGATTAAGTGAACCTTATTGGCTGTTTTTAAACTTATTTATTACAATGTCTTCTTGATAATAAATTCAAACATTGGTTATATCGATCATATACTTTCTTCACGCTAATAGTAGCTAAATAGCTCTTGATTTTTGGCGAGTGTGCATTTATTGGATATGAATCTTTAGTTCAGCTTTTAGGTATATGGAATATTGGGTATTTGTGCATTAGTTTTTGTTCTTAGTTTCTTTTCAAGTCATGCATATTTCATTACTTTTCCGTCTTCGCCATCAATTATTTTATCTGTTGTGATTAGCTTTCCACCTTTTTTAAGAAATATTATTTTCCCGAATTTATCAATTATGTAAATGTTATTCAAGTAACAGAATGGGTCTGTTGAATATACTGCGCCACATCCAAAATAATTTGAACATATCCATAAATCCTCATTTTGCGGAAATGCAAAGGGACTTGGATTAACCATATTTGTATCTCGCGCATTAAAAATTGGCTTACCGCACTTGGGACAAATTAAATCCTCTTTCATTAATCAACACCTGTACTTGTGAAATCTGCAAGCTCTAACGTACCATTGAACGCCTTTTTTCTTTTTCTTCTTCTCTTTTTAAATCCTCTTTTTTTAGTTTCTCTTCCTGCTCTTCTATATCGGTATTTTTCGCTTCCTCATCAACAGTGTCAGATACCGGGTTTTTATTGCCTGGCTCATTAATAGCCTGCTTAATCTCCTCATAGATTATTGGGTTATCTCCAATAGGGCGTATGATCCAGGGATCATTTTTACTTGGCTCTTTTATTGGAATATCCTCTTTTTCAGAGTGGAGTTTAAAGCTGAAAAATGCTAATGCACCTACAATGATAGCAGGTAAACCAACGGATAAAATGAGGGTGTCAGTGGTTCCCATGTATTTGTTGAAGACACCCATTACAGCCATAAACCCAACTAAGACAAAGGTGATGACTCCTACCACTATTATATCCTTAGCATCCATTGTTATCTCTCCTCATCATTTATCTATTTTAGTGAACCATACGCTTTATCATCTTTGAGGGCACCGTGCTCTGAAATGCGGTGCGTGCCTGGAGTTTCTTGTAGTCATCGTAAGATATGGAAACATTTGGATAGATCTTCCTATAGCGCTTGTAAGGTAAACGGAGGTCTGTATCACGTTTAATAGCGGAGTTAACCTCGATTTCACCCCTTGAAACCATGAAAACTACTATTTCTAGTACAATTATTACTGCTGCAGCTTCGAGTATCATTGTTTAGTCGCTGCCTCTTCCTTCTTAACGTTAATTGGGAGAATCTGACTGCCTTCCAGTCCCAGCACATTTAGGACATCAGAATTGCTCGGGACAATGATCTTCGTTTGATTAGAGAAAGTATCTCTAATCACATCTAGCCTCTTATTGATCTGGGCATTCTCTTTGAAGTACGCGTTAGCAGCCTCAGATACGAGTTGAACTGCCTTCGCCTCAGCTTGAGCGACTACCAAGATAGCCTGAGCCTTGCCTTCTGCTGCGAGGATGGTTCCTTCTTTATCTTGTTCTGCTGCTTCCTTTCGTCCAGTGGCAAGCAGCCTAGCCTGGCGACGTTCCTGCTCAGCCGTCTTCTGCTTATGCATTGCCTCCTGGATGTCTTTGGGAGGGTCGATCCTCTGAACCTCAATCCTGTTAACCTTCGTCCCCCACTTGTCGGTAGCCTCGTCAAGAATCCGGCGGAGATCGTTGTTGATTTTCTCACGGCTAGTTAAACATGTGTCAAGTGTCATTTCGCCGACCACGTTTCGTAATGTGGTTTGGGCGAGTTTGACAATAGCCATCTCGAAGTCTTCTATCTCATATATTGCCCTCTTAGGATCCATTATCTGGTAATAGACAATGGCGTCAACATTCACAACAACATTATCCTCGGTAATTATCTCCTGAGGCGGGACATCGATGACCTGTTCACGCATGTTAACACGGTAAATTCTCTGCATAACAGGTATGATGTATTTGAGTCCTGGATCAACAGTTTTAGTATAAGCTCCCCACGTCTCTACGAGGCCTCGCTCGTACTGGCCGACCAGCTTTAAGCTGAGTGATATAATAATAGCTATTGCTAGAATAACGACCACTGAGATTGCAACCAATTCTATTGTTGTTAAATCAATACCTTCAAACATCAATCCTTCTCCTCCTCTACCTCTTCAACGATAAGGCTGACTCCCTCAACACGTAGCACTTTGATCAGCTTTCCCTTCTCTATGGGCTTATCCATAGATGGTCTGCTAAACCAACGTTCGCCGACAAGTTTCACAATGCCTCCCTCAACAGGCTTTATATCGGTCTGGGCGACTGTTTCACGTCCTATCAAGTCGTCTACATTTGTTGGTGTGAAGTCGGCTTTTGCCCTGCGTACGCTTGGGCTACCAACCATTTCCTGGATCTGAATTTTGCTTCCTTTAATGATGTTAAGGCGGCGAATTAGCTCACTGAAGTCATCCGTCTTTATTCTAAGAGTAAATTGACCGCCATTGCGGACTAAGCTGTAGCTAGAGTCAAATTGCTGGCTGAACTTGTCAAGCACTTGGTATAGCTTGAACTCATCAGCTTCTATTGTGAGTGCGACCATCGTTGACATATCCAAATATTGATTTATATTAACGTATTTAGGTTTATCGATAGTCATCTATTTTCATATATGGTATATTAACAATGATATACTAATTTTTATCCCTATCTTACCTTAAGATGCTTTAAAAAGCGCTTCGTAAGAGTAAAACCTATAAGCGTAAACATTCTTATGTTTACATTGTATGACCTTCTCAACAAGCTATCTGACAGCCAGAGAAACAGACATCTGGGATCTAAGAAGAAAGGGGCACAGCCAGTCAGAGATAGGTAGAATATTAAAGATTACCAGACAGGCAGCGTACAGGATTCTAGGCATTATTGATGACAAAGTTGAGTTAGCGTTTACAGAGGTCGCTAAAACCAATAATCTTGAAGTGAAAAGGATCAATGTTGTTGACGGGATAATGGAGGCTTACAGCCCAGCCTATAATCTTCCTGTCTTTGTCAGCTTCTCCAAGATTAACGGATTACGGGTATGGTACCTGCATGAGGGAAACTGCGGTGAATGTGTACAGGAGATGAATTGTAGGGACTTCCTTGAGTCCGAAGTCAAGGAGAGAGGCATCGAGTTATCTGAGGAGGATTTGATGCTTCCTCCAACTAGGCTAGTGCTTAAGGTGTTTGAGAGGTATATGGGAGGTAATTAATTACGAACGATAACATGAGTTTCGCATGCCCATTTCCACCTGAAGAAATCTACCAAAAGTCGTCTAATGGCTTTTTTATTGCTAATTACACTATCGCCGATTATGTCATCATTTTAATTGTAGGCATCTTTTTTTTAGCCATAACTTCAGAATTTTACGTAGCGTATTCAAATGTACCTATTCTGCCACCTAATGCCAACATTACTGTAACCCGTTCAGAAACACTGTTTTTCAACATAGTAGACAACAAGTATACACCCTGTAGGTACACCATACAATACGATATTCAGTTATTTTCTAACGCACCAACAGAGATTAAGGTCACAGATAGACTCCTTCCCAATCTAATTGGTTTTATCGGCGGAAAAAATGTGAGTTTTGGCGGAAATGCACCTGGCAGCGTTGATTCAAACTACGATGGTACATCAGGCATCTTGACGTTAACTATGCACGACACAGGATACTACAATCAGAATGGTGAAGACCTTAACCCATATTCCAGCTGTCTATTTTCAGTAGCAGCAACCTTCACCGTAAATGATCAGCTATTACCCCAACAAAGAATCCGACCAGTCTCTGAAAATATTGAAACTCCAATCTGGAAATGTAACCCTTTCACACTGAAAGGCGATACAGATGCTGAAGTCACTGTAAGCAACCTAAACCTAGAGAATACTAATGATATAGAAGAGGTCAGCGTAGACTTTTTGACAAGCTTCAAAACAGGTTCATGGAACTGGTTTACGGGCTTAGAAGTCTATAAGTCTGGCATGCTGAAGTTTCTTGATGGCAAAGCTAACCCTGGAGAGCTAATACTTGCAGGCCCCCAAGCTGAATGGGTTATTCCCTCAGGTGAGTTTACCTCAGATGGTAATTTCACTGCGAGCTTTCACACATCGATGCTGGATAGCATCAATGCTGACCAGTTATTCACTACTTATCTTAAAGTGATGTACCCAAACTATCACTTTGACCCCTGTATTGTGGGAATGCCTAACGTGGAGGGTGCAACTCTAAGCTTCGTAGACAGAGGAATAACTTATTGGTATGATTCCAGGTGGATTTCATGACGCCAATTCTAGAGTTAATTATGGATAGTGGTTGTAGGATGTTCGGAGGATAATTTGAATGATTGATAAAGTAAAGGGAAAGGCTGATGAGGCCTGTCCATTGCCACCTGGGTTAGATCCATTTAAAAGTCATCTTATTGGATCTCCTACACCAGCTCCAAAAGACAGAACTAATATTTTGTTTGTAGCTGTTTTCGTTCTAGCAATAATTGGATTTATGATAATCCTAGGTGTATTTAGTCATATAGGAGCAACAACAAATCAGCTCTTAATTGATGGAATTTTTTCGGTTGGATTCGTTGGTGCAATTGTTCTACTGGCCAACATCTTTCCATCGGTGTATAATCCCGTTGGTCAAAGAAAGTTCAAAGCAGGCAAACTTCCCAAGCGTGACTCATGGCTGGGTGTTAAGATGCCACCGAATAGTGAGAAGATTATTGAGGTATTAACTCACTTGGGAAAATTCGAATCCTTTCTCAAAGCCATAAAGTCGGCAAGCTTAGACACTCTGGATGGGGTAGGGCCTTACACGGTCTTTGTTCCTACGGATTTGGCTTTTGAGAAGGTGCCTGAGGGAGCCCTTGATGAGTTGATCAGCGACACTGCGAGGCTTAGAAGATTCCTCCAATATCATATTGTAGCGGGGAAGTTCACAGCGAAGACAGCTATGGATACGAGGTCGGTTAAAACTGTTGAAGGACATGATGCGGATGTTAACTGGTCAACTATGGATGGCGTTTTTGGAGCTGCATTGCATGAGCCTTCTGAGTATGTTCCAAATTGGTGTATTAATGATGCCTACATCACTAAATCAGATATCATGGCTGCAAATGGAGTGATTCATGCGATTGATAGGGTACTAATTCCTCCAGATGTTGAAGGATTAGTGAATCCAAATTACTGGAATAGGGATAAAGAGTATTTGAAAGGCTTCAAGAATATTGAGGCTTAATGTGCGCGCGAATTGTATTGAATGTGTTTGAGAAGTATATTGGAGGTAGCTGAGATGGAGAATGATGATAAAAAGAAGGTAGATAATACATGCCTAAGTCTTGCCTGTTGCATCCTGGTTTAGATACATTTCATGTACAGTTTTAACTAGGAGAGGCGGGTCCAGTTTCTGCTTCTCGGACTCCATCACAACCTCGTTAATGAACTGGGTGACTGTCTTAGGCTTGACGTCAAGTGGCCTAAGTGCTTCCGCGATATCGACGCCATCCTCAACATTCTTCCATTCGAGGTCAGCTTTGGTGATCCTCCCTCCAAGCTTGATCAGATTCTCAACTTGTTCCTCTACATCATACTCTTTTGTAGCTGTCAATAAACTCACCTTCTCAGCCCTTTCAAGAAACTTTTTCTTGACGCTTTGAACGGTCCCATGATCAACCCCAAGCACTTCTCCAACCTTGCGAGCAGAGTACCCATCAAAAAGAAGTCTCAATGCTTCGGCTGGATCGATCTTTGGGATCCTCGGCATCTATGTCAATATAATATTCGTAAAGTAGAATACAAAAGATTTTTTCTCTTCACCTGCCTTTACATGTTTAAGATTAGCAGCGGCGAATTACTAGAACGCTTAGAGAGATGCAGCCAAAGATAAACTAACATTCCAGGTTGGCGAACATCTGCAAC
>Ga0315282_10014353_pt1 | contig 11812 bp, 7 predicted proteins | sample YL17G07_20_MG_FD_203693 | JGI IMG/M metagenome (GOLD analysis project Ga0315282, IMG submission 203693) | Sediment microbial communities from Yellowstone Lake, YNP, Wyoming, USA - YL17G07_20 | ecosystem: Environmental > Aquatic > Freshwater > Lake > Sediment | place: USA: Wyoming | collected... | reverse complement strand
GGGGATGCCCCCCGTCGCCCGCAGCAGCGTCTCCTGCACCAGTAGCTCGTGGTCCAGCGACCGGTCCGGCGGCTGCTCTCCCCGGAGGGTGGCGATCAGCGCGGCCAGCTCGCGGACGTAGAGCTCCTGGCGGCTCTGCGTCGCGATTGGGACGAGCTGCTCGCCCGCCGCGTAGCCGTCCCGGGCCTCCTCCAGACAGAGGCGAACGCGCGTGGCCGGCTCGAAAGGCTCCATTATCGCGCTGCCCCGGCTGCCGTACACCTCGAAACGCCGGGCCATCGGGCGAGCCTCCATCGCAGCGATGTCCACGAGCGCCATCGCCCGGTCGAACTCGAACACGCCGAGCGTGTTGTCGGCGAAGGCCGGCACGGCCGGAGTCGCGTCGTTCCGGAAGAAGGCCTGGACGCGCCGCGGGCGGCCCAGCAGCCAGACGATCTGGTCGAGCATGTGGCCGGCCAGATCGTAGAAGATGCCGCCGCGGTGGCGGCTGATCACCTCGCGCGCCGGCACCGTGATCCAGGTCGACATGTGCGCGCGAACGCCGAACAGCTCGCCCAGCAGCCCCGACCTGGCCCACTGTGAGATGAGTCGGAAGCCGTCGTGGTACCGGAACATGTAGCCCATCTGCACCTGGAGCCCCCGCGCCCGGGCGATGGAGACGACCTCCTGGAACCCCGGCCAGTCGTCGCCGGCCGGCTTGTCGTACCAGAGGTGCTTGCCGGCCCTGATCGCCTCCAGGGCCATCGCCAGGCTCTCGTCGTTGCGCCCCTCGACGGCCACCGCCGCGATGCGCTCGTCCCCCAGAAGCTCGTGCTTCGACTCGTACCAGCGCACGTCCGCCAGCCCTCGCCCCTGCCGCGCCGCGGCTCGCGCGGTCGGATCGGGCTCGTAGACGCCGGCCAGCTCGACGTCGGGGTTGGCCAGCATCGCCCGCACCTTGCCAAGTGCGTGCCCGTGCCTGGTGCCGTACTGCGCCATCCGAATCGGCATCTGCCCTGACCTCCTCGTTGTTGGGCGCGGTCTCTCGCCTGCGCCCCGCGCTAGGGCGGTCTGCGGACCGGCTGCCCCTCATCCCGCCTTCGGCACCCTTCTCCCACGCGGGAGAAGGGCTGGGGATGAGGGGCTGTCCAGCCATCATGCAGACCGCTGCGTGTTCCCTCGGGTCTTCGACAGCCCGCAACCGAGACGGGTACCCGCCGACGTAGGCTTGGCGCGGTCCTGCAGCCGCGAGCGCTCGACGCCGGCCCCACGTCCCGCGTCCACCATCTTAACACGCCGGGGAGGCAACGGGTCTATCCTACGGGACCCGAGTTGTGGTAACATGCGCTCGCCTAACAGGGCGGCGAGGTGGCAGATGCCCGAGGCCATCGACGTGTCCTTCAGGTTCTTCGCCGTCGCCCGCCGCGGGACGACCGGCGGCTCGGAGGCTGTGGCGCTCGCGGTCCCGGCTGGCTCAACCGTCGGGCAGGTGCTATCCGACCTGGGCGTCCGGCACGAGGCGGAGGTCAGCCTCCTCGTCCGGGGCCGGGTCGTCGGCTGGGACCACGCGCTCCAGGACGGAGACGAGGTCGTCGTGATACCGCCCCTGGCCGGCGGCTAGCACGTCATCGTGCCAGAGATCCAACACGTGTTTCTGTTAGGGAGGATCAACACCCATGCTCGGAGGATACGCCGGCAGGCTGCTGCGGGTCGATCTGACGACCCGAACCATCCGGCAGGAGGCCCTGTCCGAGGAGTTCCTGAGGAAGTGGATGGGCGGGAGCGGGCTCGGCGCCTACATCCTCGCCACCGAGACCGGCCCCTCCACCGACCCCCTCGGCCCGGAGAACCGGCTCGTCGTCTCCGTCGGCCCGCTCGCCGGGACGCCGGCCCCGACCTCTTGCCGGCACGAGATCACCGCGAAGTCGCCCCTCACCGGCATCTTCGGCGAGTCGGACTGCGGCGGCACCTTCGGGGCCGAGCTGAAGGCGGCCGGCTTCGACGCCGTGGTCGTCTCGGGAGCCGCCGGCGCCCCGGTCTACCTGGCCATCGTCGACGGCCGGGCCGAGCTGCGCTCGGCCGCGCACCTCTGGGGCAAAGACACCTACGCCACCGACGAGGCGCTGCGTGCCGAGGTCGACCAGCGGGCCTGCGCCATCTGCATCGGGACGGCCGGCGAGAAGCAGGTGCTCATCGCCGCGGTGCTGAGCGGCGGCACGGAGGGGCGCGCCGCCGGCCGCACGGGCCTCGGCGCGGTGATGGGCGCCAAGCGCCTCAAGGGGATCGTCGCCCGCGGCACCGGGCGCGTCCAGGTCGTCAACCCCGACGCCCTCCGGGAGTCGATCCGGACGGTCGTCCCCATCATCCGCGAGAACACGCCTGGCTTCCAGAGCTTCGGCACCGCCGGGAGCGTCGTCGCCTTCGAGCAGAGTGGCAACCTGCCCCTGCAGAACTGGCGGGGGGGCACCTGGCCCGCCGCGGCCAACGTCTCCGGCCAGCGGATGTCCGAGACCATCCTCAAGGGCCAGTACCACTGCAAGACCTGCGTCATCGGCTGTGGGCGGGAGGTCGTCATCGACTCCGGCCTCTCGGCAGGCCAGAAGATCGCCGGGCCGGAGTACGAGACCATCGCCGCGCTCGGCTCGATGTGCCTCGTCGACGATCTGGTGGCGCTCAGCGAGGCGAACGACCTCTGCAACCGCTACGGGATAGACACCATCTCGACCGGCGGCGCCGTCGCCTTCGCGATGGAGTGCTTCGAGCGTGGGCTGCTCGAGCCGGCCGACGTCGGCGGGCTGGACCTCACCTGGGGCAGCGCCAAGGCGATGCTGGCGCTGGTCCAGCTGATCGGCGAGGCGGAGGGCATCGGCAAGGTGCTCGGCCAGGGCACGCGCCGGGCCGCCGCGGCCATCGGCAAGGGAGCCGAGCGGTACGCGATGCACGTCAAGGGGCTCGAGCTGCCGATGCACGACCCCCGGGCCTTCCACAGCGTCACGCTCGGCTACGCCACCTCCAACCGCGGCGCCTGCCACCTCCAGGCGCTCTCCCATGGTCCCGAGGGGCGCGCGCCGCAGCCGGATCTTGGCTACCCCGAGGTGCTCGACCGCTTCGCCGACGGCGGCAAGGGCGAGATGACGGCGAAGATGCAGAACTACATGTGCATGCTCGACTCGCTCAAGGTCTGCAAGTTCGTCATCTTCGGCAAGATGCGCATCCCAGCCCTCGTCGACTGGCTCAACTACACCACCGGCTGGAACGTGGATCTCGCGGAGTTCCTGACGACCGGCGAGCGCATCTTCAACCTCAAGCGCCTGTACAACCTCGCCTGCGGCGTCACCTCGGCCGACGACACGCTGCCGAGGCGGCTCCTGACCGAGCCACGGCCCGACGGCGCGGCGGCCGGCTCGCTGCCCGACCAGGCCCTCATGCTCCGGGAGTACTACCAGTTCCGGGGCTGGACGCCGAGCGGCGTCCCGACGCCCGAGAAGCTGGCGCAGCTCGGCCTGGCGGACGTGCGGATAGGCGCCTGAGCAGTCGATGACCGTCGGCTACCGGCCGCGGGCGACAGGGAAGCTCTGGATACGGACCGATGGTCCACCCCGGCCTTATCCGCGGAAGATCGCCTCTCCCTTCCGGCGAAGGAACCGGGGGCGAGGGAGGATCGTCGCTCGACAGCCCGCGGCCCTAGGCGTGTCGCGTGAGGGCAGCCAAGAGCTCTCGCGCGCCCCGCGCGGGACCGCCCAGCCGCACCACCGTCGCCGGCTCGCGCCGGGCCCAGCGCAGCGCCACGCCGAGCTCGGCCAGCGCCGCCGGCCCCGGTGGCTCGGCGGCCGCAAGCAGCACGCCGAGCTGGCCGGCCAGGTCGTCGGCCCTCACCCCCGGCCCCTCTCCCGCTTCGCGGGAGAGGGGTGCCGAAGGCGAGGCGAGGGTCGATCCCAGCGTCAGCGAGCCGAGCCAGCCGACTCGGCCAAGCACCACGATGCGGGCAGCTCGCGGCGCCTCCACGCTTCCGTCCTGGCCCGCCTCGTCGGGGATCTCCTCGCCCAGGGATGGAGTCGGGGATGAAATCGACGGCGGAGTCACCGGCGGAGTCACCGACGGAGTCATCGGCGGAGTCACCGGCGGAGTCACCGGCGGGTCGGCCACACGCTCCGCGGCGGGCGCCGGAGCCTCTCCCGCTTCCCCATCAGGGAGAGAGGCCGGCGGGTTGGGTCCGTGCTCCGGCGGCGACGGCCAGGGCGCGAGCAGCGCGAAGAGCCGGAGGTCGGCTCCTGCCAGGCATCCGGCCACTGGCGCTCGGTCGGCCTCGCCCGCAACCCATCGCCACGCCTCGTCGGCCCGGGCCGTCCAGGCCGCGCTTCCCCGGCCGGCGCTCAGCCGGAACCGGGACCGGGCCTCCTGGAGCAGCCGGCGCGCCTCGGCCTGGGCCAGCGGACCGACGACCTCGCCCTCCGGGCTCGTCGCGGCGCTCGCCCAGGGCGGCCGGCGAGGCATGCCCTTCGCCCGCGGCGCCGACGCCCCCTGGTTTCGGCGCAAGTAGGCGAGCTCCACCCCCGCCCGGCGCTGGACGTTGAACCTCGGCCTGAGCTGCGCGATGAGCCGGGCCTCGAGTAGTTGCGCCTCCAGCTCGGTCTGGACGGGCTTCGTCTCGACCGCCGAGGTCGCCTCGACGAGGCCCGACATGTTCCGGCTGCGCGCGAGGTCGGTCGTCAGGTAGCTCGTCACGCGGCGGCGCAGGCTGGTCGCCTTGCCGACGTAGAGCACGTGCCCGGCCCTGTCCTTGAGCAGGTAGACGCCAGGGCAGTCCGGCAGGTCCTTCGCGAGCGAGACGTCCAGGAGGAGCCGGGGGCGCGTGGCTTCGAGGCCAGCGGAGGGGCCGGCACCTCTCTCCCCGACCAGGTCGAGGAGGTCCGACAGGTCGTCCAGTCCCTGGGCCTGCGTCCTCGCCAGCAGCAGACGGCCGGCGTGGGCGGCGGTCACGGCCAGGCTCGACAGCCGGCGCTCGTCCGGGGTCGCGAGCCCGAGCGTCCGAGCCAGGCGGCCGAGGTCCGGCTTGCTGCCCGGCGACAGGTCCGGCAGCACCAGGTCGGCGAGGGAGGCGAGCTCGATCAGGGGGTTGGTCAGCGAGGGCCGGCCGAGCCGGCGCAGCTCGAACTGGAGGAAGGCCACGGCCAGCCCGACGTCGAGCCCGACCAGCGGAAGGTGGCCAAGAAAGGCCAGGAAGTCGTCGGCGACGTCCGCGAGCGTCGGGGCGGTCTCCAGCTCGTCCGGGCCGAGCCCGAAGTCGCTCAGGTAGGAGGGTAGGTGACGGCCCCGCTCTGGCCGGATCGCGCTCGACCAGCGACCGACGATCCGGTCTTCGGGGGCGCCCGGGCCTCTCTTCAGGCCGCGCACGCGCAGCGCGGCGACGCCGACCACCCGGTGGCGCCAGGGCTTTGGACCGCCGGTGCGGACGGCCAGCGCGACGAACTCGAGCTCGGCGAGCCCACCCTCGACCGAGGGCGTGCCCCGCAGCGCCCAGCGGCCTCCGGGCCGGGCCTCGAACCGCGTGTCGCTCGCCAGCACCCCGGCGAGCAGCTTCGACCAGGCGCCGCCCTGGCCGGCGCCCGGCCGGGCGCCGAACAGGTGAGCGCACAACTCGGCCTCGTCGACCTCGCCGCGCTCCGCAAGGCACCGCAGCGCTCGGTCGACCAGGTTCGGATATGGGGACGATCCAGCCATGGGGCTTCTGGCCCGGGAGGCCGCTTCTACCGCTTGCCCTCCAGGCCCTCCTGGTAGGCTTTCGCCGTGTCCTTCCAGATCCTGGTCTTCTTCAGCCGAAGGAAGGCCTTCCCGAGAGTCCGCCCGACCTTCTCCTCGACGCTGGACCCATTGGGCTTGGGTTTGGGCTCGTCAGGTTTCACGTCGCCACGGCCGCCCCGGCCGGCGGCGATCCGCGCCGGTGCCGGGAGACAGCCCCTCCGTTCCAGACCGATTCGTCAGAGCGTCTACATTCTAACGCCTGCGGCTTGCCCGCGTCTACCCCTGACCTCGCTGTTCATCCTGCGCATCCTGTTCGTTCACTTCGCCGCCAAGGCGCACTCGAGCCGCTCGACGATGCCCTCCACCTGGGCGACGAGCTCCGGGGCGGCTCGGTCGACGGCCTCGCCGAGCAGGTCGGCCTGCGCCACGGCCGCGCTGGCCCGGACGACGCCCAGGAGTGGCCTCTCGCCAAGCAGACGGCGGAGGAGCGCCTCCTGCCCGTCGTCGACGACCTTGTTGGCCACGAAGAAGACGTGCCGAATGCCCAGTTGCCGGGCCAGCCGCTCGATCGTGGCGGCCACCCGGAGCGAGCGCTGCCCCGGCTCGACGACGACGATCATGGCGTCGACGGCCGACGTCGTGCCTCGGGTCAGATGCTCGATGCCGGCCTCCATGTCGAGCACCACCACCTCGTCGCGCTCGGTGAAGATGTGCAGGAGGAGCACCTTGAGCAGCTCGTTCTCGGGGCAGTAGCAGCCAGTTGCGGCGTCCTTCAGCCCGCCGGTGACCAGCAGCCGGACCCCTCCGACGTCCAGCGCGAAGCGGTCGGGCAGATCGTCGACCTCGGGGTTGAGGGAGAAGAAGCCGCCGTAGGTCCCCGGCTTGGCGCCGGTCCGCTCCTCGATCAGATCCTTCATCTCGGCGATCGGTCTGATTCGCTCGGCGTCCTCGGGGGGCACCCCGAGCGCCTGGGCCAGCGACGTCGCGGGGTCGGCGTCCACCGCCAGGACCCGGGCGCCGCGCCTGGCAAAGACGCGGGCGAGCGCGGCGGCCAGGGTGGTCTTCCCGACGCCTCCCTTGCCCGAGATGGCTATCTTCATTGTCTAGCACCTCTGCGTTTCTGTCTGGTGAGCGCCCGCGAATCGACCGGCCGTCGCGGCCTGGCATGGGCGTCGCGTCCCGCGTGGCGGGGATCCGGATGCGGCGAGTCGAGGTCAGCGCCGGGCCGGACCGCTCGGCGCGTCTGCCGGGCCCTCCTCGGCGAGGCCGACGTCGGAGACCTCGGGCGGCGGCCCACGGTTGACCAGGACCTCCGCGAAGAGGATGGCGTTGGGGATCAGCACGCGCTCGCCGGTGGACGTCCGAAGCGTCGTCGTTCGAGCGTCCACGCTCTCGACCACGCCGTCGAAGGTGCGTACTATCAGCCGCTCGCCCGGTCGGAACGGCTTCTCAACGAGGAGATAGAGCCCCGCGACCAGGTTCTTGAGCACGTCCTGGAGCGAGAGGCTGACGGCCAGGCTCGCCACGCCCAGGGTGGCGACGATGCCGGTCGACGAGACGTTGAAGATTGCCAGCACCCAGATGGCGCCGAGGCCGAGGACGGCGAAGTAGGCGAGCTGTCCGAGCAGGAGGACGACGCCCGGATCGGCGCGGGTGCGCTTGAGGCTCCGGCGGACGAGGTCGCGGGCCCGGCGGCCGACGAACAGGGTCAGTGCGGCCACGACGAGGGCCTGCGCGGCCGGGATCGCGATAGGCACGATGGTCCGGGTCACCTCCGTCCACCACTCGTCGGGGCCGACGGGCGTGGGCAGCGCGGTCGGACCTCCGGCAGCCCGGATCGCGAATCCCAGGGGCATCGCCACCTCCGCTGCTGCGTGCTCTACGACTGCCGCGCGCTCTACGCCGAGGGATTATAGCGCCGTGGCCGCTCCGGCGCAAGCAGCGGGGGCCCGCGCCGGCCAGGCTCGCCGCCCGCAGACTGGCACGCATATTGCACCCGTCAGGGGCGCGTCGTCTATTTCTTCTTTACCGGCACGCAGCGCCGCCACCGTCGGGGGCGGCGCGAGCCAGCGCCGCGCTGGCGAGCCCGCCCAGCCGGGAAGCCGATGCGGCGCTGGTTTGGCTCGTTCGACGCGCTCGCCAGACGTTGGCGCAGACGCGCCGCCGTGCACGTCTAGAGGAGAGCGGACCCGATAGCCGGCAGAGGACCAGTTGAAGGAGGTAGCGAGCCTCGATGATACGGAGGTTCCCACTGACACTCAAGTCAATCACGCTGACCAGCGTGATCTCGATCGTCGTCCTGCTGGCAGTGGCCTGCCAGCCCACTCAGGTAACAGTGGCGCCCCTGACGCCCAGCCCCATCACCACCCCGGCCGCCGTGACGACGCCTGTGACCGGGGTGACTCCTGTGACCGGGATGACCCCGGCGGCGGGCACGCCGACGACCGCCGTGACGGTGCGGACCGGGCCAGCACTCTTCACCGCGAACGGCACTGGCCGCAGCTACTCGGTCGTCGACCCGAGCACCGACAAGGTGGTCGACACCACCGACGTCGGCTTTGACGTTCGCGACATCGCGATTACCCCCGACGGTCGGTTCGCCTGGATGGTCAACGGAGCCTCCGGCGCCAACCGAGTCTTCGTCTTCGACCTGTCGTCGAAGTCTCGGGTCGCGGACGTCCAGGTCGGCTCCGACCCCTGGGCGATCGCGCTGACTCGCGACGGCAAGACGGCCCTCGTCACCAACCGCGGCGACAACAGCGTCTCGGTCATCGACACCGGTGGCCGGTCGGTCACGACCAGCATCCCCGTCGGGATGAAGCCGCAGGGCCTCGTGATCGTCGGCGCAGGCGCGGCGGCTCCAGGAGTCACCACCGCAACCCCCGCGGCCGCGGCGACGCCTCGGGCCGCGGGCACCCCGACCCCCGCCGCCGCGATGACCCCGACAGTCGCCGGCACCGTCACGCCCGGCGCGGCGACCACTCCCGCAGCTGCGGGCGCGACCCCGCGGCCGAGCGCCGGCGGCCCCTTCGCCTACGTCGCCGATAGCGGCAGCGACGACGTGTCGGTCATCGACCTGTCCACCACGAAGGTGATGACCAAGGTCCCCGTCGGGACGATGCCCGTCGCCGTGACGGTCGACCCCAGCGGCAGCCGGCTCTTCGCCGCCAACCAGGGCAGCAGCGACATCTCGGTCGTCGACGCCGCCGCCAACCAGGAGACCGGCAAGATCAAGCTCGACGGCAAGCCGAGCGCCGTCGCCGTCACCCCTGATGGCAAGTTTGTCTACGTCTCCCTGCTGGCGCCGGCCAACAGCGTCCAGGTGCTTGACCCGACGACAACTAACACCATCGGCAAGATCGCCGTCGGGGCCAATCCCGACGCCGTGACCTTCAACGACGGCGGGACCTTCGCCTACGTCGCCAACATGGACGACGGCACCGTGTCGGTCATCAACACCAGCGGGCGGAGCGTCGCCGACACCCTCAAGGTGGGTGGCGCGCCGGTCGCGCTGACGTTCGCCAAGTCTGCCACCTTCGCGACCGGCGCGGCGATGACCCCGACCGTGGTCACGACGCCCGGCGCCGTCACCACGCCCAGCGGCACCGTGACCCCAGGCGCCATGATGACGCCCAGCGGAACGAGGACTCCCGGCGCTGTGATGACGCCTCTGGCCACCAGGACCCCGGCGCCCGGCGCCGCGATGACGCCAACCGCGATGGGCACCGCCACGGTGCCCACGGGCGGTCTGACGCCGACGGCCGTCGGCACGCCGATGGCTACCGCCACCCCGTAACGCCCTACGTCAAGCCATACGGGGTGGCTACTGGCCGCGCCCTCGGGGGTGCTGAACGCACGGCAGCCCTCCGAGGGCGCTACCACTCTTGCAGGGCTGAAGGAGATGCGCCCAAGGAGACGCGCGATGAGAGTGCAGTTGCGCGCGGTGGGACTGCCCATTAGGGGATACCTCGCGCAGCCACGCCTGTCAACCGGCCGCTGGCCAGAGACCGGCTCACCTGAGGCGGAACACGTAGGCGTCTCCGTCCCGGCGGATGAGCTCGAAAACCGGGCTCCGCACCAGCTCGGCCGGATCCAGCGGACCCCCGGCCACTCCGACGTACACGTGCGTTATGCCGTACTGCTTGAGGGTCTCGATGGCCTGCGGCGTGGTCGGATCTGACACCACCCTGTCGAAGATGTCTAGCGTGCGCGCGCCCAGGTCCTGAGCGGCCCAATCCTCGGTGGAGTAGGTCGCGGGTGGCACGGTGTTCTCGCGCCGGGCCAGCAGCGGCAGCCACCAGCCCGCGTCGGATCCGACCACTATTCTGCCTGCGCCCCCGCCCGTGGTGAACCCATTCACGAGGAACCGTGACTCGGGAGGTGTGTGCTCCCTGATCCAGGCTATCGCCCGCAAGTCGTCGTCTTGCACCAGCGCGAAGCGATCGTCTCGGATCGACAGGCCGTTGCCCGCACCCCAGGCACCCACGGCCACGACGAGCGCCAGCAACGCCGGCCAGGCCAGCCCCGCGCGTCCTCTCACCAGCTCGGCAGGGAGGCCGACCGCCATGCCGGCGGCCACGCTCGCCGGCAGGTACAGCCCGATCTGGACGGCAAAGTTGCTGATGACCCCGGTGCCCGGCAGGCCAAAGACGCCGGGGTTGGCGAGCACGAAAAGGGCGCCAACCCAGATGGCAGTCAGGAGAGCCGCGCGGCGGCGCCAGACCAGGCCCAGCAGCAGCCCGAGCCCGGCGACGGCGAGCAACTCCCACCCGACGTACGCCCCGAAATCGCCCACGCCGTTGTACTGGTCGAGCCACGCCCTCTCCGGGACGGATGCTGTGCGAACCGAGGTGAGAAAGCGCGGCAGCAGGTGGCGCACCTGGTTCCACAGCCAGGGCAGGGAGAGTGCGACGCCGCCGGCTCCGATCGCGGCCACCGTCACGAGTCGGCCGGCGAGCAGTCGGGGCTTCGAGCGCAGCCGGATGGCCTCGTACAGCAGGTAGGCCCCGGCGAACGCGGTGTAGAACGCTACCACCCGAAAGTGGGTGACCGCCAGCCCGCCAACCAGGACCGCCGCCAGGGCTGCGTCGCGACGCCCTCCGCGCTCGCCCGCCCGCACGGTCAGGCCCACGGCGAACGGTAGGATGGTCTGCCCGGCGAGCTGCGTGAACCGGCCCCAGTTCACGTAATACGCGGGCATCGACGAGAGCAAGCCGGCCGTCAGCCCCGCCACCAGACCGACCCGGCGGCTCTGGGTAAGCGTCGTCGCCAGGTAGTACGCGCCGACGACGGACAGCGCGCTCAGTATCTGCCCGACGACGACCACTGCGCGTGGAACGTCGGCGCCCACGATCCAGTGGAAGAAGGCGACCAGGCTGTGGAAGCCGTAGTGGTAGGTGAAGCTCGTCAGAGGGGCGTAGGGCAGGTAGGAGTCCGGCACCTGGCCGCGCTCGGCGATCAACTGGCTGATGAGAGTGTGGTGGTACGAATCGCCCCACATCCCGACCGGCATCCCGCGCGCGACGTACAGGCGGGACCAGAGGGCCAGCGCGAGCAGCCCGAGGCCGACCCAGCCCGGGGCCGCCGCCCACGGGTCGGAGGTGCGCGCGGCGGGTCCGCCGCTCACGCCGCTACCGGTTGCAGCCCCGCCGGCCTGACCATCGCCCCCTGCCTCAGTTCCGGCGTGCGCGACAGTGGCATCCGAGGCGCGATGAGGTCCTCCCTTCCCGCCAACCGCTCTAGCCATCTGCTCGCGGGCGAGAAGCCAGAGCCTACCAGCGTGCCGCCTCCAGCGCGCAGCCAGGACGAGGACGTTGCCCAGAATCGCCGCGAGCGCGAGCCCTACCGCCGAGCGCGAATCGAAGGCGAGCGACAGGGTGGTGGCCCAGAGCAGCGCGAGTGGCAGGATGGCAAGGGTCAGGGCGCTCGCCAACCCCAGCCATTCGAGAGCGTCCGAGCCCTTGCCTGCGCGCGCCAGCGCGAGGGCGAGGCCGCCGGGGGCCACGAACAGGACAACCGCCCAGAGCATCTGGACCCAGGATCGGCGCAAATCCCTGGCGACGTCGCGGGCCACGTCGCGCCAGCCATACAG
>Ga0315282_10014352_pt1 | contig 11812 bp, 11 predicted proteins | sample YL17G07_20_MG_FD_203693 | JGI IMG/M metagenome (GOLD analysis project Ga0315282, IMG submission 203693) | Sediment microbial communities from Yellowstone Lake, YNP, Wyoming, USA - YL17G07_20 | ecosystem: Environmental > Aquatic > Freshwater > Lake > Sediment | place: USA: Wyoming | collected... | reverse complement strand
TCTTGCCCGACTTCGCTGCATGCCTTGTCCGAACGCATGAGATTGCTGTTCACCTGCTTTCCCGCGCGCCAAACCGGCGATGTCGCAGGTTGCATGCCGTCCGATTCGTCCCCTTTGCCTTGCTGGGTCTGGCCGCCGGCAACTCCGAGAACTCGCACCACAAGCCCAAGCAAATTGCCGATTCAGAGAAGGATCCTGGAGCACACGGCGCGCGGGCATCGCTACCGAGGGAGTTGCGAAAAGCGAAGTGGCGCGGGCTGCTAGCCTGTGAATCGTCTGGAGATCAGACAAACGCCCCCATGCACCAATCGCTCCGGACGCCAGCCGAGCTCGAACGTCGCTTTTCCCAACTCCCTCTCGCTCCCCGGCGGCTTTGCCCTTTTGCTTTTAACCTCCTACTTCTTTTCGGCCACGGCTGTTTTGCTGACACCGGGAAGCAGGAAGCGCCCACCGGTGACGCGATGCAGCAGGCGTCCGAGGAGCGAGGCGCTGAACGAGACGAGCCGCGGCCCCAGCCGTGAGGGCCGCGTGGCGGCGTCAATCTCTTGGCGAATGTTCGTGAAGCCGGTTTCGCGCAACATACGGGCCAGCACCAGCGGCGAATAGTCGAAAAGATGATGGGGCAAATCATAGAGTTCGGTGCGGCGGCCGAGGCGTGCGAGTCCTTTTACCAGCGGCGTTGTGTCGGGAACGCGGACGAGGCACAGCCCGCCGGGTTTGAGCGCCGCATGGACTTTGCGCAGCCCACCCATGGGATCGGTCAGGTGCTCGAGCACATAGAATAGGGTTACAGCGTCAAAATGGGCGGTTGGCAACTCGGCGCCGGCCAGCGATGAGGTCTGAATTGGAAACCCTTCGCGATGGCAGGCCGCGACCGCCGCTTCGCAGATCTCAATCCCCTGGACAGACCAGCCGGTGTTGCGCATGATTTCCAGAAAGTGGCCATAGGCACAACCGACATCCAGCAGCCGCCCGCCGGTCGGGAACCGTCGGAGCAGCCGTCGGCGCGCCGACCGATAGAGCGCGTCCATCATGCGGTTCCACTGCGCGATGGCGTCGGGATCGGTCGCCAAATAGTCCTGGTAGCACCGTTCGAGCCACTCAGGCGTTGGGCGCGGGTTGAGATAAATCAGACCGCACCGCCGGCACTCGACCATCCGAAAGCCCCGCTGCACGTCCACCAGCTTGTAGTCGTCGGCCCCGCACACCCCGCAGGCCACGGCGATTCGCTCGATGGCGTCTTTTGGAAACACACGGCCGTTGCCCGTAGGGCCGTTGGTTCGTTCTCGCGCGCGCGCGCTTGTCTTGATCACCTCAAAACCACCCTGCTCCAACATCGTGCTCCCTCCCCTTGCAGACCCGAGCTGCTCAGCTAATTGGGTGCATGGCGTCAAGGTTTTTCTCGCGGTCGGCGGCCTGGCGCGTCCTTCACGCCGATTCGGGAGACATACCCCGTCGCCGGCCGTTGCGTGGATTCTCCTTGAAATCCGGCCCCACGGTAGAGAACTTGGCGCCGATAGGTGTCAGTGTATTCGATACCGACCCAGGGATGGTGCAAAATGACCTTTCGCTTGTCCAGTCTTCGGGTTCGTTTGGTACTGCTCGTTCTCCTCGCCGTGGTTCCCGCCAGCGGGCTGATTCTCTGGACCGCTATCGAGCACCGACAGGCAGACGCCGAACTCGTGCAGCAAAACATGCTGCGACTGGCCGACGGCGTCGCCCTCAACGCAAGGCAATTCATTAACCAGGCCTACCGACTCCTTGCGATTCTCGAGGAGGATCCGGAGGTGCAAAAGCACGACGTGGCTCAGCTGGGGCCGTTCTTTTCGGATCTGCTTCAACGGTGGCCCAGCTACGCCAATCTGGGGTTGGTCGGCCTCAACGGCGAGGTGCTGGCCAGCGCTCTGCCCAGCAGCACTACGGTAGACGTAAGCGACCGTTCCTACTTTCTAGAGACGATTCGGAATCGAGACTTCGCCATGGGGGACTACCAGATCGGGCAAATCAGCCATAAACCCATCGTTCCCTTCGGCTATCCGGTCACCGACAATGCCGGCAAAATCACGGGGGTGCTGTTTGCCGCGATTGATGTGACCCGGCTAAACCAGCTCGATCGGGAAATGCAGGCTCAGCTAACCACCGGAACCACTCTCGCCGCCATTGACTCCAGCGGGACCGTTCTGGTGTACTGGCCCAATCCGGAGAAGTGGGTCGGACGGACGGTAGCCGACCATCCCCTCGTCAAGACTGCCTGGGCCAAGGGACGCGGGATGGAAGAAGCCCCCGGGCTGGATGGGATCCGGCGTTTCCATGCGTTCCAACCACTGCAAAGTCGTTTGGGGAGGAAAAGCGTCAACATCATCATCGGCACGCCCCGAGAAGTGGCGTTTGCCAAGGCCAACCAGCTGCTGGCCCGAAACCTGAGTCTATTTGGCCTGGTGGCGGTGTTGGCACTGGTCGTCGCGTGGTTTGGCGCCGATCTCTTCATCCTCCGTCGCGTGAACCCGCTGCTGCGCGCAACCGAGCGGTTGAGCCGCGGCGACCTGGGCGCTCGCACCGGCATTCCACCCGAACCAGGAGAGATGACTCAACTGGCCCAGACGTTCGATCAGATGGCGGAAGCGCTCGAACAGCGCGAAGGCGAGCGCAAGGAGGCCGAGGAGGCGCTGAAGAGGAGCGAGCAGGAAAAAGCGCTCATCCTCGAGAGCATCCCCGAACAGGTGCTCTATCACGACAAAGAGATGAGAATCCTTTGGGCCAACAGCGCCGCCGCTGAATCGGCCCGTCGCACTCCGGGAGAATTGGTCGGGCACTATTGTTACCAGCTCTATATGAGGCGAAGCGAGCCCTGTGAGGGGTGCCCGGTGGTGGAATCGCTCCAGGCGGGAGAGCCGCGCCAAGCCGAAATGTCGTTCCCCGGCGGGCCGACGCTGTTTATCCGAGGCTATCCGGTTCGCGATGCCGCAGGGGAAATCGCCGGCGCGGTGGAGATTGCACTGGATGTCAGCGCCCGCAGGCAACTCGAAGATCAGCTTCGCCAGGCGCAACGCTTGCAGGCCGTGGGGAAGCTGGCCGGCGGGGTGGCCCATGACTTCAACAACCTGCTGACGGCCATCATCGGCTATAGCGACCTGCTGATGAGCCGCCTCGGCGGCGACAGCCCGCTCCGCAAGGACGTCCTGGAGATTCGAAAAGCCGGCGAGCGGGCCACGACGCTGACCCGGCAACTGCTGGCCTTCAGCCGCCGGCAGGTTCTCCAACCCAAGGTGCTGAACCTCAATAGCGTGGTCGCGGAGATGCACCAGATGCTCTGCCGGCTGATCGGCGAGGATGTGGACCTGGTCACGGTTCTCGTGCCGGGGTTGGGCCGCGTGAAAGCCGACCCGGGCCAGATTGAACAAATCATCATGAATCTGGTGGTCAACGCGCGCGACGCCATGCCCCACGGGGGAAAGCTGACGATCGAAACGGCCAACGTGGACCTCGATGATGCCTATGTCCGCCAACACGCGGGGGTGCAACCCGGCCCCTATGCGCTATTGGCCATCAGCGACACGGGCCTCGGAATGGACAGCGAAACGCAGTCACAGGTTTTCGAGCCCTTCTTCACCACCAAGGAGAAAGGCCAAGGAGCCGGGCTGGGACTGGCCACCGTGTACGGGATTGTCAAGCAAAGCGGCGGTCATATTTGGGTTTACAGCGAGCCGGGGCGCGGAACCACCTTCAAGATCTACCTTCCCCGCGTGGAGGAGCCCCTGGGCTTGCCCGAATCAACCGCGGTGCGGGCGGGGGCAACCGAGGGAACCGAAACCATCCTCGTCGTCGAGGACGAAGACGAGGTACGATGGTTGGTGTGCGAAATTCTTCAGGAGAAAGGGTACTCGGTGCTGGAGGTTCGTCAAAGCCGCGAGGCCGTGGAACTCGGCCAACGCTATGAAGGCCCGATTCACCTGTTGGTGACCGACGTGGTGATGCCCGGAATGGGCGGCCGTGAGTTGGCGGAGAACATGACCCGTTTGCGTCCCGCGATGAAGGTGCTCTACATATCCGGCTACACCGAAAACGCCATCGTGCATCAGGGCGTGTTGGACGAAGGAACCCACTTCCTCCCGAAGCCGTTCCCGCCCGAGGTGCTGGCGCGCAAGGTGCGTGACATGCTCGATGAATCCAGGGAGGAGTGAAACCAGCCACGTGCCTCTTGACCCGAGGCGCGTTCCACCGTAATGGTCAATCATGCTTAACGAAGAAGCGGAAAAGGAAGAGAAAGAATGGCTTCGCGCGGCAAGCGTAAACCCAGCGTTCGACTTTCTGAACGACCTGGAGGAAAACGTCTACACCGTGGCCGATGGAAAGCCGTTCTGTGTTGAAGGTTGAACCTGTCACGTCACTTGTGCGACTGACCGGTTGTACCGCATTTGGCGAAGGGAGCGAAATCCATGAGCCTCCGAACATTCACGGCGGTTCTCCACAAAGAGGCAGACTTGTATGTGGCAAGTTGCCCGGAGGTCGGAACCGTCAGTCAAGGATACACAATTGAAGAAGCCGTCGCCAATCTGAGGGAAGCCACCGAGCTCTACCTCGAGGAATTCCCGCTTTCCGGTGTTGACCGCCCACTGTTCACCACCTTTGAGGCCAAGTGTGCCTAGGATGCAACGGATCTCAGGAGAGAAAGCCGTTCAGACATTGGAACGTTTGGGGTTTGCGAGGGTCAGACAACGCGGCAGTCACGTGATTCTCAAAAAGCATACGCCTGACGGAGACATTGGTTGTGTAGTCCCGCTGCACCGCGAACTGGCGATCGGCACGTTGAACGGTATCCTGAGACAGGCCAAGGTGTCCCCTGATGAGTTTATGAGTGGTTTGTAGGAGCGCCCGCGCCAAACACGAGAAGCGCGACGATGGACGATCTGATGGGAGACGATAATCCAAAACGGTCGTCACGGCCAACAGGCGAACAAGTGCGCATCGTGCCCAAGCCGTGGGGCGAAGAGTGGTGGCTGGCGCACACCGACCGCTATGCGGGCAAGGTGCTCGTCATCCGCAAGGGCCACCGCTTCAGCCTCCAGTATCACCGCGTCAAGCATGAAACTCAGTTCGTCTGGGACGGCTGGATCAAGCTGGAGATCGGCCCCGACCCGGAGCATCTCGAGACGCGCGTTCTCGGTCCCGGCGCGGTGACACCAATTCCCCCGGAAACCTATCACCGCCTCGAAGCGCTCGAAGACTCCCATGTCTTTGAGGTCTCGACGCCCGAGCTCGATGATGTGGTGCGGATCAGCGACGACTACGGCCGCGAAGGAACAAACAGGCCGTGAAAAGCGGAAGTTGGAGGCGGGAGGTTAGAGGTTAGAGCGTGTCTTAAAATCGTTGCGTTCGAGGCGCAACACGCACGCACGCCTCCGTCATTGCGAGGAGCGGCCAGGCCGCAACCAAAGCGGGGTGAGAGTCGTGGACATCCGCTCATGCACCGGAAAAAGTCCACCCTGTCCATGCCGTCCATGTCGTCCACTTCGCCCACGGGAGAAGACCTTCGCAAAATGCACATATGCTCCAACGCAAGAGTCTAAGGCGCGCTCTTACATCGAACCTTCAACTTCAGCCAGATCATTTCTGTTTCTCGATCCAGCGCTCCAGCGGTTCGACTGCGCCGGTCCATTTCTGCGGCGGAGCATCTGCGGCATGGGGCGTCAGGAGAACGGCGATTTGCGCCTTGGTCACTTTCCCCGGCAGAGTGACGGCCAGCTTGGCGATCCCTCGGTTTTGCGCCTGAGGTCGCCCCGGATCGGCCGACACAATTTCGAACTTTGCACCTTGGGGTTCGAGAATGCGCAGGGTGAGGGCGGCCTCGCCGATCGTGAGCTCCGCCTCGGACGGCTTGAGCTCGATTTTCGCCGGCGTGAGCATTCCCCAGACCACGTCCACCGGTTTCTCGGCTTCGATCTCGTCTTGAACCAGAACGAATTTGCGGTCGAGCAGCGCCATGCCGCGTCGAACGCTTTTCGCATGAGCGGCATATCCCTTTGAGAGCTCAGCCACCGCCAACGCGCGCTCGGGCTTCGAGGAGAACGCCACGATCGGCGCCGGCGCCTTGGGGTCCTGGTTCTCGCCGTTGATCACCAACGTATTGTGGCTTTCGGTGCGGAGGCGATAGTAAGTCCAACGCTTGTTGCCGAAGTAGCCGGGCAGGTCGTAGTTGTCGCCGCCGAGGTCCACGGCCCAACGCTCGCCTAGCGCATCGAGAACAAAACAGCCCAGGTCGAGATGGCTGTGATTGGCCTTGTTGTCGCCCCCCTTGAAGCCGACGAAGATCGCCTTTGGGTCCTCCCACGCGCTTCGGAAAAGCGCCACGTCTATCCCTTTGTAATAAGCATCGAGCGACAAGCCGGCGGCCATCGGCCCCTCGCCCCGAGGGTCGTACCACAAGAGGTCCCACGGGTCGGGCGAGCCGCCACGTTGTCGTTCGTGCCACGCATAAATCGGCTGGTTGAACTTGCGCGCCAGCCAGAACATTTCGCACGCGCGCCCGGCGCCGGAGTGCGCATCCGCGAAATTGAAGGTCTGGTTGATCGGGCCGACGGAATAGATGCGGAACATGCCCGCCTTGTCGAATCCCGGAAGCCGGCAAAGGCCGAAATCCGTTCCCAACGCCGACTCCAGCGCCGCCAGGAAAAAGACGTTGTAGCGCGTGGCGTAGCTCCAATAGCCCGGTCCTTCGGCCCATCCGCCGTCGGGGGCATAGGAAGCCATGGCGCGGGGAATCGAGCGTACGGCGCTGGCGACAATGTGACCGGCCAATTGGGGCTCCTCGTCGGCCACCGCCAGAGCGCCGATGGTCATCCCGCCATTGCACACCTGGTTCCAGTTGAAGGCGGTCTTGGCCCACCAGCCGTCGGCATCATAGATCTTCAGCGAAGGTTTGAGGCCCTTCTCAATCAGCGCTTCTCGAATCTTCTGTCGCTCCTGCGGCGTCAGGTAGTCGTAGAGCCAGTCGTAGCCGATGGCGAAGGCGTGAGACATTTCGGCGGTGTCGAGGAAGTGCGAAGGATTCCAGTCGGGGAACTCGGCGGCGGCGAAAAGTTCCCTCTTCGCGCGGTCGGCGAAACGCTTGTCGCCGCCGAGGCGATAGAGAAGCGCCCACGTCATGACGCGATCCAGGCAGCGACGGCTCTGGGAGAGCAAGCGCGGGCCGATGAGAACATGCTCGACCGGCCTGGAATCAAGCGAGTCGGTTGCTTGGCGCTTTATGCGCTCGTAGTAGTCGCGCGCGGTTTTGTCTATCGCGATGAATTTCTTTACGCGCTCGATATCCGAATCCAGCGCGATCAGGCGGGGATGGCCTTTGCGCAGCGTCTTGAGCACCTCGTCGTCCGAGGGCGATTCGGCGGCGACCGCCGCACCGATTCTTTGACCAAAGAGCAACGCCACGCAGCCGAACAGAAGAACCACACGAACCAATCGTCTCATGATGAACCTCCTGTGATGGATGGAGCCGAGCCCGCGTAAGACAAAACCGCTGTGATTGGATTGGCAAGCGGAAAGTCACTTCCCCGCCGGCTTCTCGAGGGACTCGCGAGCGAAGCGTGGCGGGGGCTGTGAGCCTGCGTAAGGTGGCACTAGTAGCTCAAATGATCAGGCAGGTCATTTATCTCGGGAACGCTATCCTGAGGGTACGGCATGCCCATCCAAGGCGGCCTCTGGCCGCAACCAAAGAGGGGTGAGAGCCGTGGACATCCGCTCATGCCACCGGAAAAAGTCCATCCCGTCCATGTCGTCCATGTCGTCCACTTCGCCCACGGGAGAAGATCTTCGCAAAATGGCTAGATGTCTAGAGGAAAGGCTCTAAAGGGGAGAGCCACACTTGCATTAAGGATTACTCTATCGAGGCAGGCTATCCGGATTCCTTCGTCTCAACGCCGGGCTTTATGTTCGCCTCACCCAGGGCCGACCGCAGGAGGTCCGACACACCGAGTTCCGTGGCCCAAGGGTTGAGATAACTGTAGTCCAGGCGATCGCCTGTCACTTTCAGCACTCCCACCACGTCCCGCCACTGCCGCTCGGACACTTCCCCGCCCATCCGATACCATTCCAGTTTAACCAGAATCGTGTCCTCCGCCGTGGAGACATAAGCGATCCGCTCCGGGTCGGTGACGACCCTCTGGGCGATTCGCCGAGACATGCGGCTCTGATCAAAGGGACGCTCCTGCGCCACAAAAACGTCCACTTTGAACATGGTCTTCATGTGGATGACATTGAAGCTGTTTTGGTGCCGCACTGCGTCCCGGATGGACTCGGCGTCCACGTAAAACGTGCCCGTTAGCCGAGCTGCAAGCGGTTCGGCGTGCTCCAGACGCAGCTCGGCTACCAAATCCGCGTCCAGCGTCGCGCGGACGACACCATGCAACGCACTGGCCAATGAGCCGCCGATGAGATAGCGAACACCCAGCGTTTCCAATGCGTCAATGACGAGCAACGTCACTGCGATGGGCTCGGAGAGCATGCCTCGAGCTCCTGTTCATCTCATGGGGCCGTACACCTTCGCCGCCAGTTCCGGACCGAGCACCAGGTCGGCCAATCGGCGGCGCAACTCTTCCGGCGTCGCATCGGGGTGGCGCGTGCGCAGTCCTTCGAGGGCCAGCGTGCGGATCGCCTCGTTCAGCTGCCCCACCATGTACAGCTTTTTCTCGGGCGAAGCCTGCCGCATGAGCGCGATCCACACGCGCTCCGCTTCAGAACTCGTGTCGGAAAGCCCGGTGCGCATCGCGACTCCCTCCACCTTGCTCAGATTCCGTCACATCAGTCTTCCGGCAAAAGCACAATCAGACTATTCCCCGCCGGCTGCGCTTTGTCACGCGCGATTTTTCTCGACACCCAAACCGGACCAAAGAGGCAAACCGAAGGTTTGAACTCCGAACGGGAATCAGGTTCCCACAAGGGAATGGTCGTGCTCGCCCGCCCAAATCTATCCTAACCGTTGCAGCGCAGTTTGCACAATTGAAACGCCGGCGGCTCGCCGGTGCTCCAAAAGACAACTCAACAGTCGTAACTCAACACTCATAACTCAACACTCAGGACTCAGGACTAAAACCCATGGATCTCCCCGCTCTCAACGACCGCTACGACCGCCTCTGGACCAAGGCCGAGCGTCTCGTCGAATCGTTCCTCGACCAGCAGCTCGCCGCCCTCGAAGCCGTTACGCCCGCGATAACATCTGTCGAGCCGACCATCGCCTCTGCTGATTCAAATTCCAAAGGCCGCGCCCCCTCGCGCCCTCGCCGCACCCGCTCCAAACCCGTCACGGCTCAATCCGACGTTCGCCATCCGCCATCCGCCATCCGCCATCCGCCATCGGAAGTTCTCCCGCCTCCCGCCGCCAACCTTCCACCTTCCACCGCCGCTCCCCTGCGCGATATCTACATCGCCGTCCAGTGCCTCAAGCGCATCCACGAAGGCCGCCAGGCCATCCTGACCGGAGGAACCCATGATCTTCAGCCCCTCGGATCGAACGACCCTGCAAAAACTGTCGCGGAAGAAATTTCTCGACGAATACGCGCACTGTGCGAACCCGGCCGTCCAAACGGAGATGATGAAGATCCGGTGTGAGACCGATCTGGCTCTCTTCGGCCGCGTCTTTTTCCCTCACCATTGCCGCGACCCCTTCTCGTCGCTCCACCGTCACCTGTTCAGCCAATATCGCCGCCAGCAGCACCAGCCCCTGCTCGAGCGCCGCGGGCAAAACTTCGCCATCGCCGCCCCACGCGGCTACGCCAAGTCCACCATCACCACGCTCGTCTTGCCGCTCCACGACATCGTCTATGGCAGCGAAGGCTACATCGTCATCGTCTCGGCGACCCTCCCCCAATCGGTCGGCAAGTTGAAAAACATCCGCACCGAGCTCGCCCACAACCGCATGTTGCGCGAGTGTTTCGAACCCCGGCTCGGCCGCGTCACCACGCGCCAGCTCGTCGCCAACGACATCGCGGTCGAGGCCTTCAGCGTCGGCACCGAGCTGCGCGGCATCACCTTCCGCCATTTTCGCCCGACCAAGGTCATCATTGACGACGCCGAGGATTCCGAAGCGGTCGAGTCGCCCGAGCAGCGCGAAAAACTCGCCCTCTGGTTCAAGGAGGTTCTCGAAAACATCGGCAACGGCTACACCAACATCGTCGTCATCGGAACGCTCCTTCACTCCGACAGCCTGCTGGCCAACATTCTCAAGCGCCCCGATTTTCAGTCGCGCCTCTTTCGCGCCATCGAGTCGTTCGCCGAGAACACCGCCCTCTGGGACGAGTGGCGCGCCCGCTTCAACGACCTGAGCGATCCGCGCCGACTGGAGACCGCCCGCGCCTTTTTCGAGCCGCGCCGCGAGACCATGCTCAAGGGCGCGCGCGTCCTCTGGCCCGAAAAGGAAGACTACTATGATCTCATGTGCCAGCTCACCACGCGCGGCCGCAAAGCCTTCTTCAAGGAAAAACAAAACGATCCGCGCCACCACGAAGCGCAACTGTTCGACCCCGACTCGTTTCGCTATTTCACGCTCGCGGGGGCGGTGACGCTGTGAGGCTGTAAGCTGTGGCCTGTAGCCTGTGGCCTGTAGCCTGTAGCCTGTAGCCTGTGGCCTGTAGCCTGTAGCCCGTAGCCTGTGACCTGTAAGTGGGTGACCCGAGAACCGAAACTGCTTTTTCCTGAAACTTGAAACCTGAAACTTGAAACCCTGAACCCCGAACCCCGAACCCTATACCCCATACCCGACTCATATTGGAGGAAAGAACATGCCCAACACCACAACCGTCCCAACCCCACGCGACGTCGCCATTTCGCTCGACGCGCTCGTCCGCTTCGGCTTTCTCGACTCGGCGCTGGGCGGCGCCACCAGCGACTTCGCCGCCATCGCCACGGTCGGCCGCGACGCACACGGCTACCTCTATGTCCTCGACATCTGGATGGAGCGCGCCACTCCGACCCGCCAGATCGAAAAACTCTACGACCTCCACGAACTCTGGAACTATCGCCTCTTCGGCTTCGAAGCCAACTGCTTTCAGTCGCTCCTCTCCCAGCCCATCGCCGACGAACGACGCCGACGCCTCGAGGCCGGCCGTCCCTGGGACCTCGCGATCGAAGAGGTCGCCCACCGCGAAAACAAACTCCGCCGCATCGCCTCGCTCGAATCGCTGGCCTCCAACGGCTGGCTCCTCTTTTCGCGCACTCTCCGCGAAGAATTCCTCCAGCAGTGCGAACAGTTTCCCCACGGCGCTCACGACGACGGCCTCGACGCTCTCGAGGCAGCGGTCGCCCTGGCCCGCCGCGCAGCCACCAACCGCGCCACTGCCGCCGGCTCAAAACGCCCCATCCACCAACTGAAGAATTTCTGACACGGGAGGACCGGCAACCTTGTCACATTTCCCCCGTCAGCCAGGCGAAAGACGGTTCACCCCCACGTGCGTGGGGAAGACTGTGGCACCCCTTGAATCCATGCAGGTCCTCGCGGTTCACCCCCACGTGCGTGGGGAAGACACCTGCAGCCAGAGCCGTCACGACGGAAATCTCGGTTCACCCCCACGTGCGTGGGGAAGACGTTATGCGCAAGGCCGTTGCTCCGCGTTATGTCGGTTCACCCCCACGTGCGTGGGGAAGACTTCTGCACGGTAATTTCTGCGCCACCCGGTAACGGTTCACCCCCACGTGCGTGGGGAAGACCTATCAGTGGTCCACGGGCGGACTCACCGTTCCGGTTCACCCCCACGTGCGTGGGGAAGACGCGAACGAGTCGCGTTAGGATGGATCGGCGATCGGTTCACCCCCACGTGCGTGGGGA
>Ga0315282_10014351_pt1 | contig 11812 bp, 10 predicted proteins | sample YL17G07_20_MG_FD_203693 | JGI IMG/M metagenome (GOLD analysis project Ga0315282, IMG submission 203693) | Sediment microbial communities from Yellowstone Lake, YNP, Wyoming, USA - YL17G07_20 | ecosystem: Environmental > Aquatic > Freshwater > Lake > Sediment | place: USA: Wyoming | collected... | reverse complement strand
TTGTAAGCGTCGGACGCGTTCCTAACCGCATGCTTCGTGAAGTGAGTGTTGAAAATGGAGCCTGCCCCAACTATCTGAACGTCTATACCCTTCCTCCCAAAGATATCGCTCAGATGCTGCCTGATTTTCGCTCCTGTTTTGTTCAGCTCGTTTATGATATGACCATCTTCAAGTTGCCTCAGCGTTGCCAATCCAGCAGTCATCGTTATCGGGTTTCCAGTGAACGTTCCACCGTGAAAACAGTATTCCGGACGCTTGTAAGCCAGACTGTTCAAGTGCTCCATTATTTCCGTCCTTCCCGACAAGGCGCCTACTGGAAAGCCCCCGCCGAGTATCTTTCCGAAAACAGTTATGTCTGGTCTTACGTCAAAGTCCTGTTGAGCCCCTCCTGGTGCCAAGCGAAAACCCGTTATCACTTCATCGAAAACAAGCAAAATACCTTTTTCACTGCACACTTCTCGTAGTCCCTTCAAGAATTCTTTCTCGACAGGAACACCCCCGCCCGCACCCTGCACAGGTTCGATGATAACCGAAGCCACAGACTCATTTTTGAGCCTCTTTTCAACGGCATCCAAATCGTTGAAAGGCAGCACAATCGTGTCTTTCGTTGCTCCAGCAGTCACCCCTCCGGATTCTGGAAGGTAGAATGGGTATTTCACTGCCACATGGAGAGCATCGTAGCCGCCGTGCCATCCTCCCTCAAACTTCGCAACCTTATCCCGTCGAGTGTATGCACGAGCGAGACGTGTTGCGTACATGTTTGCCTCTGTCCCCGAGTTCGTGAAGCGTGTCATCTCTGCGGTCGGAACCATCTTTGCAACTTGTTCCGCAAGCAAGACTTCCAGTTCATGCGAGGTCCCGTAATGCGTACCGTTCCTCAGCTGCTTTTCTACAGCTTGCACAACCACAGGCGGGCTGTGCCCAAGAATCAACGCTGTGTGTCCCAGCCAGAAATCTACGTACTCGTTTCCGTCAACATCATAAAGCCTGCTTCCCCTCGCCCTAGCAGTATAAAACGGATAAGGCTCAAAATACCGTATGTTATAAGACACCCCACCCGGAAGAACCCTCTTTGCCCGTTCATACAACGCCCTGGACCTCGGAGTTTTCGAAGCGTAATCTCTCATCCTTTGATCCCAGCCAACCATTTTCAGTTCTTGTCTCCACGCCAGCTTATTATGGTTTCCATAGCTTACTCTAGACCGTGTACAAAAGCATCAACCGATCTGCATTCCGCGCACGGTTTCAAGTTGCAACGCACGGCTTCAGCGTCTTTTCCTTTTTCGCGGTAGCAAGCTTTTTAAACAAGTGATAGAAGCAAGAGTTTTTCAGCGTTATCATGTCCAAAGAACGAAGGCCGCCGCTTGAATATTGAAACAGAAGCGATAATTTCACTGCTCAAACTGACCCGCGAAGGACCTGTTTCACATGAAATAATAAAACAGGACGCAAGGATGCCATCATCAACCATTATGGATTTGCTATGGAAACTGCAAAATGATGGGCTCATTAATGGACAAGGGACCCTGATAGAGGTTGATAGCCTGAACCGCCTTAAACTGGCCGTGCAGGTAGTCCAAGCGGGTGCAGACCTCGAACGCGTAAGCAAGCTGCTTCAATGGCAAGAGTTTGAGGGAATAGCCGCTTACGGGTTCGAATGCAACGGCTATCACGTGTTCAGAAACGTGTATTTCAAGCAGAGCGAACGAAGGTATGAGATAGACATCGTTGCACTCCAAGGGCAGTTAGTAGTATGCGCAGACTGTAAACATTGGAAACGGGGTCTGACACCGTCGGTTCTAAACAAGGTCGTCGAGGAACAGGCGCAGCGAACATCTGCGCTCGCCGAAGCCCTGCCAAGTCCCAGGATAAAAATCAACTTTGCACCAAAAGTGCCAACAACGTTTGTTCCAGCGATTCTTACACTCATTCCCGCAAGGTCAAAATTCTATGACGATATACCTGTGGTTCCTGTCCTCCAGCTGCAAGGTTTCCTCAACGAACTTCCCTGCCACATGCACTCGCTTAAACATTATCGGAAGAGGATCGAAAGCTTCAAGGCTCTTGGATGAGTTCCAAGGCTGGTTTTCTTGAAAACCTAATGGACGGATACAGGCTGAACGCGAAAGTCACAGTAAGAACAGAGAGCATCCCTCCGAATATCTCCAACAGACCATAAGCCGAAACAAACGGCTTCTGAATAAGAAATAACAAGGTGAGCATGAGTCCTACCGCCACTCCGGCGCCAAAGCTGGATAAGAGCACAGTCACGTTCTGGGCTGTGATAATCTTCAGAACTTCTCTGGGTCTAGCTCCTACTGCTCTGAGAATTCCAAACTCAACCTTTTGCTGGCTCGTGGTCAATGCAACATAGTCTGTTAAGCAGAACGCAGCAGCAGCCAAGGCGAAAAGTGGAATAGTGACTACTTCAGACCAAACATAGCCAAGGAAACCAGTGTTCTTCTCCACGACTTCCCTGAGCTCTAGAACCTCGAACTTCCCATTCAAGCCTGCAACCACAGACTTCAAGCGGTTCAGAACGTCTAAACGGTCTGCTAAGGGATCAAGTTTTACAAGAACAATGTTTGGACCAGAAATGCCACATAAACTCTCCAAGTCTCTGATGTGAATATACGTTATTTTCCCATTGTTTATCGGGTCGACGCAGAGACCTACAACATGGAAGTTCGCGTTCATCAACATGACGCCCTCCACGAGAGGCTGCTTGAACATTTTCAACGCGAGAGAGTCACCTATCACCGCATTTCCTAACCTGTTTTCCTTCAAGAATTCGCCTTCCATGAACCAGTTACCCGTCACAGAATCTGGGTCAACTCCAACAACCAGCGAGTCGCCTCTTCTACTGTCGCCCACAGCTACTGTCGATTGCGTGTCGTTGTCATAAACGTAGCCTGAAACTTCCGTTATGTTCTGCATGATGACAAGGCGCGGGTCAATTCCCATAACCCCCGTGGTTTGATTGAGCTGTCGAAGCATGGCTTGTGAAACAGAGTACTCTTCGGCTGTATAGTTCAAAGGGGCAAGCTCCTGCGGACCACGAAATCTTGACAACAGAAGAGTGTATTGATTACACATGTCCGTGTGCGCAACCAAGACAACATCCTTGCTGAGGGGATTTTCAACCCAACCCATCGTCGTCTGTTCCGCGATTATTCCGCCTGCTATGGCGACCGTTACGAGCACAAAAACGATGGTCAAACATAACACAACGCGAAAAGTGACGGACATGTACCGAGAAAGGTTCCTTATGGCCATTCTGACCGTAAAATTGGACGCTGGGATCACTCTAGAAGCTGTTTCTTTAGTCAGTCCAAGGTAGTGCATCGGCGACATTGCCTCGGCAGGACTTACTCTTGTTGCGCTCAGAATAGGTTTCGTGCCCAAGACCAGAGCAAACACAAGGAATATGGCAAATACCAGAAGAACTAGCCACAGGTTGGGATTTTTTCGCGCAACCTCCAAACCCATAGCGCTGAAAAGGCCTGTAGAAGCAAGGTCTGCCACAATTCCAAGGACGCTGCCCAAAAGGCAACTTGCCAAAGTGATAAGCATAAGCTCGTTGAAGAAGTATCCAAAAAGCACATCGCTTGGACATCCCGCCGCCCTCAAGAGTCCTATGTCCCTGACCCTCTGGCCCATCATCATAAAGGACATGAAGGAAGTGACAGCCGCACCGGCCATGAAAACCAAGAGTGCAATGAAAACAAGAAAGTTCGAGAAAATGGATGAAAGACCCATCGTCAGGCTGCCCTCAACCTTCAACGAAACTTCAAAACCCATCCTGTCAGCGAAAAGAAGAAGAAAAACAGTCGACCCTACACTCAAACTCAAACCAAGGATGGTCAAGCCTGTCTGAAGCTTCCTACGCAGCAGGTCATTAAGTGGGAAGAAGGTCTCACTCATTGGCGCCCATCAGCTTTCCAGATTCCAAACAGAAACTCTTGTCAGCCAACGTAGAGATCTGCGGATCGTGAGTAACGACCACAAGAGTCCTCCCGTCTTTTCTCAGTTTCTCAAGGATTTCAACGATTTTCGCGCCAGTCTTCTGGTCCAAGTTGCCCGTCGGCTCGTCTGCCAGCACGAGCGGTGGGTCGTTTGCCAGCGCACGTGCGAAAGCTACGCGCTGCTGCTCGCCGCCACTAAGCTGAAAAGGAAAATGCTCTGCCCTTTCCCCAAGACCCACGATGTCTAAGAGTTCTTCCAAACGGTCCTCGATGGTTGCGCGGGGTTTTTTGAGCCATTCCATCGGAAATGCAATGTTTTCCGCAACGGTCAAAGTTGAGACGAGGTTGTACGATTGAAAAACGTAGCCGACATTGTTGCATCTGAAATTCGAAAGGAAATCCTCACTCTTATCTGTCAGGTTTTCTCCGTAGACCAGCAATTCTCCGCTTGTGGGTTTGTCGACTCCACTGATAATGTTAAGCAGCGTTGTTTTTCCTGAGCCTGAAGGGCCACTCAGAACCATAAACTCACCCTCGTCAACCTCGAATTCCACGCCGTCCAAGACTGTGATCTTGCCGAAGGAAGCTTCATAGGTCTTGCAGAGTCCTGATGCCAAAATTGCCTGTTTAATAGGTTTCAATTCTTTCAACTCCTGCTGTCCACGTCAAAGTTTCCTCTGTCCCTTTTCAGAATCCTCGCCTTCTCAGGGAGTCTGCCCTTCTCGAAGTCCTTCCAGCTGATCGTTCTGAAAATCCATCTCTTTCCGAGGTGCGCCGCTAGAACAGCGTGCTTGTGCTCATTCTCGAGAGGGATAAGCTCGTCAAGAAACCTGAACAACTTATCAATCTGCTGTTTGGGAAAGTAGGCGTAGTACTTCGCGTTCTTGACCTCGAACGCGTATATGTCAAGACCTTTCCGCCCTATGATGTCGGGCAAAGGGTTAAGGCTTGGGTTGCTCACAGGAATCCGTACAGAATGATAACCATGTTTCTGAAGAAGCTTCACCAACGCATTTTCGCTGTAGAATCCTCTTTTCCGCCATCTGCGGATCGCGGCCTTGTCAGCTTCCTTCACAGGCGACAGTCATCTCTAGCCTAGACAGGTCGTCTGCTCTCTAGACCAACATTTCCTAGGGTCTCCTGCGCTTATAAACTTGCACAGGAACCTTGAGCACAGGGCTCCCGACTAAACATTCTCGGAGATAATCGTCCAATGTGGCGGCAGGCACAACTTCTATTGAATAGTCATTGACGTCGATCGAATGTTCATAGTTCTTCTTCGGTACAACGACTTTTTTGAACCCCCAAGCCTCCGCAGCCTTGATCTTCTCGTAAACGCCGCCAACCGCGGTTATCTGGATGGAATCGTTAACGCCTAGGTTGATTTCTCCAGTTACTGCCACGTCCTGTCTCGCCGGCTTCCCTTCGATAAGTGAGCACAAGAGAATCGCCATGGTTACCCCTGCTGAGGGCCCATCTACACCATAGGATTGTGAGAAGTCGATGTGCGTCAGATAGTCCTGAGCTATGTCTAGTCCATACTTCTGCAGTACTACACTTCTGACTTTTGCGATGCTGTCCATTATGAAACTCTGGCCTTTCGCGACTCCTGTAACTTTATAATAGCCTTTGAACGGATAATCACGCGGCAGCTCATCCCTCCGTATCATCTGCGCCTTAACGTTCAGGACGCTACCAGTCATCTCGCCGCTATACGGGTCACGTGAAATCGCAAGACCATGTATCTGGCCCAGTTTCACCCCTTCAGGTTTTATCTCCAAAAGCTTACCTCTCTCGCTGATTTCATTCTCAAGCATCTGTCTTTGTATCGTCTTGCAGTGCTGCCCTATGGCCTCAAGCACGTGTCTTTTGTCGACAATTTGGCAACCCTCATTCATCGCCAAAGTTGCAGCCGTCTTTATTATCGAAATCAACGGTCTAAACCGAGTTGACAACGCGTCCTTCTTGTTACTTCGTCTCCTTCCTTCTTCTGCTATTTCCTGACACGCCTCTCTGGTGAACGGGGCAAGGTTGAACCTCCTGACTTCCTGAGCTACAAACTGCACGTACCTGCGCCTGTTTTCCACGGTGTTCGGCATGTCATTGTTCATCCTTACAACCTTGCCATAGCCGTAGATTCTATCCATCAATGCCGGGTGAATCTGGCCCACGCTGTCAAAGTTTCCCGCACCCACCAGAAAAGTTATCGCCGGCACGGGCTCAGTCGAAACAGCCATTGCTGCTGTATCGCCGCCGTTGAACCTTCCCCTCAGCGTTATAGGCAGTTGACCATCCTCAAGCACCGTCAACAGGGTTACAGCCTCGTCTGGGTCAAGATTCTTTATCTCGTCAATGTACAAGATCCCCAAGGAAGCAACGTGAACGTCGCCTGCGCTCACCCTTTGATGCTCGGGAGTTCCCAAACCGCCTGTCTGGTAAGGGTCCCATGCTATGGAACCAAACAGTTGTGCACTCTTGTGTCCCGTCGCATCTATAAACGGAGCGTGTCCAGAGCTGTTATCAACAAGCATCTTCGGAGCATCTGACTGCTGAGCGCCTCCGATGCCTTTCATGCCCCCGGCGCCGCTGAGCTTCCCAAACCAGCCTATGAACACTCCGAAGAAAACTAGGCTTCCGCCTGGAATAAACGTTAACGGAACTAAACCCACGAACTTCTGCAACAGAAAATCAGAGAAGCCATCGAAAGAACTGCGGAAAGCATCACTTGCTGTGGACCAAGTCTGCCAAGCCTGATACATAAAGTAAAACCCCAAGCACATCAGGAAAATGCCCATGACTATCATGAAAACTTGAACCGCTTTGAAGCCTACTTTGGTGAGAAATTTTCTTTTCAACTCTCTGAGTTGCTCTTTTTGCTGTATCTTTTTGCCTTCGCCTGCCTTGTGAATCGAAATCCTAGGCTGGCCAGGCAGAGTCGGGTTCTTCCAGCTTAATGTGTCAAACAGCTTTATCCCATTCTCCTTGTAAACTTGAGTAAGCTTCTCAGCCAACGCTTTGCCGATCAGTGACTTCCCAGTTCCAGGGTCACCCAAAAGCATAAGATAAGGCCCAGGGCTTACTGCTGTCTTTTTGCCTGCTTTCAGCTTGTCAGGGCTGCTCCAGCTTTCATACCATTTATTCTTTTCCAACCATTTCAGCTTATGAACCCACTCGTCCAGACAAAGGAAGCACTCCTTCAGCGCTTGGTCTTGGCCTATGGCCCAATTGATCAGGTTGTCATCGATCGGGAAGCCTTCAGTGCTTTTGAAATTCCCCCAGTCCCACTCAACTCTAACCTTCCTCCCGTTCACGTTCCTTTCTAGCATCTCAACATCGTTTCCGAAGAACTCTCCCTTCAAGCGTGACACCTTGGCAGCCTTTCTCTAGCAGACCAAAGCGTCATGAGCAATTAAAGCGGTTATTTCAAAATTAGCAATATGTCACATATGCGAAGAGTTGTTCACTTACGCCAAAAAATGACGTGTCTGACTCGCCGCCCGTACGACCTGCCGAATCGGCCCTTTCAACCTTCTACCAGCTTTTCTTCCGCCTTCATCGGAGAGAACCTCTTCTCAAGCCTGTGTCATATCGAACACCATAGCGCCTGAAGACCTGCAAGGTTTGTGAGCAGGGCAGGAAATCTAGAAGCCTAAGGAAGCCTGCAAATTCGAAAAGAGGCGGATATCAGGCGTCTCTGTTTTTCTCGCAGACTAAGGCATGGACTTGCCCAGCGCCTCATATAAAAACCGACGAAAATCTCCATGCGAAGCTTTCGCCTGAAACTTCGACTTAGCTTCGACGTTTTTTCCAAGCCTCCTACAGTCTGCAGGCTCTATAGGTTGATACCCGCCTGGGATTGTCACTCTCTCGTGAACAAACAATTGAATAGGCAGTGAGTACGCTGCCTGCGTCACCTTTGAGGTCATGCCAAGGTATACGCTCGCACTCTCCGCCCGCCTTCTGACTGTGACGAGGAAAACGCTGTCCAAGAGGTTTCCAGGAGATGCTCCTGTATACAGTTTCCAAGGCCAGAGCCAGAACTGTATTGACCTGTTTTTCACGACGTCAGTGACCATTCAGGATCGCTGCTTGCTGAGGCTGTTTTCTCGGCGCTTTCGCTTGAGAGGTATAAGTTGTTGCGTTTGCTATAGGCTATATGGTGCATATTTTCAACAGTTTCAGATGAGCTTTGTACATTGTAGTGAGTCTGGTTGTCTAGGTATTACATGGCACTTTGCCATATCACCAGCATGTCTTTCTGTTTCTCGACCGAATCGTCTGTATACAGAAGCATCAACAGAGTGACCCGAATCTCGAAGACAGTCTGCACGCAGCTGGAAAATTTTTAATGCACACTGTGCTCTATGTTTGACTTATGCGGCTCGGCAAGACGGTCAAGCGCCTCATCGTCAAAGACGGGCGCAAGGTCGTTCTGAGAACCCCAAAGTGGGAAGACCTAGATGACCTGCTTGAACTGATCAATTCGCTCGTGGACGAAGGAGCTGAGATAGTAAAGAACAAGAAAGCCACGAGAGAAGAGGAAGTCACTTGGTTGGCCAGCGTGATTGCCCGCGTGGAGAAGGGCGAGACTTCTTTCGTAGTCGCCGAGGTAGAAGGGAAGGTTGTGGCTTCTTCGGACGTTAGCCCGCGGACGGGCTACGAGAGTCACGTTGGGACCGTCGGCATAGTGATTAAGCAGGGTTACCGTGACTTGGGAATCGGAACAGAAATCATGCAGGCTCAAATCAGCTTTGCTAGGAAGATGGGGCTCAAAGTCCTGATGCTTTCAGCCTTCGCCTCAAACAAGAGAGCGATTCATGTTTACGAGAAGGTTGGTTTTGTTCAGAATGGCAGAGTCCCGAGAAAGTTTTTCAAGGACGGCAAATACGTAGATGAAGTGATAATGACAGACCTGTTGGAGTGAAAGTCAGATGTCCAACTTTAGGTTTTTTAACACAGCTTTGGAGTTTTCCACAAAGGGAGAGATAGAATTCGTAGACCTCACGGACAAGCTTCAAGCGGCAGTGGCCAAATCGGGCATAAGAAACGGTCTAGTGCACGTGTTCGCACCTCACGCCACAGGCATGCTAATTCTGACGGAGAATGAGTACGGCCTGCTGGAAGATGTCAAGGAGTTCCTGGAGGACATTGTGCCAAGGAATAAAGGATACAGGCACGCTTCCAACGCTCATGCGCATCTGAGGTCGGCACTTTTTCCACCCGATAGGACCATACCGGTTGTTGACGGTCGCGCCGCACTTGGAACGTGGCAATCTTTGATGTTTGTGGAGATAGATGTTCGCCCAAGAAGAAGAACCGTCACTATACAGGTAATCGGAGAACAGTAAATAGCTCAGCGCAGCGATGTCCTACAGATTGTATGTATCCTTGACACGCTTCTGTCTTGACTTCTTTCATTTCATTCGGCGGTGCAGAAAAGCAAACTCTCGTTGATCGGGTAATGTTCGACATTTTCTTGCCTGCTAATGAATTGTGTCTATGCGATAGTATAATCTAACAAGCACATTTCGCTTGTTAGTAGAGCAGCAATTTTACAGTTTTGTTGTTAATTCTGCAGGTTCGACTGAGTTCCAAGCGGTCGTTTTCCAACAGATCTGGCGTCTTGGGAAAAGACAGTGTGCATCTCTCCTCAAATGAGATGTAGGAAGTCATCGTGCAAGCGGAAAGATGCGGAATTGCTTTCCTTGGCAGCGTAGTCACGGGCAGGACAGACTGCCTGTTCCGCATGGATTTATAGGGTTCGAGAGTGTTCGTTCGGGTTCAATATGGGTCATAGTAGTCGGCACACAAAAGCTATTAGTTGGCCCCGGAAATCTAGTCCGGCAACGGTGAGCGCTTCGTTTGTCGTTCGAAATTCAAGAACTGCAAGACATTATCAGGGTCATTGTCCTGATCAATTTAAGCGAGGGCAATAGGGCAGAGGAAGCTTCGCTGAAAAAGCAGATCGACAAAATGTGCACTGGCAGTGTTTGCGTGGAAGTGGACGACTTGGATGAAACGCTTGGCCAAATGGCTGCTGAGGGCCTGATACTCAAGGACAATACGCAGGTTCGACTGACTGAGCAGGGCATGAAGTTGGGGAAAGAATGGTCAAGTCTCCTTCTGAAGAAAGAACCTATCCTTGAAGTTGTCGCTGGATTAGTTGACGGTTCGATCACGAGTCTCGTTGTCGTCCTCTCCGCGTTCATCGCAGGTTTAGCATTCAAAACTGCGGCCTTCGCTGCTTTACTCACCCTTGCGTCGGTGGCAATAACAAATTTCTCAAGTTTCCTACTTGGAGGAATAACTGCGGATACGGCAGACATGGTAACGTTGCAAACCCTGATGAACTACAGCCTAAGCGACATTCCCGACAAGAAAGAGCGGGAAAAATCACTGAGGCTGATTCAGCGATTGTTCACGGTTTTGCACAAAGAAATAAGCAGGTCGAACATTTTCTCAGCCGTAGTATGCGGCATCACAACTTTTCTAGCAGGTATCGTGCCAATACTTTCCTACTTTGCTTTGCCGCACCCCCTGGGCCTCTTCGTTTCATTAGCAATCGTCAGCGCAGTTGTAGGATTTTTCCTAGTCAGATACAGGTCAAGAAGGTCCAGAATCCACTGGAAAACAACGCTGCTGGAGACAGTGGTCATAGTCGCAATCGCGGTGATAGCCTCTCTTCTGATAGGCGGAAGCGCCTAGCTATGCCCAACCCCTCTTCACATCTTCGATGTCAGTGCTCACCCTTAGCATGTTTTCGATTAGCTTGTTCAACGCAATTTTTGGGCTGGCGGTAGAGCGATTTAGACATGTTATGCTAAGCGACGGTTAGTTCGACAAGATTTCGTCTGTCAATATACCTAAGCGTTGCCGTATGAGCAAGAACCTTAATCGGTAGGTACGGTTAAAGCGGATGGATACACATGTTACACGTTGATTCCAATGCGGAAAAAGCGACTTTCGCCCGCTTTGCTTGAAGCACATGACTTTCTACTTATAGTTCGAACCTCTTCGAAAAGTGCGACAGAAGCTTCGACAATTCCCCTTCCTGCCAGTTCACATTCTACAGTTTTGGCGCGACCCATAGGCATCAGCACGCGCGCCAATTAAAATAGTTTACCAACTTTCAACTAGAAAAACGTGGTTGGCATTGGGCCTTAACGAGTTTTGCTTTTGACGTCTGGGGACATACGGAGGCTGTTAAGAGTGAAAAGAATCGTTAAAGATATTGTGTGCGTGAAATCTAAGCCTGTCGAGTTTGAGGTTGAGGTTTGGGAATGCCCAAATGGTCATTGCACGTTCTTTAGGAGAGAGTTGATTTTTGAGGTTCTGAAAAGAGAAGAGGATACTGCCCCATATGTATACGGTTTTGTCGTTGGCCCCAGATCCGGTGAATGAGTAATCTGCGTTAAATGTGACCATGTTTTGAATGACAGCTTCAGCCTTTGAATAGCACGCATGCCTGTTCCGAAATTCGTTTTTGAAGCGATTTGTGCTTCTGTTTCTGCTTCGTTCATGGATGGTGATGTGCCTTGGGAGACGAGAAGCAGCACTCAGAAGGCGCGACCTAGCTCTATCACACTCGAAAAAGGAATTTAGGAACACACCAACGCGCCAAGAGCATGTGGACACAATCCTGGCGGAACAGGCGAGGCAATCCAAGACTTAATGAGGAAGGCAGCTCAGAAGAGTGTGGAGATTGCTGCTTATGAGCAGGCGTAGGCGGTTTGACAGACTCGAATGCCAAAATTGTATTTACAAGGCGAGCACATACTGTTGGAGACAGTGTCCGTACAACATTTGGAAGAAGGAAGAATACTGAAACTATCCACGACATTAGGGTA
>Ga0315282_10014350_pt1 | contig 11813 bp, 11 predicted proteins | sample YL17G07_20_MG_FD_203693 | JGI IMG/M metagenome (GOLD analysis project Ga0315282, IMG submission 203693) | Sediment microbial communities from Yellowstone Lake, YNP, Wyoming, USA - YL17G07_20 | ecosystem: Environmental > Aquatic > Freshwater > Lake > Sediment | place: USA: Wyoming | collected... | reverse complement strand
TGCAGCAGGAACGATAACCTCAGCCCCCCTTTTTACCATTCCTGATTCTATCAGGGAAGAAATTGCAATCAAATTTGCGGATGAGCCAGAATTGACAGCAGTTCCATATTTAGTTCCAATATATTCGCTAAAATCCTTTTCGAATGTTTTTACTTTTTCTCCCTGTGATATTCTTAAATTTAGCAAAGAATCCAATGCAGAAATAACTTCTTTTTCATCAAAAACAGGATATCCTACTGTTACTTTTGAACTATTCGAAGCAAACTCAGTTTTTTTATTTTCAAAAAATTTTTTAATTAACTCAAAAATTTCATTTTTTATGTTGTCCATTTTTCACCCTCTTACACTAGTTTTTTAATCAGTCCTTTTAACTTCCCAAGGATATTCTCCTGGGGTTCCATTTTTTAACCACCACTCTATTTCTTTTTTATACCAGTCAAATGCAATCTTCAATCCTTCCTTAATTCCAACTTTTGGCTCATACCCAAGCAATTTTCTTGCTTTTGATATATCTGGCACTCTTCTGTCAGTCCCCCCAGCGGGTTGTGGTACATGTACTGGATTTAATTTTTTTCCTGAAATTTCTTCCAAGTATTTTATTAACTCATTTACAGATGTTTCAGCTTTATCATGCCCGATGTTAAAAATTTCATTTTTTCCTTCATCTTTTGTTGCAGCTAAGATTATTCCATCAATCTCATCACCAACAAAACAAAAACTTCTGGTGCTCGTTCCATCTCCTTGAACTGTAAACTTCTCGTTCAAAAATATTCTTTTTATGAATTCTGAAATAACATGATCCCATCCCATCATTGGTCCGTAGGGATTGTGGAGTCTGACGATTGAAGCATCAAACCCATATTTCTTAGCATAACTCATGCACAAACACTCGCCGACTATTTTCGTGGAAGAATAAGAATATCTGGGATTTTTTGGGTCAGGAACGACCAAAGGATGTGTTTCTGGTGTTGGGAAAACTTGGGGCCTTGCATAAACTTCTGAAGAAGAAGTGAAAAGCAACCTTTCAACCTTACTCTCAGTGATTGCTTTCAGCACATTCAATGTTCCTGTTAATCCAACATCCAAAACCAAGACAGGATGAGTGTAAAAATACGAAGTACCGAGGATTGCGGCAAGGTGATAAACTGTGTCAATTCCATCCATTGCATTTTTTACTTCTTGGAAATTTCTTACATCAGCCTGGATGAATTCAATCTTATCTATAACATCTTCCAAATTCCTTTTTCCGAATCTCCAACTGTTATCAAGAACTCTTACATTATTTTCCCTTTTGACCAATTCCCTAACTAAATGAGAACCGATGAATCCTGCTCCGCCTGTGATAAGTATGTCAACCAATACCCACACCCTTATATACTAATCCCATTTTCTCTATTTCTTGTTTTTTGAAAATACCCCAGCCATCGTAAACTATTCCATTCTTCTTCATCCTGGAAAAAATCTCTTTAACATCCAAGTTTGAAAAGAAATCATGGTTTGTCATGAATATCGCAACATCAGCATCTTTCAATCCGTCCTCAATACTTTTCACATGTTCAATATCTAAACTTCTGATTTTCTCTTCTTCGACACAGGGATCAAAACCGGATAGGGAAGCATTCTCTAAAGACAAATGTTTAACCAAATCAAGTGTCGGACTCTCTCTCATATCATTTGTCTCTGGCTTTCCTTTGAAAGCAAACCCAGCAATAAATACTTTTTTGCCTTTTAGTTGGCCATGCTTCTTCAATTCCTCAACCATATGTTTAGTCATGTTCTCGTTTATCTCTCTTGCCTTAGAAACCAAAGATAGATCTTCGCCAAATTTTTTAGCGCAATGTACAAGAATATACGGATCTTTTGTCAAACATGCCCCACCGACTCCTGGACTTGGGATTGGGATGTTGTTTCTTGGATAACCTTGGTTTGCAGCGTTGACGATTTCAAAAGTGTTAAGCCCGGCTTTCTCGCAATAATTGGCTATCTCGTTCGCATAGGCAAACCTTAAATCTCTGTATGAATTGTCAAGTAATTTAATTAGTTCTGCGGCCTCTAGAGATGAGACACAAAGGATTGTTGGAGTTGCGCGCCTGAATATTTTTGCTGCTTCGTCCACGCTTTTGTCGTTTATTCCTCCTATGATTTGTGGCAGTATTCTCAGTTCCTTAAGAGCAACTCCCTCGGCAGTCCTCTCTGGAGTGAACGCCAAGTAAAAATCTTCGCCCGCCTTTAATCCAGATTCCTCTAGGATTGGTTTGACAACATCTCTTGTAGTTCCAACTGGAACAGTTGAACGCAAAAGAACCAACTGCCCGGGCCTGAGATGATCTTTTATCTCATTGACTGCAGACTTTACAATTTCCAGGTTCGGAATCTTGGTTTTCTTGTCGACCGGTGAAGTAACAGCGATTATAAAAACGTCTGCGTCATGAGCATACATTTCTTCTGGCTTCCCAACAAACAAATTGCTGCCTAAATGCCTTTTCAGGAGTAAATTTATCCCTGGCTCCTTGATGTGAGACTGGCATTTCTTGATGGCATCTAGGATTTTTTCATCTTTTTCAGATCCATAAACCTGAAATCCGACATCTGCCAGGATGACTGCCAGTGTTTGCCCTACATACCCGAGACCGACGATGTTTATTTTCATTAGTTAAAACTATCAATTCAAGCTTTTAAATATTTCATGAACTATGGGTTCAAACTTTTAAATATTGAAGGAGAGCTAAAAGATTAGTATGAAAGGCAAAGCTTCTTTAATTCTCCTGACCAGCAACGAGATCGAGGGATGCAAAAAAATAGTGCCGATGATACCGAAAAAAGGAATTGATGAGTTCATTTGCATTGACTTGAACTCGACTGACGGGACCGTGGAATACCTGAAAAAGATGGGTTTCAAAGTTTATGCTCAGAAGGTGAAGGGGCGCGGGATTGCTTTCAGGATTGGCATGGACAAGGCTAAGGGTGATATTCTTGTATATTTTTCGCCTGACGGTAACGAGAATCCGAAGGATATACCAAAATTGATACAGGAAATAAATGATGGCTATGACATGGCTATAGCTTCGAGATTCCATCCTGACGCCGTGTCAGAAGACGCTACTTTTGTTAGAAGATTTGGTAATCTTACGTTCACGGGTCTGATAAACTTGTTCTGGGGGGCTAATGTCACTGATGCAGTGAATGGATTCAGGGCGATAAGGAAGGAAGTCATGAAGGATTTAAAAACTCGAGCCAAATATTTTGAAATTGAGATTGAAATGACGATCAAATGCTCGAAGAAAGGATATAAGATAACTGAAATACCGACCGTAGAGGCAAGGAGAATAGCAGGTAAGGGGAAGTTAAAGACATTTAGAGATGGTTGGTTGTACACAAAATTTATTTTTGAAGAATTGGTTGGAAATAAAAATTAATCTATCTGGTTAAAAAGTAATTTATATGAAAATAGCAAAAATCTTTCGAAGTGGTTTCTTCTGGGCTATTCTACTCGTATTTTTATTGCATGTTGTGACATATCCTTCGATTCACCACATAATTGACGAGTACACTTATCTCAAGGCGTCACAAAAGGTATGTAATCTGAATTTCTCAGATTTTTTCGGCAAAAAAACCGAGGAGAACGTGGAGTTCTATTCTCACAACACTCCGATGTATGCACTGATTTACTGCTTGGCTTCGCCTATACATAGCTTTGATGTTGAGAGGGCCGAAATTGTAACGTTCGGATTTCTCATGGCATTGACTGCTGGATGGTACTATTCGATTCCGAAAAATTGGAAAGTTGATAGAAAGAAAGTTGCCTTGTTGATTTTTTCAAACAGCCTTTTGTGGGTCTATGGTTTGCGCGCGTTGAAGGACGTCCCACTTGCTTTCTTCCTGTCGCTTGGTATCTTCCATCTCTATCTGTATCTTGAAAATAAAAAAATGAAGAATTATTACACTGCACTAATACTAATTGCAACAGCTTTGATGTTGAAAGAAAGCGCAGTTCTATATTTACCTATATTTTTTGCCTACCTTTTAATCAAGAGGGGCCATAAGCTAAAGGATTGGATATTCTTGATTTTACCTGCGATCCCTTACCTGATTTTCACAGCTTTCCAATATGTGAGCGGATTTCCTGTAGCATACTTGTTCACAAGCTCCACGAAATTCATTACCCCTTTCACATATCAGCAGAACATCCCGTATGCAAGTCTGCCTACATTGGTGTTTATGATAGGAATTTTTGGCCCTGGCTTTCTTTCAGTAGTCTTAAGGTGGAAGGACCAGTTTTTCACAAGAAGCCAGTTCAACGGTTTCTTGAAATTTTCTCTCGTGATGTACATTGTGTGGGAGCTGGTTTTTGACATACTCCTTTTCGGAAACATGCCCAGATACCACACTGTAATCATCCCGTTCCTTTCTGTTGTAATAGCAGAGTCTGCCGATAGAAGTAAAAAGTTCAAAATATTATTTTATCTCACTGCCATTTATTCAGTTCTTACAGGATTCTTGATTTCGTATTATTTTCATGTAAAAAGTCTGGAAATATGGATGAACTCTCCGAGAAAATTTATAGAGTCGATTCTAAAGCGATGATATGATTAAAATAAAGTCATTTAAAGAGAACAAGTACATTTATCTTTTGCTAATAGTTTCGATAGGGTATTTTGCAATTCAAGTTTTTCTATCTCAAGATCTTGCCATGAACCCTGATGAAGGCACGCATGCAACAACAGGGCTATTCTACAAGGACTTGATATCAAACCTGAAAAGCCTTCACTCGATGAATGACATAGAAAAATTCACAATAAATTATATCGTAAAATACTCCAAAGTAACGCTCTATTATCCACCACTTTATCATCTGTTGCTGGCAATTGTTTTCTCAATTCAAGAAAACATAATGATTGCCAGAATTCTAAACATTCTAATAACAATTGTAACATCCTTTGTGATTTACAGGCTTGCATATGAATGCTTCGGTGATAAAAAAATCTCATTTCTAAGTTCTGTATTCTTCCTCAGCTTTTCCATAATTTTCTTTTATGCAAACAAGGTGATGATTGATGTCTTGCAAATCCTTACCTTCTCTCTTGCACTTTGGTACTATTTCAAACTGAAAAAAAATAAGATAGAAAATTTACATTTAAATAATTTGCTGATTCTATCTGTCTTGATTTCAGTTAGTTTTCTGACAAAGTTTTACTCTATTTTTATTCCAATAATCATTCTGTTAGATTCTTTTTTATACAGCAAGAAATTTTTTAAAAGGGTTCTTCTTTGCTTGATTTTATCATTCCTCATCATCTCACCATACGCTTACCTATATTACAAGTTTGGCATGTTTAAACTGGTGATCGGTAAAGCAGTCACACCTTGGGAAAGTAGTTTAGTATTTTTTGACATCTTCAGGAATTTTGGAGAATTTTTGGGCTTTTTTGTTGTGTTTTCCCTGGTTTACTTCTTCTACAGGAACAGAAGGAGCTACATATTTTTCATCTGGTTTTTCATACCGCTAGTTGTTCTCTTGTATTTGAAAAATTCTGACCCCAGATTCGCATTCATACTGATGCCAATTTATGCAATGTCTTGCGCGTTTAGCTTCACAGAAGTTGAAAAAATGCTTAAAACAAGGCTGAAGAAAAATCTTTTGGTGATTCTTATTTCTTTGTTGCTTTTATTGCAAATCATTAGTAACATTTATCTCAATTCGCAGGGGCCGAATTATCCTGTTGACGAAATAATGAAAAGTGTTAAGAAGGATGGAAATGTTTTGATATTGTCAGAAGACCCTGTTTACTCTTCGGTTTTCATGTTCTATGGTAGGACAAATAAAATTTCTGGCAATGTAATTAGGTCGTGTGTATTCTTCAAAAACAATTTAACTAGTGATTTTCTACATGATTGGGGTATAAGGTATGTGATTGACCAGGAAAATATTTTGAATGAAACTTCAACTAAATCACTCAATCTTAGTGTTAACATAGAAAGGAAGGTTAATGGCACTTCTTTAATATTGTATGAAGCGCAGGGAGAAGTAAATAAAACAGAATGTAATTTTGTTTGTATCTTACTTGGAAAGGTTTGCGAAAATGCAAGTTTTTCAGAGATAATTCCATTAATTAATAAAAATATATACACAATGAAAGATTGATAGAAAGTCAATAGAGGTTATGAAAAATGAGAGAATTAGATTTGGGATGCGGACCCCATAAAATAACTAATGCGATCAGTGTAGACATTAACAGAAAAGCACACCCCGATATAATTTACAACTTAAACAACATCCCTTACCCATTCAAAGATAACTCGTTTGATAATATTTGCATGAGGCATGTTTTGGAGCATTTGAACGAACCAGAAAAGGTATTGTATGAAGTATTACGAATAGCTAAAAATAAAACAAAGCTCTATATTGAAGTCCCGCACTTTTCTGTTTATGCTTCTTACATTTTCGGGCATAAAAAAGCTTATTCTTGCCAAGCTTTCAAATTGTTTTGCGAAAAAAATCCAAATTTTAAATTGAAAGAAATTAAACTTAGGTGGATGAGGGATGTTGATTCGACAAACTTCTTCCGCCACATAACCAATTCCGTTTTAAGCTTTTTTGCAAATCTCAATTATCATTTCTGTGAAAGAATCTGGTGCTATTGGGTTGGTGGCTTTGGAGAAATTAGAGTTTGGATTGAAATTAAAAAATAATTTTACTTCCGTCAGTAATCATAATTCTCGTTTCATTTCACTCTTAACCCACTCAATCTCTTTTCTCAACCCCTCTTCCAAAGAAATTTCTGGTTTCCAACCAAGAATTGATTCAGTTTTTTTATAAGAACCTATGAATCTAAAAATGTCTCCTTTTCTAGGTGGAAGATATTGAATTTTTGAACTGCTACCTGTAAGTCTGATGATTGTGTTTGCGAGATCAATTAGATTGACCCCTATACCGGTTGGTAGCAGAAATGTACCACCGATCGCTTTTTTGTTGTTTAAAGCTAACACATAAGCTCTTGCCGTATCTCCAACATAAACGTAGTCTCTAATCTGTTTGCCTGTTCCATAAATTGGAATTGGTTGATCTCCCAGAGCAAGTTTGATCCAGTACGAGATGAAATTATACCAACCCTTCATCCAATACGGTTGCCTAGGGCCATATACGTTACTTGGCCTTAAGATAACAAACTTCATTCCATATAACTCCGAATAGATCTTGCAAAGATTTTCTCCATAAATTTTATGCACGTTATAAAATGTGGCTGGATCATAAGGAAATGTTTCATCAGCAATTTTTGGTTCGGGAATATTTCCAAGAACACTTCTACTACTCGTATATATCACCAATGCTTCATTATTCCATTTTCTCCAAGCTTCAAAAAGTTTAAATGTCCCGAGAGAATTTGATTTGAAATCTTCGAAAGGATAATCAACAGACCAAAATGTACTGACCTGAGCAGCACAGTGAATGATAGCATTAAAATCTTTAATGTCCGCTCGTTGAATTTTATGCACAGGTTTGGTTATTAAAGGTATATCTGGAATGTTCTCTTTTCTACCAGCACTAAGATTATCCAAAACAACAATTTCATTCTTGTTTTTAAGCAATTCCACGATATGACTGCCGATGAAACCGGCTCCACCAGTGATTAATATTTTCATTTGATCACCTATTGAAGTGTATACCCTCCATCTACAATTATTAGTTGACCTGTTATATAACTTGAATCATCTGAAGCTAAGAAAACTACTGTTTTTCCTATGTCAGTTGGCTGCCCCATCCTCTTAAGTGGTACTGCCTGGACGAATTGTTTTGCAACTTCTTCATCAGCAATTTTTGCTCCAGGGGTTTCAATTGCTCCTGGCGCTATTGCATTAACTCTTATTTTGTATTGGGCCAATTCTAGAGCAGCAGACCTGGTGAAACCAAGAATGCCACCTTTCGAAGCAGAGTAATGAACAAGATTTGAGAAACCGACCACTGCACCAGCTATCGAAGCTATGTTTATTATGTTTCCACTGCTCTGTTCTGTCATTTCTGGCAGCACAGCCTTCGTGCAATTAAAAATACCTTTCAAATTTACATTCAAAACGTTATCCCAGTCTTTCTCTTCCATTTCTTTTAAAGGTTTGAACGGATAAACGCCCGCATTGTTAACTAGAATATCTACCTTACCAAATTTTTTAACAGTTGCTTTTACTAATCGAGTGACATCTTCAAAATTAGAGACATCAGCTCTCACTCCAGCAGCTTCTGAACCTAAAGATTTAATTTCATCAACAGTCTTATCAATATTCTCTTGATTTATATCTGAAACAACAACTTTAGCTCCTTCTTTCGCCAGCTCCAAGACAATTCCTTTTCCAATACCTTGCCCAGAGCCAGTGACTATTGCAACTCTGTTTTCAAGCTTCAATTCTTTCACTCCTGTTTTTTGTTTTTATCATCTGATAAAGGTGGCGGCAAAATTAAATTCTCATGAGCCATTTTGTTTGCAAGATCATAAGCTTCTAGAGTGCTTATGTCAATCCAATATGGAAGTTTTTCGATGAATGCTGCCAACTTTCCTTCAGCTGCCAGTTGAGGAAATAGAGAATGCTCAACCTTCAACTTTCCCCTTGGCAGTTTATCAATTACATCCTCTACCTCAATGATGTAATACCCACTATTTGCATATCTAGAAGGCGCCTGTTGCAAAGGAGGCTTTTCTATAAAAAACTCAATCAAGTTAAAGTCTTTCACTTGCTTTACTTTTGCAATACCAAATCTGTGCAGCTCATTTTCTGGTGCCTCAAAAAGCAAAACCGTGCATGATGTGCCTAGCTCTTTTCTGCATCTTTCATGATATTCAATCATCTTATTTAAATTAAACTTGGTCAAATTGTCACCATATACAACTATTATCCTTCCTTTTCGAATGTCAGTCTCTTCCAAAATAAATCTCAAATCTCCACCTGTCTCCCTCATTGGCGTTGGTATAGTTTTTATGTTCAAACCGAGATTTAGATTTCTCAGATAATTGTCAATACTGATTCCTTGTATGTGCGACAATATTCTTTCATCAGGATCATTACCAACAGTACCAGGAACAGCAACAATTATTTCATCTATATCTTTGTTCAAAATGCTTCCAATAACCCAATCAATCATTGGCCTTCCTTTTACTGGTAACAATGGCTTTGGAATCCCATATGTCAACGGTCTCATCCTTGTTCCTTTACCCGCTGCAAGAATTATTGCTTTCACTCTCTTACTCCTCTGTCTTCTTTTACCTTATCGTTGACGTCACGTATAGCTTTAAGGAATATAGGATTAAAATCATGCTGCTCTGCAAAGTCTATGAAAGCTTGCAAGTCTTTTGGAAAACATTTGCCTCCAAATGCCATGCCATGGATTATGCCGTATGCCCCGATTCTCTTATCCATGCTTACAATCTTTGCCACTAAGTTTGAGTCTACACCAATTTTGTTGCAAATGTAGAAAACCTCGTTCCAGTAAGATATCCTGCTTGCCAAACAGCAGTTTGCTGCGTATTTTATCAGCTCGGCAGTCTTCAAATCAGTCCTAAAAATTGGTATTTTTAATTTTTTGTAGAGTTGCTCGATTTTATCTCCAGACTTTTTGTCAAACTCTCCTATGACAATTCTGTCCTCAGTGAAGAATCCTCTTGCAAGCGAGGAATCTTCAGTCCAGGATTTGCTGATTTCAGTCAAGAACTCAGGATTCATACACAGGCCAAAATCTTGTCCACATTTTTTCCCAGAAAAATTTTCAAGGATTGGTTTGACAACATTCTCAGTCGTTCCTGGAATAACAGTGCTTTTCACGACAAAAACATGATACCCTTTTTTATCTTTCAAAGCTTTCGCCATCAGCTCTGTTGCTGATTTTATGTAGCTCAAATCAATTTTCCCATCAAATGTTGGAGTTGGGACAGCTATGAATGATATTTCCGAATTTTTTATCGCGTGATTCATATCTTTCGTAGCAGCATAACCTTTACCTTCCAGTTGTTTAATCCTCTCATCGCTGACATCGTAGAAAATTACTTCGTTGCCAATCTCCTTGAAACCGCTGCCAGCAGCAAATCCAACAAAGCCGCTTCCGATGATACTAATCTTCATTGCCAAACCTCCTATATCTTATTTTTACATAAAACTATTTAAATATATAAAACTATGTAAAATTCGTGAAAAGAACCACCATTCAGGTATCTGAGGAGCTTAGAAAGAAGCTGAAAATATTGGCGTCCCAGCGCGACTTGTCCTATGAAAAATTGTTAGAAGAACTTGTTAGCATGTCTTATTCGAGAATTGAAAGTGGGAAAACATGTGTGATTCTTGCTGGCGGCAACCCGAAGAAGCTTTTCATCAAGGAGCTTAAAACATACAGGCCCCTTGTGGATATAGGCAAGAAAAAGTTAATTGAGGACATAGCTTTGAAATGCAAGAACGTTGGATTCGATAGTATAGTGATTGTCGGCTTTTCGAAAATCGTCTCTGAATTGCAGAATGTATTAGGAAATGGGGAGAGATATGATGTTAAGATTAATTATGTGGAAGAGAAAAATGAGTTGGGCTCTGCAAAAACTTTGGAACTGGCCAAGGAATATCTGAAAACTGATTTCTTATTTTTGCCATGCGATCATTGGTTCGATTTTGATTTGAAAAAATTGCAAGATTTTCATTTAGCGAATAATGGAACAGTCACGCTTGGCATCCACACGAGGACAAGCTTTGACTGGAACAAAGGGGTTGTTGTTCTTGATGGAAGTAAGATAACTGATTTCGAAGAGACTCCAAAAAAACCTAAAACTCATCTGACATCCGTTTTCACTGGTTTCATGAAGATGGATGTTTTCAAGTACATACAATCAGGAGACGTTTTCTGCAGCTTGCAAAAAGATGTGTTCCCGAAACTGGCCGCAGAAGGCAAGCTGGTTGGATACCCTGTTCCTGGGAACTGGGTAAATGTCCACTCAAAGGAAGATATTGAAAAGATAAATAGTATAAAAGAAAAATCCAAATGATAAGTGGTTTGGATGGATTTGGTTAAAAACATAAAACTGATTATACTCTTGGCACTGCTACTCGTAGCCGGATTTTTTCTAATAAAACCGCAGCTTATCAAGAATTTTGGCGTTATGGTCATCTCATTGGATGACGGCAGCAAATGTTCTTTGAATGGAGGAGATGTTATAACACAAGTTGGCGGGAACACTGTTAGCAATTCGGTTGATTTCAACAATGTGGAAAGATTTGTTAAGGCAAACGTATACACGACAATGGTGATAAACAATGGACCTGGTGGGTGTGTTGCTGCTAGAGATGGTTATTTTGGCGTGAATGTAGCTGACATTCCTTCCAAGAATTTAAAATTTGGGATTGAAATTCAAGGCAGCGTTGAAAGCACGTTTAAACCAGTTCAGACTTTGGCAAGCGACCAAATGAACAAGATGATAAAAGCATTGAGCAAAAGAATTCAGATCATCAACCTGCCAGAATCTAAAGTTTACTCTTCAGGCGAGGATGTAAAAATTATAAGTTTGTCAAGTGAGAGCATTGGGACGCTTGTGATGCCTGGAAACTTCGAGGCAACTATTTTGAGAGAGGTAAATTTTGATAATGGTGTTGGAGAGTTTGGAACAGGAAACAGCACTTACTCGATAAAAAAATTGAATGAGAGCTTGGTTAGCATAAGTAACAGCACATATGGGATTGGCCAGAGTTTTTATCTGGAAAAGATAAAATTCCATTTGTTAAATATCACAAACAATTCTGCCACAATCGAAGCAATTGTTTTTACAAATGATGACATAATCCAAGTATTGCAG
>Ga0315282_10014347_pt1 | contig 11816 bp, 4 predicted proteins | sample YL17G07_20_MG_FD_203693 | JGI IMG/M metagenome (GOLD analysis project Ga0315282, IMG submission 203693) | Sediment microbial communities from Yellowstone Lake, YNP, Wyoming, USA - YL17G07_20 | ecosystem: Environmental > Aquatic > Freshwater > Lake > Sediment | place: USA: Wyoming | collected... | reverse complement strand
GATACATTTGCGTGGGCTATTGCAGCAATAGGGCCGGAGATTTTAAAAGAATCTAACATGGATCCTGATCAAATTATGGATTTCGCAGAGGCAAACTGCATGGTTACTACAGATTATATAAGGCAGGATGGGGAAAAAGTCAAAGTCACTGGGTTTGACTTTGGAAAATACGAACACACGGCAAGAGGCGGGATCGTGTCTACTGAATGGACAAGCCAGATGATAGTGTCATTCAAAATCATGGCTGATTATTACAAGGAAAATGGTGATTTTAATAAATCTAAATATTATAATAAAAAAGCAGATTTTTATCTTTCCGAGATAGAAAAGATGGTTATATCCAGCCCTTCCAAAGTAGGCCAGGGCCAGGGCTGCCTTCCTTATGCAACGCAAGATGATGTAGACACTGGCCATGGATGGAGGGTTGCCCATGGGACAAGGACAGGCTCAACAGCAGGCACAGTTTATGCCATATTCGCAAAATATAATTATAACCCTCTTACCTTAGAATAATAAAATGAGACGCCAAATAAAATACGCCGTATCTCTCACAGCCCTTCTCATTGCCTCTTTAATTATAAATTTTTCCAGGCACATAAATTTAACAACGCAATTTAATAATAGCGGATCGCATAATTACTACACTGTAAGCAGGGTTGTGGACGGTGATACTATAGAACTTTCTAATGGGGAAAGAGTCAGGTATATAGGCATTGATACGCCTGAGATTAGGGAAAGGAAGGGCTCCGACTGGATTTATAACCCTATGCCTTATGCAGAAGATGCCAAAGCATTTAATAAAAATTTTGTAGAAGGAAAATCGGTTAGGTTGGAATTTGATGTTCAGGAAAAAGATAAATACAAACGCCTTCTTGCTTATGTATACGCAGGCGATAAAATGATAAATCTCGAAATGGTTAAAGAGGGATATGCGATGATATATACGTATCCTCCGAATGTAAAATATGCTCAAAAATTTTTAGAGGCAGAAAGAGAAGCAAGGGGAAATAAAAAAGGTCTGTGGGCTGATCTGGATTTTGAAAATTCCAAGATTTCCACTGCTCAGGCAAAAGTAAACATAGGCAAGGTGCGGATAATAGAAGCTCAAGTTACAGATACGTACTTAACAGAGAAAATGTTAATATTAAAATTTAAGAATAATTTTAAGGCAGTGATATATAAAAACAATATCCCGCAGTCTTCTAAAGACATACTGCGCTCTCCAAACTCATATTTTAAAGGTAAAATTGTCAAAGTTTATGGAATAATAAAGGAATATAAAGGTCATCCTGAAATAATTCTTCACGACATGTCTCAATTAGAGATTCTAAAAGAGTAAATATAACTTTTCTCTTGCTTATCTTTTATCAAAGTAGTATCATATACCATTCTTGATATAGTTTTTGGATGTATAGTTCTATCCTATATGTTTAAATAACCAGAGAAAATTTATCCGCCTTCGCTCTTAAGGTATATTAGTAAGCTTGCGTGATGAGCTTCGGCGGATAACCCTGCGAAGTTCATCGTGTATTCTTGAGAATATATCCTAAGAGCGAAGCAGGGTAACACAGGCTTTAACCAGATGGCTTTATGGCAAACCATACAAATATCAGAAATATAGCTATTATTGCGCACGTTGACCATGGGAAAACCACGCTTGTGGACAGCATATTGCGTCAGACTATGGCAGAGCGAAATATCGAAGAGATGGGGGAGTGTATTATGGACTCCATGGATCTGGAGAGGGAACGCGGCATCACTATAAAGGCCAAGAACGCGAGCGTTATTTATAAAGATACAAAAATTAATATAGTTGATACGCCAGGACACGCTGATTTTGGCGGAGAAGTAGAAAGGACTTTAAGAATGGTTGACGGGGTTCTGCTTCTCGTGGATGCCAAGGACGGGCCTATGCCGCAGACCAGATTTGTACTCAGAAAAGCGCTGGAGCTGGGCCATAAAGCGATAGTTGTAATAAATAAAATAGATATGGCTGATGCCAGGATAGACCATGCAATAAACCGCACATTTGATCTTTTTTGCGAACTTGATGCGACAGAAGAACAACTGAATTTTCCTATTATTTACGCTTCTGCATTAAAGGGTTTTGCAACGCTGGATCTGAGCAAGCCTTCGGATAATATATTTCCTCTACTGGACACTATTATTGAAACAGTGCCTCAGCCTGCGGTAAATCCTGACGCGCCTTTGCAGATTTTAGTATTAGCGCTTCTTTCGGATTATTATAAAGGCAAGATGGGCATAGGAAAGATTACGGGAGGCTCTATTGCAAAAGGCATGAATGTTATCCTTGCGCGAAGGGATAAGAGCCAGAGTGTTTCAAAAGTTACGGCTATTTTAAGTTATGAAGGGCTTAAACAGGTTGAACGCGAAAATGCTGAATCAGGAGAAATAGTTGCTGTAGCGGGCTTTGATGAAATAGGCATAGGGGATACTATAACCGATGCTGATAATCCGTCGCCTTTAAGTCCTCCTGAAATAGAAAAACCTACTGTTCGCATGATGTTTGGCGTAAATAAAAGCCCTTTTGCAGGAAGAGAAGGTAAATATGTTACTTCCAGGGCACTCCGGGAAAGACTTTTTAAGGAACTTGAGACAAACGTATCTTTGCGTGTAGAAGAAACAGATAGTCCTGATACTTTTTTAGTGTCTGGCAGGGGAGAATTACATCTGGCAATTTTAATAGAAACCATGCGGCGCGAAGGTTATGAGCTTCAAGTCTCCCAGCCGGAAGCAATCTTTATTGAAAAAGATGGCGTGACAATGGAGCCATTTGAATTTTTAACCATTGAAGTCCCTTCGGAATATCAGGGTGTGGTAATAGAAGAGGCAGGCAGGCGTAAAGCGCGTCTTAAAAATATGTTCCAGGGCCCAAAAGGAGGGGTTTATTTTGAATATGAAATTTCAACAAGAGCTGTTATAGGTTTAAAAGCCATGTTTATGACAAAGACGCGTGGAACTGCCATAATAAATCATGCATTTGATGAATATGAACCTGCGGATGAAAACCTGTCTTTTGTAAATGCACATGGCTCGCTAGTGTCTTCTGAAACAGGTATTTCCACGTCATATGCGCTTAACAATGCGCAGGAACGTGGCGAACTATTTATATGCCCAAACGTAGACGTCTATGAAGGCATGATTATCGGCCAGAATTCCAGGCCAGAAGACCTAGATATGAGCCCGTGTAAAACAAAAAAACTTACCAATATGAGAGCCGCTGGATCTGACGACGCTATTATGCTTACTCCTCCCAGAGAGATGACTCTGGAGCTTTCCATAGAATATCTTGGCCCAGACGAGCTTCTGGAAGTGACCCCTAAAAGTCTCAGGTTAAGAAAAAAGATTTTAGACCCTCTAATCCGCAAGCGTTCTAAACGAGTTTCAAAATAATAAACTACATCCACATATTTCTATCCAGGCTGCAATATAGATAAAAACAGGCCCCTGTTTTTAAAAAAATTATTTTTGTTTTATTCAATATATATGGTATAATTTACATTACTATACTACGAAAAGCACTACGAAAACTACGAAAAACAGGGGCAGGTTCATTTAATTTAGGGCTTAGTTTTTGGTTGATGATTTAATCTGTGTAATCTGCTGTGGTTATGCGCGGGTGGTGGAATGGCAGACACGTACGTTTGAGGGGCGTATGCTTTCGGGCATGTGGGTTCAAGTCCCACCCCGCGCACCATGGTTCGATGCGCCCCGCCGTTTTACTTCAGAGATTATTTTTAAACAAAGATTTTGGTGTGGGATAGATAGCTTGGGGAAGAAAAAAATAATTTGGGGGCTGTTTTGGTTTCAGTTATAATTGTAAATTGGAATGGCAGGCAATATTTAGAAAGATGCTTGAATTCAATTTTTTCACAGACATATAAAAATATCGAAGTAATAGTCATAGATAATAACTCAACAGATGACTCTGTCGAGTTTATCAAAAAACAATTTCCTAAGGTTAGATTGATTAGAAATAATAAAAATTATGGATACACTAAAGCTAACAATATAGGGATTAAAATATCAAACGGCAAGTATGTAGCTATCATAAATAATGATACAGAAGCTGAGCCTGACTGGATAGAGAATTTGGTTAATGTTATAAGTAGTGATTCTAATATAGGGATGTGCGCTTCTAAGATTTTATTATTCGATAAAAGAAATTTAATAGATTCAGCAGGTATGTTGATGTATCCCGATGGGTTAGCTGTTTGTAGAGGTTATTTAAAAGAGGATAAAGATAGTTACAATAAAGAAGAAGAAGTTCTATTGCCCACAGCTTGCGCTGCTTTATATAGAAAGGATGCTGTTATAGATGCTGGATTTTTTGATGAAGATTATTTTGCATATTGCGAAGACACCGATTTAGGCCTTAGAATACGTATGTTAGGTTATAAATGTATTTATGTACCAAGAGCGCGAATTTATCATTATCATTCTGGGACCATAAAAGACCTTTCGCTGAAGATTTATTTATCAGAGAGAAATAGATTATTTACAGTCATTAAATGTTATTCTTTTATAGATTTAATAATATCATTTTATTATACATTTATTAGATATGCGTATTATGTGTATGGCGCTATTAAAAAATTAGGATTGGCTAAAGATTTTTCCGAGAAGGAAGACGGATCTGCAATATTTTTTATTTTATTCAAGATTTATGGGTCTCTGATATTGAATATAGTAAAGCTATTAAAGAAAAGACTGCAGATTTTGCACAATAGAAGAATGAGGCATAAAAAAATATATAGGCTGCCAGCATTATTTAAAATAAATGCAATGGAATTGGCCTTAAAAAGAAAGATGTATATTTAATTAAGGTTATGCGATGAAAAACGAAATGAATAGAAAAATCAAGAAAGAGATTGATAGAAAATTTATGCCTCATTATATTCCGCTTGCAATAATAGCTATCGCAGGGTTTATTGTTTATTATAATTCAATTATTAAGGGTATATTTATCTGGGATGATAATTTTTTAGTGATAAATAACCCTGTTATAAAAGACTTTTCGCATATAAAGGATATATTTGCTACTCATTTATTTTATGGAAGCAGGTCTTATAGCAATTTTTATAGGCCGTTACAATCTTTATCATTTATGGTAGATTATCATTTTTGGAAACTTAATCCGCTTGGTTATCATTTGGTAAATGTAGCCGTGCATATTTTAAATTCTATAGGGGCATATTTTTTAGTATACCTTATTTCTAAAAGGAAAGACGTTAGTCTTTTTACAGGGTTATTATTTTGTGTTCATACGGTTTTGTCCGGCCCAGCTGCTTATATTTCAGCAAGAGCTGATTTGCTTAGTGCATTCTTTTTTTTAATATCTATGATTTTGTATGTATTATATAAAGAAGGTTATTTTAAAGGATACGGGTTTTTAATATATCTCGGTTCTTTATCAACTTTTTTATTAGGACTTTTAAGCAAGGAGATAGCATTCGTAGTCCCTTTTGTATTTCTGTTTTATTTATTTTGTTTTTCTAATGAAAAAATGCGGTTAGAGAAATCAAGGCGAAATTTAATATGGGTGTTTTTTATTATAATAGCAATATATGGTTATCTTAGGTTTACAGTTTTAAGTTTTACAGAAGGCAAACTAATAGAAACAACAACAGCAGCTATCCCTTTATATAATAGATTACTTACTACAAGTAAAGTTATTATGGTTTATTTAAGAATATTGTTATTTCCAGTAGGACTACATATAGAGTGGAATATAGAACCAGCCATGTCTTTTATGCAGGATGAGGTTTTTTTATCTATGGTTGGGTTATTTATAATAGGCTGCTTTAGTTATTTTCTTTATAAAACTTCAAAAGTAAAATTTTTTTTCATAGGTTGGTTTTTTGTTGTTTTACTTCCTTATTGCAACATATACCCCCTTGCTTATTTTATGGGAGACGGATGGCTTTATATTCCGTCAATGGGTTTTTTTGCATTACTTAGTATGTATCTTTCTGATTTAAGCAAGAGGTCCAAGATATGGTTATATGTAGTTAGTATTATGTTTCTTTTTTTAATATTTTTTTATAGTTTATTGACTATTAAAAAGGGAGAAGAATGGGCTGATCCTGTAAAATTCTGGTCGCAGACAGTTAAGTTTTCACCCAAAAGCTATAAGGCACATTTAGAACTCGGCGTAGTGCTTGCTAAAAAAGGATTGTATCAGGACGCAGAAAAGGAGATGCAAAAGGCATTAGAATTGAACCCCCGTGATTATGCAGGGTATAGCAATATGGGCAATATCTATAAAATAAAAGGAGATTTTAAAAAAGCTGAAGAGGCGTATAAAAAATCCATTGAGCTTAATCCTAAGCATGCTAATAGTTATAGCAATCTTGGAAATATCTATTTACAGGCAAATAGATATGACGAGGCAATAGATTGTTACAAAAAAGCTATAGAGCTTAATCCTTATATGGCAGATTTTTATAGGAATTTATCTATTGCGTATAAAAGTAAAGGCATGATTCAGGAAGGAGAAGCTTCTTTTAAGAAAGCAATAGAATTGAACCCAAATCTGAAATAGGATTTTAATCATATGCCGAGAAAAGCGAGGCATAATTTATTAGATTTTTCTTCGTTCTTTTACGTAGTTACTTAACTTGATATAATAGGAAATTCAATAAGAGTTACCTCCCCCACCGCGTAGGTGGGGTGGTATATACCACCCCACCTACGCGGTGGGGGAGGTCTAATTCATCATAGAGGTTTTTGGAGGACTATCGTCTAGTTCTGTCCAGAACGTCAGATTTTCGATCTGAAAACAGGGGTCAAATAACCATATCATAACCGTATCATTTTTAATACAAGTGTATTGAAACAAATAAGTTAAGAAAGGAGGAGTTAGAGCATGAATAACCCACATAAGTTCTTAGGAATTAGCTCCACAGCAAACTTGATAAAGGCCCTAGCGCCTAAGAGGAAATAAGCCGTAAATAGGCCCTTATTTTTAAAAAATCCTAATATTTAGAGCTCTTTCGTAAATAATATGGCGTTTATAAGAGAACTATTTTGACAGCTCGTTTTTATGACCTATTGGCTTACTTTCGCTTGAGCTTTGTAAGGTTCAACTCAAGCAAGCCAATGCTTAATAAATCAGTTACAAATGTTATTTTGGCGTTTCTTATTGTATATTAATTTGTTACACAAAAAGCCCCACTTTAAATACGAATGACTCATATTTTGCTCTTGACAATATACTTTTTATAATATATACTATTATATGTAGGAGGAGGCAAAAACTCCTTAAAAGTTTTCAGGCTAAATTAATAGCATTTAAAAAGTAATAAAGATGAATTTTTAAACTTCTCCGATAATAGCTAACCATGAGTAATCATGGCTCGCAAAACCGCGGGTCCTTAAAAGGATAGCCGAGTTGCCGAAAAGATATATCCAGGATTAAGTATTTTTTAATCTTAAGGCAATTCGGCTATTTTTTTTGTGTTAGTATGGAGGTACCATGCTAGACTGGCAGAATAAAAAATGGATAAAAGTAATAGCTGTAGTATTGATTATTACTTTCACTATCTATGATATAGCATGGGCCAGTGATTTTTCTCCTATTCCGCTATCTTCCATTGCCCCGGGGCTATTCCCTAAAATCAAAAGTCTCATCTCCAAAACCATTTTTAAGAAAGTTCCAGAAAAACCAAAATCCGAAGATACGGAAGTTTCTTTTAGAAGCCAGCTTATTCCCATGAAGAAATACGAGGAAGATTCTGGCTTTTTGCGTTTAGAAGCTGTCAAGGATATTGTTAAGCGCCAGGAAGAAGAAGTGAAAAGGATGCAGGACATAGAAGTAGATCGCCAAAATAATCTCTATAACCAATATAAGCTAGATAGGCAGTTATATATGCAGAATGCAGAAAAGGCGCAAGATGTCCAGAGTATTCAGGACCAGGTAATGAAAGCAAGGGGAGAAGTAGCAGGCGCGGGGGTTAGCTATGTTTTGAATAAAGACGGCTCCAGGGTAGATTTTCAAGATAGTTTAGCTGTATCTATTCAGAATGAGCCAGCTTATGATTTATTAGGTCAGAAATCTATTAAAGATACCTGGAATATGCAATATAATGATAGGCGGCTTCTGACTTCTTATGAGGCAAAGGTTACTGATGGATGCGGCAATATTACAAATATCAAATGGGAAGGCGGTGAATATACACCTGATTCAGTGTTTTATGCTACTTCCAGCACTAATGCTGTCAAAATGCTCACAGGTTACAAAGAATATATTACTGACCCGTATGGTTCTTTAATTATCCGCGAGTGGTCAGCTGTGCGCGAAGGATACAATAGCGCCCGTCAAGTTACTAATTACCATGAAGTCATAAAGGATGCCCTGGGAAACGTTATTTCTACATCTGATTGGTCAGGCGGTACATATATTGGCGATAACTTGATAAGTTACCAACAGCTTACAAAGGATGCATATGGAAATGAAACCAATACCTATTGGTCAGGCACATATGATGACAAAAATCACTTAATATGGGTTAATTCTATTGATTTTTCAAGCAATCTGGACTATTCTTATGCAACAACCCAAACTACTACAAAATATATATATGATGCAAACGGCAATTTGACAGATACAAAAGCTGCCAGCACGATAAATGGTGGAAATGGATTTGGAAATAAGTATGAAGGGACAACCAATTATTTCTATGAAACCATAAATGGCCAGGTAAAGCTTAAAAGGACGAGGAATACAACCAATTATACAAATCTCGATACTTCTAAAAGCATCGCCATCACTGATACAGAATATATCTACAATAGTTCAAATATGCTTGTAGATTTAAGAAACAGCACCTATTCTTCAGGAGAGGATGCATTTGGGAATAGTTTTGCAAGTAATACCACGGATACTTATGAATTGATATACAGCCAGCCAAGGCGCGTATCCACTACCACCCAGACTTATACTCTAAATCTTGATTCTTCTACAGCTCATTCTACAGACTTTGTCCAATATAAATATGACCAGACCGGCCGTTTAGTAAATGCAGCTGGCTACACAGATACTACAAGTGAGGACATATTTGGAGACGAAACCGCCACTCATACCGATAACACCTATCAGATTATAAATGGCCAGGCAAAATTAATAAAGCGCGGAACCGAAGGTAATCTTACGCCTGATGTATTAGAATCATCCAAAGCTCTTGATAATGTTGAGGAATTCCTGACAGAATATGCCGCTATCCCGGAGACGCAAAAACAGGAGAAGCTGAATTTCTTGGGAATAAGCAGCGCGGATGTAGTGAGCTTAACCACATTTGGCATTTCTGCTATTATGGGCTGGCTGAGACGCGCAAGCACAAATGTTATAAACTGCGCTGCCAAGGCCTTGTCAAATCTTTTAGGAAATTTGGGCATTACTACTACGTTTGAGGAAATAGCCGCTCGGGCGGTTTTAGTGGATATATTGACAGGCGTATTAACTGAGGCTAAGGCAGTAGGAGAATTACAACTTTCTATGTATGCCTTGACCAAGACTGCTGAGGCAAAAGGAGTTTATTTAGAAGGATTCAACATCACCCTGGAAGATTTAAGAAAGGACCCGCAGTCTGTAATAGCCCACGTAGGCGGCAATCACTATGTAGTAATAACAAATATTGCAGATGGGAAGGTGGAATATGTTGATAATGGCGAGACGCTGAGTAAATCCGAGGCTGAATTTAATAGTTGGTGGGATGGCAATGTTTTGAGCGTCAAGCTGTTTAGCGGGGCAAAGTATTTAACTATAGATGAATTAAAGAATTTAAGAGGCGCAGAAACATGGGATAAGATTTATCCAATAGATAAGCCGTTTTTTAGAAAAAAAGTGGTTGGTAACGATACGATAATACAATTTTTAGACGATGACGGGAATATCACGGTAGATGCAAAAGTGACAAGAAATAGCGCAGATGAGGTAACGCACGTTATAAAAAATTCATACAAGATAGTTGATGGCCAGCAAACTTTAGTAGAGAGATTAGAAGTAGATAGAGATTCTAATGGATTAATATGGGGCACCAAGGAATATTATGATATGAGCGGCAATAGGGTAGTTGCGAATATAGAAAGGATTGATCTCAATGTTCCAAATGTTTTAAAAATATACGGCCTGTTTACATCTTCAGATGGAAAATCTACAAAGGTCCTTAATATTCCGAGAAGAGTTTTAAGCGGCACAGAGGTTCTTACCCGTTACTTTACTGACATCTCAAATTTACTTGAGCCGTGGCAGGATAGTCAATTAGGGGATGCGAAAATAGGAGACGAATATTATCTTTACGTAAATAACCATCAGTATAATATCGGAAAAATAATAGCCAATGATTTTGGCCAGCCGCAGGTAATAGCATTAGATATAAATGATGCAAATGTTAATGTTAAAGAGACATTTTCCGTAAAGGTTGATATAGTTGTATCGTTGTTAGCGAAGGATAAAGACGGTGTAAGTAAAGTAATATTTTATAAGGATGATGACTTTAATGAAGGGGGTAATCTAATTTTAAAGTTTGATACAGGGAATGCCGATTTAACTAAAGAAGACCTAGAAAATTTAAACCCTAAAATAAAAAAAGCCATAATAGAAGCAGGCACATTGACAAATGGTATTTTAAGCTTAAGTTTTACAGGCGTAACTTCAAAAGCAAAAGACGGCAAATTAACAGGTTTTACCATAACCAATACAAGATATCTCCCAGGCACAACTTATGGTAAATTAGACGAGCTTATGGCGCGAAGCATAAGCTTTGAAGACTTACAGAATAAGTTATTAAGTTTTGACATGTCGCAGGAGCAGAGAGATAGATTGAGGGATGGATATCTGGATCCTGATAATGAATTCATAAAAGGATACAAAGAATCGATATCTGCACGAGATGATGCCATATTAGCCTATGATGAAGCAAAAGAATTATATAAAACCAAACTTACTGCATTAAATGATGCTTTAGACGCATACTTTCCCAGATGGGGCGAGGCAGAGGCATTAAAGAGGGCTGTTGATACTGCTTTAACCGTTCTTCTGGCGGCAGAAGATGCTTTAAAGGATTGCACGCCAGCAAATTATAAAACGTTAAAATCCACAAGAGATACAGCGAACACTACTTATACTACAGCTGTTGGTAGATTGATCGGACTATTGCAAGCTAGCGACCTTAAAACAGCATATAGTGAGTATGATACCGCTAAAACTGGGTATGATACTGCAATGAGTAGTTTAATGGCCGCAATAAGCGCTATTGCTGATTTGCCATTATCCGCTATTGATACAATCGCAATTAATTTAAGCAAATTAACTAGCTCGGTTGACGCGCCGCCTGTGGAGTATACAAAAACTTTGGATGCAGGCAATCAGACCGCTAATATAAATATAAAATTAGACCCTACCCGCGAAAGAGATTATACCCAGTTGCCTCTGCCGAAAAAGGTTACTTGGACAATAACGAAAAATAATGAGGATAAGATCGATGATGAGGAAATAGTAATAAAATTCTTCCCTACCTTAGACGCAGACGATAAACGTTACAAAGAATATAAAATCAAAAATAGCGAAGGTGAGTACGTTTATATAAATGTGGAAAATCAATATATAATTGTTAATAAGGATGAAGATAAACTTCTTGCAGGACCTATGGCCAGTATTAGCTATCCTGGCCTTAGCGCTGAAGATTTAGTTAAGATAAACAAAGAATTTACAGACAGGAAATTTTTCGCAGGACAATGGGTAAAGTTAAGGGGAGATGGAGAATCGCAAGAAGTTGCAGTTGAAAAAATAAGCA
>Ga0315282_10014346_pt1 | contig 11816 bp, 6 predicted proteins | sample YL17G07_20_MG_FD_203693 | JGI IMG/M metagenome (GOLD analysis project Ga0315282, IMG submission 203693) | Sediment microbial communities from Yellowstone Lake, YNP, Wyoming, USA - YL17G07_20 | ecosystem: Environmental > Aquatic > Freshwater > Lake > Sediment | place: USA: Wyoming | collected... | reverse complement strand
TGCGCATAACCGTCATCGGGATATCGGTCATCACGGAAAGGACTGCACCGATGTGGATACCCATGGCTTCGACGACCACGATCTTGTCCACGTCTTTCCAGTCGATCATCTTGATCATCGCACTGCAGACATCACGGAGCAACGCAGGTTCGACGATCGGCACGCCATCCGTTATCGGGTGGATGAAATAATTGTATTCGCCCCTCTTCACCATCGGGCATGTTTCCAGTGATTCTACGAGCAGATCAAGCATTCATATCACCAATATCTGTTAAAAACGCCTCAATCCGGTCACGGTGCACATGGGGCATGCAGACGATCCGCAGGTGCCCCTGCCGTGTCCACGAGACCTTCCAGCGTCCGGGAACTTTTGTACATGAAAATGTTGCCACGTTCACATCCGGTGTGGCAGCACGCGGGATACCGAATGTTTCCATGCCTGCAATCAGCCGTTCGGTATTTTTCATGCAGCCGGAAACGACGGCGGTCATCCCCTCAACCCCAAGGTAATCGAGCACGGCAAGTGCGCCGGCAACGGGAGCTCCCGGGCGGGTACCGGCAAGCGTATACTCCTGCTTTACCGAGAGGTACGGGGTGTCGATGTTAAGGGCGTTCAACATATCCGGTTCACGGGTCAGGAGGCAACCGGCAGGGATCGTGCTCATGCCCATCTTGTGCGGGTCAACGGCAATCGTCGTCACGCCGGGCAGCGCGAAATCGAAAAGGATCGGACGAGGGAGGAACGGGAGTACCATGCCTCCGAATGCGGCATCCACATGCAGGAAGAGGTCGTGCTGCACGGCAATCTTTGCAAGGTCTGCAACCGGGTCAACCATGCCGTACTCGGTGGTGCCGGCAACCCCGACGAGACAGACCGTGTTCTTATCGATCTGTTCTGCGGCGAGGTCTGCATCCATCCGCCAGTTCGTATCGAGCGGCACGCAGCGCATCTCGATACACAGCATGTCGCATGCTTTTTTAAACGAGAAGTGGGCGGATTCCGGGACGACCACATTCGGGCTTTTGGCGTGTGCCAGTACCTGTGCGAGCCGGAGCGCCTGGAGATTGGATTCGGTACCGCCAGAGGTGGCATATCCCCCTGCCTCTTTGTTGTGAAAGAGCGTGCCGAACCGTTCGATAAGCAGGTGCTCCAAAGACGCAGTCCCGGGAAACAGTCCCGGGTCCCCAAGATTCGTCTCCATGAACATGCAGTGTGCCCGCACTGCAACCGGGTGGGGGAGTGTGCACATGGAACTCAAAATAAACTCGTGGTCAAGATCCTCCCGTTTTTTTTGGGAGAAAAAAGAGAAGAGATCTTCTTCTGAACATCCCTTATTCAGCATCGCACTTTCTCGCAGCTTCCAGGATGATGCGTTTTTCCGTGCGGGCGACTGCCTCCCGGATCTTTGCGATTGCATCGATGTTTGCCGAGACGCTCGTGATCCCGTGTTCGACGAGCCATGCCGCCATCTTCGGGTCAGAACCCGCCTGCCCGCAGATCGAGCACTCGATGTTATACGCACGGCAGGTCTGGATCGCGTTGTGGATCAGGGAGAGTACCGCCGGGTGCTGGGGTGCGTACATATCTGCAACATTCTCGTTGTTCCGGTCTATGGCAAGCGTGTACTGGACAAGGTCGTTTGTCCCAAACGAGGCAAAGTTGATACCCGCCTTGATGAAGTCCTCGACCATGATCGCGCTCGAGGGGATTTCGATCATAATGCCGAGCGTTGCGTTTTCCACATCCACACCCCAGTCCCGCATCATCGCCTTTGCAGCGGAAAACTGGTCGGGATGGGAGACCATCGGGAACATGACGCCAAGATTGTCGTATCCCTCTTTCCAGAGACGCTTGAACGCCTCTACCTGGAGCCTGAACTGGTCCGGGCTCTGGAGGTCCCGCCGGATGCCTCTCCAGCCGAGCATCGGGTTGTGCTCGATCGGCTCATTCTCGCCGCCTGCCATGTTCCGGAACTCATCGGTTGGCGCATCGAGAGTCCGCACCCAGACACTCTTTCCCGGGAACGCATCGAGTACGATCTTGATGCCGTCATGGAGTTCTTTTACAAAATCCTCTTCCTTATGGTTTGCGATGAACCAGCCAGGAGTCTTGCTGAGCCCGAGGATCAGGTGTTCGATCCGGAGCAGCCCGACACCGTCGGCGCCGGTGGCTGCTGCACGGGCGGCAGCTTCTGGAATGGAGACGTTCACCTTTACGCTCGTTGCCGTAATGATCGGTGCAGCGCCCTGTGCCGTGGTCGCTGCCTTTGCCGGGGCGGCACTCTCGAAGATTCCCTCGTAGATGAGCCCCCGCTCGCCATCCACCGTGACGAGCTGCCCGTTCTTTAAAATTTGCGTCGCCGTTTTTGTACCGACGATTGCAGGGGTGCCCAGCTCCCTGCTCACGATCGCCGCGTGGCAGGTCATCCCACCCTCATCGGTCACGATTGCGGCAACCTTGCGCATCGCCGGGACCATGTCCGGGTTCGTCATCCGGGTGACAAGGATGTCGCCCTCCTTGACAGCGCCTGTGTCCTTCACGTCCCGGATGATGACAACCTTTCCGGAAGCGATCCCGGGTGCTGCTCCCTGCCCCTGTAAAATGATTTTTGCGTCCTGTTTCTGTCCAGACATGCCCTGAGCCTCTTTTTTGTTTCCGATAGTCGTAATTGGTCGGGACTGGAGGATATAGATCGTCCCGGCTACAATGCCCCATTCCACATCCTGCGGGACACCGTAGTGGTCTTCTGCGATCTTGCCGTACATGGCGAGTTTGGCGATCTCCTCATCTGAGAGCACCAGTGCATCCTGCCGTGCACTGTCAACATCCACCAGTTTTGTGCCGTGGTCTCCGTCGGCGATGATCTCTACCTTCTTGTTCGCAATGTTCCGGCTGATGACTTTCTCTGTCCGCTGGTCAAACACGTAATTGTCCGGGGAGACTGACCCGGACACCACCGCTTCGCCCAGTCCCCATGACCCCTCGATGATGGTCTGCGGTTCACCTGTGATTGGATGGGAGGTGAACATGACTCCCGCCTTCTCCGAATGGACCAGCTGCTGGACGACGACGGCGATATTTACTGTACGGTCGTCAAAACCCTGCTTTGCCCGGTAATATATCGCCCGTGCCCCGTAGAGAGATGCCCAGCACTTCTGGACGGCGGAAAGGAGCGCTGCTTCACCCTTAATGTTGAGGTAGGTCTCCTGCTGACCGGCAAAACTTGCGTCCGGCAGGTCTTCGGCTGTGGCACTTGACCGGACTGCCACGATGAGGTCAGATTTGGACATCTTTTTGTAGGCTTTTCTGATCTCATCCCGGATGGCAGCCGGCATCTTTGCTTTCATCACCAGCGTTTTTGCAGCATCTGCGGTTTTTTCCAGCGCTGCATTATTCTCAACATCGAGCTGGTCTGATGACTTAAAGATCTTCTCTTCAAGATCAGTCTCAACAAGGAACCTGCGGAATGCCTGGGCAGTCACCACAAACGCCCGGGGCACCGGAAGACCAAGGGAAGCCATCTCGCCAAGGGAAGCCCCCTTGCCGCCAACCGAAATGATATCCTCCTTCCGGATCTCTTCGAGCCATAGAATATTGGGCACATCTTTCATGCTCGCACCACTTATGATCTCATCGCCACCCTGTTTAATGATTATCATATCGCGTTCTTTTCAGTCGGGTGATCCATTCCCTGACCCGGGGTTTTGCACACAGGTGCATAACCTTCCCGGAAGGGAAAGAATAACCCTCTTTAGGTATGGTGCAGATATTGTATGGGTTTTTTATGGCAAACGCGAGAGTTCTCGTCAGCGATCCGCTGGCGGAGGAAGGGCTCGAGATCCTCAATGCGGTGTTTGATGTCGATGTCAAAACCGATTTGAAAGAGGACGAGCTCTGTAAAATCATCGGGGATTATGACGCCCTGCTCGTCCGGAGCGGTACTGAAGTGACCGCGAAGGTGATCGAAGCGGCGAAACGGCTGAAGTTCATCGGGCGTGCAGGCGCTGGAGTGGATAATATCAATACGGACGCAGCGACACGTCGCGGGATCATCGTTGCAAACGCCCCTGAAGGCAACACGCTTGCGGCAACCGAGCACACGATGGCAATGATGCTCTCCCTTGCCCGGAACATCCCGCAGGCAACCGCGAGCCTGAAGAAGAAGGAGTGGAAACGCTCCAAGTTCATGGGCGTCGAGCTGAATGACAAGACGCTCGGCATCGTCGGTTTCGGCCGCATCGGGCGCGAACTTGCGAAACGGGCGAATGCTCTCGATATGCACTGTGTCGCGTACGATCCGTTCATCTCCAAAGAACGGGCGGCACAACTAGGCGTTGAGATGATGTCCATGGAAGAGCTATTCAGAGTCGCCGATGTCATCACAGTACACACGCCGCTCATCAAGGAAACAAAACACGTGATCAATGAAAAGAGCATTGCGACGATGAAGGACGGTGTGCGGATCATTAACTGCGCCCGTGGTGGCATTATCGACGAAAAGGCGCTCTATGACGCGATCAAGTGCGGGAAGGTAGCCGGTGCGGCGCTCGATGTCTTTGAGGCAGAGCCGCCGTTCGAGTCCCCCCTTCTTACGCTTGACCAGGTAATTGTGACCCCGCATCTCGGGGCGAGTACGGTTGAGGCGCAACAGAACGTGGCGATCTCGGTGGCAAAGCAGTGCATCGCAGTGCTTCAGGGCGGGGCAGCGAAGTACGTGGTGAACGCACCGATGATCCCGCCGGAACAGGCAGAGGTGCTCGAACCGTTTGCCCAGCTTGCAGAGAAGATGGGCCGGTTCGCAATCCAGCTCGTGGAGGGCAGGCTCGCGTCTGTTGAATGTATTTACGGCGGAGAGCTCTCGGCGTATGCCGGCAGTATGAAGTTTGTCACCCGGCTTGCCCTGAAGGGACTGCTTGATCCCATCCTCCAGCAGCCGGTGAACATCGTGAATGCGGAGTTCATCGCAAAGGAGCGCGGTATCTCTGTGAGCGAGACCGTGACGCAGGAGTCCCATGGGTTCAAAAACCTGATCACGATCCGGATCAGGACCGACATGATGGAGGAATCTGTCAGTGGTACGGTCTTCTTCAGGGGACGGAGCCGGATTGTAGCCGTTGGCGGGTACACGATGGACATGATCCCGGAAGGGTACGTGATCGTCTCCCGGCACCTCGACAAGCCCGGTGTGATCGGCAGGGCATCGACCCTCCTCGGCAAGTGCAACATCAATATTGCAGGGATGCAGGTGGGGCGTATCAACCCCGGCGACAAGGCGCTGATGGTCCTGAACGTGGACAGCGAAGTCCCTCCTGAAGTGCTGAACGAGTTCCGCTCCATGCCGGGTATCTTCACCGCGACGTTTGCCAGAATATCATCGGAACGGATCTGAGGAATCGATATTTTTTTACTGCTGGGAAATTGAACGAAAACGACGAATAATTCTATTTTACGCCATCATAGACAAAATCCGGTACCCCAAATCCCTAGTTCACAACCTTTATCCTCCCTGCCGATAACTTCCCCATACAGATTACGCGGCGGGAAACCATGAACGAATACAGAAGAGGTAACGGTATCGGGGTGTATCGTTCCTGCATCATTCTTCTTCTCCTCATCATGGCGCTTACCCCATCTGCCGTCGCTGCCGACACAATGTTCCGCGCCAACCCGCAGCATACGGGCGTTTATGATAATGGCGGGATTGTGCCAACCAATACTGAGTTGTGGCGGTTCAAGACGGGAGATATGGTAGACTCATCTCCGGCGGTGTCGAACGGAGTCGTCTATGTTGGAAGTGTCGATAACAACCTGTATGCTATCGATGCGGTGACTGGAACTGAGAAGTGGCGGTTCAAGACTGGAGGTTCTGTTGCGTACTCATCTCCGGCGGTGTCGAACGGAGTCGTCTATGTTGGAAGTTCCGATAACAACCTGTATGCGATCGATGCGGTAACGGGAAAGGAGAAATGGCGGTTAGAGTTGGAAAATTGGGGGGCCTCATCTCCGGCGGTGTCGAACGGAGTCGTCTATATCGGGGGTCCTTCTAACTATATGAGTGCAATCGATGCGGTAACAGGGAAGGAGAAATGGCGGTTTGAGATGGGAAATGTGGTGTACTCATCTCCGGCGGTGTCGAACGGAGTCGTCTATGTCGGGAGTCGTGATGGCAAACTGTATGCAATCGATGCGGTAACGGGAAAGAAGAACTGGCGGTTTGGGACGGGGGATGTGGTGTTCTCATCTCCCGGGGTGTCGAACGGAGTCGTCTATGTTGGAAGTGACGATAATAACCTGTATGCTATCGATGCGGTGACTGGAACTGAGAAGTGGCGGTTCAAGACTGGAGGTTCTGTTACGTACTCATCTCCGGCGGTGTCGAACGGAGTCGTCTATGTTGGAAGTTCCGATGACAACCTGTATGCTATCGATGCGGTGACTGGAACTGAGAAGTGGCGGTTCAAGACTGGAGGTTCTGTGCACTCATCTCCGGCAGTGTCGAACGGAGTCGTCTATGTCGGGAGTTGGGATAAGAACTTGTATGCGATTGGAGGGGCATCAACAGGTCAGGTAAATACGCAAACGACTATATCTACTCAAAGTGTGTCTACCAATGGAGCTGCGGCAACTACTGTTGCATCCACCCAAAACATTCGGAATACGCCTTCATTTGTATCCTCTTCAGATAACGGGTCTTTCAATGCATCGTTGCTAATTATTGTCATTCTCGGTTTATTGATCCTTGCCGGTGGAGGGTATGTCATCTACCGGATGAAGAGAAAACCATCCGGTGATCAACCTCATAAAAGCATGTTGAACCGGATCGCATCGGTTGATGAGAGATCTTCGGCACTCTCGCAATTCAGGAGCCCGGTTCAGGCACTCATCGCGAAAGCCCGGGATCAGTACCGTTCGGGAGCATATGACGCCGTTCGGGCAACGCTCAAAAGTGCGGAGAATGCGATCACCTCCCTCGCGCTGGGCGAAACCCGGCTCAAGCAGTGGAAAAAGGATGGATATACCACAACCGCAATCGAGTCACTGAAGACGGATAATGTCGACATCATCAATACCGCCTTCCGGGACTTCGAAAAGGATCTTGTGACACTCAAACAATATGAGCGCCGCGTTCAGGAACTAAAACGATCGTACAGCATGGGGAACATAGATCTCTCGATCACCCAGCGCATCGGGAGCATCGAATCACAACTGCACGATCCACGCAATATTCCTGATATCAAGCGGGAGCTCGAAGCAATAGAGCAGATACTACATGACCAGCAAGAGAGATCCAAACAACAGCAGGATACGGAACAGTTGTTTACCCGTCTGCACGTAAAGGCAGAAAAACTGACACGGTACGCATCATTGGTTACCGGATCATTCACGGAGGCAAAAGATCAGAATACGGCAAAGAAGAACAACGACGCACGAAAAACCCTCAGAACAATTGAAGACACCATTGATACCCTGCTGGAGTGCGAATCATCCCTCGCATTATGGAAAACAAAAGGCTACAACACTATCGAACTCGAAACACTGCAACCAGAAAATACCGACGAAGTGATCTCCGCATTCCGGCAGTATAATCAAACCATCCAGCGTTTGGAAACCATCGCGCAGGAACTTGAAGCAAAGAAGAGTGCTTACCCGGATCTTCGTGAACAACCGGAGACAGCTGACTGTATCCGCTCTATCGAACAGAATCTGAAGAATCCCGAAGAGATCGACACTGTAGAGAAAGACTATCATCAATTGAACAACTCTATACGTCAACTGGAGGACAAAAAGAGAACCATTGAACAACAAATTCGTGATCAAGCGGAAAAAGTGCAGCGGGAAGCCAGTTCTCCTGCAATAAAACGGGAGATCGAACCGATAAAAAAGTACATCCGGCAGCACGACATCCCCCGCGCTCAGGAGCTGTTACAGGATCTTTCCCGGCAGCAATTATTGCAGGTGAATGCCGCTATTGCCGCATTGCGAACCGATTGTGCAGTTGTTTCACTCTCTTCAGATGCAATCAGGGAACAGATTGCGGTAGAGCACTATGGTGATGCGATTCTCGATGCGGAAAACGCGATTGCAGAACTCAATAGGATTCAGGAATCATATGCAAAAGCAAAAGTCCTAAGACCCACGGTTACCGAACCGGCATTCATTGCACTTTTTGAGAACGGGAAGTACGGGGAGTTCATACGTGCCAGTGAAGAGCGACAGAGGTTCATCAAAAAAGTAACTGAACTCAAAGAAAAAGGAAGAAAATTACTGGTTGAAGCCGAACAGTTTGGAATGGTTCCCGAACATGTGCATTCAAAACTCGATGCGGATGATATTCCTACAATCGAAAGCGCAATTTCGGAACTTGAAACATTTAGCATAACCGCAAAACCGGAACTTACTCTAGCGCTGGATCATACCCAGCTCATTGCGGATGACTGGGACAGGATGACAATTCAATTAGCGAATCGTGGGGATGCACATGCAAAAGACGTCCGATTAAAATTCTCTGATGAATTCGATACAAAACGGATAAAACCAGCGACCATCAATGCAGGAGCAACAACTTCACTGGACATAGGAATCCGACCAAAAGTAAAAGGAAAAATCCCGCTTGAAGTTACGGCTATGTATCATCGCGATGGAAATTATAAGGAATATCGCGAAACATACGAATTCTGGATAGAGGTCGTAGAAAAGGGTACAACTGCCACATCTGGCACACCCATCTCACAAGTAGGACAATTCACCCCCAAATCCATAACGTTCCAACAACCCCAAATCACCAGAGCGTACGAGTTCTATGCCGGATATATACGTCTAAAAATATCAGTGAAAAATCCAACCCATCTCACCATTCACGATGTCATTTTGGAACCCGATATTGATCGTGCAATTCTTTACCTGGAACGGCATGAACCGGAAGAATATACTTCAGAAAATGAAAAGATTATCCTTGGAACTATCAATCCCAAGAATGACAGAACTATAAGTCTCTATCTCGAACCAATCACCTGCGCAAAAGAGGGAACTGATGTACATTGCCACATCCGATATAAGGATGCACAGGGGCACCCGGGATCGCTCGACATGGAACCCGTCAAGATTCAGATTGTCTGTCCAATCTTTGAGACAATAGAACCAGTGAATATTGGAATGCTCAAACAACTCATTGAATCCCTTTCTTCACGAGATACAAAAGTATTTTCAGTTCCAAGAAATCTTGATGCACCGACTCAATTGAAGATCTTCCAGAGTGTGATCCAACTTCATGATATCCGGCATATCAGTACTCTTCGACGTGCCAACAATATTGAATCGTGGTATTATGGAAGGACAAAAGTCTCTCAAAAGGATATGGTAATCAAACTCGGAATTGTAAAAGACAAGGACATGGTTGTAATCACTGCGTATAGCGATGATCCAAAAGACCTCACAGGTCTCCTCGCTGAGATAAGTCGTCACATCTCAGAGGAATTGTCCAAATGGGGAAATGTCCAGAAAATTATCAATGTCACGATCAAGGATTCTGTTGTGCAGAGAACCAACCTTTTGAGTTTCTGCAATGCCGAGGGTATATGTAGTGGGAATGTAACAATCGAAGGAAGTGTTGTTATGAGAACGAATATCTTAAGTTCAGATCATGAAAATCCGGACCTATAACACATGTTACTGTAAGAATCCTGTCGTGAAAAATATAAGAATCCTCAAAAATTATCTCACGAATTTGACACTTACAATTGTTTCCCCCTTTTTGGTATGGATTCAAATTATTCCCAGATTCTCACCAGAATTGTACCCGATTTTGGGCGATTTTGTCAAAAAGGTTGGCTATTTGGAGCCTCCAAACGGCTGGGCATCGTTATGTGGCGAACTGCGTTTAGGCCAAATTTTAGTCTCAGCTAGACCAAAGCAGCGAAGTTGGAAGTAAAGATTGCCAGATCCGGAAATGAGGATCTCTTTCGGTTATTGGGTAAAATCAAAAAACCCTATTTCACATTCTTCCAGACATACGCGAACCGCTGGAACGCGGTGAAGTGACCGAATATCCCGAACAGCACCAGCAGCCAGCCCAGCCAGCCCAGCCCGAATATACTTATCGGGAAAATGACGTCGATGATGCCAACTACCATAATGAGGACGAGACGATCCGCCCGCCCTAAGAGCCCGCCATAGTACCTGCCAACCCCCACTGCCTGTGCCTGGGTGCCGAGATAGGACGCCATCAAAACGCCGGTGAGCGCAATGACCCCGATCGGCCATGGCACCAGACCCCCGGCAAAGATACCGGTGATGATAAAAATATCCGCGTACCGGTCCACCGCATGGTCGAGAAAATCTCCCCGCAGGCTCTGGATTTTCATTTCGCGGGCGACTGCCCCGTCCATCGCGTCGAAAAATGCGTTTAATGCAACCGCGAGGACTGCCCAGAGTTCCATCCGGAAAAAGAAGAGAATCCCGGCTGCTGCCGAAGCAAAAAATGCGGCAATGGTGAGGACATTCGGGGTGATCCGGTACCGGAGGGCAATCGCGACGATCGGGTCCATGTAGACCTTCACATGGGGGCGGAACTGATCAAGGGTCATGGTCCAGGCTCCACATACGATGACCAGTCAATATTGCCAAAGGATGCAGGGATCTCCCCTCTTACAAACTGCTCGATCCGGTCTGCACACCACGCCGGGTCATGTCCCGTGCTGTCCAGTTCAAAGATGTGCAAGGGATTGTACTCTTCGACTGTCTCAACCAAGATGCAGTCGAGAGCCTCTGCATCCATATTTTCCCGGACTTTCTTTTGGCGATATTTTCGTTTTTCCAGCCGGTTTCCCAGCTCATCGGGGCGGCAGCGAAGAACGACAATACGGTCGCAGGCAAACAGGTGTGCAAAATGCCCCTCGACAAAACCGTCAACCGGTTCAAACTCATCTGCCATCCGGTCGACATCGATCACCTGCGTATCGCGTTCATCATCATCACCGGACAGGTAAGGCTTCACGAAGTCGGTGATGTGGACAACCGTATGCCCGCGGCGTGCAAGCTCGTCTGCCACCACCGATTTTCCAGTACCCGGGGTCCCGGTGATACCGCACATCATAGCGAGTTGATCTCTTGGATAAACATTTCGTTCTCAGTGTCTTTTCCAATACTTACACGGATATAATGATCGGGCAGTCCTGAGAAACTCCGGCACGACCGGACGATCACGCCATGACGGGCAAGTTTCTCCACCATCTCATCGCTTGTACAGGGTGAGACATCCACCATCACGAAGTTCGCATCCGACGGGAGGACCGGGAATTTCACTTCCGTCGAGAATCGTTTCCGCCACCGTTTTACCTGCGCGATATATCGTTTTGCGTTCTCCGTGTCCGCGAGTGCAGCCGCCGCTGCAACACAAGACACAGAGTTCATCGCGAAAGGTGTGCCTGCCCTCAGGTAGAATGGCAGCAACCATGCCGGAACAAATGCGTACCCGATGCGCAACCCTGCAAGTGCATGCGCTTTGGAAAACGTCCTCCCGATGACGAGGTTCTCGTATTTTTTCGAGAGGGGAAGATAGTCATAATCCGAGAACTCGACATACGCGTTGTCAAGGAACAGGACGCCATCAATACTCTCGAGTACCTGTGCCACCTCGTCAACCGGTGTCGCGTTCCCGGTCGGGTTGTTCGGCGAGCAGAGCACCACAATCTTTGCGGTTTTACCTGCCCGCACCAGTGCACCGGTGTCAAGTGAGAAATCCTGTTTACGGGGAACCGTAATGATCTTCGCTCCCTGTGCCTGGGCGGCAAGCCCGTAGAAGGAGAAGGTGGGCGTG
>Ga0315282_10014345_pt1 | contig 11817 bp, 6 predicted proteins | sample YL17G07_20_MG_FD_203693 | JGI IMG/M metagenome (GOLD analysis project Ga0315282, IMG submission 203693) | Sediment microbial communities from Yellowstone Lake, YNP, Wyoming, USA - YL17G07_20 | ecosystem: Environmental > Aquatic > Freshwater > Lake > Sediment | place: USA: Wyoming | collected... | reverse complement strand
TTTCCGGACGGAAGCAAGAGGTCAGAAACGCCGCGTAGCCGCGGCCGTCAGGGAAGTGGGTAAACGCAAACTGGGCCCAGGCGCTGACCTCCCAGTAGCGGTTGCGGTCGTTGATGACGTCGACCGGCGTGCCGTCCAGAAAAGTGTAGTGTTTGTGGAAATCGGTGGCGCGCCGCAGCGCCGGGAGCACGTCCGGGTCCTGGCTGTGCTCGAAGTAGAGCCCCACGGCGCTAAGGGTCAGGTGGTTGTAGCCGGTGGTGGGTCCTGAGCGGCTGTGCTCGCCCCAGTAGCCGTCCGGGGTCTGCTCGACCATGGCGAAGCGCCGCAGGATGGCTCGCCCCAGACTCTCCCACTGCTGGTTGCTGAAGACCCGCCCGCCCAGGTACAGATTGGCGGCCCACAAGGCATAGTGGTTAGGCGAGGTACCGATGTAGGGCGAATTGTACCAGGGGAAATCCAACCGCTCGGCGGCATCTGCGGCCACCAGCCCGATGTTCTTTTCGATTTCGCGCCTCCAGCGCGCACGGCGCGCCTCGCCCAAGTCGCCTGCCAGCAGGCGGTAGGCTTCCAGCCACATGTAGGTGTCCCAATCGCTGTCCAGCCGCGGCTCGTAAGTGCCTTTCTCGCTTTCGCCGGCCAGCAGGTCGCCGACGCGCAGTGCCAGGTCCAGCATCTGGCGGTCGCCCGAACGGCGGTTTTCGGGATGCCGTTTCGAGTACAGCACTGCCGGCGCCAGAATGGCATAGGGGAAGTGCCGCCAGCCCGGGCGCGACTCGAGGGTTTTCAAGTCTGCACCGGGCTGCTCATCGAGGCGGGCCTGCACCTGAGCTGCCCCAGCTTCCATCAGCCGGAAGTACCGCCCTGGCAGGTCCTCGGCGCCGGCAGCCGGCGAGCCGAAGAGCAAGCCGCAGAAGACAATCAACGTGTATCGCATATCGGATTTGTTTTACCACGCCGCAGTCGCGGGTGTTGGCTGTCTTGCCGGGGCTCAGCGGCGGGGCCGGTGGAAGAGGACAGCAGGAATGCCAGCAGGCCCAGCGCTCGCAGCAGCAAACGGGCACGCCACATAGTCAGGCCGTGAGGAAAATCTTGCGCCTGTACATCCAGTACAGGATCAGCCACTCGACCACGAGAACAGCGGCCGCCTGAAAGAGGGCGCCCCAGGGACCCAAGCTGGCTGCTATCCCCGCCGTGAAGATGCCCACGATTCTCCGGAGCGGCACCAGCGTGCCGGCCATGTAAATGGCCAGCGCGTTCATCCCGATGATCACGAACGGAAAGGCCCATCTGCGGTAACCGCGCACGTCGATCAGCCAATAGAACAGCAGGAACGTCAGGCAGGCCCAGCCCGCCGAAGCCAGGCCATAGGAAGTGGTCCAGAGCTTCATGATGACCGGGACGAAAGGATTCATGGCCCAGCCCAGCATGACACCGCCCAGCCCGGCCGCCCCGATGATCCTGAGCTTGCTCGGGGCCGGCCGGTCGGACCGTAAGAGTCCACCCAGCAGCAGCCCGAGGATGGTCGTCGAGATGGTGGGGATGGTGCTGAGGACCGTGCCCCAACCTTCCTGGTGCGTTCGGCCCAGCACCGCCAGGTCCACGCTCCGCACCAGATTGACTTCCTTTGCATAGCTGCCGGCAGGAACGCCGGGCGCCGCTAAGAATGCCAGCAGCAGCGCGTACGCGACCAGGATCAGCCCGCCTACCGCGGCCTGGAACTTCCAGGACTTACGCACCAGCAGGAAGGCGCAGAAGTACGCGATCCCGATCGGCTGGAGCGCGCTGCTCAGCTCGACCAGGTAGGGATGGTTGAGGTGGATCGATTCCCTCAAGGCGCCGAGCAGGAACAGGACCAGCGCCCGCCGCAGCACCCGGAAGAAAATTTCCCGGTGCTTCTGGGTGAGCGAGCGCTTGGCATAGGAAAAAGGCAGGGACATGCCAGTCATCAGCATGAACGCCGGCCAGATCAGGTCATACGCGCGCAGCCCCTGCCAATCGGTATGCCGGAGCTGGTAGACCATCGCATCCAGAACCGGATTGTGGCCGAGTTTCTCGAGGCCGAACAGCAGCGAGGTTCCGCCGACGATCCAGAACATGGTCCATCCGCGAAAAGCGTCCAGGGAGACCAGCCGTGGGGAAGCCGGCGCCGGTGTCGAAATCTCTGTTGCCACGGGAGGCTTTCCTCGGAGGGCTATTTTGCTCTGCCCTCCACTTGCACAAGATGGCGGCCGAGACCAGCGGGAATCCGGATGGTCCGCTTTTCCAGGACCGCTGTTCCTGCCGCCCGGCACAAAACCGATGAACGCCGCCAGACCATAGGCATAGCTTACCTGATAAGGTATAGACCATGGCCAATACCGTCATGTTGGGCTCGCTGCTTGCGAGCTTCCTGGCTTTTGAAGCTGCTGCTTTTGGGCAGCCGGCGCAGGACCCGGATTCCACGCCTCTGCCGCGCGCCCAGTGGCTCGAAAACGGAATCATCGACGCCGGCGGGTCGCACGAGCCCTACACTTTCATGGTGCGCACGGGCTCTGCCCGGCCGGGTGCCTATGAAGCCTACCAGTGGGCGCAGAGCGAGGAGGTCATCCGCAGATTGAAAGAGCAGGGCGTCGAGGTCTTCCATACGCACTTGTACAAAGGGTTCGGCACGGCCGCCGAAAAGGCGGAAATGGAGGACGCCAGGCGCGCCGCCGAGATCGCCCACCGCTACGGGTTGAAGGTGGACAGCTACATCCAGTGGAACACCATGATGTACGAGACTTTCTTTGCCGAGGAGCCCAAGGCCAAGAACTGGATCCAGCGCGACGTGCTCGGCAAGCCCATCTTGCTGGTGTATGGCTATCAACAATCCTTCCGGTATCGCCCCTGCTTTGGAAATCAGGAGTACCTGGACTACCTCAAGAGGATCGTGCGTTATGCGGTCCAGGAAGTCAAAAGCGATTTCATTCATTTCGACAATTTCGATCTGAACCCCGAACCCGATTCCTGTCACTGCGATAGTTGCACGCTTGGCTTCCGCAAGTATCTGAGGACCAAGTACACTCCGGAGAAACGCCGCGAGCGCTTTGGCTTCGAAAATGTGGATTTCGTCAACCCGCCGCAGTGGAACGTTCAGAACCCTCCGGAACGAATGCGAATCATTGCCGATCCCGGCCTTCAGGAATGGGTGGATTACCGCTGTCAGCAAATGTCGGATGCATTGCGGCAAATGGCCGCCTATGCAAAGTCCATGAACCCGGAAGTGGCCATCGAGGTGAATCCCCACGGCATTGCCGGAGCTAACCGCGCGTGGGAGGCGGGTCTCGACCACGCGCGCTTCCTGAAATGGACGGAGGCTTACTTCACGGAGGAAGAAAACCCGACCAGCTACCTCCCGGACGGGCGTCTGCTCTCGAGGGTTCGCAGTTACAAGCTGGCGAGAGCTTTTAACAATGTTGTGTTCACTTACACTTTCACGGACCCGGTGGCCATAGCTGAGTGTCTGACTTTTAACCAGACCATCGGGTTTGCCGGCACTGACCCGCTAACATCCAGCATGCGGCAGTACATTGCTTTTTACCGAAAGTACCGCGACCTGTATGTGGGGGCCAAAGATGCAGGCAACATTGCCGTTTTGCGCTCCTATCCGTCGATTACCTACAACAATGCGGCGGCGCAGTTGAGCGCGATTCTGGTCGAGCAGGCGCTGCTCCAGTCCAGGGTCCCGTTCGACCTGATTTTCGACGAACACCTCAAGGATCTCTCGCGGTACCGGGTCGTGATTCTCCCCAACTCGGAGTGTCTTTCCGATCAGCAAGTGGCGGCCATCCGTGCGTTCGTCGAGAAAGGCGGGGGACTGGTCGCGACCGAACAATCCGGGATCTATGACGAGTGGAGGAGATTCCGCGGGAAGCCTGGGCTGGAGGGCCTGGTGGACGCGCAGCAGCGTTTCAGGGGCTTTGGTGGCCAGGGCGGTGGACGACAGGGCGGCGGACGACGGGGGGCCGGGGTCGCGGCTCCATCCGCTGCGCCCGCTCGCAAGGAGTACGGCCAAGGGCGGGTGGTCTATTTTCCGGCTGTCGAGTTCGACGGCCCGCTCCCCGAGATGGGACGGAACTTCAAGATTGGCGGTGAGTTCTGGAAGCTGCCTAAGAACTGGAAAGAAATCACGGAAGCGGTTCGCTGGGCTGCCAGGGATGAGATTCCAGTCCAGGTCAGCGGCCCGGACTTCCTGGTGGCCCATCTGGTTTCCCAACTGGAGAAGCGCCGCATGCTGTTGCACCTGGTCAACATCAACGCCCGCAACGTGAGATCGATCGGAGCGGTCCAGGTGAGCTGCCGTCTGCCGTCCCAGGCAGCGGCCAAGGAAGTGAGAATCTACTCGCCCGATTCGGAAGCTCCGGTTTCAGTGGCGGTGAGCAACGGGCCGGGCGGCGCGACTTTCACAGTGCCGGATGTAAAGACCTACTCCATTGCGGCTGTAAGCTGGTAACCTGCGGGAGAATCTCATGCTAAACAAAGAATTGAACGCCCTGAAAAAGCTGGCAATCGCCCTGCCTGGGTTGTGCCTGCTGGTCTCCATCGGATGCTCCAGTCAGAACCCGCCTGCGGCGAGACGTGCAGCGTCCAGCCAGCCCCTGCCAAGGCCCGCCTGGCTTCAAAAGGAACCCTTGATCATCGTCGGGAATTGGGACAGCATGCCCATCTTCCGGCGGCGTGTGGGCGGAGGCCCGGTGTGGCAGGAAGAGGATTACCTCAAAGAACACACCGAAGAGACCGTCTTGAAGCTGAAGGACCTCGGCGTCACCATGGCCGTCATTCACTTCTACAAAGGGTTTGGCCTGGAGGCCGAGAAGGAGCAGTTGGAGCAGTCCAGGAAACTGGCGGCCCTCTGCAAAAAACACGGTCTCCGCGTAGGCGTCTACGTGGGAAGCACCATCGCATATGAGACCTTTCTGCTGGAGAAGCCGGAAGCAGAAAGCTGGTTCGTGCCGCGTTTCCTCGGAAGGCCGGTGGTCTATGGAAATCAGACCTTTCGGAAGAGGGTCTATTTCATGCACCCGGGCTACCGCGAGTACATGAAGCGGGTTGTCAGGCTGGCCGTGGAAGATTTGAAGGCCGACCTGATTCACTTCGACAACACCAGCCTGCAAGCGCAGCCCCAGATCTTTCTCCATCCCCAAGCCGTGCAAGACTTCAGGGAATTTCTCAAAAACAAGTACCCGCCGGAAGTGCTGAAGAAGAGGCTGGGGTTCTCCGATGTCAAGTACGTCGAGCCCCCTGAGTACGACCGGCCTCTGACTGCGATCAGCGACCCGCTCTTTCAGGAGTGGACCGACTTTCGCTGCCAGCAGCTCGCCACTTACTACGCGGAGATGGAGAGTTATATTCGGGGCTTGAATCCGGAAGTCGCTGTGGAATCCAACCCTCATGTCGGCATATCAGGGCATAACACGGCCTGGGAGGAGGGTGTCGATTATCCAAGATTGCTTGCTCACATGGATGTCGTGTGGACCGAGGAAGGGAACCCGGCTCGCGTCACGGAGGACGGGATTCTGGTCTCGAAGATCAGAACCTACAAGATGGCCAGCATTCTCAAGAACAGGATTTTCACCTACACCGGAGGGACCGAGCGCGGCAAGCTGGAGATGGCCCAGGCAATGGCCTACAACCGGCAGACTCTGGGCATGGTCGGAGGGGTCTTGTTGCCTGACAGATATCCGGAAGATCAGAAGAACTATATCAGGTTCTTCCTCACCAATTTCGGAAATTACCGCGACGTTGACAACCTGGCTGATGTGGCGGTGCTCCACTCATTTGCGAGCATGGCCTATAGCAACGATCTGCCCTGGCAGAGCGCCATGCTCTTCGAGCAGGCTCTGATCCAGGGCAAAGTTCCCTTCGACATTGTTTTCGACGAGCACCTGAAGGATCTTTCCAAGTACCGCGTGCTCGTGCTGGCGGACCAGGAGTGCCTGTCTGACGAGCAGAACCGCCTGATCCGGGAGTTTGTGAACCGGGGAGGCGGGCTGGTGGCGACCGGAAGTTCTTCTCTCTACACCGAGTGGCGGCTGCGGAGACGTGAGTTCGGCCTGAAAGATCTGTTTCAGATTGACCCTCCGGGAGGGCGGGGCCGGGAAGCGGCTGCGCGGCGAAACGAGGTCGGGCAAGGACGGGCGGTCTATATCCCGAGCGTCAGGCCTGCCCTGCCCAAGCGGCCCGCAGCGCCCATGACCAGTGAGTATTGGAAGCTCCCGGTCAACTGGGAAGAGCTGCTATCCGCCATCCGGTGGGCGGCCAGGGACGATCTTTCCCTGGCGGTGAAGGCCCCGCTTACAGTGACCGCCGAGTTGCAGGAGCAGAAAGGTACAGGGAAGCTGCTGCTGCACCTCATCAATTATGACGTGGACCGCAAGCCGCAGGCCGGAAAGATCGAGGTCAGGCTGCGCATCCCGCGCGGGAAGAAGGCCGGGCAGGTCACGGTTCTTTCGCCTGATGAGGCCAAGCCTCAATCTGTGGTTTGCGCCCTGAAGAACGACCGGGCAGTCTTCACGGTGCCTGGTCTGAAGACCTACAGCGTGGCGGTCCTCCAACTGCAGTGACCGGCCCGGACGTGGTAGGCTGATCGTCCGGGAACATCAAGGAGGCCCCATGCACTCGAACCGCGTGCTTTTACCCGCCCTGTTCTGTTCGCTGACCAGCTTTGCCCAGCCGCAGGAGTTGGTGGTGTTTCGCAATCCAGGCGAAGCGCCGCCCGCGCAATTGACGCGCTATCTCCAGAAGATCGGGCTGGAGCAACTGCGGGATCGCGATCGCGAGATATCGGCATTGAAAACGCGCGACGACGTGGAGCGCCGCAAGAAAGTGGTGCGGGAGAAAATCCTGAGCCTGCTGGGAGGCCTGCCGGAATACCGCGGGCCGCTCAATGTGAAGCAGGTGGGCACTCTTGAGCACGGGGAGTACCGCATCGAGAAGATCATCTACGAAAGCCTGCCGGGCTTTTTCGTTCCGGCCAACGTGTATGTGCCGGCGCGGGGGAAGGCGCCGTTCCCCGCCATTCTGAACCCGGTCGGCCACGGCGCGGGCGGCAAGGCCAGCGAACGGGAAATCGCCCTCGGGCTGGTCCGCCAGGGTTTCATTGTGCTCAAGTACGACCCCATCGGCCAGGGCGAGCGGCTGCAATACTATGACCCCGATTTGCGGGCCTCCAAGGTAGGCGGGCCGACCGACGAGCACAGCCACGCCAACGGGCACACCATGCTGATCGGAGAGAATGTGGCGCGCTACCGGATCTGGGACGGCATACGCGGTATCGACTACCTGTTGACGCGCAAGGACGTCGACCCCAACCGCATCGGCTGCACCGGCTGCTCCGGCGGCGGCACGCTGACCACCTACATCTCCGCCTTGGATGATCGCGTGAAGGTCGCTGCTCCCTCCTGCTACATCACCTCCTGGCAGGAACTGCTGGTGGGGCCCGGCCCGCAGGATGCCGAACAGACGCTGCCGCGTTTCCTCGCTGAAGGGCTGAACATCGCCGATTACATCGAGCTGTTTGCGCCCAAGCCGTGGCTGAGCGCCTCCACCATCCAGGACTTCTTCCCGCTCGAGGGGGCCCGGCAAACCTACGAGGAAGCCCGGCGCATCTACGCCCTGTACGGCGCGGCAGACCGGATCGGCTGGTACGTTGGCCCTGGGCCGCACGGCGTTCCGCGGCCCTCGCGCGAGGCCATTTACGCCTGGTTCATCAAGTGGATGAAGAACGGCGAGGGAGACCCGCGCGAGCCGGCGCTGGAATTGGATCCGGCCGAGGAGTTGCTGTGTACGCCCACCGGCCAGGTTTCCGATTCCCTGCAAAGCGAGACTGTGTTCACGCTGACCAGGAGGCGCGCGGCGGAGCTGATGCCGGCCAAAAAGCCCCTTTCGAGCGCCGCGGAACTCGACGGCTTGCGGGCCCGCATCGCGAAAGACATCCGGGCCGTCGCCGCCATTCGAATTCAGCCCGGCGGTTCCAGCCCGCCGCTCCGAGTCCATCAGACTGTCGAGCGCGACGGCTACCGCCTCGAGGTCGTCTCCTACGAATCGGAAAGGGGCATCCACATCCCGGGCGTCTTGATGGTCCCTGATGCGGCAGGCGCAAAGCCCGCGGTTCTGGCGGTGGAGGCGCGCCCGAAGCAGCTCGCGGTCGAGCCCGGCGGCGATCTCGATGAACTGGCCAAAGCCGGCTACTTGGTTCTGCTCATGCAGCTCCGAGGGATCCCGGAGACCGCGCCGCCTGCGTCCCGGTCGTTCGTTGCGGGACAGTCGCTGGCGGCCCTGGCGCAGATCGTCGGAAAAACTCTGGTCGGCATGCGGGCCGAAGACATCATCCGCGGCGTGGACTATCTGGCTTCCCGGCCGGACGTGGATCGGGGCAGGCTGGCGGCGCTGGGCCGGGGCGCTCTCGGCATCCCTCTGCTCCACGCGGCCGTCTTGGATGACCGCATCGGGCGGCTGGTGGTACAGGACAGCCTGGCCGCCTACCGGCTGGCAGTCCAGCGGCCCATTCATCGCAATCTTTACGACGTCGGTTTGTACGGGGTATTGCGGCACTACGATCTCGACGACCTGCTGGTGGCGCTGAGCCCGCGCCCGGTCACCGTGCTGAATCCCGCAGACGCGCTGGGGGCGCCGCTGCCGATGCGCGAATTCCGCGAGCTGTACCGCTACGCTCTCGATTGCGACGCCAGCCTGGGACGCGCAGGCCGCCTGCGGATTGCGCAGCGGGGCCGGCAGGATTCGCTGCGCAGCTACTTGCGTTGAAGGTGGATGTATGAAACCAATCTTGACGATGGTCTTTCTGGGGGCCTGGGCCGCCTCGGCACAGAGCATCTCCATTGAGGAGTACAAGCCCAAATCCACGCTGATGGTGCCGCAGCACCCGGTGCAGCGCGCCAGGTACCCGTTCATCGACGCGCACAATCACCAGCGCGGCGGCACTCCCGAAGCGGTGGACCGCCTTCTGAAAGAGATGGACGCGCTCAACATGCGCGTCATGGTGAACCTGAGCGGAGGCTACGGCGAGCGCCTCAAGACCAGCGTCGCCGCTTTGAAGGGGCCGCACCCGGACCGCTTCGTGGTTTTCGCCAGCATGGATTTCGCAGGCATTGACGAACCCGGCTACGGGGCGCGCGCTGCCGCCCAGCTCGAGCAGGACGTCCGCAGCGGCGCCCAGGGTCTCAAGATCTTCAAGAACTTCGGAATGGACTTGAAGGACGGCAAAGGACAGCGCATCCGGGTGGACGATCCCCGGTTCGACCCGGTCTTCGAGCTGTGTGCCCGGCTGAAGGTTCCGGTGATGATCCACACCGGCGAGCCGCGCGCGCTGTTCGACCCCATGGACCGCTACAATGAGCGCTGGCTCGAACTCAAACTGTATCCGGGGCGCGGACGCCCTCCCGACCGCTATCCGCCCTTTGACGCGCTGATGGCTGAGCAGCACAACCTTTTCGCCCGCCACCCCAAGACCACCTTCATTGACGCGCATCTGGGCTGGTATGGAAATGACCTGGCGAAACTGGGGAGCCTGCTGGACAAGTTGCCCAACGTGTGTACCGAGATCTCCGCCGCAGTGGAGGAACTGTGCCGGCAGCCGCGCTTTGCCCGCCAGTGGTTCGAGCGCTATCAGGACCGCGTGATGTTCGGCAAGGACACCTGGCGCGCCGCGGAATACCCCACTTACTTCCGGATCTTCGAGACGGCAGACGAGTACTTCGATCACGACCGCTGGTATCACGGGATGTGGAAAGCCTACGGTCTGGACCTGCCCGATGAGGTCCTCAAGAAGCTGTACTACAAGAACGCACTGCGAGTCATTCCCGGCCTGAACGGGGCAGCATTTCCGAAGTGACAAAGGAGAACATCATGAACGCAACATTCTCGCGACGGGGCTTCATGGGCGCCATGACGGCCGCGTCGGCCGCACGGGTGATGGGAGCCGGCGACCGCATCCGGTTGGGTGTGATCGGAACGGGCGGCCGCGGCCGCTACCTGATGTCCAATGCCAATAAGACCGGCGGCAACATCCAGTGGGTGGCGGTGGCGGATGCTTACGATGTCCAGCGCGACCGCGCCGAGAAGGTCGCCGGCGCGCCCCTCGACAAATACGTGGACTACCGCAAGGTCCTGGACCGCAAGGACGTCGACGCGGTCATCATCGCCACTTGGGACCACATGCACTGCCAGATCGCGGTGGAGGCCTGCCAGGCGGGCAAGGACCTCTACGTCGAGAAGCCCATGACGCTCCATCCGATGGAGGGCCACCAGATCGTAAAAGCCGTGCGCCAATACAAACGCATCCTCCAGACGGGCACGCAGCAGCGCAGCTACCCGCACTTCATCGAGGCCAAGGAGCGTTTCATCGACTCCGGCAGGATCGGCAAGGTGACCATGGTGCGCTCCATCTGGAACGGTAACAGCGCCTATCGCAATGAGGCCCCGCCCCCCGGCTACGAGAAAAAACCGGAGGGCATGGACTGGGAGGTGTGCCAGGGTAACCTGCCGAAAGTGCCCTGGAACCCCAAGCGCTACTTCAATCACTACGTGTACTGGGACTACTCGACCAACGCCCAGATGGGCGGGCTTTTCGTACACATGATCGACGTGGTTCACCAGTACCTCAAGGTGTACCGGCCGGTCGCGGCAATGTGCATGGGCGGCATCTACCTGGGCCGCGAGGACCGCGACACCGCCGACAACATCAACGCCATCGTCGAGTACCCGGGCGGCCTGCTGGCGACCTTCGAGGCCAACGTGACCGACATGATCCGGAAAGACAGTGAAGACATGGTGTTCATGGGCACCGAGGGCCGGCTCAACATTTTCCGCTGGGGCTATCGCTTCCTGCCGGCCGAGAAGGGCGCGCAGGAGATCACGGCCGGCCCGACGCCCGAGCTGCACGTGGCCAACTGGCTCGGCTGCCTCCGCAGCCGCCGCAAGCCCAACTGCGATGAAGTGGCCGGGCACTACTCGGCCATGGCCTGTCACATCTGCAACATTTCTTACAAAGAGAACCGCCGCGTGGCGTGGCGAAAGGAGTGGGACGTATGAGCATTGAAGTCGGACTGAACATGGAATTCGTGCGCCGGTCCGAAAAGCCCTTTGCAGTCGGGCTGGAATGGGCGGCGAAGATGGGGTACAAGTATGTCGAGCCGATGCTCCACACCGGCCGCGAGCTGATGAGCGAGGCCGGCTACTACCATTCGGTCTCGATGGAAGAGGACCCGCACTTCATCAAGGACCTTCTGGACCAGCACGGGCTGAAGCCTTCCGGGGTGAGCGCGCACTGCCCGCTGATGCGGCCCGAGGTCAGCGTGATGTACTTGCAGCGGGCGATCCAGTTTGCCGCGGTGCTGGGCGCCCCGGTGGTGAACACGGACGAGAGCTACCGCCCGGAGTGGGTGAGCCTGGAGGAGGCCTGGCCCATTATGACCTACACGCTCAAAGCGGTGCTGCGGGTGGCCGAGCGCTACGGCATTTCCATCGGTATCGAGCCCCATAACGTCATCTCCCGCACTACCGAGGGGCTGCTCCGCATCGCCACGCTGGTGGATTCTCCCTGGCTGCGCATCAACTACGATACGGGCAACGCGTATCTGGCCGGGGAGGACGTCTACGCGGCGCTCGAGCGCATCGGCAGCCGGCTGGTACACATGCACGCCAAGGACATCACCGTCGAGCACTCGGCGGCCGAGCGCGGCAAGGTGACTGGCACGCCCGTCGGGTGCGCTTGCGGAGACGGCGTCATCGACTGGGCGCGGGTCATCTCCATCATCCGCAAGCACGGCTTTAAGGGCGTGC
>Ga0315282_10014344_pt1 | contig 11818 bp, 8 predicted proteins | sample YL17G07_20_MG_FD_203693 | JGI IMG/M metagenome (GOLD analysis project Ga0315282, IMG submission 203693) | Sediment microbial communities from Yellowstone Lake, YNP, Wyoming, USA - YL17G07_20 | ecosystem: Environmental > Aquatic > Freshwater > Lake > Sediment | place: USA: Wyoming | collected... | reverse complement strand
GCGCGCCCATCCCGCCAGGCAGCAGACGAGATCATACGGCCGGCCACGGCGCATCCTGCCCCGGTCGAGTGGAGCAGGCCCCGGTCTGCTGAGAAGGCTACCGTTGCCAGATGGCCAGCCGCCGCGCCTCAGCCGAGATCCAGGGCTGGGACCACGACCGTGGTGCAGCCCGAACACCCCTCGGCCGGCGAGGGCATCAGCCGGGGAGCCCAAGTGTTCTCCAACCACTCGGGCGGAATCATCGGCGAGGTTGCCGTCTGGTTCTCGACGCGCAGCCGGCGTGTCAAGGTGGGGCTGATTCTGCTGCTGATACTGCTCATCTGGCTGTGCGGCATCACCCTGCCGGCGGCTCTCATCAATGAGCTGGCGGCCAACCTGAATGGAGGGGAGAATGACCGCGGCTCAGCCTTTGCGCAGGGTGACTCGGGACTGATCGGCCAATCCCCGATGATCCTGCTGCAGAGAGTGCGCCGGAACGGCGCCGTGGCAGCCCTGCCGTTCATCGAGACGGTCACCCCAATCCCGAGCAGCACGCCGACGCCCACTGACACGCCCACGGTGACGCCGACCCCGACCGGCACGCCGCTGCCTACCCTGACGCCCACTCCCTTGCCGACCGACACGCCTCTGCCGCCGACCGACACGCCGACGGCCGAGCCGACCGCCACCTCTCGGCCCAGGCCGAGGGCGCCCACCAACACGCCGGAGCCGACGCCTACCCCTACCCCGGATGTGGACTACCTGATTGCCGGCGTGCGCCAGCTGACGCCGTGTGAGAACAACGGCAATCACCACATCTACATCCACGTGGTGGATCAGGTCGGCTCGGGCCTCAATGGGGTGCCCTTGAAAGTGTGTTGGGGCACCGGCGAGAACGATTGTGTCCGGCCTCTCACCGAAACCAAGAGCAGGGGGCCAGGTTGGGTGGAGTTTGCGATGTTCAAGGGCACCTACAACGTGCGGGTCGACGGCGCCAAGAGCCAGGTTGCCAGTGGCATCACCCCTGACTACCAGAAGGACGAGCTGTGCGCCCAGAACGGAAACGGGGTGGCCAACTCGCTCTACCACGCGTCGTTTGAAGTCCTCATTCAGAAGGTGCGCTAGCTATTCCACCTGCCAGTTGAAGGCATCCCAGGTGATCGCATCGTGCGGGTTGACCACCACACCCTGGAGATGCGGCGAAAAGGCGTAGGTTTCTGAGAAGTAAAGCAGGTAGAGCATGGGGCGCTGTTCGGCCAGGATGCTGGCGACCTGGCATAACGTGGGGCGCCGTTCCAGCGGGTCCAACTGGGTCAGCGCCTGCTGGAGCAGCTGATCCACCTGAGGATTGACGAAGCGCATGACGTTGCCGCCACGCCCGCCGTCGGCCATGCTGGGAACCGACCACGAGGCGTAGCGCCAGATCAGGTAATCCGTGGGATCAGCCCCGGGATAGCCGTCGTCCCACAGGTCGGCGTCGAACTGGCCGTGCACTTCTAGCCCGCCCTCCTGCCAGTCGCCCCACAAGTCGCCCGGACCGGCCAGGTCCGTCGTCACCTGGACCCCGATCGCTTTCCACATCTTGGCGATCTGCTGTTGGGCCTTGGCCAGCGCATCCCATGCATCGTTGGCCACCAAGCGCAGCTCCAACCGGGTACCGTCGGGCGCGTAGGGCGTTCCCTGGGCGGTGAGGATGCCCCTCCTGCCCGGCAGCCAGCCGGCCTGGGCCAACAGGGCGCGTGCGCCTTCCGGGTCGTATGGGGTCTCGGGTACGTCGGGGCAGTTGACCCACCCCCGATACAGTTCGCCGGTTGCCACCTGCCCCTGGCCGCCAAAGGCGTTCTTGACGAGACTCTGGCGGTCGATCGCCATATCCAGTGCCTGGCGCACCCGGGGATCGGCCAGCACGTAGTGGGCTGCCTGCGGCCCACCTTGGGCTGCCGCAGCAGACGGCGTGGCGGTGACCGCCGCCTGGTCGGAGCTGGCCGGCGGCTGGCTCAGATTCAAGGCAATGCGCAGCAGCCAGCGGCTGGGCAGCGTGATGAGGCGGGCCCCGGCCACAGTCTGCAGAACCTTCAGCTGGGGAGCGGTAACCCACAAGTTGATGTCGGCGTCGCCGTCCTTGAGCATGGTGCTGCGCAAGACGTCGTCGTTGACAATGGGAAAGACGATGCGATCCAGAAATGGGCGTCCCGTCTGCCAGTAGCGGGGATTGCGCGCAAATACCAGCTGTTTGCCCTCTTCCCAGCTCAGGAGCACGAAGGGACCGGTGCCGACCGGCTGCGTGTTGCATTGCCAGCCGGCCATCCAGCCTGGGTCGCCGCAGGCGTGGCGCGGGAAGATGCCGGCACCCCGGCCGCCGAACTGCCCCCATATGTTGGCCGACGGCTCCCGGTAGTGCAAAACCACGGTGGTGTCGTCGGGCGTCTCCACGCTGTCGATCAGGTCCACCCCCGTGCTGTGCGCCAGCCGGTTGGCGGGATGGTGGAGCGCCTCGTAGGTGAATCGCACATCGTCACTGGTGAACGGCACGCCGTCCGACCACACAATGTGATCGCGCAGCCTCCAGGTGACGGTCAGCCCGTCGGGCGAGACGCCGCCGTTGAGCCGGGTGGGCAGCTGGCGGGCCAGCTGGGCATAATACGTGCCGTCGGGAGCCATTCCAGCCAGGCCATCATACACCAGCTCGCCCAACAGCTCTTCGTAGCCGGTGTCAGAAAGGTAAGCGTTGAAACCGGGTGGCTCCTGCGCGATCGGCAGAACGGCGGTTTTCAGCGAGCCGGGCAGCGGCGGCTCGGTGGGCGGCGGCCCCGAGGGTGCCGCCTGGCAGCCGATCAGCACCAAGCAGACGGCCAGGGCCCCCAGACAGCCCCCTATAGGGGGCCGGCGGCAGGCATGCTTCACGCTCAATATTCGCGCCCTACCCCTATGGCGGTGATGTTGCGCATGCGCTCCTCGGAAAATAGCGGTCAGCAGTCAGCGGTCAGCCATCAGCCTGCCCCCCTGTTGGGGGCCTCCGCTCGCGGCGGGCGCGCCACCCGCCGGGTGACGCACCGGGCGGGAGCGACATTTTCATGCTTGGCTGTGAGCAGCTGCTCATGGAAACTCCTCCCTTAATGCATAGATCGCCGTGGCCGGCATTGCGGAGTGATGGGCATTATACCACTCCAGGCGGTGCCTGCCCAACGGTCTAAGTGCCCGGCACCTTGGAGGTGCCGGGCACTTGAAAGGACACCGGCCCGTCCAGGCAGACCAGCCAACCCGGGCCGGGGTGGGCGGCGGGTTCCGGCAGGATCAGCTCGCAGCTGCCGCACAGGCCGATTCCGCAGCGCATGTGAGCCTCCCACGACAGCTGGCGGGGCAACCGGTGGGCCTCACATTGTTGGTCGATGGCCGCCAGCATCTTCACCGGTCCGCAGGCATAGACCGTATCGGGGCGGTGGGCCTGGATGGCGGCCTCGACGGCCAGCGTCACCAGCCCGGCTGCCCCCCGCGAGCCGTCCTCGGTGGTGATGTGCACCGCGGCGCCCAATTTCTCGAAATCCTCCACCAAGAGCATATCGGCCGCCGTGCGGGCGCCGATGCATGCCTCCACCTGGCAGCCGGCGGCGACCGCCTCTCGCGCCAGAAACAGCAGCGGCGCCACCCCGTAACCGCCGCCGGCCAACAGCAGGCGCCTGCCGGCGAGCCGATATCCCCGTCCCAATGGCCCGCGCAGCCAGACCCGGCCCCCAACCGGCAGCTGGAGCAGCGCGGCGCTCAGCGGGCCGACCGCGGCGATGGTCAGCGCCAGCGGGTCGGTGCCAGCCAGGCTGAAGGGCCGCTCGTCCACGCCGGGCAGCCAGGCCATCACGAACTGGCCGGGCTGAGCCGGCAGAGGCTCGCGAAACAGCAGGGTCCCGGTGCGCGGGTTGATGGGCCGGATGGCTGCCACCGTGTAAGGACGATGAAGCTGGCCTGGCCCGGTCATGACGCGGCGATTCCCCGCATCGCTTCGAGCGTCGGGTAGGCTTCGTGTCGCATGAACTCCTCCAGCTCCGCTCCGATCTCACCCAGGGCGCCGACGCCGCGGTACCACACCGCCGAGCCGACGCCCACCGCGGTGGCGCCGGCCATGAGCATCTCGGCCGCGTCGCGCCCGCTGTTCACGCCGCCGGTGCCGATGATCGGCACGCGGACGGCGCGGGCGATTTCGTACACGCAGCGCAGCGCAATTGGCTTGAGCGCCGGCCCGGAGATGCCGCCCACCTTGTTCGACAGCACCGGGCGCCCCGCCTCGGCGTCGATGATCATGCCGGGCATGGTGTTGATGGCGGTGATGGCATCCGCCCCCGCTTCCACGACCGCGGCGGCGATGCGGGCGATGTCAGGCACGTTGGGCGCCAGTTTAATGGCGATGGGGATGCCGACCGCGCCCTTCACCGCGGCCGTCACTGCGACCGCGCTCTGGCACGCGCCGGCAAACGGCGTTCCGAACTCGTCGCCGACGTTGGGGCACGAGATGTTGACCTCGATCAGCTGCGGCCCGGCGCGGGCGACCACGCGCGCCACTTCTGCGAACTCCTCCACCGTTCCGGCGAAGATGCTGGCAATCAAGGGCACCCCCAGCGGTTCCAGCGCGGCGCGTGCCCCGGCGAGCAGGTCGACCTCGGCCTCTGCGCCGGGATTGGTCAATCCGATCGCATTGATCAGCCCTCCGCCCCAATCCAACGCCACCGGGTTGGGATGGCCGGCGCGCGGCGCGGGACCGCAGCTCTTGGCCGTCACCGCGCCGGCGCCCGCCTCGGCGGCGCGCTTGAGCAGTGCCACGCTGGTGCCAATGATGCCAGAGGCGAGGACGATGGGGTTGCGCAATTCCAGGTCCAGCAGCCGGCACCTGACGTCAACGGTTGGCATAACTTTCCGCCAGGTAGGTTTTCACGCTCTGATGCGTTTCTGGAGAAATCCGCTGCTGGTCTCGCAGCCCGTCCAGGATCTGGCTGATGGTCAGCAGGGCGTGCAGCTGATAACCGGCCGCGGATAGGGCCGCCCCGGCGCCCTGTTCCCGATCCACCAGCACCACTACGTCGCCCACGACCAATCCGGCCCCTTCTAACGTCTGGATCGCGGCCAGGATGCTGCCCCCCGTCGTGGCCACGTCCTCGACGACCAGGGCGCGCTGGCCCCTCTCGAACATGCCTTCAACGGCCTGGCCGGTGCCGTGCGCCTTGACCTCTTTGCGCGGGTAGATCAGCGGCTGGTCGAGCGCCAGGGCGACGGCCGCGGCGACCGGGAGCGCCGCATAGGGCACCGCGGCCAACCGGTCGAAATGCAGCGCGCGAACCAGGTCGAGATAGGCATGGGCCACCCGTTTGAACAGCGCCGGGTAGGAGATGGCGCGCCGCAGGTCGATGTAGATGGGCGACTGCTTCCCCGAAGCGAGGGTGAAGTTCCCGAACTTCACGCAGCCCGCGTCGTGCAGCGCCAATATCAAGGACAGGCGGGCCTCGCCGGCGGCTGGCCCACTTTGGGCTGCCTGCCGCTTCTTGCCGGCGGCCTGGTTGATCTGGTCACGCAGGATCAGGGCTGCCTGGCGCGGCTGGTCGGCGGCGATCACCGCCCGCGAGACGGGAACGATCAGGCCGCTGCCATCTGCCGTCAACCCGGCGGCCACGGCTGCGTCGAGGTCACCCCCTTGCGCGCCGATGCCGGGAGCCAGCAGCCAGCGGTCGGGCGCCAGGGCGCGCACCCGGCTCAGCGCCTCGACCTGAGTGGCGCCGACCACGAACCCGATTTGTGCCGCATCGCCCCAGCTCTGCCCCAGCCGGGCGACGTGCTCGTAGAGCGGCTCAAGCCCATAGCCCTGGATCTCCGCTGCCGAGGGATTGGAGGTGTGGCACAGCAGAAACACTGCCTTTCCCGGGTGGGCCAGGAAGGGCGCCACGCCGTCGTGCCCCAGGTAGGGGTTGACGGTGATTGCGTCTGCCCCCCACACCTCAAAGGCCGCGCGGGCGTAGGCTGCCGCCGTGCTGCCGATGTCGCCTCGCTTGCTGTCGAGCAGCACCGGGATGGCTTCAGGCACCCGGGCGATGACCTTGCGCAGCGCGCTCAGGCCCTCAGGCCCGTACTGCTCGTAGAAGGCAAAGTTGGGCTTGTAGCAGCAGGCCAGGTCGGCGGTCTGCTCGACGATGGCGCTGCTCCAGCGGACGAGCCGTTCCTCGTCGCTGTCCGGCCCGGTAAGAAGCATGGCCGGCTCCGGGTCGAGGCCCACGCACAGCAGAGACCGGTTTCGCTCAATTGCGCTGAGCAGCTTGTCGATGAAGCGGAGTTGCATCGTCGCCCTCGCCGCGCTATGCCTTGCCGAGGACGGCCGCCAGGAGCGCCATGCGCACGTACATGCCGTTTTTCACCTGGCGGAAGTAGGCAGCGCGAGGATCGCTGTCAACCGCGTAGTGGATCTCGCCCACCCGCGGCAGGGGATGCATCACGACCATTTTCTCCTTGGCCTGCTTCATGATCTCCGGCGTGATCTCGTACAGGTCTTTCACTTCGTCGTATTGGGCCAGGTCGCTGAAGCGTTCCTTTTGGATGCGGGTCACGTAGAGCACGTCGGCATTTTCGATCACGTCGGCCAGATCGTGCGTCTCGCGCACCTTGATCTTCCTGTCGATGAGCTCGTTCATCAGCGTCATCGGAAGGCGGAGGATGTCGGGTGACACGCAGCGCAGGCTGACGTCGTATTGCAGCAGCAGCTTGGTGAGCGAATGCACGGTGCGGCCATAGCGCAGATCGCCTACCATTGCGATTTTCAACCCGTCAATCTGGCCCAGCTCTTCCTGGATGGTGAACAGGTCGAGCAGGGCCTGGGTGGGATGTTCGCCCGCGCCGTCGCCGGCATTGATGACCGGCACGCTGGCATAATCGGCGGCAATCTGAGCCGAGCCAATTTCGGGATGGCGCAGCACGATGGCATCTGAATACTGCTCCAGGGTGCGGATGGTATCCGGCAGGCTCTCACCTTTGCTGACGCTGCTGAACTGCACCCCCTGGGTGATGGGAATGACGCTCCCTCCCAGCCGTTCCATGGCGGCGATGAACGACGCGCTGGTGCGGGTGCTCGGCTCATAGAAGAGGCAGGCCAGCACGTACCCGTGCAGCAGGTCACAGGCACCCTCTCGCTCCACCATTTCTCGCATCTCGTGCGCGCGCCGGAAGATGTAGGCCAGCTTCTCCCGGTCGAATTGGTTCACCGACAGGATGTCCTTGCCGGCCAACCCGTTGCTGTGCTGCCAGGTAGCCCGGTTCCCGGCACCCTCAAAATGGAACAAGCGGGGTAGAGCCTCAATAGATTCCATACGATTCTCCTTTCCGTATCCGAAAAAAAGCCCGCACATGCGGGCTTCTTGGGTGAGCTCACGGCTCTGGCGTCTTGTGGATGGCTGTGACCTCTCCATCTTCAAAGACGAGCTTACCTCGTAAGATCACGCGGCGCACCATGCCGCGCACCGTCATCCCAGAAAAAGGACTCCACCCACATTTGGTGTGGAGTCCCTGGTTGGACAGCTGATAGGTCGCCTCCGGATCGATTTCGACCCAGGTATTGGGCTGGGGCGGAAGGCCGAAGATGCGGCGCGGGTTATCGGCCATCAGCTCGACCAGGCGCGCCATGCTGAGCCGTCCCTCGGTCACCGCGGTGAGCATCAAGGGGAGCGCCGTCTCCAGGCCGGGCACGCCGGGCGGTCCCTGGCTGGCCAACTTCTCCGGCAGGGTGTGCGGGGCGTGGTCGGTGACGATGCAATCAATGGTCGTGTCGAGGTGCGACCAGAGTGCCTTGACGTCGGCTGCCTCGCCCAGGGTCGGGCGCATGTCACCCAGCGGCCCCAGCCGCGGCAGGTCGGACTGGCTGAGGAAGAGGTGGTGGGGTGTCACCTCGCAGGTGACGGGCAGCCCGCGGGCCTTGGCTGCCGCGATCAGCTCAATTTCCTCCTTGCGGCTGACGTGGCAGAAGTGCACCGGCCGCCCAAAAGCCGCCGCCAGCCCGATGCCGGCGGCGACGCGCGGGCCCTCGGCGTGCAGCGCGATCGGCTTGTTTACCGGCCAGCTGCGGAAGCACATCCACATGGTGCTCAGGTCGGTGACGCACAGAGGCCCGTAGGTGTGGTCCAGGTAGATCTTCAGGGCCGGCGCCTCGTGCCCCAGGCCGGGCAGCTCGCCGGTGTGCGCCGACGACGCCCCGGCGAAAAGGTGGACGCCGCACAGCGACTCGGCGTCAGCCCGGCGCTGCGCGGCGCGCCACGTCTCGAGGGTGACCAGGGGTGGGTTGGTGTTGGGCATGGCCATGACGGTGGTGATGCCGCCCGCCAGCGCCGCGGCGGTGCCGCTGCGGAAATCCTCTTTGTGCTCAGCGCCGGGCACTCGCAGATGGACGTGAACGTCGGCCAGGCCAGGAAGCCGGGTGCCGGACCCGTTTGCCATCAGAACTCACACCCCTCAGGACACAGGCTGTCAAGCCAAGCTAAGGAAAATACCACGCATGCCTCTTTCCAGCAAGTTCGGCGGTTTGTCAAGGCCTGGCGCGCCTGTTCGAGGCGTTTGGATATGGACATACGGTCTAGCCGGCTCCTTCCATCTCCAGCCAGTTGTGGCCGACTTCTACATCCACTTTGAGCGGCACTGCCAGTTCAAAAGCGCTGCTCATCACCTCGCGAAGCAGCGGCACCAGGGTCTTCACCTCTGGCTCGGGCGCTTCGACCACCAACTCGTCGTGCACCTGTAACACGGCGCAGGCCTGCAGTCGGTGCTCGGCGAGCGCCCGGTGCAGCCGGTTCATGGCGATCTTGATGATGTCGGCGGCGGTGCCCTGGATCGGCATGTTGATCGCCTCGCGCTCCGCCCGGCTGCGTTCCGGCCCGCGCATCTTGGCCAGCCCCGGGAAGTAGCGCCGTCGCCCCAACAACGTCTCCACGTATCCCTGCTCCGCCGCCTGCCGCTTGGTGCGCTCGATGTACCGCAGAACGCCCGGGTACTTCTCGAAATAGGTCTTGATGAACTGGGCCGCCTCTGCCTGGCTCATGCCGGTCTGCTGCGCCAGGCCGAACGCCGACTGCCCATAACTGAGGCCGAAGTTGACGCTCTTGGCAATGCGGCGCTGGTCCTTGGTGATCTGGCTGAGCGGGATACCCAACACGGCGGCGGCCGTGGCGGCGTGAATGTCCTCGTCGCGCTCGAACGCGGCCCGCAGGCCGGCGTCGTTCGCAATGTGAGCCATGACGCGCAGCTCGACCTGCGAGTAGTCGGCGGCGATCAGCCGCCACCCGGGCCGGGCCACGAAGGCGCGCCGGATCTCGCGCCCCAGCTCGGTGCGGACGGGAATGTTCTGGAGATTCGGATTGCTGCTCGAGATGCGCCCGGTGACCGCCCCGGTCTGGTTGAACGAAGTGTGGAGGCGGCCGGTGCGCGGGTTCACCAGCTGCGGCAGGGCATCGATGTAGGTGGATTTCAACTTGGCGATCTCGCGCTGCTCCAGGATCAGGTCAATCACCGGATGCTGGCCGCGCAGCCCTTCCAGCGCGTCGGCGGCGGTGGAGTAGTGGCCGCTCTGGGTCTTCTTCAGCCCGACCGTTGGCAGGCCGAGCTTGGTGAACAGCGCGGTAGCCAGCTGCTGGGTGGAGTTCACGTTGAACGGATACCCCACCTGCTCCTGGATCTCGCGCTCGATCTGATTCAGCCGTTTCTGAAGCTCGGCCCCCATCGCCTGTAGTACCGACTGGTCCAAGAGGATGCCGGTGCGCTCCATGGCAGTCAGCACCGGCACCAGGGGCATCTCCACATCTGTGAACAACGACCACAGGTGGCGTTCTTTCAGCTCGCGGGTGAGGATATCGACCAGGCGGGACGTCATGTCCACATCGGCGCCCGCGTAGGCTCCCACTCGTTCGAGGGGCACCCGATCCATGGTGATCTGCTTCTTGCCGGTGCCGATGAGCTCGCTGATCTCCGTCATTTGGATGCCCAGCCGCTGCCAGGCCAGGTACTTGAGGCCGTGGCTGCCGGCCGGGTCGATCAACCAGGCGGCGATCATGGTGTCGAACAGGGTGCCGCGTGTCTCGAGCCCGTGTTGGGCCAGCACGGTGACATCGTATTTGGCGTTGTGGGCCACCTTTGGCAGCCGCTCGTCCTCGAACAGCGGCCGCAAGAGCGGCGCGGCCTCCGCCAGGGTCAACGGGCAGTGGTCGGGGCAGACCGGGATGTACCAGGCGCGGCCCGGCTGGTCGGTCAGGGCGATGCCCACCAGGTTGGCGGTAACGGCGTCGGTGCTGGTGGTTTCCACGTCGAAAACCAGCTGCCCGGCCGCCTTCAGGCGCTCCGCCAGCGGTGCCAGAGCCTGAACCGAGCCAATCACCTGATAGTCGGCGCCGGGTTCAGGCGGCGCCGCGAGCGCCGCCTCTGCCTGAAACATCGACAGCTGGGCACCGCCGGCTGGACCGGCCGAGGCCGGTGCCGGCGGCTGGCCGGGAATGCGCCCCAGCAAGCTGCGGAACTCCAATTCCTGGAAGAGCCGCTGGACGGCCTCGCGATCAAAATCGTGAGTGCGGCAGGCATCCAGGTCCAGCTGGATGCCCGGCACGTCCGTAATGATCCGGCCCAGCGCGTGCGACAGGTAGGCCAGGTCGCGTCCGGAATCCAGCTTCGCCCGCTGGCTGCGGGGCAAATCGTCCAGGTGCTTGTAGATCCCGTCCAGACCACCGTACTGCTGGATCAGCTGCGTTCCGCTTTTCTCGCCGATGCCCTTAACGCCCGGGATGTTGTCGCTGCTGTCGCCCACCAGTGCCTTGAGGTCCACCAGCCTGGACGGCGGCAGGCTGTAGCGCGCCTGCACCTCAGCCTCACCGTAGAGCTCGCGGTCAGAGAAGGCACGCCCCGAGATGAGCACCTTGACGTGGGGGTCGACTAGCTGAAAGGCGTCCCGGTCGCCGGTGACGATGATCGTGTCGATCCCCTGCTCGGACGCCTGGCGGGCCAGGGTACCGAGCACGTCGTCTGCCTCGAAGTTTTCGGCGGTGAAGACGGGGATGTTGAAGGCTCGCACCAGCTGTTCGACGCGGCCCATCTGGGGCCGCATGTCGTCCGGCATTTTCTCTCGAGTGGCTTTGTATTCGGCGTATTGGCGGTGCCGGAAGGTCTTGCCCACGTCGAAGGCCACTGCCAGGTAGTCAGGCTTATACTCCTCCCACAGGGCCAACAGCATCAAGGCGAAGCCATACACCGCGTGGGTCGGCTCGCCGGTGCGGGTGCGGAAGCCGGCGTTGGCGAGGGCAAAATAGGCGCGATAGGCCAGGGCGTGCCCATCGATCAGCGCCAGCACGGGCGGCCCGGAGGTGGGTGACGGTGTTTCCGATTTCTTGGGCATAGTTCCATCCTCTGCGCGGATTGCGCCGTCTGGAAGACCACGCCCGCATTGTACCGCCGAACAGGGGGGAAGTCAACGCGTATTTCGGCGGTGGGGGCAGCACCGGCCTGAAGAGCCGGCGCTGGGTTGCCGCGGGCCATTTCCAGCACCGCCGGTTTACGGCCATCCAGCACCGCCGGTTTACGGCGGTGCGCTCCGATGGCACTTGCACGTGACCTGTGCTTGTGCTATACTGAGTCAACCTCTCTCAGAGACAGGTGCCAGGACCGATTCCAGCGTTCAGTGGTTTCCATTGCAACTCCCGCGAAAATGCCTCACGCAAAGGCGCCAAGACGCAAAGGGAAAAGAAACCTAGCGTCTTTCCGCCTTGGCGTGAGACTTTCATGCTTTCCCATCCTTCCGCTCGAACGAGATGAGCTGCATGTGGGTGCTCCTCAGGCACAGCTCCTG
>Ga0315282_10014343_pt1 | contig 11818 bp, 5 predicted proteins | sample YL17G07_20_MG_FD_203693 | JGI IMG/M metagenome (GOLD analysis project Ga0315282, IMG submission 203693) | Sediment microbial communities from Yellowstone Lake, YNP, Wyoming, USA - YL17G07_20 | ecosystem: Environmental > Aquatic > Freshwater > Lake > Sediment | place: USA: Wyoming | collected... | reverse complement strand
CGCCGAACTTTTTCATCTTACTCCTCCTTTTTAAAGGTGTAGTATGAACCCCTCCCCATTGTCAAGACAAAAAAGTGGGTTGTATTGGGTGCATGGTTTGAGAAGCCTGCCCCGGATTTAGAGGGATCGGTTGCTTGAAATAGACCTCATAAGGAGTTCGATTTCGCAAAGAGGAATGGGGTCGGACTTGAAAATTGAAATGAAGCGGACACTTCGATTCATTGCAAAACGTTTTAACTTTTTCATCCCTATCCAATAAGTCTTCTTAGATTTTTAGAAAGTATCTATTCCTTCTTCTCATCCCCGGTCGGTAAAGAAAGAATTTTTGCATTCCCATTTCATCCGCCTATGCAGAAGACCACGTCTATATAATCTCCACGGGGACCAAGGCGCAGACCAATCTCGCCGCAGTCTAAGATTACACAATCTCCTCGGGGGCATAAGGAAGATGGATCACGAAAGTGGTCCCAAGGCCTTCTTCGCTTTCCACCTGAATCTGGCCGCCATGTTGGTCCACGATTTCTTTAACGATGGTCAGCCCCAAGCCTGTGCCAATAACGTTCTTGACATTTGAGGCCCGGAAGAACTCCGTAAACAAACGGGGTATGTCGTCCTTGGGTATTCCAATACCGCTATCGCTGAGGACAATGCGGATGGATTCATTGGCGCCCGGCCAAAAGGTCATCCCGATGCGTCCGCCCTCAGGAGTGTATTTGATGGCGTTCGAGACAAGATTTTCCAGCATCTGTTCGACCATCTCCTGGTCGCCCCTAATTTTGGGCAAATCCTCAGGGACGCTTACCCTGAAGGAGAGCCTCTTCTCGGCTGTCTTTTCCTCGAAGGCCTGGTGGATCCGGTCCGTAACAACTTTGAGGTCCACTGACCCGTATTCCCGCCGCCGTTGTTTGCTTTGACTCTTTGCCAAGGTCATGAGCTCGTTGATCATGACGAGCATATTTTGGACCCGTTGATCAATCCGGCTCAGATGTTTCCGTAGCTCCTCATTCATGTTCCCCAGGTAGCCGTCTCGGACCACCTCGAGCATGCTGGCCAGGGCAGCCAGCGGTGCCCGAAGGTTATGGGCAGCCCGATTCATAAACCGGGACCGTTCCTGGATCAAATTTTCGATGGCCTCGTAGGCTCGGGCGTTCTCAATGGCGATGGCTACCAGCCCCGCTGCCTGACGGAAGAAATTCAATTCATCGGGGCCAAACTGCTCCGGCCTGGTGGAATAGGCTCCCAAGATACCGGTCACCCGGGTTTCGACGATTAAGGGCACAAACTGGACCGATTGCAATCGGGCTGCTTCCAGATCTTCCCCAAATTGAAAAGACTCCCGCTCGGTCACATGGCCGGAAACGAAGGGTTCGCCTTCGATGACCCTGCGGTTGAGGGGGCTTTTGGCCACCTCTACCACCTTGTGTCTGAGAATCTCCGTGGGCAATCCATGGGCCGCAGCAAACTGGAGGAATTTCCCGTCCTCACTAAGGAGTTTGACCGAGATCGCCTGCACGTCCATCACGCGAGCTAATTCCGAGCATACAATATTGAGGACCTGTTCGAGATGCTGTTTGGACCCGATGGCCTGGGTCATGGTGTAGAGGGTATTGAGTTTGTCATTGAGTGTTGTGACGGCCTCGGTGAGTTCGGCCAGGTCGAGGATTCGCTTTCCTAGCATTCGCATCACGGCCGTTATGGAGATGGCGGTGATAAAGACGAAGCCGGAAAAAAACCCGAGAATCACGATCAGGTGGAAAGGCTGCTGCCTCAGGTTGATGGCCTTTCCCTGGAAAAGCAAATCGTGATGGGGAACCCAACCCAGGTGTTCAACTGCCGCGATCAGGCCCATGCCGGCCGCGGCGACGGCTGCAAAACTGTAAGTGGAACGACGGGGCAGAAAGATGGCAGAAAAGGTGATGTGGAAGACGAAAAAAAAGATGAAGGGGCTGGCCAGGCCGCCTGTGAAATGGATGAGGAGGAACATGGTGCCATAGTCAAAAGCCACCTGCCAGTAAGTGAAACGTTCGATATATTGCTTCGAACGGGGTTCCCTCTTAACCCGTCGGCCCCAAAAAAAGAAAACGATATTGTAGGCCAAAATAAAACCGGCCAACCACAGAAGGGCTCTGGCATTGAACTCGACCCCGATCCAACGGGCAACGGCAACACCCACTCCCATTCCGACGGGGACACACCAGCGTAATTTAATGAACCAAAGCGTTCGCTCCTTCAGTTCACCCAGAATGATCTTTTTCCGCTTGTCGAGTTCCTCAGGCAAGTTGAGGAGGCCTGTTCCCTCTGGCGGATGGGCCATGCCTTTCCTCCGATTCCGGGGCTCCGATCAGCCTCCGGCCAGGATGCCCTCGATCTTAGCCATGAGCTTCTTTGTGTCTACCGGTTTTTCAAACATCCACCTGGCGGGCCATTCTTCTCCCGTGATGCGCTGGAATTTGTCAGGGCCCTCCCGCCGCACCTTTTCAAGGAAACTGGTTAACAGAATGATGGGAAGATCTTTGAACTCGGGTTTCTTCTTGAGTTCGTAAGCCAAATCGAACCCCTCGGTCTCGGTGGCCATCATGACATCCAGGATCATGAGGTCGGGTTTCTTGCCTCTCAATGCTTCAAGAGCCTCCGTCCCGTTTGCCGCCGTCCGGACCGCATAGCCATGGTTCTCCAAGATAATCTGAAGAGAGTCGCGAAAGTCAGGATCGTCGTCCACGAGAAGAATTTCGCCTTTGGTCGCCATATCGCCTCCTTTTGCGATCGACTGAGAAGCATCCATTACCCCGGTCGCATCGCAACGCAGGCAGCGGCGGGCCTCGGCCAAGGCCATCTCCGAGGTGTAGCCCAGTTCCACCTCGCGAAAATCGGTCCGTCGAACTTTAGACGAAGCCTCCGGCATCGAGATCTGAGGCTGCTCCACTAGCTCCTCATCAACTTTTAAGGGTATGTCAATTATTTCTTCCGCCGGAGCAACCCATGGCTTCTCCCCACGGGTCAACCGGATTGCATTATCTATTGCTCGGGCTGCGGTTCGGCCGGCTTCGATGGCATCAACGACCATGGCAGGGCCTGTCACCACATCTCCGCCAGCCCAGACCTTAGGATTGGCGGTACCGAAGTTCTGATCCACTTTGATTGTGGTTTGGTTTCTTTCTATTCCACTCTCCTTGGGCAAAAAGTCGAGATCAGCCAGCCGACCGACAGCGAATACAACCATTTCTGCCTTCTCAATAAATTCTGAGCCCAATATTGGCCTGGGTTGCCTGCGGCCGCTTTGGTCAAATTTATCGGGCCGCATCTGGGTCAATTCAACCCCTCTTATCTTCCCATATTGTGTGATCACTCTCACCGGGGCCGCCCGAACCATGATCCGTACGCCTTCTTCCTCTGCTGCCTTGATCTGCCGTGGCTGTACGGGCATGTCGTTTCGGTCACGATGGTAATACAGAGTGACTTTTTTCGCACCCAAACGGACGGCTGTGCGAGCGGCGTCTAAGGCTGAAATTCCGCCGCCGATCACAGCGACGTTCCTGGCCACCTTGATCCCTTTACCCAGATTGTGGGTTCGGAGAAACTCAACAGCGCCGAACACTTCTTCGGCGTCCTCTCCAGGGATGTTTAAAGAAGAACTTTTTTGTGCACCCGTCGCTAAGTAGATGATATCAAACTTTCTGTCCAGCTCATCAAAAGTGACGTCCTGCCCCACACGATGATTGGTGAGGAGTTGCACGCCGGTTTGAAGGATATCCTCGATCTCCTGATCAAGCTCGCGCCGCGGGAGTCTGAAGGCTGGGATGGACCAGCGAAGCATGCCTCCTGCTTCGGGCAGCGCTTCGAAAACCGTGACCCCATATCCCCGTTTCTTGAGCTCCAGGGCAGCGGTTAACCCTGAGGGCCCTGCACCGACGATAGCCACCTTCTCCTTCCGGAGGATCGGCAAGGGTTTACTTTCCGGCCGTTTCGCATGGTCGGTGATGAACCGCTTAAGGTGCATGATGGCCACTGGCTCGTCGACTTGCTCCCGTCGGCATTTCCTTTGACAGTCATCTCCGCAGACTCGACCGCACACACTTGGAAAGGGATTTGTCCGTTTGAGAACTTTGTAAGCGTCATCGATGCGACCGGCACGGATCAGGGCAATGTAAGCAGGAACGTCCATGTCTATGGGACAGGCGTGCTGGCAAGGGCTCTTAAACAGCTCGGAACAAGCCGCGGCGGGGCAGCGCTTGTCAAGGATGTGAGCTTCGTACTCATGCCGGAAGTACCGGATGGTGCTCAGCACCGGATTCGGCATGGTTTGGCCCAGGCGGCAAAGAGCTGTGTCTTTGACCCTTCGTGACAAGTCTTCAAGAAGTTCAATGTCTCCACTGCGGCCTTCGCCTCGGCAGATCCTCTGGAGGATCTCCAGCATCCTTTTGGTTTCCGCTGGACAAGGGGAATGACACTGACCACAGACCTCGTTCTGGCAGAAATCCATAAAGTAGCGGGCCATATCCACCATGCAGGTGCCCTCATCCATCACGATCATGTTACCGGAGCCCATGATCGCGCCAACTTTGGCGAGGGCGTCATAGTCGATAGGGGTATTTAGGTGCTCCGGAGGTACGAAGCCACCGGACAGTCCTCCTACCTGAACGGCTTTGAACTTCTTCCCGTTGGGAATGCCACCGCCCATATCGAAGACGATTTCGCCCACGGGCGTGCCCATAGGCACTTCAATGAGGCCGGCGTTATTGACCTTGCCGGCCAGGGACAGAAGCTTGGTGCCTTTGGACGACTCTGTTCCCAAATCGGCATACGCCTCGCCGCCGAGCAGAATAATCCGGGGCAGGTTAACATAGGTTTCCACATTGTTGAGGAGCGCCGGCTTCTTCCCCGATTCCTTCTCCTCCCCACATACGAACGAGCCGGCCCCCTGATCCACCTCTATGTCGAAATTGAACCCTGACTTGAGAATGTTTTTGCCAAGAAGTCCATGGGCGCGAGCTTGGCGAATAGCGACTTGAAGTCCTTTCACTGCCAGAGAGTATTCGGCACGGCAATAGATATGACCCTGGTGTGCCCCGATCGCCTTTGCCGAAATGATCATCCCTTCGATCACAGCATGAGGGTCCGCTTCCATCACGCTACGACCCACCAAAGCCTCTGGATCGGCTTCCTCCGCAGTGCAGAGAACAGACCTCTCACGCTCTTTGGAGTTGGCGCAAAATTCCAGCATGATTCCTGTGGGAAATCCTCCATCTCCCCGTCCCCGAAGACCTGAGATCTTAATTTCAGAAATGATCTCCGAGGGAGCCATCTTGAGCAGAGCTTTGGCTGCCGCGAGATAGCCATCACGCCAGATATAGTCATCGATTCTTTCAGGGTCGATCAAACCCTTATTCCGAAGAACCCAGGATTGCTGAAGGGAAAAAAATTTAAGCTGCGAGACGTGGGGAATTATCCCCTCTAAATCCGACTTGGATGGCATGGGTTCTTCATTCACCGCTTTGCCCCGCGCGAGGGCAAAGTCGACTTGAACCTTCCCGCCGAGAATGTGCTGCCTAAAGATCTGCAGCGCCTTCTGGTCATCGACGTGCTGATAAATCACCGGCTCCTGGCCCAATCGTTCTACGGTCACCAACGGCTCGCGGCTGCATAGCCCGATACACCCTGAGCTTCTGACAGCGATATCCGACCGGCCACATTCCGATATCTCTTGGAGGAACCGATGCATCACTTTCTGGGCACCTGAAGCAAGTCCACAGGTTCCCATGTGAACCGTTATCCTCGCCATACATCCTTTCTTTCGCAGTTCTCTTTCCTTCCTGCCCCGATCCTTGATGGCCCTCAAGTCCTCAATCGTCATCTTCCTGGCGGGCATGTTATTCTCCTGAACTTTCTCCGGATACAGTCATAACCCATCTCTCTCCTCCATTTCCCCTCGTACGAAAGTTCACAAGTACCACAAAATTTTATGGAAGAGCGTTTCGAGAGGATTTAAAAAAAACAGTCTCATTTCCACGGGCTTGCATTAGCAGGACCATTTTCAAATTAACATTTTTAAGAAAATATCTCAAGAAAGATTCGCGACAGTATAGAGAATGAAATGGCTTAACTCATTAAAATCATTCAGTTCTCAAAGTCTCGATATTTTCCAAGAAATCTGATATGATTTTTTTACAGGAGGGTGTTTATGGATATGAGAGAAGCGGATGAAATGAGGAAGAAATACCCTGATAAATTTGTGTCAGAGGACAGAATATTTAGCCACATCCACCAAGGGAACAGAATATTTATCGGGACCGGGTGTGGTGAGCCTCAGTATCTTGTTCTTGCCCTGATCCGTTATGTCGAGTCTCATCCCACTGCTTTTTATGATGCCGAGGTCTTCCACGTATGGACCCTTGGCCTGGCTCCTTACGCAGAGGAAAGGTTCAAATCAAACTTCCGGCACAACTCTTTTTTCATTTCAAACAATACGAGAGCGGCTGTCAACAAAGGAGTTGCTGATTACACCCCGATATTTTTGTCGAAGGTTCCGGACTTAATCCGTCGCGGTCTTGTACCCATCGATGTCGCTCTCATCCAAACCTCCCCAACCGATGATCATGGCTACATGAGTCTGGGGGTAAGCGTTGATATCGTCAAGGCGGCCACAGAGAGGGCCTCATTGGTGATCGCCCAGGTTAATTCAAATATGCCACGTGTTCACGGAGACGGGTTCATTCACGTCGAAGATGTGAATTTTATCATCCCCCGTGATGAACCGGTATTGGAATATGTTTCTGAGGCAGATACCGATATTGCCCAGCAGATCGGAAAGTATGTTTCCCGTTTGATCAGGGACGGGGAAACCATTCAGGTGGGATACGGAAGCATACCCAATGCGATTCTTTCAAACCTTTATGATAAGAAACATTTAGGCGTCCACACGGAACTTCTGACGGACGGCATCGTAACGTTGATGAAAAAGCGTGTGATCGACAATACAAGGAAAAGTATCCATCCCGGAAAGACCGTCGCCGCATTCTGCATGGGCAGGAAAGAGACCTATGAATATATCCACGATAATCCCGCCGTTGAATTTAGAACGATCGACTATACGAACAATCCTCTCGTCATCGCCCAGCATCATCGCATGACGGCGATCAACACGGCTCTGGAGATTGACCTGACGGGCCAGGCCACTGCGGAATCCATCGGGAAGTTATTCTACAGCGGCGTGGGAGGTCAAGCTGACTTCATGAGAGGCGCCGTTTTGTCGCCTGACGGAAAAACCATTCTGGCCATACCATCTACGGCAGAGCGGGGGACTGTCTCAAGGATCGTCCCTTTTCTCAAAGAAGGGGCGGGTGTGACACTTCATCGAGGCGATGTTCAGTATGTGGTGACCGAATACGGAATTGCCTACTTACAGGGGAAGAATGTCCGGGAACGTGCCATGGAATTAATCTCCATCTCCCATCCGAAATTCAGACCCTGGCTGATCGAAGAAGCGAAAAAACTCAATCTTATCTATCAAGATCAGGTATTCATCCCGGGGAAGAGAGGGGAGTATCCCGAGGCCTTGGAAACCCATAGAACGACCAAGACGGGTACAGAGATCTTTCTCCGGCCGGTGAGGATAAGTGATGAGTCTTTACTCAAAGACTTCTTCTATTCTCTCTCGGAGAACAGCCTCTACCGCCGGTTCATCTCGGTGAGGAAGGATATGCCCCACGAGCGCCTTCAGGAATTTGTGGCCATTGATTTTACACGAGAGATGGTGATTCTTGCTGTGATTCAAAAAGAGGAGAAGGAAGTGATCGTTGGCGTCGGACAGTATGGAATTGGCCAGGCCATCCATACCGCAGAGGTTGCCTTTGCAGTGAGAGACGACCATCAGAACAAAGGGATCGGAACGGAGTTACTCTCCTACCTTACCTATCTGGCGAAAAAACAGGGGCTCCTTGGTTTCTATGCAGAAGTGCTGGCCGAAAACAGGCCCATGCTCCATCTCTTTGAGAAGATGGGATTCGATATCAAGAAGAGGCGAGAAGAAGGAGTCTACGAGCTGGAGATGGCGTTCCGATAAAATGGAAATTATAAAAAAATTGAAGGGTGCCTTCCCTGAAAGTGCCGTTGAGAAGCGTGATCGCCTGCCGGCAGGCAGGGAGATCACGCCCTACAGAATTGAAAAGACAGATCGTGTTTGCATTAATACAGGCTGTTGAAAAACGCCCATCTGCGGCGTTCCTCTCATCCTTCGTCGTTGCAGCGTACATTCAAGTACGCCTCAGGCCTCAGGATTTCGGGCGCCTTGCATCTGGGCATTTTTGATCAGCCCGAAAAGAATGAGTTTTTCAACAGGCTCAATAGATCTGACCCGGGAAGGTGTTGACCTTAAAATCTTTGTCCAGCATCATATACATTTTGGGGCTTTCCCATTCCTCATCAAAGGCCTCAGCGAAAATGCCGTCGTAGATGGCCCAACTCCTTCCTCGGACCGTTTTCTCCATTCCTTTTCTGCGAAAAGGGGTGGAATCATCCAGTTTTTCGTAAAGCAGCCCTCCCGGCTGGAATTCTTTGTGGATCCTTTCCATCATCTTGCCGCCTCTGAAGTAGGTGAATCCATGTCTCTCCCACAAGATGGCATTGTGATAAAAAAAAGCCCCCATGGTGATCGTCTTCAGCCCCAGCGGCACCATGAAGGCATTCAGACATTTTACGAATTCGTTTAGCAACCGTAACCCATGCCTGACCATTCCAGGGGCGAGTCCAGCCTCCATGGCCCGAGCCTCTTCAGGGATATTCCTCGACCGTGTGCCGAGTAAGGTATCCCTTCCCAATTCGTCGATATCGACATTAAACCTCTCTGACAAGGGATCGTTGATGATCAGAAAGTCGAGATAAAGACTTTGCATGAAGGCCTCCAGGGAAACCTGGCACGAGAAGATACAATCTTTGTCTTCCAGTCTGTATTTCACCTCAATGCATGCAAAATTTTCATCAGGAGGAAATACCCCTGTGACGACTCTTTCGCCGAATGGATTGGTTAACGTCTGACGGTCAATCTGAAACGTCTCGAATAGGGTGTCGGGGACAAGGCGGAGGTAAACGGAATTCCGCTCCTCTTTAGGAAGTCGGTTGAGCTTCGCTATCGAGAAAGTCATCGTCTAATTGTTTGGAATAGTCTGGAAGGATAGCCTGCCCCCGGCCCTGTTTTACCGAGGGCAGGCGAATGAACCATTTGATCGCAGAAACACTTCCTATTTACAATCTTTCTCCAGCAAGCTGGATCACGACACTGGGATCGGTAAGGGTGGATGTGTCGCCCAACTCCTCGATCTTGCCCTCTGCTATCTTCCTCAATATCCTCCTCATGATCTTTCCGCTCCGGGTCTTGGGAAGAGCATCAGCAAATTGGAGCTTGTCCGGCGTCGCGATCGGGCCGATCACCTTTCTCACATGGGCCAGAAGCTCTTTCCGTAAGTCTTCACTGCCCTTGAGGCCCGCCTTCAGCGTGACAAAAGCGTAAATCCCCTGGCCTTTCACCTCGTGGGCAATGCCGATCACGGCCGCCTCTGCTACGGAACGGTGAGACACGAGGGCACTTTCGACTTCCGCTGTCCCGATCCGGTGGCCCGAAACGTTGATGACATCGTCGATCCTGCCCATGAGCCAGTAGTAACCATCCTCGTCCTTCTTTGCCCCATCGCCCGTAAAGTAGAGACCGGGAAAAATAGTGAAATAGGTCTCCTTAAACCTCTTCCGGTCCGAATCGTTCCAGAACCCTCGTAACATACCCGGCCATGGTTTCGCAATAATCAGAGAGCCCCCTTCTTCCGCATCGCACTCGCTTCCGTCCTCTCTGATGATCTTCGGAGCGACGCCGGGGAAAGGAAAAGTGGCCGACCCGGGCTTCAGCGGAGTGATGGGCAGAGGACTGATCAGAAACCCGCCTGTCTCTGTCTGCCACCAGGTATCCATAATCGGGCACCTCTCCTGACCCACATTCGTGTAATACCACTTCCACGCCTCCGGGTTAATGGGCTCACCTACCGAACCAAGAAGCCTCAGGCTGGAAAGACCTCTTCGCTTCACCCATGCCTCACCTTCTCGCATTAATGCCCGGATGGCCGTGGGTGCAGTGTAAAAGATGCTGACCTTATACCTCTCTACGATCTCCCAGAATCTGTCGGGGCCGGGGTACGTTGGAACACCTTCAAACATCAGGGTCGTCCCGCCGAGCGCCAATGGGCCATAGACCACATAGCTGTGACCGGTCACCCATCCAATATCTGCCGTGCAAAAGAAAACATCCTCCTCTTTAATATCGAAGACCCACTTCAGGGTCTGATACACAAAGAGGAGATATCCTCCTGTGGTATGAATCACCCCCTTGGGTTTACCTGTACTTCCACTGGTGTAAAGGATGAAAAGAACATCTTCTGCGTCCATTGACACGGGCTCACAGTAAAGTTTGATGTCCTCTTTTGCCATCTCCTCGTTCCACCATACATCCCTTTCTTTGGTAAAAGGGACATCGATCCCCAGTCTCTTGACGACCATCACCTTTTCAACGCCGGGGCAATCTTTCAACGCCTCATCGGCATTGATCTTGTTTTGAACAATCCTGCCGTTCCTGTAATATCCGTCCGCAGTGATGAGGACACGGGAGCCGCAGTCGTTTATCCTGTCCCGGAGGGCCTCGGAGCTGAACCCTCCGAACACCACACTGTGGATGGCTCCAATTCTTGCGCAAGCAAGCATGGCAATGGGTAGCTCGGGAATCATCGGTAAGTAGATGGACACCCGGTCCCCTTTCTTCACCCCAAACTTTTTCAGGACGTTTGCAAATTTGCAAACATGGTAGTGAAGCTGCTGATACGTAAAAAACCTGTTCTCTTCCAGGGGCTCTCCCTGCCATATTAAAGCAACCTTGTTGCTCCTCCAAGTGTTGAGGTGCCTGTCGAGGCAGTTATAACTCGCATTGAGCTTCCCCCCGACGAACCACTTAATTTCTGGCTTATTGAAGTCCCACTCCAATACCTTATCCCATTTCTTGGTCCAGTCGAGTTGCTCCGCGAGTTCCCCCCAAAATTTTTCGGGATCTTTAATAGACTTCTGGTACAGTTGTTTGTAATCCTCCATCCGCTTAATGGAAGCCTTCATCTTAACCGCATCCGAAGGCTCATAAACCAATTTCTCTTCCTCCATAGGTTTTTTTTCTTTCCCTTTCACTTTAACTACCTCCTCTCATTTTTTTGCGATACGAACTTTGTTAATATGTTCACAAGCAGTGAACAGCGTAAATATACTGCATAAGAAATTTTTTTTCAAGTAGGGAACCTATTTTTTTTTCGCAGTGGGATTTTGGGTCTTTCCAACGCCCAACGCGTGCATGCCTAATCCTAGATATATTCTGATAACATGCCGTTTTTAAAAATGTTTTTCAATTGACGTTGAGAAACCTTCTAAGGTGGATAGTGATATCAGGTGGGGGTATCCCTTAAATCCCTTCCCAGAAGAGAATTATAATGAGGTATGACAAAGAAATTCAAGGGAATTGGCTCGTTTGGGTATGACTTTATCGGCCTTAGAGCAATGGGAAGATGGAAGCTTCTTCCAGAATATCGAACAAGGAATTTTTCAGGCTCAACTCACTTCAGGATTTGAATGAAGGGAAAGAGCGAATGGGAGGGTTTTTTGTTCGGGTTTAATCATTTGAGGCGGCGTGGAGAAATAGAGTATATGTCGCCTTTTGTTAAACTTTCAAGACCTACTGGATCAGTAAGATAGAACATCCTGCGTCATTGACACGTGGAAGATTTTTCTTGACAAAAAGGAAGCA
>Ga0315282_10014342_pt1 | contig 11818 bp, 10 predicted proteins | sample YL17G07_20_MG_FD_203693 | JGI IMG/M metagenome (GOLD analysis project Ga0315282, IMG submission 203693) | Sediment microbial communities from Yellowstone Lake, YNP, Wyoming, USA - YL17G07_20 | ecosystem: Environmental > Aquatic > Freshwater > Lake > Sediment | place: USA: Wyoming | collected... | reverse complement strand
GAATCTTGGAAACCTGACCATAATCCGTACCTTGAGTTTTGACATAGTTTGGACCATGTCATCTGGGATTGAACCAAGGGAATGACAATATTCTTGTAATCTACAGAATCCCGTAGGGTGTGTGATGCCACTATAGGATATCCCGCGTTTGCACTTGGATATCAAACAAACGCGGGTAATGCAGCCAGGACAATAGGAGCGAAAGAGCCCGCAATTGAGGCATTCCTTGCCACAGTCGCCCCGCGTCTTCAATCCCACGCTTAAGGAGATCGTTAAGGTATATAATAAGCAATGAATGTAAAAATACAACTATTCGTTTAGATACGACTCCGAGCGAGAGAAAGATTAAAGGCCAATTTTCTCTATGGCAATATCAACGAGAAAGGCTGTCCATCGAGACCTCAGGGGAATGATTAAATTACAAGTGGAGAGATTTGAAGGCCATGGTCGAATATAAGGCTGGTATCGTGGGATGTGGGGGCATAGGCAGAGTTCATGCCGCGACTTATCGCTCCATTGAGGGCATCGAAGTTGTTGCCTGTTGCGATATAAATCCCACGAACCTGAACGCTTTCTCCGAAAAATTCCACATCGCCCGCAGATACTCCAATCACTCGGAGATGCTCGAGGCAGGCGGAATCGACATATTGAGCATTTGTACTTGGCCTCGAACACACTGCGAAGTGACCGTCAGGGCTGCTCTAAGCGGCGTCAAGGGAATTATGTGCGAGAAGCCCTTGGCCACTAACCTTAACGAAGCGGATGAAATGATAGACGCATGCCGCCAAAACGGCGTAGTCCTAGCCATTGGGCACGAGCATAGGTTTGATCCACAGTGCACCAAGGCGAGGGAGGTCATCGATGCCGGCGGAATAGGAGGGCTGAAGCTGATATGGGGCCACTGCAGCCTAGATCTTATGAACAATGGCTCACACGTCATAGACCTTGTGGATTATCTCAATGGGGATGTCGGTGCGGTGTGGGTAATGGGGCAGATCGATAGGAGGGGGAAAAGGTTTGGGGTCGCTAACCACCCGGATATGTACGTCGAAGACATGGCTGTGGGGCACGTGAAGTACCGCAACGGAGCTGAGGCAGTCATAGAGCTCGGCGAGTTCGCCCCACAGGATTTCAGGTTCCACGTGATCGGAGACAAGGGGCAGATCGAGGTCAATGCCCCAGATTCGTTTCTGAAAATCGTGAATGCCGATGGCATCCAATATCCAAAGATATTGGAAGCTGACCCTTTTCACGAAGAAATGCTCGAGCTCGTGAAGGCGATCGAAGAGGGCAGAGATCACCTCTCAAGTGGGATCAGGGGAAGGGCAGCGCTCGAGATAATAATGGCGATCTTCCAGTCTTCGCGCAACAGAGCCCTCATCGAACTTCCACTGAACATCAAGGGGAACCCCCTTGAAGAGATGATCAAGGAAGGAATAGTCTAACCAAGCGCATCTATACAGATATCTCAAGATCACTTAAAATTATTCAATGCCCCATCTCTTCGTGATCTTAACGAGGACGAATATCACGAAGGTTACGATAGCGAAAGTTATCAATGCTCCTATGAAGTGACCTATGCGGAACGGCCCTACGCTTATTGCTTCCCAAGTTATGTTCGGAGTTGCTAAGGTTATTATTGGCATGATCAAGTCGTTTACAAGAGCCTGCACGAGAGAACCTAGGTATAAGCCGAGTATGAAGGCAACCGCAAGTCCCATCACCTTGTATTTCGATAAGAAGTCCATGAATTCGGCCCACATCCCTTTAGGCGCTGGGGGGGCTTCTGGAGGAGGTTTAGGTTCGAGGAGTTGCCGGATCTTCTTCAACTCATCCAAAACTGGGTCTTCTTTTGACATATTCAAAGCCCCGTCCTTTTAACCGAAAGTGAAGTTAAAAAACCTTTACCCTTGTAAATAAGTCAAGTGCTTCGCTGCTTCAGAAGAAACACATTTCTTTCACTTACGCGGTCAACTAATGTCACTTTATGCACAATTGCATTACTGGTTAGTAACCCGGTTTCGATGCAGGCGAATTTTCAACTCTTCAAAGTATAGGCTGCCTTACCTCCACTCGCGGGGGTAACGTCAGTCAGAGCCTATATCCCTGTAACCCACCTTGAAGACCTCTGGCAGATGTCTCTTGTGCTGGGTTATCTTAACTCTCGACAAGACCTTCTCAATCACATCCCCAGGTATCCCAGAGGCCTTTGAGATCTCCTCTTCACTCATCCACCTATCGAATCTAAGGTAGAGTATCGTGTCCAATGTCTCATACTCTATCCCGAGCTCTCCCTCAGCGGTCTGGCCGGGCCATAGATTCGGAGAGGGCGGCTTCTTTATGATAATCTCAGGAACTCCAAGATAAGTTGCTACCTGCCTTACGTGAGTTTTATAGAGACCTGCAATTGGTAGAATATCCACTCCAGCGTCGCCGTATTTTGTAAAATACCCCATGAGCATCTCGCTCTTATCACCAGTCCCTATCACCAGTCCCTTGTGAATGGCTGCTTTGTTGTGCAGGATTATCATCCTCGTCCTAGCCGCTATATTTCCCCTCTCGAGATTTGCCGCCTTTCCGAGAATCCCCTCAAAAGCCTCGATTACCTTTTCTATACTTACTGTCTCACAATTCTCAGAGGATATATTCAGCTCTTTGATCACCTTCTTGGCATCTTCGATATCAGCCTGAGGTGTCACATCGGTCGGTAGGAGGAAAATGTGTACCCTTTCTCTGCCCAAGGCCTTTACGGCCAAATACGCTACAACACTGCTATCAATGCCTCCAGAGAGCCCCAGTATTCCTGATTCCCTGTGAGCAGAATCGAAGACATACCACCTGAGCCTTCTCGTTATGTAGTCAACCACTTTTTCGCAATCTAACCTTGCGATCATGGCAGTTTCGCCAGCAAATCGTGAAGTCCCCTTCTTCAAAGCTTATGGTCAAAGGACAGCGATTTGCAATCCCCGTATATAATGATTAGAGGATCGAAACCTTTCGTTTAGTCTGGGGTTTGTGCGTTTTGAAATGCCAAGTGTGCTCCGATTTATCGCACGCCCATATGCATCCGGAGGTTTGCAATATGGGTGATGTGATTTCCTTCCCCGTATAAGGAGCTTGAGCATTAGTTCAGCATCATCCATCTCGGTCCAGTTGCTACGATGTGATTCGTGAGGAACCTTATTTGAGAATGAGCCCCTATTACCGAAATGGCCTTCCTGTGCACCTCTGAATAGAAGCCAGGGGAAAGTGTCGATGAACTTGATTTCTGCAATAGAATCTGTGGCCCAACAGAGATCATTGATAGGAGAAATATACAAGTTGAGTGGCGAACTGCCTATCCGCTAGGTGGAGGAGGCATCGGCTTCTCCACATTCCCCTTGTATTTCATCCATGCAATCAGATAGTATGCCAGAACATAGGCGATGACTATAGAAAAGGCGCTATAGAACCAGAACACGATATATGCTTCAGGTATGTAGACCACAATCAATAGGAGGCCAAGATTGAGTATGAAGTAGATGAGTGTCGAAAGGACGAACTCAATGGCATCGCCTGTGACAAGGAATAGGAGAGCCAATACCGCTATGCCAATCAACCCTGAGCTCTCCCACTCGACGCGCATAATCCTACTATTACCTGAAATCATCAAGACATGTCCTTCAACGGGAAACCCAGTGAGTTGACTTATTACCTCGGCTGTAAATGTTCTGATATCAAGAACATAGAGTGCTGACACAATGAGAATTATCAGTAGTCTAGGCATTATCCTTTGTCGGTATGGCTCCGCTTCGCTCATTGCGAGTTGTCTTAGCTCCTAGAATGAGATGTGCCGTTATTATGCAATATGCCAACATAGCGTTCGGTCTTCTCCCATTTGGACCTGTGCCCAATTAATTCGTGTATGAGGGCCTCACAACATATTGACGCGTTCAGTAGGAATAGCGGAGGAAGGAGCAATATGTATTTGGACATCTACATCACGCCGTTACCATAAAGCTTCAGTCCTACTATCAGTTCGTGAAAGGGAGCCGTATTGCCCAAGGCACCGAAGGTCCAGAACGCGAGGATCGGGAAGTACGCCGCCGAGAAGATGGAGGACCAGCTCAGGCCATAAGCCCACCAGGTAAGTGAGAGAAGCCAACCGAGTGCCGTCATGACTCCCACGAAGTATATGCCCAAAAGGAGCACAGCATCTATCTTCTGTGCAAACCTCATGGTGCTGGAACGAGCGATGTCCGCGAAATATCTTAGGGCACACTGCATATGCCCCCTCGCCCATCTATATCTCTGCCTCCAATAGGACCTTAAGTTCTGGACGGCTTGTTCCCAACTCCTCGCAGTCACATCGTAGACGACTTTTCCACCATTCACGGCAATCCTCACCGTTAGGTCCGTATCTTCCGTTAGGGCGTTGCCATTAAAACCCAATCGCTGTATGACCTCTTTGCGAAATCCTCCCACAGTCCCGCCATATTGAGGGAGGAGCCCAAGTTGCTGGCGTGCGAGTTGGTTCACGATGTACCCTCCGACCCTTTCACAGAAGACAGTTTTGGCGATGACGCTCCCATTGCCTGTGTTATATGGCACCAAGAATCCCTGGACGGCCCAACACGATGGATCCCTGATGAACCACCTCGCGAGCCTCTTCAGTACATCCCGGCTCATGGGCACGTAATCTGCGTCAAAGGTCAGGATTATGTCTCCACTCACATGTTTCAGGCCGAAGTTGAGTGCATCGGGTTTGCCAAGTCCACCGTTCTCCCGCCTCACGAACCTCAACCTCGGGATTTCCATAGCCAGCCTCTGGAGGATCATGGGGGTATCATCAGTCGATCCGTCGTCAACTACGACTATTTCGAAATTCGGATAATCCTGTTCTACCATGGTCCTTATGGCGTCTTCGATAACGATACCCTCATTGTGGGCGGCTATGAGGACGGAGGCCTTTGGATAGTCTTCCCTATCTTCCAGGCCATTCTCCTCCAGAGCACTTCTGTAGCCCCTCAAGGCAACCACCGAGAAAATGATGTGCCTTCCCGTGTAGATGAGGAAGTAGGCCATAACAACCATGGAGGAGACTATGATGCCAGTCTCAGCCATTTGGATCAAGCCCCTACCCAGAGTGGAGAGGATCGAGTTAAGGGCAAGTACCATAACAGCGAAGCAAATAGTGGCGAACACCAGAATAATGGGAAAGAGATAGAATATGATGGCGGAGAGGGTCCAGCTTTTTGAGGCACTTATGTTGTGCGACATGAAAAATCAGTTCCTTCCCACATCCTGTGCAAAATGGGCGTAAGTATATAAATCCTGTGAGAAAAGGAAGATGCATCCAGACAGTATTACCAGAAATTATATTAGCTAAATTGGAGATGCCCACGGAGGAAAATGATGAGATTAGTTAAGTTATTACTCATCAGCCTACTGCTATTGCCATTACCGGCAACCCCAGTTTTTGCGGATTGTGAACATGGACACCCGCAAGTGGCCATACTCAAATCTGGATATACTCGGCTTTGGTTCATTCATGGACCGGCTTACCATATAGGAGAACCGTGGGGACCGGTTGAATTTAACAAATACTGGGGAGGATGGGATAAATTCCTTAATAATATGGGCATCAAGCACATTATCATCAGCGATTCGGATATAGAGAGGGGAGAGCTCTCGGGGATCAAGGTAATCATCCTGCCGAATGTAGCTGCCATGTCCGAGAAGGAGGTCAACAACATAAGGGCCTTCGTACGCCGTGGCGGTAGCATCATAGCCACCTTCGGAACGTCCTGGCTCGACGAGCATGGCAAGATATGGGATGGGGGTAAATTTGCCCTTTGGCAACTATGGGGCATACCCGTTTCCAATGATTTCGGCATGTTCGCGGCATCGATCTACATTGCAAGGGAATCGCCGGTCACAGCAGACATAGATGTCGGTACGGAGATTATTTATGGTGCGAATGCCAATATCCTGGAGTCTAAAGGGTCAGCAAGGACCATTGTATCGGCATACTTGGTAGACAAGTACGGTACGGTCACAGAACACGCGGCGATAGTCGAAGGGAAGGTGGGCAACGGCAAAGTTGTCTATTTCTCCTTCTCTCCAGAATATGCCCTCCCACTTCCCTGGGCAGATGTAGATGCGATTAAGCTGCTCATGTCCAATGCGCTGACGTATTGTCTAGGGATAAACTTCAGACGCGGGCCAGGAGGACATTAAATCCTAAGAGGGATGCGAGGATCAATGCCTGGGAACAGATGGATGGCAGATTAAAAAGTAACGTGGGTATCAAGGCCAAAGCCCCTGAGACGATAACGGCTTTTGCGACTTCTCCCCGAGTTACGTTAGGATAGTATGGGTTCACTGTCGTGCATTTCGGACAATGTACATGCTTTAGAGTGGATTCCGAGTCGTAGCCAGCTATTGGCTGGCTCTGAGTTAGGAATACATATCCACAGCGACAACATCGGATGGATCGAGTAGCTGTTGCTAGCAAAGATCTCGTCAACCTCACAATTATGAACGCCAAAATGAAGATACCACTTTTCTTCTATTGCCGTTGAACTAAATGAGAGGAGATGGTCAACGATGGCTGGCTTTCGCTCTATATCTGTTGAATCAATGACAATAGAGGCTATCAGAATGATGGCAGAAAGTAATGCGAGAAGTAATAGGGCAGCGGAGATTGTATGCTATATCGAGCCCTCCTTTCTCCTCCCCTCCGTCTTTTCATAACTCGAATTTATTTACTAGCGCATGCGGAAAGCACGAAAGAGGTTGGTAATGCCATGAGAGTCGGCGTGAAAGGGCGTATCGATTTACGAGTCCATAAAACTTCTAAACCCTTAAATCCGACCGGTCTGTAATTATGGGGAGCCCTGGTAGTGCAGAACGAGCGATCACAAACTCGTCTCCGCGCAACGGTCTAACATTGGCGGCTGACAAATCGATACCGTCGGTTTGGCCGACTCACCCGCCAGACTCCAGTCCTCATACAGATGGACGAAGGAGGGCGAAACCCGGGTTCAAATGGCTTCCATAGCCTGAAATTCCCGGCCAGGGCGCCTTCAGGTTCTAACTTTGAAGTGGTAATCATTTGGAGCTACTTGATTGGAATTAGAAATAGCGTTCTACTCCTTGAATTTTGGATGCATGAATCAGAACGACAAACCTGCTATACCAAACATACCATAACGGTTAAACATCAAATGGCGAGATTGCCCGCCCATGAAGGTTGGCTTTGGACAAGTCACAATCACTCCTCCTGTAGGCTGGACAATGCCAGGTGGCTTCTTTGATAGTAAGGGCGAAGGAGTTCATGACGATCTATATGTCAAAGCGGTTGTCATGAGCGATTCCACGAATACGGTGGCTATTGCCGCATGTGACTCATTATCGGTGAGTAGATCAACCGTGATCAAGGCCAGAGAGATCGCAGCGGAAAGGACTGGCATATCTCCTTCTGACATCATGGTATGCGCAACGCACACGCACGAGGGAGGGCCTGTAGCAAATGCTCTCGGATCTAAAGCCGATAGCAGATATCTCGAAATGCTTGTACATCAGATAGCTACTGCCATATGCGAAGCCAAGAGAAGGAGCAGCGAAGCCCAAGTATGTTTTGGTGCGGGGGAGGTGAGTGGCGTTTCATTCAATAGGCGATTCAGGATGAAGGATGGAAAGGTGGCGACACATCCTGGGAAGGGGAATACCGATATCGTCGCCCCTGCAGGCTCTATCGATCCGATCCTCGGGGTAATGGGTGTAAAAACTATGGTTGGCACTTTCATGGGTGCTTTGATCGATTTTTCAATGCACTGCACGGTTATGGGCGGTTCACTCTACTCAGCTGACTATCCCCATTATCTCTCTGAGACCGTTAGAAGGGTTTTGGGGGAGGGGTCTGTGATTGTATTCCTCAATGGAGCTTGTGGGGATGTCACACAAGTCGATAACCTCAATCCACGACCACCTGAATTTGGTGAGGAATGGGCTCGCAGGATAGGCACAGCCCTTGGGGGAGAAGCTGTCAAGATATTAGCAACAGCCAATTATGTGAAAGACCACTATGGAGTTGAGGCGAAATCCTCGATACCCAGAATATCCTTAAGGGACGTAAGCGCTGAAGAGAACAGATGGGCCAGAGAGATGCTCGAGAAAGGACAAGGACTACCTTTCACAGAGAGAATATTCGGTATGAAGCCAGCTAGTGCTGAGATTGAGAAGGTATATGCAAGGGAGATAATATTGCTTCTTGACGAGAAAAAGAAAGAGTCGACAGTTGAAGCTGAAATACAGGCTATTAGAGTTGGACCGATAGCACTTGTGGGCGTGCCCGGTGAACTTTTCGCATCTCTTGGATTAAAGATCAAGCAAGCCACGGGTTTCGAACATATATTCATAGTTGAGCTCGCAAATGGCTGTGTCGGATATATCCCAACCGCAGAGGCATTCGCAGAGGGAGGGTATGAGGTAAGGACAGCTAGATCGAGTAAACTCGTCCCCGAAGCAGGGGCGATGATAACGGGTGAAGCAGTGAAACTACTGAATGAGATAAAGTCAAAAACTCACTCTAGGTAACTCGTAACATCATATAATCCCACCATCGAGAGCACTCAGAGAATTGAGGATCATTAATAACTCGTATATCAGTACTAACGCAAGTTATATAGATGGTCGCTAATCTACCTGATAGGAATATGACAAGAATATACGTGATGACGGATCTCGAAGGAGTGACTTATGTGATGAGGGAGGAACAAACATCTGGACAGGGAAGCGAATACGAAGAAGCGTGCCATTTACTTACAGGGGATGTGAATGCCGCAGTTGATGGGGCGATCAAGGGTGGAGCATCGGAGGTAGTGGTTAACGATTTACACGGTGCTAGGGGTGGATTCAATTTTGTCCCAGATCTTCTACATGAAGGTGCAAGCTACATAACTGGTGGGCCAAGAACATCTAGGCATTATGGTTTAGACACAGGATACGATATGGCATTCATGATCGGATATCATGCTATGGCTGGAACGCAGAATGGAGTCCTGGAACACACTATGTCCACCAGGGTCCTCTTTAATGTGCTAATCAATGGCAAGAGGGTTGGGGAGATGGGCATCGACGCGGCGATAGTTGGGTCCTATGGTATACCGGTTGTTCTCATCTCTGGATGTAAGAGGGCTGTTGAGGAGGCTAGAGGGATCATTGGGGACGTCGAAGGGATTGTCACAAAAGAGGGGATAAGCAGGAACTTCGCAAAATGCCTCCCACCATCAAGGACTAAGAAAATGATAACTGAGGCTGCAGAGAGGGTTTTGACTAAAAAAAATGTGGTAAAGCCTTTGAAGTTTGATCCCCCAATAGTGGTTGAAGTTGAATACTCACATGCGAACTACGCCGACTATGCGAGTCGAGCTGCAGGCATAGAGAGAGCTGATAGCAGAACGGTGAGGAGCCGGGGCAATAATGTCCTTGAGGCCTTTAAGCCCTTTGGATGGCTCTAGCTATTTAGGGGGATATAGGCTCAGCGTTCAGGATTTTCCAAGCATCTATGAGCGGGATAAATCGATACGAGAGCTAATTGGGCATTTCATGTCAAAGATCGCGGGTAATCCTTTTCAACCCATTGAGTGAACTCATGCTGAGGCGCATACGTATGAATGAGATGAAGCGAGTTGTGCAGGTAGGCATTGTGGTCAGGGATATAGAGAGAGCCAGTAGGCTTTGGGCAAAGCTTCTCGGAACGGAAGTCCCGACTTCAGTTGAGACGGAGACACCAGACATCACAAATATGACTTATCGTGGGGATATCTCGCCTGGAAGGGCTAAGCTCGCTTTCTTTACATTGGAGAATTTAACCATCGAACTCATAGAGCCTATCGGGGGACCGAGCACATGGAGGGATTTTCTTGAAAAACATGGAGAAGGGATGCACCACATAGCTTTCAATGTAGGGGACATGTCGAAATCCATAGAGATCTTAAAGACCATTGACATCGACATCGAGCAGACGGGAGATTTCACAGGTGGTTGTTACGCTTACACATCGCCTTTGAGCAAGCTTGGAGTTATACTTGAGCTACTTGCGAGAAAATAGGGCATTGGAAGTAGTCGGTTATACGAATTCGTCTACCTAGCTTCTTCGCCCCTAATGAACAACTCCAGCTTTCTCTTGGCTTCCTCGTATGGCAGTTGACGAATAATAACTGAAGCTGTAGGGCACACGGTCAGCTTCGCTAAATTATGCCTTATTATCGCTCGAATACAGCCCTCCAGACGTTAGGCTCATACTCCCTATAAGATGACAGCCCCCCATCATTCTCGGCTATGTTGATGATGGCCCTCAAGTTCCTCGAAACCTTCTCATCGAAGTTAGGCGTACCTATATCGTCTGGATCGACCTCGAAGAATAGTGTAAGGAAGGCATAGCAAGAATCACTGTTCGGCTCGCCTCCCCACCATAAGTAGACATCAGAGGGCTCAGTCCTGTCTTCCTCCAACATAAGCTTGCACAACTCCTTGGCTTTGTCGCATGGGTAAGCTGCGTAGAACTTTCTCATCCTCCTCCTCAGACCCTCCTCAGTATCTTCCCCAAGGTTGAGCCCGTTGCTCCTTAACCACTCTACGAATTCTTCTAGTGTATTTGAGAAGTGCTTCTCCTCCGTAGCGAGAGCTTCATCTAGCTGTTCTAGCGTCTTTATCCTCCATTCCTTTGAGGCGCTGAAGAGATAGCCTCCATACCAATACTTGGATTGCAGCTTTTCACCTTTAAAGTACCTTTCTAGGGCCTTTTTGAACTCATATCCATTAAAATCGGTTATTTCTTCGTATTTTGCCTGAAGCTTTTTAGAGATTCCTTTGTCTCCCCCGGCAGCCTCACTCAGAGTTTCGTATATATCTCCACCAACTCCATCGCCAGATCCATAGCAATCATAATGGTATAACCAGCAAGACGTAATCCAAATCATCCCATTGTCTTTCCTCTGCTGTACCTCGATCGTAGTTTCCAAGCAATGTACTGGATGGCTTATGTCTGGTCTTATCTTCTTCCCTAAATCATCAGAGATAAAATCTCCCTCAGTTAGCCTATTTTTACCTAGTTCCAAAAATCTAAAGGGATTGAGATGATAAAAATAGTAGGCTTGCCATGCGAAGCTACCTCGGAGCGAGGTTATATCTTTGCCTTTATCATCAAGGAAGTAATACTCTCTTGCCTCCTCGCTGTTGATCGGATCCCATCCGTCAGAACCTTCCCTAGCATCCCTGTCGATATCGATGTATTCTATCCGCCCCCAGGCGCCACGATATAACATTCTCGAACCATAGATCTCCTTGTGCAGCTTGCTTATCTCCTTGAATAGCCTGATCCTCTCCGGAGCAGACAAGATTCTAGCCAAGCAAGTTCTCTCCCAGTATGCTGCTACTTGTTATCATGATTCTGAAGATAATGGCATGATCATTTTGCAGTCTGCTCCTAGCTCATCATGCAAAACGTGAATCGGATATTTAAGACATTGAGGCACCCTCTTGACCCGGGGGGAGGGGTGAGTGAAAATGGAGATGTGGAGAAATGAGCTCCTTGGTTAGGGTTGCCATCATAGATGCTAAAGTATGCAGGGATACTTCACGACCTTGGCATGGCTGCGGGGTTCATCGAATACGAGGTAGTTCCAGATTCTTCGTCGGCGGACTTTATGGGACATTTTGCACCAGAGTTTATAAATATTAAATTTAACTGCGCGCGCATATCTATACACATCTTTCACATACTTTAAGAAATATTTAGTTTTTTCTTTCAAAGAATAAAAATCTAGCAGAA
>Ga0315282_10014341_pt1 | contig 11819 bp, 9 predicted proteins | sample YL17G07_20_MG_FD_203693 | JGI IMG/M metagenome (GOLD analysis project Ga0315282, IMG submission 203693) | Sediment microbial communities from Yellowstone Lake, YNP, Wyoming, USA - YL17G07_20 | ecosystem: Environmental > Aquatic > Freshwater > Lake > Sediment | place: USA: Wyoming | collected... | reverse complement strand
GTCCCCTCCCCAATCCTGAGAAAGGCTTGTAACACTTTCTGCGTTTGAACGTTAGAACGTTCGAACGTTATAACGTTAAGACGTTTAAACGCTCAGAGGCTCGTAGATTCAGGCGTACTGGACCTCATTTGCCCGGGGGAAGAGAATTGTTCTGCAAACTGTTCATAAGGCCAGGGAAACGGTTGTTCTCAATCCTGTCCGTTCCGGTGCGGAACGTTCTTCCGTGGACTTCCCGATGATAACCAAAAAACATGCCAACTCGGCGGAAAAGGGATTTTGGTTTACGGGAGGATATTAGACTGGAGGAATGCCTGAGGGGCCCTGAAAGAAGCCAGCTTGTTTTACAGAATGAGACTCCGTCCTACACGGAAGGACTCTGCCTCCGGCCAATCACCCTGATCGGCCCAACGGAAAGGGCCTAAGGGGACAGCGATAGATGATATTTCTTGAGAAGGGCGTAGAGCCGCGACCGGGACAGGCCCGAAATGCGCGATGCGCGCTTGATGTTTCCCTTCGTGATCGTGATGAGGTCTTTCAGATACTTTTGTTCGGATTCCGCCACGGCGGCTTCCCGGACTTCTTCGAGCTGGGGCAGCTCGACCGAAATCCTGGGTCCGGGCTGGGGTTTTTCCGGAGCCTCCTGTCTCTTCTGGAAAAAGGTCCTGGCGACCTGGATCCGAATGTGATCGGGGAGGTGCTTCGGAAACAGGACGGGCTCCTCTTTGGCCGAGAGCACAGCCTTCTCCAGGGCTTGAATCAGTTCGCGGACGTTTCCCGGCCAGGCATATTCCCTCAAAACGTCCCAGAACTCGGGCGAGAATCCCTTCGATTCGATCCCGAACCGGTCCCACAACTTATTCAGGTGATAGAGGCTCAGGTCCTTGATGTCGTCGACGCACTCGCGAAGGGGCGGCAGATCAATGGTAATGGTCCGGAGGCGAAAGAGAAGGTCTTCCCGGAATCTGCCCTGTTTGACCATGGCCTCAAGGTTCCGATTCGTGGCCGACACGAGCCGGAAATCGCTCGTGACTTCCTGGCCGCCTCCGACCGGACGGAAGCGCCTCTCCTGGAGAACCCGGAGAAAGCTCTTTTGGATCGAGACCGGCAGCTCGCCGACTTCATCCAAGAACAGCGTCCCCTGATCGGCCTGTTTGATCAGCCCCTCTTCGCTCTGCTCGGCGCCGGTGAAGGCGCCCTTTTTGTGTCCGAAGAGGACGCTCTCGACGAGAGTCTCGGGCAGCGCGGCGCAATCGACCACGACGAAATTCCGGTTGGCCCGGCTCCCGTTGTTGTGGATCGCCCAGGCGAAAAGCTCTTTTCCCGTGCCCGTCTCTCCCTGGATGAGGACATTGACGTCGCTCACGGCCGCCTGGGCCAGCTGGTCCAGGGCCTCGTTCAGCTTGAGGGAGTTGCCGATGATGTTGGGGCGCTTGAGGGCCATGGTCGGCTTCAGGACCTGTTTCTCCGCGCGGTATTCCAGGGCGCGGAGCAGCGGGAGTTTTATGGCCTGCAGAGACGACGGTTTCTCGATGTAATCCCAGGCGCCGTTCTTGATCGCCAGCTCGGCGCCGTCGGGATCTCCGTATCCGGTGATGATAATAATTTCCGGAGCGCTCGGGCACGATTTGACCTGAGGCAGAATGTCCAGGCCCGAGCCGTCGGGCATCCTGACGTCAAGAAGAACGACGTCGAAGTCTCCCTTCCGGGCTTTCTTGAGCCCGTCGCCCAGGTCATGGGCGAGGGACACCCCGTGCCCGAGCTGTCCGATGAGATTGGCCATCGACTCGCAGACCAATTTATCATCGTCGATAACGAGGATATTGGCCATTCTCTACCTCCTCCATCTCCGAAGACGGGGTGACATCAACGTTTTCTCCTCACTCGGGCCGGGCCCGGTCAAAGACGCGCCGGATGGCGGCGCCGATCTCCTGAAGCGTATATGGCTTCATCACAAATTGCCGGATGCCGCAGGCGCGGGCCTCTTCGCCCCCGACCGCCTCACTGAAACCCTTGCACAGAATGACAGGCAGCTCGGGACGGATCGCGAGGAGATTCTCGGCCAGCTTGACTCCGCTCATCCGGGGCATCGTCTGGTCGGTGATCACGAGGTCGAAGGCCTGGGGATCGGCTTCAAAGAGAGACAGGGCCTCCGGGCTGCTCGTCGTGGCCTTGACCCTGTATCCGAGCTGCTCGAGCATTTCCCGGACTCCCTGGGTCACCGCCTCCTCATCGTCGACCAGGAGGATCCGCTCGTGGCCTCGATATGCAGGCGTCGGAAGCAGGGCGCTGCTCGTCCGCTCTTCTTCTTTCTGCCGACTGAAGCTGATGATCTGCTTGACCAGGGTTTTCCCCCGATCCGCGGCCTGGATGGCCAGATCAAGATAGTGTTTCTGGGCGCTCCCCTCCGAGGAGCAGAATTGGGCAAGCTCGGCGTTGATGCCGATGGTCATCAGGATGTTGTTGAAATCGTGGGCGATTCCCCCCGCGAGCGTCCCGAGAGTTTCCATCTTCTGGGTCTGGCAGACGTGCCGCTCGGCCTGCGCTTCCGCGGTGACGTCGCGCTCGGTGACCGAAAAATTCATGACCCGTCCGGCCTGGTCGTGTAGGGGAGTGATGGCGACGTCCAGGTCGGCGGAACTTCCGTCCGCTTTTTTCCGGCGGACCCTTCCGCTCCAGGCCGCGGCCTCGCGGAAAGTCCGGTCCAGCCGGTCCGTCATCCCGTCGTCCTGCCAGTCACTCTTGAAGATATCTTGATAGGCGCGGCCTCGGACGTCCTCGGACGAGAGGCCCGTCAAAGATTCAAAAGCGGGATTGACGTAGGAGACCTTCCCCATGGGATCCGTGATAGCGATAGAATCCCTGGATTGTTCGACGACCGCGATTGCGGCCTCGAGCGAGGCGACGGACTTCTCTTTCGCCGCGGGCCGATTTTTTCCGCCCTCTCTCAAATTCCTTATCCCTAAATCTCAGCCGTTCCGGACGCGGGGCCGCCTGACAACCGGCCTTATCGAGCCGCCGGTTCCCGCTCTGCCGAACTCGCCCTTAAAACGAAAGGATAGCCCCGCCGCCAAGGCGTGTCAATAGCGGGGGGATGTTCCCCGGTGTCCCAAAAGAATCATCGGTTGAGCCGTCTTTTTATCCCGCCATCACATCGAAGCGTGGGCCGGCCGTCGTTTTCACCAATCGGATTCCGGCGGCTCGATGAAGGGAAGACCGATGACCGGAGAAATTCGGATAAAAAGGGGAGAAACCCGCGTTTAGTTCTTCGTGCTCAGGAAGATCTGGAGCGTCATCTGCTTGATCTGGTCCTGCAGCTCCTCGATCCGGTCGATGTGGGCGTCCTCATCTTTGAGGATCTTTTCGAGGATCTCCCGGGTGGCGAAATCCTTGACGTCTCCGGCGAGCTTGACGCCCTCGTTGTACGCACGGTTCGCGCCCTCTTCGAGCGCGTGGTCGTTGTCGAGCTGTTTATCGACGGTCGCCCCGATCGTGATCTTCCTCAGGTTGGAGACAATCGGAATTCCCTCCAGGAAGAGGATGCGTCCGATGAGTGTCTCGGCGTGCTTCATCTCTTCCACCGCGCGTTTCTCAACGTCCTCGGCGAGCTTGGTGTATCCCCAGTTATCCGCCATCTCGGCATGGACCATGTACTGACTGATGGCCGTCAGTTCATCCGCCAGAAGCGAGTTCAGGGTCGCGATAAGATTATCATTACCTTTCATTTTTGCCTCCTTAGAAAATTATACGGCCTTATCTCCGTTTGTGCAACTTTCGACGTCGCCTAGGATGTCCGATACTTATTGGTGATGGGCAGCCTCCGGTCTTTGCCCAGGGCCCGGTGGCTGATCTTGACGCCGGGGGCGCTCTGCCTCCGCTTGTACTCGTTGCGGTCGACCATCTCCATGACCTCTCTGACCGTGCCCTTCTTGAATCCCATCGAGACGATGTCGGCGAGGCCTTTGTCGTCCTCGACGTAGGCTTTGAGAATCGGGTCGAGGGCGGCGTACGGAGGAAGAGAATCCTCGTCCCGCTGGTCAGGCCTGAGCTCCGCCGTGGGCGGCTTGCGCAGGACCCTCTCGGGAATAAGCGGCTTCCCCTCTTTTTGGTTACGCCATTCGGATAATTCATAGACGAGCGTCTTGGGGGCGTCCTTCAAGACGGCGTATCCGCCGGCCATGTCGCCGTAGAGAGTGCAATACCCGACGCTGAGCTCGCTCTTGTTCCCTGTCGCGAGGACAAGCCATCCGAACTTATTCGAGAGGGCCATGAGAATATTGCCCCGGATGCGCGCCTGGATATTCTCCTCTGCGACATCGGGCTTCCGGCCCTTGAAGCGCGGGGCGAGAGTTGCGAGATAAGATGAGAAGATATTCTCGATGGGAATGTTAAGGAGGCGGATTCCGAGACTTCGCGCCGAACGCTCGGCGTCCTCGACCGATTCCCGGGTGGTGTAGCGCGACGGCATCATCACCCCCACGACTTTGTCTTTGCCCAGGGCGTCGCGGGCGATCGCCGCGGTCAGCGACGAATCGATCCCTCCGCTCAGGCCGATGACGACGCTCCTGAATCCGTTTTTCAGAACATAGTCCCGCGCCCCGAGAACCAGGGCGGCGTAGATCTCGGGAAGCCGTTCCATCGGCCGCGTTTCCCGGGTCGGAATCGGCGGCCTTTTCTTAGCCGGAAAGCCGCGGACGGGAAGATCGATCCGCCGCAGCTCCTTCCCTTCCTCGGCGAGCTTGTCCCGCCGGATCTTCGGATCCTGAAGCCTCATCCGGAAAACGGCGTCCAGGTCGAGATCGGCCAGGATGAGGTCTTCCTCGAACTGCTTCCCCCGGGCGAGAACGTCCCCGTTTTGATCGCAGACCAGGCTCGCTCCGTCAAAGACCAATTCGTCCTGGCCGCCGACGAGGTTGCAGTAGGCGACGATAGCCGTGTTATCGGACGCCCGGACGGAGATCATTCGTTCGCGGGCGGCGGACTTCCCGGCGTGGTAGGGCGACGACGAAATGTTGACCAGAAGCTCCGCGGATCCGTAAAGGGCCTGCCCGCGGACGGGCTCTCCGGGGTACCAGATATCCTCGCAGATGCTGAGGCCGATGGCCGTGGAGCCGAGGGAGAAAACGAAATTCTCGGTCCCGGCCTGGAAATAGCGGTATTCATCGAAGACGCCGTAGTTGGGAAGATAAGTTTTGCCGTAGACGTCGATCATCTTCCCGTCGTGAAGCAGGGCGGCCGCGTCGTAGATGTCTCCGCGCTTATGGACGAAGCCGACAATGGCGGTCACCCGCGAGGTCGCCCTCGCGATGCGCTCCACCGCCCGCAGGTTGGATTCGATGAAGTCGGGCATGAGCAGGAGATCCTCGGGAGGATAGCCGGTAACGGCCAGCTCCGGAAAGGCGAGGAGGTCGGCCCCCGCCCTCTTCCCCCGCCCGACGAAGTCGATGATCTTCCGGGTGTTGCCCTCGATGTCGCCGACCGTGGCGTTGATCTGACAGAGGCCGATTCTCAGGGTTCTCATGTGGTCCCTCACGCGCGGCCCGGGGCCGGGTCAGCCGGCCGAGCGAGGGGCATGGAGATCTTGAATTCCGTCCCTCGGCCGTCCTCGCTGCTGAATTCGATTTTCCATCCGGGATGGGCATCGATGATTCTCTTGGAAATCGCCAGGCCCAGACCCGAGCCCTTCCCCTTGGTCGTGAAAAAGGGGCTGAAGATGTTCGCCCGGATCTCCTTCGGAATCCCCGGCCCGTTATCGGAGACGCGGATCTCGGCGCGGTCCGTGACCGAGGATCGAATCGATAGCCGTCCCTCGTCCCGGATGCGATGACGGATCCCCCGCGGGGTCTTCGACTGAAGGTAGGCGTCCAGGGCGTGTCGATGGTTCGCCGAACACTCGGGCGTCACGATCGAATTCAGGTCCCTCCCGAGGATCTCCGCCCGGGCGGTGCCGAAGATCATCTCCGCGGCCCTGTTGAAGAGGACGACCGTGTGATTCTCATCGATGGTGACGAAGGCTTCTTCGGTGTTTTCCAGGGCCTCCCGGAGAATCGTCATGTCCTGATCGTTCATGGATGTTCACTCCGCCGACGGCCGATCCTGGGGACGGACGAAGGAGCCTCGCGGGCCCCCGTCCACCGACCGATCCGCATTGACAAAGAAAAGACGTTCCTATCAAATTATATTATAGGACCCGGGAGATTGGAAATCGGCTCGACCGCGGCGGAACAATGACGGCAAAAAGTAGATTTGGACATCAGGCAGGCCGAGACCGACCGCGTGTTTGCCGAGCTTCGGACGCCCGGCATCAACGTCACCCTCCAGTCGCCCGGGCGGCAGAACGAGTTTGCCCTGGCGACGCCCTTCGATCGTCCCGTCGAGATCGTCTTCGATCGATCCATGAGGATCCGGGAACTCAAGAATGTCGAGGCGCTCGAAAACCCTGGTCGGCCGGACCCCGAGATAGGGTTCATTTCTCGACTTGTCCCGCGGCCTGTCCGACGCCGCGCGGATCGGTCGCGCCATAGCGCATTCCCGAGGTCGGATCGATGCCCGCCATCTGGTCGCCGCCGAGCCAGCGCGTCGTGGGTCCTCCTTGGGAGTACGGACCCAGCCAGTCAAACTGATAGCCCCTTCTCTTCAGCTCCTCGACGACCTTTTCGTCGATTCGATTCTCGATAGAGACCTTGAGATTGTCCAGGTCCAGGAGCGGAGGGGCGTTATAAAAGCTCCGCATCCTCGCGGCCTCCTGGGCTTCCTTGAGATTCTTGTCCCAGGCCAGGACGTTGAGGAGCGTATAGAACGTGACGGGAGCGCCGCCGGAGGATCCCGTCGCGAAATAAGGCTGATCGGCCTTGAAGACGATGATGGGCGCGATCGACGCAAGGAGGCGTCGGCCCGGAAGCCGGGGATAATCGTATTCGCCCGAGCCGAAAACGATCCCGCCAACCCACAATCCGTGGGCCGAATAAATGGGTCCGTAGATCGTATGGGTGAACGAACAGACGCTGCCGTCTTTGTCCACGCTTGAAACGTGATTCGTGTGACCCTCATCGCCGGTTGCGGCACGGTCCGAAGGCGAGTCGGGAGCGAAGCTTCCCCCGCCGGCCGCCCGGCGTTTCATTTGCTCGATCTTGTACCGGATCAGCTCGTATTGAGCTCGGGCATATTCCTTTGACCTCAGCGCCCGGCCGATGGGCTCGTCCAATTCGGGAACGCCCGTATATCTGTAGGCGTCGTGGAACATGACCCGGACTGTCTCGATGAGCCACTGGAGAGAATCGGCCGACTGCGTGTAGTGCCCGAGACCCTTGAGATCCACATTCTCGAGGATATTCATGCCTTCGATGATCGCGATCGTGCCCGTGCCGGGCAGGGACGGGCCGGCGATCTGATAACCCTTATATGTCCCCCGAACGGGCTCCGACTCGTCGACCCGATAGGAGGAGAAATCGTCGAGGGTCGGCCTGCCGCCGATGTCCCGAATCGCGCTCACCATTTGCCTGGCAAACGCTCCCCTGTAAAAATAATTCGATCCCTGCTCGGCGATTCTCTTGAGGGTTTCGGCGAGCTCGGGCTGCTTGAAGATCGAGCCCATGGGCGGGAGAAACCCGTTCGGAGCGAAGAGCCGCCTGGCGTTCGGACGGAGCGTCAGGGCGGCGTATCTATCGGAATTGATGATGTAGGCCCCGCCGTAGATGGGAAAGCCGTTTTCGGCATAAAAGACGGCCGGCTCGATCACCTCCTTCCAGGAAAGGGCGCCGTATTTCCGGACGGCATAATAAAATCCGGCGATGCTCCCGGGCACCGGGATCGTGCGCCCGGAGCCGGCATCGAGGACGGAGAAAGGCATGACGTCTTCGCGGAAAGTAACCGGGTCGCAGTTGATCGCGACGGTTTTTTTCGTCTTCGCGTCATAGTATGTGAGCTGGCCGCCGCCGCCGAACTGAGTCAGCCCGACGTCGAGGACCGCGGTCACCATCGTCGCGGCGACGTTGGCGTCTATCGCGTTTCCGCCGCGGCGGAGCATTTCCAATCCCGCCTGGGTCGCGAACGGATGCGCGGCGCTGACCATCGAAATGCGACTCTCGGCCAGCTCTTTTAAGCCCGGTTCGAGGGGTCCGGTCGTTGTCGGATATGGACTTTTTTGAGCGGACCGCGCCGGCGCGGCGGGTCCCAGGGCGACCAAAATAAAGACGGCCGTGATGGAGCTCGCTAAAAGCGTCTTCTTCATTTTTCCCCTCCTCTCTGGCGTTGCGCCCGGGGACAGCGACTCGAGTGATAGAAACAACCGGACGCCCATAATCTTTTTGGGGATATTATAAACGCCCCCGATGCATGTCAAGGGGATCGCCTTTTCGGCAGCGCGTTGACGATCACCCAATAAAACCGGGCTGTGATATACTTGCGGGGATACTTGAGAACACCACTCGAAATAGGGAGGCAGGAATGAAAAAAGACGCGGATAAGGCAGGGCAAGACGCGCGGACCTTGGGCCGGCGCGATTTTATCCGGGGCGTCGCGGCCGTGGTTGCCGCAGCGGAAGTCGGACAGGGCGCGGCCGGCGCTCAAACAGGGCCGAAGACGCCGCCTCAGCCGCTGAACCGGGCCGAGGTCAAAGCGAAGGCGCCGTTCGTCGGCATCCAGATGAGTCCAAAATCGATGCTCGATGAGGGAATCGAGCACGTCCTGGATTTCATCAAGGACACGGCGGCGGTCAACGCGGTATTCTGCTCCAGCCACTCGTTCGGAGGCGGAGGAGGCCGGCCGCGGTCCTGGATCGCGACCGATCACGGGGTGCCGCCCCGGACGTCCGAGAACCGCCGCCTCCCGTCGATCTGGGTCAAGCAGCACGACGAATATTTCAAGAACACCGTCCTCCGCCACCGGCCGAACGACAAGGGCGTCGAGTACGCCGACCGCGACCTCTTCGCCGAGATGATCGAGCCGGCCCGGAAGCGCGGGATGAAGGTCTATGCCCGGATTCTCGAAGCCTATGGCAAGGGCCCCGCGCAGCGGATTCTGAACTACGAAAAGGGCGTCACGATCGACGTCTTTGGCCGGCCGACGCTCATTCACTGCTGGAACAACCCGGACGTGAGGGAATTTTGGGTCGCTACGGCCGAGGACCTCTTCCGCACCTACGACCTCGACGGCTTTCAGTGGGGCGCCGAGCGTATGGGACCGCTGATGAACGTCCTCATGCCCTGGAACGAATTTCCGCCGACCTGCTTCTGCGAGCACTGCCGGGCCCGGGGCAAGGCCCGCGGGGTCGACCCGGAGCGCGCCCGGCAGGGCTTCGAAAAGCTCTACGTCTTCGCCCAGAGCATGATCGCCGGAAAGCCGAAGCCCGCGGAGGGCCAGTTCACCATGTTCATGAGGATCCTCATCCAGTACCCCGAAATCCTTTCTTGGGAATATTTGTACCGCCAGGGCCGGGAGAGCGTCCTCAAGGCGATGTACGAGAAAATCAAGAGCTTCAAGCCGCAGGCCGAGGTCGGCTGGCACGTCGACCATCAGCCCTCGAGTTGGGATATCGTCTACCGCGCCGAGATGAGCTACGAAGAGATGGCCCCCTACTCCGACTTCATCAAGTTTATCGCCTACCACGATGTGCTCGGCCCCCGGATCCGCTGGTGGTACCTCGAGCGGCTGCGCAGCACGGTTCTCGGCGAACTCCCGCTCGAACATTCGCTCGCCCTTTATTACGATATTTTCGGCTACGACCCGAAGATGGAGCCCAAGCTCGAGGAGCTCGACAAAAAAGGGTTCTCGCTCGATTACGTATACCGCGAAACGAAGCGCAGCGTGGCCTCCGCCGCCGGCAAGACAAAAATCTATCCGGGCATCGGCTTCGATGTCCCCTGGGAACAGAATCACCTTCCCGCCGACCCGGAAAAAGTCTATGAGGCGGTCATCAAAGCTTACGAGGCCGGGGCCGATGGGATCGTTGTTTCACGCGAGTATGAGGAGATGCGGCTGGCCAACCTGCAGGCAGTGGGACGGGCCGTGCGCGAGATCTTCAAGGTCTGATAAAGAGCCGATTTTCGATCGGGCCGGAAGTTTGCGCGGACGGCTCTTTAGAACCGGTAGCTGACGCCGGTCAGATACCGGTACTCGCTGAAGTCATTTCCGAGGCTCCGCTCGATGGTGATCAGCACGGAGGCGGTCCGGAAAAGATTGAGGACGGAGGAGATCCCGAAGCTTCGCGTCCGAGGATAGCTGTCGATCCGATAGCCGCCGCTCTCGGTGAACCTGAGGACCGAGACGGAGGACGAGAAGAATCCCTCGAGATAGAGGCCGCGTCCGAAATTCCGCCCGACCGAGCCGTACCACGAGTCGTAGGAAGAACCCGACTGCGACGTCATCCGCCAGTCCGAGATGTTGAGATCCAGCCCGGTCTTGAACAGGTTCGTCGCGTAGGCGCCGAAGGTCAGGCGATCGCTCCGCCCGTCGCCGAGGTTGGTCCGGTCCTGTGAAAACCCGGCGAAGAGGCGGATCTCCCGGGTGATATTCACGGTCGCCCGCCCTCCGAGCGACTCGAAGAGGTAGCCTTCGAGGGAGCGCGGGTCGAGGGGCAGGCCGTTCAAGCGATCCTCGGTCAGCGTCCGCGTGTCGAACGAATGCCCGCGGTGATAGGTGCCCTGGAGCTCGAGGGCGGAGAGCGGTGAGTAGCGGGCGTTGGCGAAGAAATAGGTGAGTTCCCCCGAGCCCTGGCCGGCGGGGCCGAGGAGGTCGTACTCGGCGGCCTGATAGAGATAGAACGTCCGGCCGATAGGAAGATAATTATTGAATACCAGGACCGATCTCTCGGTCAGGCCTGAATCCCGGAGAGTAACGAAGCCCAGCACGGAGCGGCGGGCGTTCTCCCCGTCCAGGGCAAGATAGCCGCCGAATTTCGTAATTCCCGGGACGTAGCCCGCCTCGAGAATTTTCGGCTCGTACCCGAAGAACGCTCCGATTCGAAACTGGCCGAGCGATGCGCTCTTCCTGGGACGGATCTCGAAGAGTCCTCCCCCCAGTGAGCCCAGCGAGCCGAGCTCCGTCAACCATGATTGGCCCAGGCGGAAGGCGAACATCCCCTGCCCGAATTTCGCCCCCGCGTAGGCGTCGTAGATGGAGAGCCGCTGGGTTCGATCCGGCGTGGACGGGTAGCCCGCGCCGCGGACGTCAATCCCGTATTCGTAGCCGTCCTTCCCCGTCTCCGTCGACCTCAGGGTCAGGGTCAAGACGAGATCGCTGAAAAAGCGCTGGTCGCCGGGAGCATAGGTCGTGCTGGCGGCCTGGCCGAACAGCGACACTCGCCCGGAGAGAGGCTTCGTGTCCGCGCCGGCCAAAGAAACGAAGACAGAAGCCAGGAAAACGAAACTCAGTAAGCTCAGGATCTGACGTTTCATCCGGCACTCCCTCGAGGATGGCAGCTATAGCAGTTCGGCGAGTTATAGACGTATCCCGACACGCTTCGGTGATGGGAATCCACCGAGCTTCGCGCGTGGCAGGTCAAACAGGTGAAGGCCTGGTAATTCGAAGGGGTGGTGTGACAATCCGAGCAGTTATATCCGGAGTGCCGGCCCGAGCTGATCGGGAACCAGGTGTGATTGAACGTCCCCTGCGTCCAGCTCGTGTCGGTAATGCGGTGACAGCTGTCGCAGGTCGTCGGGAATCCGGCGGCCGCGTGATTGGGATTCGTCGTCTGGGTGTAGAGAGTCCGGTGGCAGCTGTAACAGTCTCTCGGAGTCCCATGGTACACGTTGTTCACATGACACGCGGCACAGGCGAGCGTGGCGTGGTAGCCCTGGAGCGCATACACCGTGCTGTGATTAAAC
>Ga0315282_10014340_pt1 | contig 11820 bp, 9 predicted proteins | sample YL17G07_20_MG_FD_203693 | JGI IMG/M metagenome (GOLD analysis project Ga0315282, IMG submission 203693) | Sediment microbial communities from Yellowstone Lake, YNP, Wyoming, USA - YL17G07_20 | ecosystem: Environmental > Aquatic > Freshwater > Lake > Sediment | place: USA: Wyoming | collected... | reverse complement strand
CCGATCCTGGTGGCAGACCGTCCGTGGGAGGGAACGCTGGTACAACTGTTTTCGCCGGACGTGCAGTATGACCCGGCGACTGGCAAGTGGCAGATGTGGTACGAGGGCCACCCGGGCCTGGTCCTGCTGTGCACTGCATTCTCCGAGGACGGCATCCGCTGGACCAAGCCCTCGCTGGCCATTCAGGAGTGGCGCGGCCGCACTCACAACAACATCATCCTGCAGACCGGGTACACGGACGCCCACTGCGCATCGGTGGTGAAGGCGCCGACCGAGAAGGACCCCGCCCGCCGGTATAAGCTGTATTACTGGGTGGGACCAGCCTGGTTCGAAAGCCACGCCAAACCCATGGGGCTGGCGCCTGAGGAGATGGCCGAGGCGCGGGCGCTGATCAAGGCTTATCCCGTGAACGGACACTACGTGGCTTTCTCCCCGGATGGCATCCATTTCACGCCGCAGCTCGCGAAGCCGGCGCTGGCCACCAGCGATTTCAACACCACGCTCTTCGATGAACGCACCGGGCGGTACCGTTCGTACCACAAAATCGAGCACAGGGAACCAGGTTGGAATGAGCGCCGGCGCTGCATGTGGATGGCGGAGAGCGAAGACGGCGTCAATTTCGGGCAATCCCGGCTGGTCCTCGTGCCGGATGCGACTGACGACGACCTGGCCCGGGCACTGGGCGGCCGGCGGGCGGAGTTCTACGGCATGCACGTCTGGCCTTGCGGGGATTTCTACCTGGGCCTGCTGTGGGTCTTCACGGTCACGAACGTGAACCCCGAGTTCGGCATGGGCTGGGATGACGGCGTGATAGAGCCGCAGCTCATTTACAGCGCCGACGGCAGCGCGTGGCAGAGGATGCCGGTCCGCGAGCCGTTCATTCCCCACGGCCCGGCGGGCAGTTTCGAAGCGGGATCAGTCTACAGCGCCGGCGACCACCCCGTCGTCATCGGCGACGAGGTGCGCTTTTACTACTCCGGCGTCAGCTACACGCATGGATGTATGGAGCCGGTACACAGCGCTAACAACTACTCGGGATTCGGCCTGGCAACGCTCCCGGCCGGCCGCTACGCGGGTTGGCAGGCCGGCACCCATGAGGGCAGACTGACGACGCGGCCGCTGCGGTTCGCGGGCCGAGAACTCCACCTTAACTTGGACGCCAGCCGCGGGGAGGCGCGCGCGGAGCTCCAGGATGAGGGTGGTCGGCCGCTTCCCGGGTTCGGGTTCGGCGACTGCACGCCCCTGGCGGCCGACAACCTCGACTGCGCCGTGCGCTGGAAAGGCGGCAGTCTGCCGACACCGAGCGGCGGACCCATACGGCTGGCGTTCGCCCTGAGGCAAAGCGTTCTATACACATGGAGGTTCAAATAGAAGGGTCCCGAACATCAAGGTTCGAAAACCCGGGACCCGAAATCAACAACCGGAGCTGGTACGACCCGCGGCCGAGCCCAGGAACTCGCCCTTGACGTTGAACGCCCTGCCGCATTGACACTTCACCGTGAACGGCATCCCGCAGCCCTCCCTGTACGGGCATAAGGCAGACAAACATCCAGCATCACCCGGCCCGCTTAATGCTTGGGCCTTGCGAATGCGCGTCGTGAACGACCTCAAAGCGCCGCTGATGACGCGGTCCCTGCCCGCTCTTTTGTGGCGTAGAGATAACATAGGGGGCGGTGGATGGCAAGACTTGTGCGCAGGATGACTGGCCTTGGCGCCCGGGACCCTCGCCGGACGTGCCCGCGGCGAGGACGCCGACGTTGGCTATAGCAACGGCCTGCTGTCGGGACTCAGATCCGGCGTGCAGGAGTTGCACTGCCGCCGGGCCGACGGGCCACGCGCAGCGCTGGCCGTCTTTCCATTTGGATGGCGTGCCGTGGGCAGAACCTTGCGCATAGGCCGCAACCGAGGCAACCTGAATCCGATTGAGCCTGGGAGTAGGGGCAGATCTCTTCACAGACTCTGGCCTCCCTCGTTGGGCATCCGTCACAATCCGGCCCACGAATCCCAACGAAGCCCGACGAGCGCACAGCCTCGGGAATGCCGCTCTCGTAGGCTCTGATCGCCGAGCAGGTTTCAGCGCAGCAGTTGCAAACCTCGGCCAGCGCGCCCATGCTATACAGCGCGTGGTGGACCTGACCGGAGTCTGCAGCTCTTCCGCACAGAGCCACTGCGTCCAGGCTGCTGATCCTCTTTCCCAACCCGCTGCCGATCTGCGCCAGCGCTGCAAAGCCCAGTGATATGCAGGTATCGGTCTCGTGCACTTTGTGGTGCGGTCGAGAGCACTGGCTCTTCCTCCCCCTGCAGGCACATGGGATGACGGCAATCAGGCGTTGTTCTTTCAGAATGCTGCAGAGATCCTCGGTCGGCAACACATGCTGCGTCTGATCATTTAGCAGAGGGAGAGGCCTTGCGTAGACAACCAGGCGGCAGAAGAGGCGAAAAAGAGGACGCAGAGTGACCTTGCCAAGCGGCTTGTCCGATAGTCCGACAAGCCACGTCCCTGTACGGAGGAGGGCAACGGAGGGCCAGAACAGGAACCAGTGTGCAACGCGTTTGCGCAGTCTCATGTTCTGCTTCTGCTCCCACCCCGATTATCCGTCAACTCTTGCTCGCTCAGGCGGCGGCCGTCGGGGAACCTCTGCTTCCACGCAGACGCCTTCTGCAAAAGTACGCCCATGATTCGTTGCCGTCAAGTGTCTTGCGGAGGTAGTGCAACATAGGCCCCGGAGTTACTACTCCGGCGCCTTTGAGGTGCATCCGGCGCTAACAGGGCATTGCCTTCCGCCCGCGCGCGGTAGCACTGTTGGGTCCGCCGGACCGAGCCGGCGGTGCAGCACACCCCAGTGCCATCGTGTCCGATTTCATCCCCCTTTATCCGCGTCCAACCCCCTGACTTTGCCGTTCTGCCTTTGCCCTGACTACGTCGTTCTCCGCGACCTCTCACGCTCCGTCGCGCGGAACATCCCTCCACGGAGAACCGTGGCCGTGTCGTTGCCGTCAGTCGTTTCCCCGCACGCTTTCCGTTCTCTGCGTCCTTTGCGTCTGCTATGTGGAAAGGTGTCAAGGGCGCGGCTCCGGAGCTCCGCGGTGAACTTCCGTACTGTCGTGGCCGTCTCCTTGCCGTTACCCCAGACCTTCTTTCCTCCGTGTCCTCCGTGCCTCAGTGGTGAACTTGCCGTGCCGTCGTCGTGAACGTCGTGTCGTCGTGGTCAACCCCCGCCGTATATCCTCGCCGGATTCTCCCAGAACGCCGCCCGCACCAGATCCACGGCCGTCCCCACGTCGCACCACCCCTTCGCCACACGCTCCGACAGCACCTCCCCCCAAAGCGCCTTTACCATCTTCAGCTTCGGATAGCACCACTCGATGTGGTAGGCGTCCGAGAGGAATGCCACGATCTTGTTCATCGGCACCATGTCTATCCGGGTCTCGATGGACTTGCGGATATAAAACGGGTAGAGCGTGTGCCACCAATACCCAACCACGCTGATATTGGGGACGTGCTTGGCCAGGATTCCGAGGTCCTGCGTGTACTGGTCCGACGCGGAGGACATGTTGAAGTGGAAATCCCCGAACTCCCCGGCAATCCTGCCGACGGCGCCCGTGAAATTCCCGTTCCAGCACGGGATGGAGCGGTGCGGCGGCAGCACCTCCGCCCCCACGATCATCTGAATGGTCCGCAGTGGCGTCTGCCGAAGCGCCTCTAACAGGCGGCACATGCCGAAGTAGCAGAAGCCGCCAATCTCGGCCTGGCTCAGAGGCTCCTTTGCCTTCGCTTTGCGGAGGACCGCGTCAACGTCCTCGGGGCTGCTGCGCTCAGGGCTGACGTAGGGCTGCACCCAGAGCCCGATGAACCTCAGGTTCTCGACGCCCAGCTTCCGAATGCCGGAGGCGATGTACTCCTCGTAATCGCTGACAGACTGGATCGAAGCGCCGAACTGCTTCTCGAACATCGCGAGCACCTGGTGCGGCTCCATCTTGCCGCCGGCGATGTTGAATGGCGCCCACTCCCGGGCGCGATACATCCGTTCCGGGCAGGCCCGGCCCGCCCTCTCGACCGTGATGCTCGCGTCTATCCCGCAGCGCTCCCGCAGGACGTGCTCGTGCCAGCCGCTTTCCGCTGCATGCTTCTCGACAACGCGGCAGGTCTCCTCCAGGTTCTGTTCGTTCAGTTCTCCCGGCAGGCCATACAGGTCTTCGAGTATCCACCTCAGGAGCAGGCCGGCCGTGGTATTGCGGATGTGCGGCAGGTACGGCAGGCACCTCCGGAGGCGCTCAATTGGTGGGATGCCGGGGTCCCTGAGTTCATGCGGCATCCCGGTCTTCGTGACCGCGTACTGATCCATGCCGGCCGAAATAAGTTCGATCCACACGTGGTGGTAGAGGACGATGTCCGCCAGATCGCTGGCCCAGGGCTTCGCTGCCCGGAGATGGCAATGTGGATCAAAGACCCTGACCTGTTCCAGCGCATCCCGGACCGCCTTCGCGTCGTTTCTCATTGCCTCGCACCCCGAGTCTTGAACAGTCTGACTTTGGCAAGGTAGACCGCCGCCTTGCCCTCATGAGACGAGTAGTAGCTTACCCAGAGCAAGCCTCCGTGCAGCACCAGGCCGGCGTAGCTGGTATCCCCGCCGGAGGGCAGCGTCAGGAGTTCCGTCAGCGTGCCGGCCGCGGCGTCCAGACGGCAAAGGCCCGTGCGCATCCGCCCGTCATAGAGGCGCACGGCCGCGATGAGCCGGCCGTCGGGCAACTCGATCAGGTGCGGCCCGCCGACCGCCGCGCCCAGGTCTCGCCAGGTCCAGTCCGGGCAGGGCGGCCGCGCCGTTCCCACCATGGCCGTGGCGGGCGTGCCATCGCGCCGGAGCAGGCACACGGCCGTGCCGTCGGCTCGGAACACGATCGAGGTCTCATTGGGATATCCGTCCACGCCAAGATCGTCCACAAGGGCCTCGAAGCGGCGGCCGTCGCGGCTCTTGTAGAGCCGGATGAAGTGCCGGCCGGCCGTCGAGTAGCCGATCCCGTACGCCGTCCCCTCGTGCCAGGTCACGCGCCAGAGCCAGACGTCCCTGTCTCCTACCTCGACGGCGTCGCTCCAGCTCCGCCCGTCCGCTGAGAACCAGGCGAGCGACTGATGGTGCGCCTCGGCGGGCTGGTGCAGGGCCGCAGCGCCGATGAGCATCAACTGCCCGTCGGGCGCAACCGTGATCTTCGCGTCCCGGAGGTCGGCCGTCGGCGAACTCAGCCGCGCGGCGGAGGCCCAGATCCTGCCGTCGCGGGACGCGATCACCCGCAAAGCGCCGTCGCCCGACTCGTGCGCCTGCCCCTCGCGGAAGACGCAGAACCACTCATCGCGAAAGCGGATGAGGTCCGTGAACGCGTTGTGGGGCGCCGCGTCCCAGATCCGCGCGACTTCCACCAGTTCCACGGCCTGTCCTTCAGGCGACGGCATGGATTCATTCCCTCGTTTTCGCTTGCCCGGCAGGCGCCGTTTCATAGTAGCTCTCATAGAGCCGTTGCCGCGCAAAGATTGCCCCCTCGTCCAGCAGCGCGCGCACGCACCTCTCCGCCTCGCCTCGCACGATGCCAAGGCCGTTCGCAATATCGTCCACCGTGCAAGGCCGGCGTCTCAGCATGGCCAGCACGTCTTCCTTCCTTGCGGCTGCGCCCGGGATTGCGCTGAAGCCGCCCGTGGGGGCGACGATCTCCGTGCCCTCGCCTAATATCCGCTGGATGCGCTCCAGCGTCTGCGACGAGGCCGCGCGCACGTCCTTCTCCGCCGGCGGCCGGACCGCCGTGTTCAACTGCACGCGGTGCGGCTGGATGCGCTCGATGCAGCGCCTTATGGCCAGCGCCTCCTCGTCGGACGAGTTCACCCCTTCCACAATGAAGACCTCCAGCCAGATCTGGCCCTTGAACTCGCGCCTCAGCGCCTCCAGGCCGTCCACGATCTTCGCGAGGGTCATCTCCGGATGAGGCCGGTTGATCCGGCGGAACGTCTCCTCGTTCCCGGCGTCGAGCGTCGGAAGCACGAGGTCTATGGCCGCGCACGCATCCCGCACCTCCGGCAGGTAGAAAAGCGAGCCGTTCGTAAGGAGCGCAATGGGCACGTCCGCAAGCTCGCGGATGCGCGCGGCCACCGCCCCGAAGGAGCGGTGCAGGGTGGGCTCGCCCGATCCGCCCAATGTTATGTAGTCCGGGCGCGGCCCGCCTGCGAGCCGAGCGCGCACCTCCTCGACCACCTCGTCCACCGGCGCGTAGTCGGCGCGCTCCATCGTGGGGCGGTCAGTCGGGCCCAACTGACAGTACCTGCAATTGAAGTTACAGGTCTTGGGCGAGACCAGGTCCACGCCCAGCGAGCGCCCGAGTCGCCTCGACGCTACCGGTCCGTAGGTGTATTTTGCCATTCGTGCTGCCGTTCCGTGATTATGGGGATTATAAGCGCTGCCGCCCGGCGCGCAAGACCCGCACCGGGCGCTCGGTCGCTCGCCAACGGTTGCGGTCCCCTGCGCATGACCGGGCGAGCGAGCGGAAACGGTTGCAGCGCCGAGTGCGCAAGCCTACACTGAGTATTAGCGGGTGCGGGTTCTGGCTGCGATGAGCGGGAGATGTCTCCGATGGACGGCAGGGCCTACGCGAAGCGCGCGGCGCGCCTTGTCGTGCGCGAGGTCGAGTGCAGAACGGTGCTGAACCATAGCTCGCTCGGTGGCTACTCACTCAACTGCTATACGGGCTGTCAGCACGCCTGCGTCTATTGCTACGCGCGCTTCATGCAGCGCTTTCATCCGCATCCCGAGCCCTGGGGCGCATTTGTGGACGTGAAGACGAACGCCTCGGAAGCGCTCAAGAAGCAGTTGAAGAGCGCCAAACCGGGCGGCGTCTTCGTCAGCAGTGCCTGCGACGCCTGGCAGCCGCTCGAACGCCACTGGCAGCTTACGCGCGACTGCTGCCGGTTGCTCACCGAGCACGGCTTCGGGGTGCACGCGCTCACCAAGAACTCGCTCGTTCTTCGCGATCTAGACGTGCTCAGGCCGGGCCTGTCGCGCGTGGGCACGACCATAACGACGCTCGACGCTCGCCTGGCGCGCCTGTGGGAACCGGGGGCGAGCAGCGTCGAGGAGCGGTGGGGCATCGTGGAAGCGGCGCGCGCGGAAGGCCTGGAGACGTCGGTCATGTTCGGGCCGCTGCTCCCCTGGCTTTCGGACGGGCAGGAATCGCTCGACGCGCTCTTCGAGCGGGCCGCGGCAGCGGGCGTGGACATCATCTGGGTGGACGCCATGAACCCGCGGCCGCGCGTCTGGCCATCGGTTGCGCAACTCCTGCGCAGGCACTTCCCGGGCTTCCACGAGCGATACAGCCGCATGCTGCACCACAAGGAAACGCGCGCCGCTTACATGACCGCCCTCCGTGAGCGCGTCCAGAAGGCCGCTCGCCGAGCGGGCGTGCAAAACCGGCTCGCCGGGTGCCCCTGACCCCTCCATTTGGCCTCCTGCGCGCTGCCCGGTAGAATGGATTGTGCCCGTCGAGCAGCGAGCGCGCGCTCGGCGAGCTTTCAGTCATGAAGAGCGAGCAATATGGGCAAGACTATCGTATCCACGGGGCGCGGCGGCGCAGGCAAGAGCACCTTCGCAGCGCTCGCCGTGCGACACCTCAAAACCCCGCCCCTGCTCATTGACGCCGATCCCGACCAGAGCCTGGCCCAACTCCTGGGCGTTGACCTCGTCGCTTCGGGGGTCAACACGATCTCGGACGTGCTCTACAAGCTCCAGAAGCCGGACGGCTACAAGGAACTCGGCTCCATGCGGCTCGCCGAAAAGATCGAATACCTGCTCAACCTGTCCTGCCTGTACGAGTCGCCGCGCTTTGACCTGATCACCCTCGGCGTAAAGTGGACGCGCGGCTGCTATTGCGCCCCCAACGACGTGCTCCAAAGCGTCCTGCCCGGCCTGGCGAAGGAATATGAGTTCACCATCCTCGACTCGCCGGCCGGCCTGGAACACGTGAACCGGCGCATCGTCAACAAGGTGGACGACGTCTTTGTGTTGATTGACCCTTCCGCCAAAGCGGTGCGGAATGCCGAGCGCCTGAGGGAGATAGCCGATTCGATCGGCGTCAGCTACAAGAACCTGTTCCTGGTCGGCAACTACCGCTTCACCGCCGAAACAGAGGCGCGCCTCGGCGACCTGAACGGGGTGACTTACCTCGGCCGCATCGAACGGGACGAGGAAGTAGAACGGTTCGACTGGGCGGGGCGGTCGCTTTTGGAGCTGCCCGAGGAATCGCCCGCCAGCCGCGCCGTGGGCCTCATCCTCCAGAAGGCCGGCTACCAGATCGCCTGACCGGCCCGATGCCTCCGTAGCTACGTCTTGGGTCGGTCGCCCTCTGCGAGCGGCTGTAAGAGCTTCCGCAGCGCCTTCGCGTCCCCCACGGCTGCCGCCTCGGCGTCATTGTTGAAGTAGGCATAGATGCTTCGGCCTTCGTCCCACTGCTCCTTCATCCAGGCCGCCCAGCCCTTGAGCGACTTGTCCGAGTAGGAGCCCGCGTAGCGTTCGGCCGGCCCGTGAAAGCGGACATACGCGATCTCGCCCACCGCCCGGCGGGGCGTCGGCGCGCCGGGCATGTCGTGGGCGCAGAAGCATGCCTTGTGGGAGTCCAGAAGCTCGAAGATCTCCTCGCAGTACCAGCTTTCGTCGCGGAACTCGAAGGCAGAGACTACGTCCTTCGGCAGCAGTTTCAGGATGCGCTGGAGGGCCTCTGTGTCACGCTGGAAGTGCGGCGGCAGTTGGAAGAGGACCGGCCCCAGGTGAGCCCCGAGGATCCGTGCCCGACGGAGGAACTCATCCAAGGGCTCCTTGCCGCCGGCCAGGCGCTTGATGTGGGTGATGAAACGGCTTGCCTTGAGGGCAAAGAGGAAGCCGTCGGGGGCCTGGTCGCGCCAAAGCTCCATCGTGGACTCGCGCGGCAGGTGATAGAAGGTGCTGTTCACCTCGACCGTGTCGAAGTGCTGCATGTAGCAGGCGAGCCATGCGCGCTGGGGTAGGCCGTCGGGATAGAAAATGCCGCGCCAGTGGTCGTAGCTCCAGCCTGACGTGCCGACGCGTATCTCTCGGCTGTTGGCAGCGCTGGCCATCGCCCCCTCCCGGCTTGACGGATCCGTCACCGTCATCTTAGCCCTGCAACTCGCCGGGGTCAATCCGACCCCGAGTCTCAGCGGGCTCAGCGGCCCCACATGCACCGTTCACGTCTGTGGCCGCGCAGCGAGAAAGTTGATGTTGGCCGTCGGCCCTGTGATGCAAGTTATACGACGGGGCGTCGGCACATAAGACGGAGGTCAGGGGGCGCACCGGCTGGGCGTGGGGTGAGGGGGCCTTCGCGGTGTCGGCGTTGACCGCCTGCGGATGCCCTGCAACAGTCCGAGGGAGAGCAGCTGCCTGGAGCGGTTCATCGGGCCGATCCGGCGGAGTCGCTGCACATGATAATGGTCTTCGGCAAGCGCCATGCGGGGTCGGTGCCGGGCCCGTATTCGCGGGCGTTCACGCCCGCGGCGATGGGTAGAGCACAGGGGGCAACCGTCTTCACGGGGGAGGGGTCGGCGACCGTACTCTCGAGGCCCTCGGGCTAACGAAGGAGAAGCTCTCCGAACTCGGCCTGAGTGCTGAAGACCTGACGAACCTCGGATTTGAATGAGACTGAAAATGCGGCAATCCGGCCTATTTCTGGCGGCTGCCGCTTTCAAGGGAACATGGACGTGCTGGCTGATTGCGATCATCCTGGCCAGCGCGCTGTGGGCGGGCGGCCCGCGGGCAGGAGAGGAGAAGGCCCAGCCGAGGACCTTCAACTCCCAGATGGCCTTCAAAGTCTGCGCGTTGGTCCCAACTGATTTGAGGCTTCAGAGGGTGCTCGTCGGCAGAACGCCGTCCGAGCGGCCGTTGGTGATGCCACCATGCCGATGGTGGTGCGTCCAGCCCCTTCCTCCGCTGGACATGGAAAAGGTTCGTCAGGAGGTCGAGGCGCGGGGGATTCCAGGGCTCATGCTCTACGAGGAGCACCGGGATGCCTATGTTGGATTCCCCCACGACCTGCCCGATCGTATGGGTGTAGAGGTTGCCGACGCGGGCTTGGCCCACCTTGCCGGACTGGCGGGCCTCCAGTGGGTTGACCTCGGCTGGACCCACATAACGGATGCTGGCCTGGCGAACATCAGCGGGCTCAGAGGACTGTTTTCCGGGTTGCCAGTGGGTCGGATTCAGACGGATTGATTCTCACCCGTGCCGGCAAGCAGACTGTTGTGGTATAGTGAATGCCAGCCTCGGCGCCTGGAGAGGGATGGCCAGTAACTTGGCCGGCGCTTCGGCTGGCTTTAACGACCGAAAGTCAGGGAGGTGCCAGTCATGATGCGATTTGTCATTGGCGGACTGTTAGGGGCCGCGGTCGGCGGGGTCCTCGGGTACTTCGGAAAGTGCTCAGGGGTCGGCTGACCGCTCCTGGCCGGCCCCGTGGCCGGGGCCATTTCAGGCGCAGTGTTGGGAATCATCGTGGCGGCGGCCACTGCGAAATAGGGAACGCATTTCGGCGCGCCCTATTGATCGCACGCGCGGTTGGCGGCTTTGCCCTTTCTCTCCGTGTGCCGCCCAGGCGCAAGCTGGGCAGGCCGCCGAAGGAGTGCAGGTACCTCGGTCTGCACCCCCGGTCATAGCGCTTGCAGCAAGGGTATGTTATCCTTGGCGGCTCGGTGCTGGATCGGGGCGGCGAAACCTTCCAGAAAGGTTTTTGCCAAACGAACCCAATTGATCGTAAGCCTTTAATTGTAAAGCACTTAAAAGACGACCATTTTGCTCATCAATGGCGTTTCCTGTGCCACGCTTCTTTGACGGCTCTGAGCGACCGCGCGGCTGTAGCAGCGGAACGCTACCCCGCCGCCTATTCCATCCGGAACTCCTGCTTGCTATACTCCACGAGGGAAGGCATACGGAGGGCTGAATGATGGAACCGGTAACTGATCCTGAACGCGTCAGGCAACTCGCCGCCCAGCGCGAGGATGAGAACTGGCGCTTCCGCTCGTTCCTCAAGGCTGCCGACCTTTCCATCCGCCGGATTGACTCCATCGTGCACCGGCACTACGAAGACGTCCGCGCGCAGATTGACTGCACCAAGTGCGGCAACTGCTGCAAGGAGGTGGGCCCGCTCCTCTCGCGAGCCGACATCCTCCGCCTGGCGGCCGCCGTGGGAAGCCCGGAACCGGCATTCGTAGAGCGCTACGTGAAGCCCGCGGAGGAGAAGAAGCGCTTCTTATTCAAAGGTCTGCCCTGCCCGTTCCTTCAGGATAACAGGTGCTCGGTCTACGACTCGCGCCCGCGGGACTGCCGCTCGTACCCCCACCTTCACAAGCGGGAATTCGTGTTCCGGTTGATGGCGGTCGTTGCGAACTGCTCCGTCTGCCCGATCGTATTCAATGTGTATGAGCTACTTAAAGCCGAATTATGGCACCACGGCCGCTACTGATGGAACGCCGGCTGAGGCGGGCGAGGCCGCAAAACAGGGACGCCAGAGGCTAATTGATGGGTTCTGCTGCTTGAGCGGCTATCACCACAGGCATGCGATTGCCTTGTTCAGCCGGCCGGAGGGTGCAGAAGATCAGCCGCGTCGGCGGATGGACCGGCAGCTCTGACACCACTCGCCCGGGCGTGTCAGGTTTTCGGTGCATGAAATCTCAGTCGGGTTCAATTGTGGGTTGCCCAGGCGTTGCGCTGCCAGAAGCTCTCCCAGGTGCCGTCGTTGGCGACCAGGTGAGTGGTGACTTGGAGGGTCTGTTCCACCCCGCTT
>Ga0315282_10014339_pt1 | contig 11821 bp, 6 predicted proteins | sample YL17G07_20_MG_FD_203693 | JGI IMG/M metagenome (GOLD analysis project Ga0315282, IMG submission 203693) | Sediment microbial communities from Yellowstone Lake, YNP, Wyoming, USA - YL17G07_20 | ecosystem: Environmental > Aquatic > Freshwater > Lake > Sediment | place: USA: Wyoming | collected... | reverse complement strand
CGCGTTGAGGCGCCGGCCCGGACCTGTCCCGGCCGGAGGGCAACGCTGCGCCCCACAGGCAAAGCACCGCCCATGCCAGCAGGCCGGCCAGCAATAAGAAGGTCCACGGATTGCCGATCCTGAGCCGCAAGGCCAGGCCGATCAGCGAGCCTATGGAGCCTGCTCCGGGGCCGCCCAGGAGCGATTGCAGCTCGGGGGTATTCAGCAGCCCCTGGGCCCAGCCGCGCGTCGCCGGCGCCAACAGCACCATGCCGGCCACCACCAACATGCCCAGCACCGGCGCGCCCACCGTCAGCGGCAGGAGAAACGGCAGCCGGCGCTGCCATCCTGGCAGCAGGGCGCGGCGCGATAGGACCGCCAGGTAAGCGGCGACGATGACCAGGAAGGGGCCGAAGAACACCAGGAATTGGGGCAGCCGGGTGGGGTTGAACAGGTTGGGCAGGAGACCGCCCGCCTGCGACTGAAAGCTCAGGTAGAACGGCGCGTACAGGGCCCCTCCCACGGCGCCCAGGGCAGCAGCCAGCCCAACCGCCTCAATCAGCCAGCTGGCTGAACCAGCCCGCCAGCGGGCCACGGCCAGAGCGATCGCCATCACCAGGAGATAGATCGGAAAATCCCATGTGTTGAGGAACCCCAGTGCCCCCAGGCAGACTGCCGTCACGCCGAACAGGAGCCAGTTGCCGAACACGGCGGCCACCAACCCGGAGATGCGCGCCTCGAGCTGCGATGCGAGGGATGGACGGTCCGCTGTTTCGTGCTCCTGCCGGGCAACAGAAGCCGCTGGCCCGTTGGCCGGATCGGCCGGTTCGGCCGCCGCCCGGCGCCGCGCGGCGCGCTCGCCGGTACCCGATTTCCCGAGCACCAGGTTGAGCGCCAGCCCCAGCACCAGCAGGACGAACGGCAGTGCCAGCACGTGAGGGTGAACATCGCCCAACAGGAAGCTGAAGGAGGGGAATTCGTCGATCACTTCCCAATTGCCGGTCGGTGGATTGCAGTTGCCGGTGAGCAGTCCCTGGAACGAGCAATCGTGAATCACCCGAGAGGCGCGCCACCACCAGATGAAGCGAGTAGGGATCCAGCCTCCGCTGATCGGCGCCCCGTTGATGTCGAGGATATCGAGCCAGCGCCAGAACCCGGCCGGCAGCAGGCCCCGGCTGAACAAGACCTCCAGGGCGCCTTCCAGGTTGCCCACGATGCCCACCAGGACCGCTCCCAGCAGGCCATACCGGATGCCGGCCCCGTGAGCCGCCTGCGCTTCGAGCGCCGGGGCGCCGCTGGCCGGATGGGCACCGGAAGACTGCCGCGCCATAACCAGGTTGTAGACCAGGCTGAACGCCCCCGTCAGCATCATCGCAAACAAGCTGGGCACGAACAGGTTGTAGGCGACAGTGGACAGCAGGCCAGACAGCCGGGTGACCATGGCCATCAACACATAGCCGAAGTAATAATAGCTGATGCCGAAGCCCGACAGCCACGGGTCCTGCGGCGGGAAGCCGCCGCTGTGCAGCACCCCGTTCACGAAGGCGATCTCCATCCATTTCTCGCCGCCGGAAGTCTCCAGGTTCGGGTTGTAGGCTTTGAAGACCGCCCAGCCGGCCAGTGCCAGGCCGAACAGCAATTCCACTGCCAGCCAATACGACCGGTGGGCACGCCACCAAGTCAGTATGGAACCCGCGCGGTGGGCGGCTGCTGAACCGGCCACGTCACCCTCTTCGGCTGCGCCGCGCCTGAAGTACAGCCATATCCCCAGGCCGAGCACCACCGCCATGGCCCACAGGGTGCTGCCGGCGGTGTTGCGCCAGAATCCCAGGCTGCCACCCAGCCACAGCACGAATCCGCTGAGCAACAGGCCCAGCGGCCGGGCGAACGCGTAGCCGCGGTCAGGCAGGTGAGCGAACAGCCGGAAGGCCAGCGGTAAGCCCACCAGGCCGAATGCCTGCAGCAGAAGCCACCATATCAGAACGGGGAGGAGAATCGAGACCACATCGGTCATAGTTGCAGCAGATCAGAGGCGAACCCACGCGGGGTTGCCAGCCGGACCACGATTGAGTATACTGGTGTTTGGTAATGAAGGCAACTCTTGTGCCGGCTGTCACGTGGAAGGCAGTCCACGCCCAGTTCTCCTGCCGGCGCATCACTGTCAGCGGATTAGGGGATCGGATTGAACGGATTGGGCCCCCTGCAATCAAGAGATCGCGTTTGAGAAATGATGAATGCCATAATCCGCTCAATCCGTTCTCCTAATCCGTTGACAGTTCGCTCAGTGGACAAGTGCGGGTTTCACCCTGGGATCGGCATAGCTCAGACGACCCCCCGATATCATTTTCGGACCACCTGGTAGATGCGCGTGCGTTCATTCTGGTAGACCAACTCCAGGCGGCCCTGGGCGCGCAGGGTGTCGAACTTGCGGAGGCCGCCGGGCGCGAAGTAGGTGACCCCTGACTGCATGAGGGTGCTGGTCAGCCTGGGGTTGTGGAGGGTCTGCTCCAGCTGGCCCAGGTAGATATACGAGATGTCCAGGGCCTGGATCAGCTGCCAGGCTCGCTCCGGGTCGCCGGTGTTCCAGAACTCCATGTACAGCCCATCGCGCTGCCCGACCTGGTCCGGCCAGCGCTGTTCGCTCTGGTGCAGCCCCCCCAACGGCATGGGCAGGCCCGTGTAGCTGGACACCCGCATGCCGCCCTCTCGATAGTAGCCAATCTTGGCCTCGGCCACGACGGGCGTCCCCTTGACGTTGGCTTGCAGCCAGCGGATCGCCTGGTAGTCGTACCACAGATCGATCACGTTGTCCTGCGGCCACATGAGCTTGCCGGTGGTCATGTAGGCCATGCCGTCCAGCGTGCCGATGGGAGGGGGCTGGGCAAACCGGTCGTGCAGCCGGGAAGGGGTGCCCAACACGGGATAGACCAGGACCGCCATCATCACCAGGCTCATGCCTCCCTGCCAGGCCAGGCTCAGCCAGGCGCGGCGCCACGCAGCGGCCCGTTCCCAGAGGGTGACCAACAGGAAGGCCCCGGCGATGCCCAGCATCACCCACACCTGGATGTAGAACTTGAACAGGGTGTTCATCCGGTAGTAGGGGCTGCCGCCCAGGAAATCGCGCAGGTGGAAGATCTCCACCCCTAGCAGAAGCGCCAGGCCGGTGAACACCAGGAGGCCGACGAAGGTGGGGCCCGCGGACGGCTCGCCGCGCAGCAAGAAGGCCAGCGACAGGCAGACCAGGGGCAGCAGCAAGCCCGGCACATGGTAGCCGGCCAGCCATAAGCCGGCTGTGATGCCCAGCACGAGCAGCACCCCGGCCCACGCCGCGCCGTCGTGCGACTGGCCCGCTGCGCCGACCAGGCTGCTCCGCAGGCTCGCCAGGTGGGGGGCCACGTTCCAGCGGCGCAGGAACAGGCTGGCGGTGCGCAGGCCGGCCAGCCGGGTCTGCGGATGTACCAGCGTGGTCAGCAGGTAACTGATAACTACCGCCAGGGCCATGCCCCAGATCGACAGGAATTGGCCCAGGTCGGTCTTGTCCTGCACCAGCCCCAAACCCACATCCAGAGGTTGGTAGTTCGCGAAGAAGGGCAGATACAGCAGGTAGCTGAGAGCGAGCGTCAATCCGCCGAAGGCCGCTGCCTTCAAGAGGCTGGCCGTCAGGCGTCCCAGCCGCGGAACGGGCCGCGCTAGCCCGGCCGGCGCCGGGATGGGCTGCGCCGGCGCAAAGGCGGGCGGATCCGCGCCCTCGAAAGTCACTGCCGGCTGCCGGTAGCGGCTCAGCCAGAAGCTGAAAGTGGCCAGGCCCAGGTAGGTGGGCAGATCCCAGGTGTTAATGACGGCCAAGGCCCCCAGGCACACCGGCACCACCAGCCAGCGCAGCCCTGACCTCAGCCGGGAGCGGCCGGGGTCTGAGGTGCCGGGCGGCTGGCACAAGGCATACACCAGGGCCAGGAACAGCACCGTGAAGGGGATGCCGATCATGTGCGGGTGCAGGTCGGCAAAGATGAAGCTGAAATAGGGGAACTCGTTGATCGTGTTGGGAATGGCCCGGGTCGGGTCCCAGTAATTGTAAGATGGCAGTTTGACCCCTTCCCATACTATGCGCTGCACGCCGGCCAGCGCTCGCACCGCCTCGCCCAACCATGGCACGCCGATGTGGAACGTGCTGCCGCCGATCGCTTCCAGCATGTGCACCAGCTGGGTGAAGCCGGCCAGGTTGCCCACAAAGACGACCAGCACCACCGCCAACACCCCTACGATCAGCGGCCGCCATCCGTATGGGCCGGCTTGAACAGGGGGGGCGGGCGCGGGTGCGCCCTGCCCGGCAGGTTCCTCAGCCGCCTGGCGCTGCGACGGCCGGCGCAGCGCCAGGTTGAAGGCCAGGCAGAACACGTTGCCGGCGGTGAGCGCCGCCAGCGTTGGCACGGCCAGGTTGAAGGCAATGGTGGGCTGGATTCCGGTCAGTTTGATCAGGACACCCACCAGGAACAGGCCATAGTAGTAGTAGTTGATGATGCCGCCGGCAAAATACGGATCGTACGGCGGCAGGTAGGCGCTCTTGACGATGGCGTTCAGGAAGCCGATTTCCAGCATCTTCTCGCCGCCGTTCCACGGCTGCCACAGGTCGGGGTTGAGCAGCCGCAGGCCGACGAAGTACAGAAAGGCGAGGCCGAAGATGACCTCTTCGATCAGAATGAGCCTGAGCTGCCGGCCCGCCAGCCGGGGTGAGCGGGCATCATCCCGGCGGACGGCGCGCCAGGCCAGCCAGACGGCGGTGCCGGCCAGGATCACCACCATGCCCAGCGCGGTGCGCTGGGTGTTGGGGAACAGGCGCAAGCTGGCCGACAGCCACACGCCGTAACTGACCAGCAGCCAGCCCAGGCTCTTGGCCAGGAAACACCCCTGGTCGGCCAGGGTGCCCAACACGCGGCGCGCCAGGGGCCAGGCCAGCCAGCCGATGATCTGCACCGCCAGCCACCAGATGGCGATCGCGGCCAGGGGCGACTGGTTGGCCAGTGTGTTCCAGTGGAAGTCGTCCACCACCGGCAGCTGATCCACCGGCCGGTCCAGCAGCAGCGACTTGCGATTCGCCTGGGGCAGCGGGCTGCTGCCGGGCAGTTCGGCGGCGCCCGGCGTCATGCCGCGCAGCTGCATCAGCAGGGTCGGCCCGCCCACGTAGCCGGGGATGGCGTTCTGCCATGCCTTGCCCAGCAGAGCCTCCCACTCGGCATCGCTCAGCTGGCGCACCCTCTTGAAGATGATCGGGTGCGGATGATCGTAGACCGTGAAGCTCTCGTCGGCCGACTGGTCGTCGATCACCAGCGGGCCCAACCGGGGCGGGCTGCTCGTCGTGTACACCTGCTCGTAGCCCAGCTCGCCGGCGAACAGGTCCTGGTAGTAACGCGTGCTCATGGGGTAGCGTTGAGGCAGCTTGGGGATAGTGCGCCACAGCCGGTTGGACGCCAGCACCAGATAGTCGCAGTTTTGGAGGGTATCGCGGATGGTCTCGAACTTCTGCCGGGTGTCCTCCTCGTACATGGGCAGCAGGGGCTGCCGGTAGGCGTGGGCGTCGGGGCTCATGCCCGGCTCATCCCAGGAGCGGGGGAATCCCTCCTCCCAATGCTCACCCGCAATGCAGGCGCCATACGGCACGTTGGCGTACACCCAGCGCGAGGCGGTGATCCATGGGTGTTCGCGGCCGTACACCCCGTTGACAAAGGCCAGCGACCACACGATGGCACCCAGCAAAGCCACAGCTGCAGCCGCATAGCGCCCAAATGAGACGACCGCGGCCATTTGCCATTTGCCATTTGCCATTTGACCTTTGGCTCTTGCCACCAGCCCGGCACCAAACAGGACGAACAGCGGGACGACCGGCACCATGTAGCGCATGAACTTGGCCAGGAAAAGGCCGGTGGGGCCGAAATAGAGGATCACCCACGAGAGCACGATCCATTCGCCGGCACTGAGCTTTAGGCGCACCGCCCGCACCAGCACCCAGGCCAGGCCGGCATACGCCAGCAGGCCCAACGGCAGCCCCATTCCCCACCACAGCTGCTGTTCCAGGAAGTACAGGTAGGCCGGCGTGCCGCGATACTGGCGGGTGAAGGGCAGGTCGGCTACGCCGGTGACCATGTCGCCCTGTTCCTTGACGACCGCCTGCCAGAAGTCCTGGAAATCGAGGAACACGAAGGGAGAGGTGATGGCGAACGCCGCCAGGGCGATGCCCCCGGCGATCAGAAGGTTACCCCACAGCCGGCCAACCGGCGCCGGCCGGTCGGCGGCCGGGCGGCGGGCCGCCAGCAGCGTGGCGACCAGCGGCGCGGCGATGATCGGCAGGGCACTGAACTTGGATGCCACCGCCAGCCCGATGCCCACACCCGTCAGGATCGCGGCGGCGCGGCTGCCGCGGTCGGCCATGCGGATCGAACCATACAGGGCCAGCAGCGTGAAGGTGGTCGAGATGGGGTCCACCGCGAAGAAGTGAGCCAGCTGGATCTGGAGAACGGTGAACGCCGAGAAGGCAGCCGCCAACAATCCGGCCCAACGGCCGTACAGCCGGCGCCCCAGCAGGAACACCAGGAAAATGCTGGCGGTATCGGACAGCGCCATCAGGAACCGGCCGACGTAGGCGTAGCCGACCGGCGAACGAGCCTGGTCGAAGACGGTCACCACAGCAGCCGGCAGGCCCAATCCCTGCACCACGGGTGCCAGCGGGTGAACCAACTCGGCGGTCAGCACGAGCAAATAGAGCGGAAAGTGCCCGTAGGTGTAGCTGCGCCGCTGCTGAGCCGCCACATCCCAGAATGGATTGAGGGTGGAACGGCGCGGGTCCAGCGCCGCGCTCAAATCGGCCGGCAGGCGGATGGTGGGGGCGTAGAAGGCCACCGTAGAGCGTTCGTCGGGGTGGGGCAGGGTGCCGCCGTCCCAGTCGATGCGGTACAGGCGCAGCCCCGCGCCGGCCAGCAGAATTGCCGCCAGCAGCAGGGTGGGAAGCAGCGAGCCGGTGACACCCTTACCGGGCACAGACTGGGCAGGAGGTTTGCCGGGCTGGCTCGCCTCCACGGCGAGCGGCGGCATCTCTTGCGCGTACCAACCCGAATCCAATTTCTATCCCCCACCTGGGCCAGAGACAACTCGCAGCTTCCGCCAGATCAGCACACTGGCCAGAGCGGCGCCCGCGCTGTCGATCATCACGTCTTGCAGCTGGCCGTGACGGTCCGGCACAAAGGTCTGATGGAATTCATCGGAGGTTGCATACAGGACGGCGGCCAGCAAACCGCCCAACACGGCCCACCGGCCGGCCAGTCCCGCGTGCGACAGTGCCCGCCACCACCAAAAGGCCAATATCCCATAGGCCGTGAAGTGCAGGGTCTTCTTGATCAACACGTCGAGGAGCGGCTCGGGCGCACTGGGCAGGTTGGAGCGGGAGGAAGTCAGGAAGATCAATCCCATCCAGGCCAACACCGGGAGCCAATAGCCGGCTGCTTCGAGCAGGGGGTTACCCCTGGCAGAGGAATTGGAACTCATAGGGTATAGGCTTTCTCAATCTCGGCGGCCAGGCGAGGCCAGGCGAAGTCTTCCTGAATGCGCTGCGCCGCGGCCGTTCCCAGCCGCCGGCGCAGTTCGCGATCTCCCAACAGGGTCGATACGGCGTCGGCGAAGGCTGCGTCGTCCTCCGGAGGCACCAGCCAGCCGGTTTGCCCGTGTACGATGTACTCATTATTCTGCCCCACCGCGTCGGCGACCACCGGCAGCCCGGCGGCCAGCAGCTCGGTCAGCTTGACCGAGCACTTGGCGCGGTTGATGGGGGTATCGTCCAGAGGGAAGATGGCTACGTCGGCTGCCGCAAAGTGGTGCGGCAGCTGGTCAGCCGGCACCCAACCGCAAAACCTGACGGCATCGGCCAGGTCGGCGGCAGCCAGCCGGTCGTCCAATTCAGTCTCCTGGCCGAACAACCCCTCGCCGATAATCAACAACTTGGCGGACGGCTGTTGAGCGCCTACCCGCTGCATGATCGCGACGATTCGCTCCAATCGGAATTCAAAGAAACGGCTGTAGAGCAGGATGACCGGCGCGTCGTCCAGTTCCCACAACATACGCACCGCCCGGCTGCGGTCGGCGCCCTTCTCAGCGGATCTGGGCCAGACGCCGTTGGGCACGTAGAACACTCGCCTGGCCGCGATGCCTTCAGCAGCCACCAATCTCCTCAATTCCTGGCTGGCGACGATTACGGCGTCGGCGTGGCGCAATCCCCAGCCCTCCTGCCAGGCGAAAAAACGCTTCTGAGCGGCCGAATAGGGGGCCACCTGGTTCCAGGCGCGCTCCCAGTCGTCTTCGTCTACGATCAGCCGCAGCCGGGGTGCCGCCAGGTGGAGGCCGCGCAGCAGCCACGCCAGCCAATGACTCAGCCCGGCGTAGGCTTTGGGTTTGAAGAAGTGGATGACGTCTGGACGAAGCGCCAGCGCCGTTCTCACCAGCCGGCCGGTCATCCACAGCTGGAGCAATCCCGGCGGCGCGGACGGCAGGGCCAGGTTGACCACCCGCGCGCCGTCCTGCTGCCACTCTCTGCCTGCGTCGGCCGGGTGGTCCCAGGGCGGGATGAGAACCGTCACCTGGTGACCGTTGGCAGCCAGCGCCCTGGCCATCGGCAGTGCCCGCACACTCATCGTGCCCTTCGGGCGCAACCCAAATGGACCCAGCATCACGATCTTCATGGGCGTGGCAGTGATAACGGCATCAGCGTAAGGCCAGGTAGCGAAAAGCCTCGCGGAAGACGGCGCGACCGTACTGGTCGGTGTCTTGAGTGCGTTGCCGCACGCGCTCCATCACTGCGTCCGGGTCCCTCAACTGGCTGGCGTGGGCCCGGATTGCCTGAATCTTCAGGTCAATGAACTCGCTGATGTCCACCCAGCGGTTCGGCTCATTGGTGCCGGCCAGGTAGATCTCGTGCACCGCGTGCGGCTGCAAGCCCTCGGCCAGCAGCTCCGGATGATACATCCGGTTGCGCGCGGCCGGGAAGACCGCTTCCAGGGCGGCTACTCCGGCTGCATGGTGGTCGGGATGGACAACATAAGCGGTGCCGGAGTAGAACGCAGCCGGATCCTGGCAGACCACCACGTCGGGCCGGTAGCGGCGTATCTCGCGCACTACCCGCTGGCGCAGAGGCAGGGTAGGCTCCAGCTCGCCGTCCTCCTCGCCCAGGAAGATGACGCCGTGGACACCCAGGATCTGAGCGGCTGCGCGCTGTTCGTCCTGGCGCAGCGCCGCCAACTGCTCCGGCGTCATCGCCGGGTCGTCGCTGCCCTTGTCTCCGTTGGTCAGAATCAGGTATGTGACCTGGCTGCCCTGGCGCGTCCAGGCGGCGATGGTCCCCCCGCAGAAGAACTCTGGATCATCGGGATGGGCCATAATCACCATCACGCGTTTGGCATTTGGGTCGGCCAATCGCTCACCTCACCACCGAACGAACAGCACAACAGAGCGGGGGCGTCGCTGCTGACACCGCCGAACGCCCCCGCCAGGCTGAGGCCGAAATCGCTGGACGGGCACAAGGCCCTACACTACGGGTTATCCGGATCTGCTCTTAGCGCGGCGCTCGCTCCTTGGCCAGGTCGAACTCCCAATAGCCCGGACCGGCGCTGAAGTACTCCTTGTTCATGGCAATGTCGGCCTGGTATTCAGCCGGAACATCCTCTTCGGGAAAGATTGCAGCCGGGGGGCACACTGGAACACACGCCCCACAATCAATACAGGTATCCGGGTCGATGTAGAAGTACTTGTTCCATTCCGGGTTGTCCTGTGCGCCTGGAACAATGCAGTCCACAGGGCAGACCTCCACGCAGTCGCCTTGGCGGGTGCACAACTTCGTGATGACGTAAGCCATTGGATATTTCCTCCCTGTCCAGTAATCTGATCAAACAAAGGCGGTCCAACCAGCAGGCCGGATGACGGTGAATATGGCCGCTCACACCACTGACGCAGCCATCGCCGTACTCTATCGTCTACGCATTCTACTACAATTCTGAGTGCCTGACAAAATTGCCGCTTGCCGCAACACTGCGGTTTACGCATTTTTTGCAGTCATGCCACACGGGTATAACATTGTCCCGTTAGTATGATCATCAGAGGACAAGAATAATCCACATGCAACAGGAGGAATATCCTATGCGCATCCTTGGCTCGAAACTATGGTTGGGTATCGTCGGTGGGGTGGCGGCCGGCGCACTCGTCGCGGTGGCCTGGATGGCCCCGGCGGCTGTGGCCAACGCGTCGAGCACCACCTTGCCCGGTGCGGCGCATCTTCAGCAGCAACAGCCAGAACAGCAGCAGGCACAGTGGCGCGACCTCCGGCTGGCGCACCTGTTCAAACAGGAAGGGTTGCAGGCGCAAATCCAGGCCGACCGGATCGCCATGGCGCGCGATGCAGCCGACCAGGCGCAGCAGCGCCTCGATCAGCTGACGGCTCAGGGCAGGGATGTCACGGTGCTGACGACGGCACTCGGCACATTCAGGACCCAGATCGACGCGGCCCAGACGGCCTGGAACTCCAACCAGGCGGCCTTGAACGCAAAAGCTGGCTTCGACGCCAACGGCCAGGTCGTCGACGCCAGCCAGGCGCAGACCACTGTGCGCGATGTGGCCAACGGCCTGCGCAACAATGGAACACTCCTGCTGGATGCTGCCCGTGAGTTCCGGCAGGCGGTGCGTGAGTACCGGCAGGCCAACGCGGCCTCTCCGAAGCCAGCGAATCCGCCCACTCCTACTCCTCAAGCCGGTCAGCCGAATGCCTATCAAGGACTTTAGACTCGAGCGTTACTTTGCTCGCTGGGAGTTCGCAGCCCCCTATCTGTTGTCGGCCTCGGACTGCGAATCGATGTCGGTCGGCGAGCTGTTAGAGCTAGCAGGCGTGCCAGTGTCTACACTGGCCGCTTTGCGTCTCGGCTACACGGAATCTCAGGGCGACCCGGAGCTGCGGGCGGTCATTGCGCGGTTCTATCCGCAGCTCACTGCCGACCAGGTGTTGGTGACCAACGCGCCCGAAGAAGCCATTTTGCTGGCGATGATGGCCCTGCTCCGGCCGGGCGACCGGGTGGTGGTGCAGACGCCCTGCTACCAGTCCTTGTTCGAGCTGCCCGCCTTCCAGGGCTGCCAGGTGCACGCCTGGCCGGTGGTGGAAAGCGAGGCAGGGTGGCACATGGATCTGGAGCGACTGGCCGGCCTGGTGACCCCTGCCACCCGGCTGGTGGTGGTCAACCTGCCGCACAACCCCACCGGCTACCTGCCCGGCCCGAACGAGTTCGAGGAGCTGCTTGGGATCGTCAGCCGCCACGGAACGTGGCTGTTTTGCGATGAGATGTATCGCGGGCTGGAATACTCGCCCGATCAGCGCCTGCCTTCGGCCTGCGACCGATACCCGCGAGCAGTCAGCCTGTGGGGCATGTCCAAGACGTTTGGGCTGGCCGGGCTGCGCATCGGCTGGCTGGTCACCCAGGACCGTCCGCTTCTGCAATCGCTCATGCGCCTCAAGGACTACACGACCATTTGCAGCAGCGCGCCGAGTGAGCTGCTGGCCCGCCTGGCGCTCGGTCAGGCCGAGGCCATTATCCGGCGCAATCTCGGCATCATTCAGGGGAATCTGGAACAGGCCCGGCAGTTCATGGCTCGCTGGCGGGATGTGTTCGCCTGGCGTCCTCCGCTGGCCGGACCCATCGCCTTCGTCGGCCTGCGCCAGGGCAGCGCTGCCGGCTTCTGCGAAACTGTCGTGCAGGGGTGCGGGGTGCTGCTCGTGCCATCCACGATGTTCGATTTCGGCGATCAGCACATGCGCTGGGGGTTG
>Ga0315282_10014338_pt1 | contig 11821 bp, 9 predicted proteins | sample YL17G07_20_MG_FD_203693 | JGI IMG/M metagenome (GOLD analysis project Ga0315282, IMG submission 203693) | Sediment microbial communities from Yellowstone Lake, YNP, Wyoming, USA - YL17G07_20 | ecosystem: Environmental > Aquatic > Freshwater > Lake > Sediment | place: USA: Wyoming | collected... | reverse complement strand
GTTCCCGTGCGGAAAGCACAATTATGGGAATATCGCTCCATTCGCGTAATCTCCTTGTTACTTCTAACCCATCAATATCAGGGAGTCCCAAATCAAGCAATATTATGTCCGGAGAACGTGTGGCAGCTTGCACAAGTCCCTCTTGTCCTGTTTGAGCTTCAATAAAGCAATACCCCTGGCCTTGCAGGACGATGCGAAGAAATCGCTGCATCTGGGGCTCGTCTTCTATGAGAAGAATCATCCCTTTATCTTGTGACATTTTTATTCTTGTAATAGATACTGAACATTTCAGATTTCTTCCATTTCCAGCAATTTCGGTTTCCCGGTGATGGGGAGAGTAAATCGAAAAACAGTTCCTCCTCCAGGCCTGTTTTCAGCCCATATACCACCCCCGTGGGCGGTGATAATCGTCTGACAGATAGTCAAGCCTAAACCAATACCCCCTCTTGCCGTAGAACCACGTACAAATTTCTCAAAGATTCGTTTTTCTTCTCCATGAGGGATACCAGGTCCACGATCTGCTAATTCCACAAGCAAACTATCTCCTTTCAACATCGCAGAAAGATCCAACGGTGTTTCCTTTGGTGTATATTTTATAGCATTGTCCAAAAGATTCATTAAAACCTGTTCAATGAGCAGGGCATCAAAAGGAACAAGAGGTAAATCAACAGAGAGATTAATTGAAATCGGGTGTTCCTTGAGTTTTTCAGAAAATCGGTTCAGTACTACTCCAATAATTTCTTCAATAGACTGCCACTCTTTTTTTATAACTATTGCACCTGACTCGAGGCGCGTCATATCAAGCACATTGCGAATAATTTCATTCAGATGTTCTGCTTCTTCATAAATGGTCTTTATAAGTTCTTTCTTGCTATGCTTGTCCAGAGTTATATCTGGCTGAAGAAGCGTAGATGAAGCCCCTGTAATTGCGGCCAATGGAGTTCGCAGATCATGAGAGACAGAACTGAGGAGGGTATTGCGAAGGGTTTCGGTTTCTGCTTTTAGAAGAGCATTTTGCGCCTCTTCTGTAAGAAGTGCTCTTTCGAGGGCAATAGCGGTCTGGTTTGCAAAACTTTCGAGAATATGCATCTGCTCCGAATCGAACATTACCAGGGAGGAGACAGGTAAAATGCCCAGCACCCCCACTGTTCGCGATGAAGTGACCAACGGCAGATAGAGTGCCTTAGCGCCGGGAACCGTATCAGTTCCCAGACCGGCCTGCTGGCGGTGATCAAACGTCCATTGGGCAACACCCAATTCACCCTGATCAAGGGCAAAGGTTTCCTCTGAGGTAATGGGAACAGTTAAGTTTCCTTTTTCATCTGGCATCAAGATGACAACCTTGCTCGGGAAAACCTCGCTGATATGTTTTTCAGCAATTGAACTTAAGGGTTTGACTTCCTGCTCATGCACAAGTTCTTTACTGAGGTTATACAGGGCTGCCGTCCTTCTTTCCCTGAAACGTGCAGCATTTGCCTGTTCACGTATACGCAACGTCAATTTGCCGATGACAAAGGCAACAATGAACATGACGACAAAGGTGACGAGATACTTTACATCGCTGACCGCAAAAGTATAGTAAGGAGGAATAAAAAAGAAATCAAAAGAAGCTACGCTGAGGAGTGTTGCCAATAATGACGGACCCTTGCCTGTACGACTTGAGACGATCATAATACCCAGAAGATAGACCATGGCAATATCCACAGGACTGAAATAAGGAAACATTAGTGCAGCAATGCCCGTGCAAGCAGCGACGATTCCTCCGCTGAGAAGCCAATCTCTTATATCGGACTTCTGAGGTATCGGTTTGATCGCAAGCTTCGGCGCAGCCTGACCTGAATCACCGGAAATGGCATAGACATCTATATCTCCGCTGCCGCGGACTACCTCATCAAGCAATGACCCGAAAATTTTATCTTTCCATCTTGGATGTGTCGGTTTGCCGATTATGATTTTTGTTACATTCCGGGTGCGGGCATAATTCAGAATCTCTTCGCTTGCCTTATGCCCAGAGAGAGTTACTGTTTCTGCTCCAAGGCTTTCGGCTAGGCGCATATGATCGGAAAGCTGTCTGAGATCGCTTTCAGAGGGTTTCACTGCTGTAGGAGCCTCTACATAAACAGAGAGCCAATCAGCCCGAAGGCCGGCAGCCATGCGCTTGGCAGCCCGGATCAGACGGATCGAACGGGGGTTCGCACCGATACAAACCATTATCCGCTCGGCAGCCGGCCATACTTCCTTCACCCCTTTAATACGACGGTAATCCTGCATTTGAGCATCAACCCTCTCAGCAGTCCGGCGCAGTGCCAGCTCTCTCAGGGCAAGCAGGTTACCCTTGCGGAAGAAATTTTTCCTCGCATGTTCGGCAATTTCAGCTATATATACCTTTCCTTCCCTGAGCCGCTGCAAGAGGTCTTCAGGCGGAAGGTCTATGAGTTCTATTTCATCAGCACGATCAAGGAGAAAATCGGGGATGGTTTCACGCACGTTAATGCCCGTGATCTGGGCGACCACGTCATTCAGACTTTCGAGGTGCTGCACATTCACCGTGGTATAAACGGAAATGCCGGCACCGAGCAGTTCGTATATGTCCTGCCACCTGTTCTTATGACGTGAGCCCGGAGCGTTGGTATGAGCCAGTTCGTCGACCAGGATGAGCGCAGGCTTGTGCTTGAGTGCAGCATCGAGGTCGAACTCGGACAATGTCGTACCCCGGTACTCAACAGGAAGGCGGGGAATCACTTCAAGCCCGGTCAGGAGCTCTTCTGTTTCCTTACGTCCGTGAGTCTCCACGAGTCCAACAACGACATCGACACCCTCTGCCCGCCTCTGTTGCGCAGACGCAAGCATCGCGTAGGTCTTCCCCACTCCAGGTGCGGCGCCAAAAAAGATCTTCAGTTGCCCTTCGCGGCGCTTCTCGGCTTCGCTGCGCATCTGATCGATAAGCAGATCAGGACTCGGCCTTTTCTCTTCCATTCTTTGACTCCTTACTTACCTATATTTTCGCACTTTTTAGAGATGCAAGCAAATGAACCATTTTATAGGCTAATGGGGACATAAACCTGCAGAGATTACGAGGCATGAGACATTCCCTTTTTTAGCGATGTCATCAGGTTTGATCCCCCCTTCAACGACCTCGCCCTTCAAATAAGTTTCTCCGATATAAGATATTATCCTGATCTTCCCTACTTCCTTCACTTTGCATGAAGTGTCTATCCTGAATACCGTAAGGATATCGTTAATGTGGATCGTCCTTTTTACCTCTTCGGTGCCACTATGAAACAGGTGTACTGTCTGACCGACCACCCTGACCGGTTCGCCTGTGTCCTCCCTGTGGTAGAGAGGAGCCGGAGGATAGGAAGTAGCGAAAACGGTTACAGTATCCATGAAAGCCAAAAAAAACAGCACGGCAGTGAGAATCCCGGTAATCTTTCTTTTCATGTCTTTACCTTCCTTATTGTAACTCCTCCTCACCTCCCCTTAATTTTTCGCCTCGACGAATTCGCCCGATTGCGGAAAGGGGAGGAAAGGTGGGGTTATCGGAGTTCATCTATCGCCAAATTCAATTTGAGGACATTGACCCTCGACTCGCCGAATATGCCGAGTTGGCGGCCTTCGGTATAGTTCGTCACGAGCGTGCGCACCTTTGCCTCATCCAGCCTGCGGGCTTTCGCAACCCGTTTTATCTGATATTCAGCCGCAGCATGGCTGATGTGCGGATCCAGGCCGCTGCCTGATGCAGTAGCCAGGTCTGCGGGTACCGGCGCAGTGGTTTGTGGGTCGGCTTCACGCAATATGGATATCCGTTCTTGCGCCTGCTTTATGAGGTCAGGGTTAGTTTGCGCCCGATTAGAGCCGCTTGAAGAGGCTGAATTATAAGGAAACGGCGAGGTTGCCGATAATCTTCCCCAAAAATATTTGGGATTATCAAAGGGTTGTCCGATAAGGGAAGAACCGGTCGGCCTTCCATTTTTCACAATAAGGCTCCCGTGCGCCTGAACCGGGAAGATCAGTTGAGCAATACCGGTTACGGCGAGGGGATAGAGTATTCCCGTTATTATGGTGAATACAAATAATGAGACTATTACCGGTCGTATTATTTTTAACATTTAATCACCTCACGCCAAATTCAAAAAAGTAATGATCATATCGATCAGTTTGATGCCGACAAAGGGAACGATCAGTCCGCCAAGACCGTAAATGAGAAGGTTGTTGCGCAGCACAGTGCCTGCCCCGAGTGGTCGATAGGAGACGCCTCGCAGCGCCAACGGTATCAAGACAATGATAATCAGCGCGTTGAATATGACTGCCGACAATATAGCGCTCTGTGGAGTCGAGAGACCCATGATGTTGAGCGCTGCGAGATGTGGATACGTGACAACGAATGCGGCAGGGAGGATCGCAAAGTATTTTGCCACGTCATTGGCAATACTGAATGTCGTGAGCGTGCCGCGCGTCATCAGCAACTGTTTGCCGATCTCCACGATCTCGATCAGCTTTGTGGGGTTGGAGTCGAGATCTACCATGTTACCTGCTTCTTTGGCAGCCTGCGTACCGGTGTTCATTGCAACTGCGACATCGGCCTGTGCGAGCGCCGGGGCATCGTTGGTCCCGTCTCCGGTCATGGCGACCAGTTTCCCTCCTGTCTGATGCTTTCTGATCAAGTTCAATTTTGTTTCGGGCGTGGCCTGAGCCAGGAAGTCGTCTACTCCTGCTTCGGCAGCAATCGCGGCAGCAGTAAGCGGGTTGTCGCCCGTAATCATCACCGTTGAGATTCCCATCTTCCTGAGTTCGGCAAACCGTTCCTTAATGCCCCCTTTCACGACATCGCTCAGACAGATAACGCCGAGCACCGTTTTCCCTTCGGCAACCACCAGAGGTGTCGCTCCCTCACGTGCCACTTCTCCGACTGCTGCTTTTATATCAGACGGAAACATTCCTCCCTTGCTGTTTACATAACTTTCCATAGCGTCAGGAGCACCCTTTCTTATTTCCCGGTCATCGAGATCAACACCGCTCATGCGGGTATGGGCGGAGAAGGGGATGAACCTCGCCCCAAGCTCCTGGATATCGCGCTCTCGCAGCCCGTATTTTTCTTTTGCCAGTACAACTATACTCCGGCCTTCCGGTGTTTCATCAGGCAATGATGCGAGTTGCGCCGCATCTGCCAGAGCCTGCGCATTCACGCCGGCAGAGGGAATGAAAGCGGTTGCCTGCCTGTTGCCCAGGGTTATCGTGCCGGTCTTGTCGAGGAGAAGCACATCCACATCGCCGGCTGCTTCCACTGCGCGGCCGGACATGGCGATAACGTTGGCCCGAATAAGCCGGTCCATTCCTGCAATGCCGATCGCGGAAAGAAGACCGCCGATCGTAGTCGGAATGAGACAGACAAGAAGTGAAACGAGCACAACAATAGTGACCGGCACACCCTGTCCTGCTGCCGTAACGCTGAAGATAGAAAAAGGCAGCAGGGTTGCGACGGCAAATAAAAAGATAATGGTCATTCCGGCAAGCAGAATGTTTAGAGCGATCTCATTGGGCGTCTTCTGCCGCTTTGCCCCTTCGACCATCGATATCATACGGTCGAGGAAAGCCTCACCTGGGTTCGCCGTAATCCTCACGACCAACCAGTCCGAAAGGACGAGTGTGCCTCCGGTCACTGCAGACCGGTCACCGCCGCTTTCACGGATAACCGGCGCGCTCTCGCCGGTTATGGCGCTTTCATTTACCGATGCAACGCCGACAACGACTTCGCCGTCGCCGGGAATGATTTCTCCGGCTTCAACAAGAACGTGGTCTCCTTTCCTCAATTGAGAAGATGGGGCAGTTGTGATCTTCGCATCCCTTTCGGGTTGCGTGAGCTTCTTTGCTTGCACATCTCTACGCGAGGCTCGTAGCGCCTCGGCCTGCGCCTTACCCCGGCCTTCAGCTACTGATTCCGCAAAATTGGCAAAGAGCACAGTAGCCCAGAGCCAGAATGAGATCAAGAGAATGAACAACGGTGACTCACTGCCCGGTACAAAGAGAGATCTGACAAAAAGAAGCGTCGTCAGGATGCTTCCCACCTCAACCACAAACATGACCGGGTTTCTGACCTGGTTCATCGGATTGAGCTTTATCAACGAATCGATCAGCGCGCGCCGGATGATCCGTGCCTCAAAAAGGATGTGCTGTTTCTTTTTATATATCATGAAATAGTCCTCCTTGCTATTTGAAGAGCATCAGATGCTCGGCGATCGGTCCCAATCCAAGGGCAGGGAAAAACGTCAGTGCGCCGACAATAATGACCACGCTTGCCAAGAGCAGGATAAAGAGAGGCGTATGCGTGGGCAGTGTGCCGGTGCCCGGCGGTACATATTTTTTTGCAGCCAGCGAGCCGGCGATGGCGAGCACCGGTATCATGGTCCAAAACCTGCCAAAAAGCATGGCTATGCCCCCCAGGGTATTGTAAAACAGCGTATTGGCATTGAGACCGCCAAAGGCGCTGCCATTATTGTTTGACATCGATGAAAAGGCATAGAGCATCTGTGAGAACCCATGCGGTCCGGGATTCGAAATGCTTGACACACCGGCGACTGTAACAGATGCGATAGCCGTCCCAAGCAAAACAAAGCAGCAAGGGACCAGAATGACTATTGAAGCCATTTTCATTTCAAATGCCTCGATCTTTTTGCCAAGGTATTCTGGTGTCCGCCCAACCATGAGACCGGCAATGAAGACTGCCACAATGGCAAAGGCGAGCATACCGTAAAGACCTGAACCGACGCCGCCGAACACCACCTCTCCCAACTGCATCATAACCATGGGCACCAAACCTCCCAGCGGGCTGAAGGAATCGTGCATGGCATTGACCGAGCCGTTTGATGCAGCAGTGGTTGCTGTAGCCCAGAGGGCCGAATTCGCAATGCCGAAGCGCACCTCCTTGCCTTCCATGTTGCCGCCGGTCTGAAGATTGCTTGAAGTTTGATCTACACCTGCTGCGGCAAGAAGCGGATTCCCGGCCTGTTCACTGGAGTAACATAAGATCAGGAGCGGGATGAATATGATAAACATGGCAGCGAGTATTGCCCAGCCCTGCCGCTTGTCGCCAACCATCCTGCCGAAGGTATAACAAAGCGCTGCAGGGATGAGCAGTATCGCCAATACCTCCAGGAAATTCGAGAGGGGTGTCGGGTTCTCAAAAGGATGAGCGGAGTTTACATTGAAAAAACCGCCGCCATTGGTACCGAGCTGCTTGATCGCAATCTGCGAGGCCGCAGGCCCCATCGGCAATGTCTGTTCTGTAGCTTGAGCAGACTCCGTGATCGGCTTTCCATCAGCGGTCATGACGGGTTTCCCATCAGCATCAAGTTTGGGATTGTCATATGTAATCGTCTGCAGGAGCGTTACATTTCTATAGGGACTGAAATTTTGCACCACTCCCTGCGATACAAGCAGCACTGCCATTATAAGGGAAAGTGGCAGCAGGATATAAAGTGTAGAGCGTGTCAGGTCAACCCAGAAATTGCCTATTGTGCTTGCTGTCCGCCGCGTAAAGCCCCGGATGAGCGCAACTAAGATAGCCATTCCCTGAGCAGCGGAGACAAAATTCTGGACGCCGAGCCCCATCATCTGAGACAGATAGCTCAGGGTCGATTCGCCGCCATAGGCCTGCCAGTTTGTGTTGGTTATGAAACTGACTGCGGTGTTAAAGGCCAGATCCGGCGGGACTCCCGGAAAACTTTGCGGGTTCAGAGGCAGCATCCCCTGAAGGCGCAGAATCATATACAAAAGGAAGAAAAATGCGAGTTTGAAAAGAATCGCAGCCCCTGCATACGCTTTCCAGGACATTTCGTCCTCCGGACGTATTCCGAACATGCGGTAGATCAGGCGCTCCAGCGGACCGAGGATACGATCGAGCCCGCATGGTTCAGCCTGATACACCTTTGCCATATAACTGCCGAGCGGTTTGACAAGGGCAACAAGAACGACCAGGTATAAGATTATCTGGAGAATTCCATTCGCTGTCATGAAAATATCTCCGGCTTCATAAGCGCTATTACAAGATAGATCAAAAGCCCCACGGCAATGATGCTGCTTATCCAGTAAAGGGTTTCCATTATGACCTCCTCATCTCAGTTGTTTTTTTCTTACATGACATTTTCCGCAAGCCTTACCAGCAACCAGGTAAGACCGAAAAAAACCACAATGATTCCAATATAGATCAGGTCCATCCACACCTCCTTATTGAATCGTATCAGAAAGGCAAATAAAGATAGTGCAAAAAATGGGTTTTTAAGTATAAAGATTTTATTAAGACGGAGGATACTTGAAATGATCGATATTTTAATCATGTTGATCAATATGTATGATTAAAAAGAAGAACTCAAGATGCGCATTACATGAAGCATTTCACACCCAACACCGGTGCTGCGTTTGTTTGTTTCTATGTGAATTTTTCACTAAGCCTGATATAAGCAGATTTACTTATTACAAGAAATAGGCTAACAAAAAGTGACATTATTAAACGAGGATATTAATCCCCCCGCCCTCGCTTGCCTCAGCCCCCCTGAAAAAGTTTAAAAGTTAGAGTGCTAATGGATTTATATAAGATGAAGGATACAAGACTAATCCCCCCTTGCCCCCCTTTACTGAAGGGGGGATGGGGGGATTACAAAATATCATGCATCATGAATCATGCATCGTGTCTTTTACATCTGTATCTTGTATCGTTGCTTCCTCTTCGGCAGAAGGTTGAGATATCGGACTCTCAATAATAGGCTCACTTGAAATTTCTGTTGAGTAGTAATAGCTAAGTATAGCAGCAATAACAGCAAGACCGAGATAGGTCTGAAAAGCATAAGAAATCAGCTGATATGGGAAGGAAAGGATTGTGCCTATTACAGGTATAAGAATAAAGGAATAGCTGAGGAGTATCAGGAGAAAACTTGCAAGTACATATCCTCCAAAAAGAATAGTATAAAGCCAGAATGCAGCCGGATGTCTGGCTAAATAATGTATTGCCTCCCAGAGGGATTTTAGAGGCCCTATTCCTTTAAATGAGAGTGAAGCAATTCCATAAAGTGTTATTGAAAGGATTCCGAGTATAAGGATAAATGCAATTATTATTAAAATCAGAGAAAAAAAGGTGCCCAGGAAAAGGGCGAGCGTTGAATCCTGACTCTGTGCAAATGATACTAAAGCTGCTATGCCCCCTCCCAGAATGCCGAGGATAAAGGCAACAGCAATCACTATGATGCCTATTATGCAGGTAAAACCAAGCAGACTGAGAAAAAGCCTTTTTGCCTCAACGAAGAATGTGTGCATGCTGAACTTCAAATATCTTTCCATAAGTGACTTTCCGATAACACCGATAGAACCTCCAAATACATAGATACCGAGCATTACAACCATGATAATGTATAACAAAAGGCTCGCAATAACTATGAGGATAAGTCCGAGGTATCTCGATATAACATCGGAAGGTTCTTTAATAGTTCTGAAGATATCTTTTACGTCTGTAAGCCCTGTAAGGTCGACTCCGAAAATGATGAATGCTATCGCAAGTGGTATGCCGACTATGACGAAAAATCCGATACTGCTTACGATCACCATACCAAACTGGACAAGCACAAGCTGCCAGTTCCTGTGAACTAACCTGAAACCGTCCTTTACAGCCTCAATGTAAGTCATTTTAATTATACACCCTCTCTACGAGTCGTCCTCAACAACAACCTCCTCATACACATCCTCGGATAATTCCTTTATAAAACGCGACTGTCTCAAAAAACCCAACCCATGCCAGTCCTCTGATGTGATGGGATAACAGAGATACAGTTCATCCTTTGCCCTTGTTACGGCAACATAAAAAAGTCTTCTTTCCTCTTCCTCATACTCTGTTTTCAATGACCTGGCTGATGGAAACCTGCCATCATTTAAACCTATAACAAAGACCGTATTCCACTCAAGTCCCTTTGCCTGGTGCACTGTAGAGAGTATAACACATTCTCTGTCTCCATCCCCTTCCTCAACCTCTCCGCCTGATACACTCTGAAGGCTTAATTCACTTATCAAGGTTTCAAGCGAAGTATATTTTAGTGCAAACCTCATCATCTGCTCGATGTCTTGTACCCTATCCTCTGCATTCGGGTAATGGCTGTATAGATAGTCCTCATAACCATGTCTGAGTATATATTCTATAGCAACAGAAGGTTGCAAAAGCGTATTGTCATATCCCTCTCCCTTTAATCTTTTTAAAAGGTCGAGGAAAAGGTGAAAGGCATCAAGGGCCTTTTTGGGCACAAGCCCGGCCAGCTCAAATATTGCATCAAGCGGGCTTTCTGACTTACACATCGAGTCCCAGAGCCTTCCTGCAGTCATATTGCCGACACCCGGTATCAATTTGACTATCCTTTTCCAGCTGAGTTCATCATAAGGGTTTGTAACAACCCGGAGGAAAGAGAGTATATCTTTGATATGTGCCTGCTCAAAAAACTTCAAACCTGACCTTACCTCAAAGGGTATACCCCTCCGCTGAAGCTCCATTTGAAGCTCCATTGACTGATAGTGTGAACGGTAAAGCACTGCTATCTCATTAAGGGGTATGCCCCCTGCGTTAATATCGAGCAGTCTCTGAGCTACAAAATCAGCCTGCTGGAATACATCCCTTAACGAAAGGAGTGTGGGCATTGTGCCGGAGCCTTTTACAGAAAGAAGTTTCTTTTGGAACTGCCTGACATTATGTATTATGCTCTTGTTAGCAAGATTAAGGATGTCGGGTGTGGACCTGTAATTAATGGTTAAGTTGAAGATAGTTGCATCAGGGTATCTCTCAGGAAATTTCAGGATATTTTCAAAATCTGCTCCTCTGAAAGAATAGATTGACTGGGCGTCATCACCGACTGCCATAAGGTTCCTATTTGTGGATGATATTAAATCAACGATCTCAGCCTGCAGTTTATTGGTGTCCTGATATTCGTCAACGAGAACATGCATGAACTTTGATGAATAATATTCCCTGATATTCTCATTCTCCAGCAGTATCTTTTTCCAGTTTGTAAGCAGGTCGTCAAAATCCATCAGGTTCAGGCTATGTTTCTTTTTATCATAAAGCGTGATCATCTGTTTTATTTCATCTGCCGCATTATTAAAATGTGGGAACCTTAAAGGAATGAGTTCATCAATGCTGATTTCTGTATTCTTCGTCAGGCTATACATCTCACATAGCACAGAGCCTTTAGGGACTAAAGTTTCTCTCTTCTTTATTTCGGCAAGGCATATATCGAACAGGTCTTTTGAGTCCTCCCTGTCAAGAATAGAAAATCCCTCTTTGTATCCGATAAGCAGATGGTGCCGCCTTAAAATCATATTTCCTATATGATGGAATGTGCCTCCCCAGAGCCCCTGAATATTTCTGCCTATCAAAAACTCTGCCCTCCGCATCATCTCCTTTGCAGCCTTATTGGTGAATGTCAGGAGCAGTAAGCTTTCAGGTCTGATGTCCGTCTCTATCAACCTTGCAACGCGGTATGTAACCGTCCTTGTTTTACCTGTACCTGCGCCTGCGAGTACAAGCATAGGGCCTCCAGGATGCATAACAACAGCATACTGCTCTTTATTTAGTTCCTTTTCGTAGTTTAATTTAAGACCTGTGGATTGTCTGTGGAGATGGTATTTTTTCAACTCAGCCTCAAAGCTATCTCTCTCGCAAATTCTGCTAAAGACTCATCACGCGCTCCGAAAACTACATAGTTATTCCATTCTTTCAGGCGATTGAAGAGTAACGACCGCTCATGCAAAACCTCAATTGATTTACCCGCTGCCTTAATTTCATTTAACAGGT
>Ga0315282_10014337_pt1 | contig 11822 bp, 13 predicted proteins | sample YL17G07_20_MG_FD_203693 | JGI IMG/M metagenome (GOLD analysis project Ga0315282, IMG submission 203693) | Sediment microbial communities from Yellowstone Lake, YNP, Wyoming, USA - YL17G07_20 | ecosystem: Environmental > Aquatic > Freshwater > Lake > Sediment | place: USA: Wyoming | collected... | reverse complement strand
ACTTGTGCAGCACGGAGTCGCAGGTTGGGCCATACTTGCTGGAGGAACCATCGTCGGAGCGATTGCGCTTATGACGATATTCGCTCCGTGGATCTCGCCTTATGATCCAACCGCCATTAACGTCGGACCGCTGCTCTCACCGCCCTCAAGCCGCTTTCCTTTTGGAACTAACTATCTCGGCCAAGACATGCTCAGCAGAGTGTACTCCGGAGGCGCCTTAATGTTCCAAGTTGCACTACTATCCGTCATCGTCTGTTTGATAGTCGGCGTCCCCATTGGACTCCTCGCATCTTACGCAGGGGGTCACACTGACAGATTGACTTCTCTGGTGATGGATAGTATCTACGCCTTCCCGGGTATTGTGCTTGCAATTGCGATTGCAGCGATGTTGGGGCCGGGGGTCATCAACATGGCTCTCTCGATCGCGGTCGTCTACGTGCCGTCATACTTCAGAATAATACGTAGCGAGGTACTCTCGATCAAGGAACTCCCGTACGTAGAAGCAGCGCAAATGATGGGCGCCAAAGGAAACGCAATACTCTTCAGGTACATTCTCCCGAACGTCGTGCCGTCCATTGTCACAGTTGCGACAATGAACTTCGCAGACGCAATTCTCACAGCAGCAGGCCTCACATTTGTTGGCCTAGGCTTACCGATTTCTACTCCGGACTGGGGATGGGACCTCACCTATGGTAGGAAACTTCTTACCAGCGGTACATGGTGGGTGATCACATTCCCAGGTCTAATGATCATTTTTCTAGCGCTCGGGTTCACGCTGCTAGGAGAAGGACTGAGCGAACTGTTGAACCCACGCCTCCAAAAGTGAACTGAAGATCCATGACACTACTCGACATCCATTCCTTAGTCGTGGAATACCGCACTCTCAGAGCCAATGTCAAAGCAGTTGACCGAGTTTCGTTAGCAATGGAAAAAGGGCAAACACTCGGTCTCGTAGGCGAATCTGGATGCGGCAAATCGACGCTCGGGCTATCGATAGTGCAGCTCGTGCCCCCTCCAGGAAGGACCGTTAGTGGGCAGATCGCTTTTGATGGAATTGACGTAATCAATTGCTCTGACGAAGAAATACGTCGACTCAGAGGCAAAAGGGTCGGCTATATCTTCCAAGATCCGATGACCTCGCTTAACCCCGTCAAGAAGATTGGCGAGCACTTTGTAGAAATGATTCGCACCCATGAACCAGAAATCAGTAAGGAAGATGCGTTGAAGCGGGCTCAAGAAATTATGGAGCAGCTCGGCATACTTCCAGAAAGGATCAACGACTTCCCACATCAGTTCAGCGGAGGAATGAGGCAGAGAGTCATGATCGGATTGGCACTAGCACTTGGGCCTGATCTGGTGATAGCAGATGAACCAACGACATCTCTGGATGTCATAGTTGAAGCTCAGATCATCCAACTTCTCAAGAATCTCAAGCAAAGCCTTGGACTTACTTTGATTCTGATAACCCATAACATCGGTATTGTAGCCGAAACCACCGATCAAGTCGCCGTGATGTACGCAGGGAGAATTGCTGAGCTGGCGCACACTCGCGATCTGTTCAAGCAACCCATGCATCCCTACACTCAGGCATTGTTGAACTCTGTTCCGAACATTACCAAGAAAGATCAAGTATTGTCCTGGATCCCTGGTGCACCGCCTGACCTAGCTAGTCCTCCGTTTGGCTGCCTCTTCCACCCCCGTTGCCCTTTCGTTTTCGACCGCTGCAGAAAAGAGGAGCCTATGCTCACAAAACACGATCATTCTGAAGTTGCTTGCCACCTCTATGATAAGAGGTAGAGTCAATTGAGTAGCATGCTTGAGGTAGCCAATCTCACCAAGCACTTCCCGGTTGAGAAGAGTTTCTTAGATAGGCTCATGACTTCAAAGAAGAGTGTCGTACACGCTGTTGACAACATCTCATTCTCAGTTAACCGCGGCGACATCCTCGGACTTGTAGGGGAGAGTGGATCCGGGAAGAGTACGACAGCAAGGTTGTGTCTTAAGCTTATCCAACCAACATCGGGCAATATCCTTTTCGAGGGAATCGATCTTGGCAAACTCCGCGGAGAAAAGCTCCGAACTTTCAGAAGGAATATGCAATTAATCTTCCAAGATCCAACGGCCTCACTGAACCCCCGCATCAGAGTAGGCGACGCGGTAAAAGACGCGCTCACGTTCCAAGGAATCGGCACACTCAACGAACAGTTCGAGAGAACGCAAGCTATGCTGGAGAGGGTCGGCTTGAAGCCCTGGAATAATTTCTACGATCGTTTTCCTCACCAACTGAGCGGAGGCCAGAGGCAGCGGGTGGTCATTGCAAGGGCAATGGTACTGAACCCTAGGCTTGTTGTTGCGGACGAACCCATCGCGATGGTCGACGTATCAGTTAGGGCGCAGATCCTGTCCTTGATGCTTGAGCTGAAGAAGGAGTTTGATCTGACCTATCTCTTCATAACCCACGACCTTGCCATGGCCAACTACTTCTGCAACTCCATCGCAATCATGTATCTGGGCAAGATAGTGGAGATGGGCCCTAAGGAGAAAGTGTTCGGAAGCCCGCTACATCCCTACACTTTGGCATTGCTGTCTTCAATCCCTATTCCTGATCCAACAGCAACCATGCAACGGATGATCCCCAAAGGAGAGATACCAAGTCCGATCAACCCGCCAAGGGGATGCAGATTTCACCCAAGATGTCCGTATGCACAGCCCGAATGCTCAGAGCAGGAGCCCCAACTCGAAGAGGTTAGGCTTAATCACCGTGTTGCGTGCTTCTTTCCTCGAAGATGATGAACCTATTCATTTCCTGCCGCCAAGATTACTCGGAGAAAGCCTTGCGTCAACAGATGAGTTGATTCGCGACAACGATAAGCCTGATACTTCAGTATACATTCGCTGTCGCAACAGCTGACTCAATGCTAACCGTTACTGGTTTCGCAATGACGAAACCGAAGAAAGCATAGCCGCATGAGATACACCTTTCGCATCTCCTCTCTTTCCTCATTCACGAGAGAGAGTGTGTAAAGATCCACGAGTGCAAGTGCATCTTATCCGAAAGCTCGACTGACTTCTCCGGTATCGTTTAGTCGATCAATTCTGGTTAGTAGTTCAATCATAGTATCTGTTCCCTCAAATCCAGCGTAGGCGGAACAAGCCTTGAATTTCGAAACTACCTCATCTTTGCTCATGGGATTCTCGGGTGTTCCCTTAGCGTGATCGACGCGCTCTCTACAAACCAGATCCTCCGTCTCTATTTCCACTATGGCTGGAGCTGCTCCAGGAAACAATCTGTCGAGATCGGGATCTACTTCGGGTTCGACTTTTCGTGCGATTTCAACTATGCCGTTGTCTCGTATCGTATCGTCGTTGATGTTCTGCAGATCTACCTTTCCACGCGAGAGCATAAGAGCGATCACAAATGGTAGACTGAACCGAGCATCGCTCTTGGTCGGAGGCCTAACCTTCAAGTCCTTTGGCATGGAGCATAGGTTCGCAGCTGTGTTGATACTCCGAACGCTTATCTTCTTGACCGCTCGCGCGTTCAGTCCATATTTCCTGACAAGCGATTCCGTTGCTTCGATGGAGCTGAAGAGTTCGCTGCAGCACGGATATGCCTTCACTTGGACCTTGAGAGTCTCAAACCTATCAGGAAACGACTCAAAGGCGCGGGCGTCGCATGCGCGCTGCCCGTGCGTATGGCAGAAACCATACTCTCCCTCCAGAGACGCCTCAGGAGCTTCATACCCCAATGCAGCAAGCTTCGCTGCTATCGTTCCTGAGTGGGCCGCCCAGCCCGCATGGAGATGTTTCACCGACGCTCCGCCCTGCATGTAACGCTGAACGCCGCCGCTGAGACTAGTCGCGATGCCAAACCCATTCTCTACCTGCCTCGCATCTAATCCAAGCAGACTAGAAACGGCGGCCAGCGCACCGAACACTCCGCACGTTGAAGTGGGATGAAACCCGATACCAAAACCTCTGTTGCCGCACAGCATTCCTATTCGAATCATGGTCTCGTAGCCTACAACGACAGACTTGAGAAACTCCTTGCCTGTCGAATCTCTTTCTTCGGCGACCGCAAGCGCGGCTGGGATCACGATACAACCTGGATGTACACCGCCTGCGCTGTGCCAGTCGTCAAAATCAACGGCATGCGCTGCAACCCCGTTAACCAAAGCAGCCCATTCCGCATTTGTCTTCAACCTACTAGCCATTGCAGTGGAAACCCCGCTCGCACGCAAGTTACGCACGAATCTCTCCGCGGAATGAAACGAGGCCTCCTTCGTGCCCGCGATCGCAACACCGATTGTGTCTATGACAAGACACTTGGCCTTCTCGACCACTTCAATGGGTAGGTCTTCGAATTCAGTTGAGGATATGAAATCCGCTAAAGCCGCCGTAGGTCGCAGCATGACTTCATCACGACAATCGTACTGACTTGCGGTTAAGAATCTATTCCGACTTCCAGATTGTCCCCTAAGATGGGAGCGGTGCTGAGATTTGCGGCGGACACACGACAAATGCTTTTCGCAGGATTTGCCACTTCAAGAGAGAGAATCCAACCCAAGAGTCGCATGGATTCATCCCAAGTACACAATTCTGTCTGAAGGCTGCGTAATTCTGGGGTACGCCGGCCCGTTGTTCGATTTCGCGCTCAACGCGTAAAGGACGGGATTATCTCCTTCGCGAAGAGGCTTGCCTGGGAGGCTACGAAATCGTACGGCTTGTTCCCAAAGAAACAGACCAAGTGCTCCACCCCAGCGTCTTTGAGCTTCTCAGTCTCTCGGACTACATCTTCGCGTTTTCCACCAAGCATGTATGCCTTCTCGCCCGAAGTCAGCGCATAACTGCTCGAGGCTGTATCGGAAATCTCAGTGGGCAATCGGACGCTTATGATGGGCTTACGTTCTCCTTTGAGAAGGTAATTTAGTCTCTCCCTGCCTTCCGACATTTGCGACGGCGAAAAGCCCTCGGCATGCCAACCATCGCCTAATCGAGCCGCTCTCCTCAGGGCTGCGGGAGAGGTACCACCTATCCAAATCGGCGGGCCATTCTTGCTGACCGGTTTCGGTAGGAATATCACATCATTGATCTTAAAGAAACGACCATTGAATTGCGGCTTGTCTTCTGTCCAGAGTGTTCTCATGAGCCTTATTTGCTCATCCATGATCTTCCCGCGATTATGAAAGTCAGCACCAAGTGTTGCAAATTCGTCTTTCATCCATCCTGCGCCTACTGCAAGAATCACGCGACCCTCGCTTAGAACATCCAGTGACGCCACCTGTTTCGCGAATAGGACTGCGTTACGCATCGGGAGCACGATTATCGATGTGCCGAGTTTTACATGTTCTGTCTTGGCTCCAACGAAGCTCAGGGTCGTCAGACTTTCCATGATATTTCCGTAAGGGTCAGGGTACTTGCTGTTCACCGCAACGTGGTCAGTCGTCCAAACGGAATCAAACATCAATCGCTCCGCCAGTGCACAGAAATCGACAACAGCTTTCTTCGAAGCCGAAAAGCCATAGTGAGGTATGCATGCACCAAACTTCATTTCTCACTCACACAATATCCTGGGCGGTTTGGCAGTCAGGTGGGGTCTATTTATCCTAGTCGCACCAGATATTGTGAACCTGTCGGAGCACTCGCTGAGATCATTGTCTTCGTGCAGGTTGAGCAAATGGTGTTCACTGCAGCGCTAAAGGCGGAAAGAAAGACCTCAGAATCAGGGCGCACACACACAATGCAATCGTGGCGAATGGTTTGGTAACAAACATTGTCGGAGAAACTGCTGCATTAGGTGCCTCATGTCTTTGGACGATTAGCTCATTATTCTTCACTTCAGCTGGGAAAAAGATCGGCCCACGCAGCGTCAACGCCTATCGGACAATGATCGCGGCAGGGTTCCTCGTACTTTCACACGCGTTCTTTCTGGGGACCATGCTGCCTGTGGCGACCAATGGTCAGTGGCTCTGGATGGGGATTAGTGGAATCGTTGGTCTAGGTATTGGTGACTCCGGACTCTTCGGCGCGTTTGTCCTGATTGGACCTCGGCGTTCGGTTCTTGTAATGGCTTTGTCGCCGATGTTCGCGTCCATAGGCGCATATCTAATGTTGGGAGAGACAATTCCAGCGCTGGGCGTAGTTGGGATAGTCACGACGATGACTGGTGTTGCCTTGGCTGTAGTGGAGGAAAGAGAGCGCTCAGGAGAAGAACCTGTTTCAAAGAAGACCGAGAGCTATGGCGTTTTCCTAGCGTTGATCGGAGCGGTTGGTCAGGGAATCGGCCTAGTCCTTGCAAAAAAAGGCATCAACCTGGAGCCGGTAGCGACGTTGAATCCGTTATCTGCCACGCTGATACGCATGATCTTGGGAGCGCTATTTGTGTGGATAGTCATGGTAGCGGCAGGGAAACTTCCTGAACTTCGCAAGGCCATGGAGAGCAGAGAAGGAATTGGCCACACTGTTGCCGGAGCGTTTGTTGGGCCTTTCATGGGCGTCACACTCTCCATGATCGCAGTGACCTATACCCAAACCGGCATCGCCCAGACTCTGATGTCACTGATGCCAGTCCTCATAATCCCGGCAGTGTGGGTACTGTACAAGCAGAGAACTAGCTGGCGAGGAATACTTGGCGCGGCAGTAGCGGTGATTGGAGTCTTAATCCTCTTTCTAATCTAACGCATTCCCGAACTGCGCTCGGCCCAAACGCTTCCGCCCACACAGCCGGTCGTAGTGTTGTGTGGAGCAGATGGTGTCATCATGAAAGTGGCGATGCCTGCGAATCTGTTCTGATTGTTCGAATCTGAGCCTCATGGTAGTTGGCTAGGCCCCATCCACGCTGAACCTGAAGAAGATTCGAGCTGGTGAATGACCAGGGTTCCAGTTAGGCGACACTAGACAGACTGGGCCTCAAGCTCGAAATGGTGCCTGTCGCTTGGAGGCCAGCAAAGCGTTGAAAGGAGATGAATCCGAGAGGAATGACAAGAATCGGAGTGGTCTAAATGGGCTTCCTCACTATCTCCTTGACGCGATCGAAATGCGTGTCAGAGGACACGATCGCAGAACATCCACCCGCGATAGCGGTCGAGACGTGAATAGCATCGCGCGGATCCAGGGTATATCGACCCATCAGTGCAAGCGCTGAGAAGAGCGAGTCTTGTTCTACCGAAAGAATTCTGAGATTCGGCATTGCCAGGAACGCCTGCCCAGCTGATATCGCGTCTCCTCGTGTTCGGTGCTTCTGAACAACCCAGACAAGCTCGTCAAAAGTCAGAGAGCAACTGCCTGCTTCTTCATGCCCATCACGGACTTTTTGCAGGAGTTGTCTTGCTCTGCCACCTACGGCCTCTCGGCTGAGTGCCGCGTATATGAACACTCCCGAGTCAAGGTAAAGCATCTAAGGATTCCTTTCCCTGAGTTCTTCCTCGTACGCATGCGGATTGATCTTGGACACGGACTTTCCTTTTCGAGCTATGATTTCCAAAGCCCGAATGGGATCATCTGCTTCCCTCTCAAGAATCACGCGCTCTCCTTCCAGACGGAAAATAATCTCAGAGCCTGGCGCAATCTTGAGGATCTTTCTGAAACTCTTCGGGATGACTACTTGGCCCTTTGGTCCAACTCGCATCTTGTCGGTTAACATGTGAGACTCCAAGTCATACCCGTGTATAACTTGAATTTATACATTGGTGCGGGAGGGGCGTCTCCAATCTCAGATTGGGTTCGCACTTGCTCCTTCGCCCTTGATGAGGAATCGAACATCGAACGTGTACTGGGCGCGTTCTCGAAGAGAGAGTTGAGAAGTCTCCCTCATCCAAAGGAATCAGGATAGCTGGCGAGAACAATTAGGGAAGAAGGCGAAGACACATGGAGAGAGCGAGAAGAGAGGTTGCATTTCGTCCCGTAGGCGTCGTGATGACTCAAGCTTCAGATGACGAGATAAGGGAGCGAAGTCGAGAACTTGAGGGAACGATAGAGATCTTTCCGGAGTTCCAAGAGGCGCTTGAAGGCCTGAAGGGCTTCTCGCACATTGTTGTACTGAGTTTCCTGAACAGATTGAGGACTGAACAGGTTGGCGTGTTGAAGGTGAGACCACGGCGACTAATGAAGAAGGGCTTCAAGCTCGATGAGCTGCCGCTTGTGGGAGTTTTCGCTCTCGACTCGCCCTGGAGACCCAATCCGATTGGATTGAGCCTCGTGAGACTTCTCCGCAGGCAAGGGAAAAAGCTGATCGTTCTAGGCCTCGACTGCTTCGATGGAACCCCAGTCTTGGATATCAAACCCTACAGGGATGACTATAGAGCGGACCAGTACGAGCTTGCTGAATGGTACCGCAGACTACGCGACAAGGCGGGCGGAGACATCTAGATGGCACATGCTGACCACTATGACTTCTTTTTGGTCTACCCCAAGTAAGTGGTCAACTGCATCGCGCCTGAAGCATCAGAACCCAGTCCGTTCGTTTAGAACTGCGTTTTCTTGTTCAGTACAATGACCGCAAATGCCTGAAGGATGACAACCCAAGCCAACAGAACTCCCAAATCTATGGCGAAACGGATGCTGGGACCCATTATGGCTTCCCTCAACGCATCGACCACGTAAGTGAGCGGTGTCAGATAGGATACGATGCGCAGTTGAAGTGGGAGAGCCTGTATCGGAATGAAGACTCCACCGATGAATATCATCGGCAGCCTCAGAGCAGTCAACGACATATTCGCAGTCGGCATATCCTTCGCAGCAACTGCAAACAACATTCCAAGCGCAGAGAAGGCAAAAGCTCCCGCAACTATCGCAACTACGAAAAAGAATGGATTCGCTATCCGCCCTCCACTCAGCAGAGCAGCCCCTATTGCCGTAATGAGTGAGAGCATTATGCCGAAAGCAGAACCAGCCAATGACTTGCCGAAGACTATGTTGGTCGTTGAGACGGGGGCGGTCTGAAGCAACTCATACGTTTCCGTCTGCTTCTCAATCGTGATAGATATCGCTTCGACAGAGGATGCCCCGAAGAGAGAGACCATGCCGACGAGCCCTGGGACTAGTAAGTCAGATGGGATTTGGCGTCCTAGAGAGAAGGACAGGTACACGAAGGCCGGTATCAGTATGCCAAAACCAAATACCTGAGGCTTGAAGTAGTAGATCTTGGCGTCCTTCTTCGCGATGCAGACTGCTCGGCCTAGAAACTCGGAAAACGCGTTGCCTAACCGGTTTGAGACTCTATCATCCAACTTGACCGCCAGCCTTTGCCCCTCGAAGGAACTCCATCCTCTCAACTTGAACAGCGTCAAGTCCAGTATGCTTGACGAAGACATCCTCGAGGCTAGGTTGCTTGGTATTCATGCTGACTATCTTGAGACCATTTGATGTCGCAAGCTGAGCCACTTCCGAGATGGTGACGCTTGGATCCGATGTGCGAATTTGGTACCTGTCACCCTGCCTCGTAATGTCCCTCACATTTGGACGAGACCCGAGTAACTTCTCCAGAACGGGGGCATCTCTGTCGAACGACACTTCAACGACATGCTCGCCCTGTAGGGAGAACTTCAACTTCTCGGGAGAACCTTCCACGACGATCTTCCCCTGTCTTATTATAGCGACCCGATCGCAGAGCTGGTCAGCCTCATCGATGTAGTGAGTCGTGAGAAAGACGGTGACGCCTTCCCTGTTGAGTTCTCTGATAAGCGACCTGATAAGTCTGGAACTTTGGACGTCTAATCCGCTTGTGGGTTCGTCGAGGAAGAGAACCTCTGGACAGTGAAGCAGCGCAGCAGCTATGCGTACTCGGCGTTTCATGCCCTTGGAATATCCGAGTAGGCGGTCGTTTCTTCTGTCGTAGAGTTGGAAGGCTTCAAGCAGTTGCTTGGCTCGGTCAGTTCTGCTTGGCTTGTCGATGCCGTAGAGTTCGCCGATGAACATCAGGTTGTCCCACGCGGACATATCATTGTAGAGATTGCTAACTTCGGATACGACACCGATTCTCTGCTTGACCGCCAAGGCTTCTCTAACACAATCTCGGCCAGCGACCTTTGCGGTTCCGGATGATGGTTTCGTCAGGCCTGTGAGCATGCGGATGGTAGTTGTCTTGCCAGCACCGTTGGGTCCGAGGAGACCGAAGAACTCGCTTTTTGCCACTTTCAAGCATACGCCGTCGACGGCTGTCACATTCCCGTAGTTTTTGGTTAGGTCGCTGACTTCGATCGCGTTGTCCATCCTCTTCCATCTTCTCTCGGTGCTATTGCTTCAGTTCCTTGATCTGCTCCTCAACAGCTGCAAGTTCTTTCTTCAGCTCCCCCACATATTCTTCCAAAACCTTTGCTCGCTCATCCCTCGTGAAGAATCGCCTATCCATGCATCCATGACTGTGGTGTCCGCTACAGCCACAACAGCGGCACATTCTCGGCTTCCACCTCGGGCGTTCACTATCGAGAACGAAGCGTTTAAACTACGAAGTTAGTAGTAACGTAGGAACTATGTGCGAGCGAAGTAGCAAATCAGACCGTCTCTGCCTCTGTCCACTCGAAGGCGTCATAGACACCATAAGTAAGAAATGGGCCCTGCTGGTCGTTAATGCGATTGGAAATCGTGGAAGACTCAGATTCAGTCAGATGATGAAGGAACTGCATGGAATCAGTCCCACGACCTTGACTGAGACACTCCAGGAACTCCAACGTGAAGGGCTGATCGTGAGAGAGTCGTTCGCTGAGATACCCCCGAGAGTAGAGTATTCCCTGACCAAGGACGGCGCGCAACTCAGGAAAGCGATCCTGCCTCTGCTGCAATGGGCATCAACGAGAACCGCCCCAACCAAGAAGAAATGCTCAGCTAGGTACAGGCAAATCGCTGCTCACCAGATAATGAGAACTCTGCAGTAATGACCCGATACCTCAGAACGCTACGTCCTTGGCGCTTCACGTCCAGCGCCTCAGCCATGCACGCTTCCCCGCATGGGTCACCTATGTTGAACCTTCTTTTTAGAGGCCTCTCCCGGCACCAAGCTCTGTGGCCATGACAGAGTTGCTACTGAGGAGTGGTGAGTGCGGGAGGGGATTCTGACCCCGATGTACCAGTAAGTCGAGAGGTTGAGGTGTATGGACCGCTCGTTGACTGAAGGCATTGGTCTTGCCTTCTCTTGTGAAAGCCTGATTCTGTTAGCCAATCCAGTGTTAGAGGTATATCCTAGCGCGGTCTTTCTTCATCAGATCGTTCATCATGTTGCGCGCTTCACGGAGGGAGTCTTCATCAATCGGCTCCACGAAGGATTCCGAAGGGCGCCTCTTCACCGTATAGATCTGGATCTCCGCTGGATCAATCAGAATTGCTTTCTCGGCTATCAGTCTTATGTCGTCTATGGTCGAATTGTCGCGGTGACCTGGATCGGCTGATTTGAAGATCAATGTCTGGATCGTTACTCGATTTGTCTCATCTTGAAGTCTGCTGAGCCTTTCAACAACATTATCAAGCGTAGGCACACGATCTGCCGGTCTGTTTATCGCTACAAACGCGTCTTGACTTCCAGAATCTAGTTTCGCCACCACCGAATCGAACTCTCTAAGGGCCGCAAATACCCGTTCGTGTGTTATGGTAGAGGAGTTCGTCAAGATATTTACCTTAACTCCAGGATAGTACTGATCTCTCAGTTCCTTCACACCTACCACAACCTCCCCAAGAGATGGAAACAGTGTGGGTTCTCCATACCCTGAGCTATCCACCCACATGTGTCAGTGATAAGAATGTTCAGATTTGAATGGAAAACGGTGAGGCGGCGGTGGATAATGAACTTCGGCGAAGAAGATGGATCATCCGTAGAAAGCTCAAGGGTTGGA
>Ga0315282_10014336_pt1 | contig 11822 bp, 9 predicted proteins | sample YL17G07_20_MG_FD_203693 | JGI IMG/M metagenome (GOLD analysis project Ga0315282, IMG submission 203693) | Sediment microbial communities from Yellowstone Lake, YNP, Wyoming, USA - YL17G07_20 | ecosystem: Environmental > Aquatic > Freshwater > Lake > Sediment | place: USA: Wyoming | collected... | reverse complement strand
GCGTTTGGTTTCAACCTTAGAAAATAAATGCGACTTAGTTATTGGAAGCAGATATTGCTTTCAAGGCAAAACAGTAGATTGGAGCGTCATGCGCCAAACGATAAGTAAGGTGGCTAACTTCATAGCATCTTTGTTAGTAAGAGCAAAAATAAGTGATTATACTAGTGGAATGCGATGCTACTCAACAAGTCTAGTGAAAAGTATCCTTGGAGATTTGCACAGCCAAACATATGAAATACAAATAGAAACTATCAGGCAAGCACATTTGCGAAATTTCAGGATAAGAGAGATTCCAATAACTTTCACAAACAGGAAAAAGGGAAAATCGAAACTAGCCATTAACGAGATTAAACAGTTTATTTCCTATGTTTTTCTAAAAATCTAAAAAGGTTCAAGAAATTTCAAGGTAAATTAGCGCGCATGGTTGTTCCTAAACCTGTTCGTGTTGTGAGTTTTTATTCTTATTTGGCTTCGTGTGCGGATGGAGGTGTGGCTTGACGTACAATCCTCTGTTAAGAAGGGGGGTGGCTCCTGTTGCTGTTGAGAAGGAAATGCATGGTGGCCCATCAGAATTTCTCGCGTTGTCGGTGTGCGTGTGCTCTAACAGCCCTCCCCCCGGGTCTAGTATATGATCCAAATATGATTCAGCAAACAGCGTACACCCTCATAATGCCCTAATTCCATCACATGCAGAAAAAGGAAGAAAAGGCAAAGGAAGAAGCAGCGCTCGAAGGACTAGGAGCATTATTCGGGTAAGCAATCATTCATCCTATTCTCAAGTTTCTTTTCAAATGCTTTGACAAGCAGATTCTTTTCCTTGTTAAAATTCATTTCAAAGCATGAATCGGTTTATTAACAACTTTTATCATTAGGACGTACGTTATGATCAGGATCACATCTACCCATCAGCGTTTCACAGACCGATTACTTTCCGTGTTGCGAAAATACTTCATGGTTATCCTCGTTTCCTTGAGCATTATTGTGCCGATGGCTTTGCTGTATTATTTGGACGCTCCATCCTTCGACAAGACTTGGAAGGGCCGAACGTTCTACTTGTTCTTCATTTGGCTGTTCGCCATGGAACTGATACTCGACTGGGAAAAATACGTACCTGAACAGAAGAACGAGCAAAGATCCATAGTGAGGATCATTGCTTTGGCTGTAGCAGTGGCATTGCCAAGCATCTACGTCGTTATTGAATATTTTTGTGGATTGAATGCTGCAATTGTGGATCTGTCTTTGCGAAACGGTATTGGTGCTACATGGGCGTATGTTGTGCCACTTTCAATAGAATATCTGGTGTTTGCGGCAATGTTCATAGCGGTTTTCGTGGCTGCTTATGGAATGATCGGCTTGAAAGGTTTTTCCATTTCTGCATCTCTTCTTGCCGTTATCGGGTTTATATACATGACCGACAATCTAATTCCGGGCGGGAATTTCACTCCTTTCCAGATCATTGTCCCAACGACAGCTCGACTTGCCGCATGGGTTCTCAATCAAATGGGGTATCATACAATTCTGTTTTTCAGTGGAAACGTGCCACACTTATCTGCTACTAATGTTAACGGGATCACATGGGGAGCATCCATAGATTGGCCATGTTCTGGCGTTGAGAGTTTAATCATTTATACGGTTGTTATGCTGCTGTTCCTGAAAAAAAGCACCATTTCTTGGCGGCAGAGAACAGGCTATTTTGCAGTCGGTGCAGTGATTACATACTTCATCAACATCTTTAGGATAGTGACTTTCTACGTGATCGGTACTCAGACATATCCGAACGCTGACGCTCTGAATAAGGCCATCTTCCTCCATCATGATTATTATGGTCCTTTGTATTCCATCATTTGGATTACATCTTATCCTCTGATAATAATTGGAACTCAATTACTATGGAAAAAAATCAGGCCCAAAAAAACTGTTGTGCAGAATAATCTGTCGCCGTCAGAAGATAAAACCGCCGTCCTAAGGACATAGTAGTTCGTTTTCTCAAGAGACAATACATAGAACACGAAATGCAAGAAGACCATGTTGAACTCCTTGAGCAACGAGTATTGTTTCGAATCGCAAATAGATCGTTACAGACACTAGGAAAGCTTTGTTGGCTCACCAAGCGTCACTAATTGTCGCATGATAGAAGTGCCAGTCCAAAGTCACACTGAAGGAGTCTTCGCGCAGACGTACAGATTTCCCAGTCTACGGCGCTAGTATAACATGGCCATGTTCCGGAGTGGAAAGCCTTTTGATTTATACAGTCACTATCCTGTTGTTTCTAAAAAACAGCACCATCTCTTGGAAACAAAGAGTAGGCTATTTCATAATAGGAGCTGTAGTCACATACTTTATCAACGTTCTGCGAATAGTCACCATTTTCGTAATTGGGATTAACGGTGGCGATTATATGGCTTTCCATGACACATATGGTCAATTGTACTCCATCACGTGGATAGTTTCTTATCCGCTACTGATAATGGGAAGCCAAATGCTCTGGGCAAAAATGAGAAATCGAAGGATGGCATGAGGAACTCTAACATTGCATTTTGAACTTTTTGACAGATTTAGCCGTACTTCATGCCTCTACCTTGCAGTTCCATTCTATAGAATCTTCGCATAAAAACCATTGTGAAGTTGCCTAGAACATAGCTCCTCTTGTATATGTGTTTCAGGATATTCCCTTGAACCTCTCGAAAAAATCCCGTCGATACTTGAATACTCTTCAAACCCGCTTTATGAAGTATATTAGAAAGGCTGCCCTCACCCCATGTATAAAGATGCTCTCCACATTCCCCTCGAAATGCAAACGCTGGAACAACGACGGTAACAAGATTCCTAGATACTCTTATCATTTCCTTCAAGGCTGCAAGGGGGACTTCCAGATGCTCCAAGAGATGAAAAGACACAACTTCATCAAACGAGTCAGAACGGAATGGCAGATTGTAAACTGACGCATACACTAAATTCGGGACCCTGTTCATGGCAAGTTTGATTCCAGCACGGTGACGTTCAGATCTTGGCACATCCACGTTGACATCACCGGATGGAGCATTTCCGCAACCAACATCTAGCTTCATTCTTAACTCTCCACTACGTCGGACTTAAGGCCTCCTCGTTTACGTACTATGTTGACGTTGTTATCTTTTTTGGCGCGCGCTTTTCTTCCGTTATTTTTGCTGTGAAGGAGTCTAACATTTTCGAATCGCTCGTCAATCTCTCTTAACGTATACCTGCTTCAACTTGATTACGATTGCATCAGAATTTCTGATTCCCTTACTTATTTATAGAAATCTGGCTTTCACATATTCGAGTACTGCGAGAAAACCTTGGAGTATTACCTTTTGCTACAACACCTTTATGGTTCGCCCACTTTTCAACATAAAGTAATCCTGTTTCGCCCCACTCAGACGGAATCATTTGTGCACATCCTCGAGTGAGAAGAAACGTTCAAAATAGGAACCAGTTCTGTCAACCTGAAATTTTCTCAAATTGCTGGAAGACAACGGCGCGGCTTCAAAGCGTAACGCCTCTTTCAGGGAAGCTACATGCACTGCACGTCCATTCGTCATGAATCTTGTTGCAAGGAGTTGGAATGTGGTTAGCGTCAATATCAAAGATCAAGTCAGCGCCTAACTAACCCTTCTTGTCCACATCAGTCACTAGGTCTTCATAATAGGCGCATGAAACGTAGCCGTCTCGGGGAACAGAACCCTTTAGGAAAGCCGTCAATTCTTCTTCGTCTTGAAAGCTCTTGTGGCGTTGCATCATCCTTCAAACGAGACAAACCTAAACTCACGCTTCTCGATCGTCGGAATACGGCCCTCTAATGAAAAATATTCAGCATAGTAAAAGCGAAAACTTTCTTGCGCAAAAGTAACTGATTTCAAGTTTACTCAGAGCGCGTGCTAACACTAAATCAGGTCCAAGAATAAAAAACATTTCGTTTTCGCCTCAATTGTCTGTTACTATCGCCTTGATCATGGGTGAAGTGTACTACGGGTTCTCGTATGAGACTTGGAAGAGATAAGCCTCGCCGATTCTCTTGATTAAGCGAAAGTTCGGGCTGCTTAAAAATAGCTGAGGGTTCCATCTGTAGGCTCTTACCCACCAATATGTTGCTGCAGAACCAACGTAGACATGTGTTATCCCAAAGCTACTCATGATGCTTAAACACGTTGCGTTGAGCGTTCCGTTACTTAGCAAGCCGCACAACTCCTGATATTTGCGCGAAAGTTGGCTTCCTGGTGTGGGGAAAATCGCTTTTCTGTTCGAAACCGCTGGAATGAACGTCCCAGGTTCGTATTGGTTTACTAAGATTACAGCCTCACGACTCAGATTGTCTTTAATCCAAAGCATCAGTCTATTGTCATCATTGCTTGTTATGGCAAACACGCCGTAGGCATCCCTCAAAGTTGAAGGGTCGGAGTACAATCGCGCAACAACAAAGGGAGCGTATATCAAGGTCAAAATGAGAATCGAGACCAGAAATGCAACACGAGATCTGTTAGTGTCGATTCTGCTGGACCCTGAAAAGACCCTTCGCAAGAACGCAAAAACATTCTGGCCAAACAAAGCTACCAGCAAATATAAGCTTACAATCGCTATGATCACTTGGTGTGTCGACGACACAACGCTTATATCAGGTGGAAGCACCTCAGATAGAAGACTCAAAGAGATACTTGCCAAAAGCATAAGCAAAACCGCTGAGAAGACTCGTTTTAACCCTCTTTCTCTTTTAACCCCAAAAAGCAGCAGTACGCTTAGCGCGCAAATAAGTATCATGCCCATGCGAAGATTAGAATACGGAGAAAGGTTTTCATATGCCCATTGAAGGCCTTGCCCTACCTGATTCTGGACTCCAGGATACCCAATAAAGTCTGCAGGTAGACCAATGTTATGTCCAATGTTTGGATAATAGTATACAAACCTGAAAAGAAATGGGCTTATGAGAAGAAGGCTAACTGCAAACAGAAAGACAAAATCTCTTATCTTCTGCTTTACGTGCGGATGTTTGAGAAGGAGCTTAGCAAGAAGGCCTATTACTGCCACCGCCAGCAACGTCTCAAGGTTCGATATCATTATTGCGCCCGAGTAGCCAAACAAGACTCCGATCACGCAAAGTTCTTTGACGTCTCCTCCGTCTGAGTTGAAGAGCAGTGTAATGAGCATTGCCGAGCTGATAAAGAAAAGAGGTAGACCTACCACAAACGGGTTAGCACCCCACGTGACAAACATAGGCCAAGCCGCCACAAAAGTGGAAACGAAAACTGCGCCAAGATAGAACATCCTGTTCTGCCAAAGCTTTCGCGTTAGAAAGTACGTGCCTAAGACTGTTAAGGCGTTGAAAAGTGGAGTAACATAGAAAACTGCCTTTGGGGCAATCCAGCCTGTTAAGTCTGCAGCGAAAGCGAAAATGACGTGTGCTGCCGGTGGATAGATTATTCCTTCAGGAAGGTACGGATCTAAGGTGCTGGGTATACGCCTATTCTCTATGATAACCTCAGCTAGAAGCGAGTGATAGGATGTATCTCGGATGCTTCCATACACGAAGGAAGCTAATGGAATGATCTGGATGTAAAGGGCAATCAGGAACATCCCCAAGACAAAAACATGCTCGAGTATCCTGTCTCTTTGCAACTTGCGAAATTGCTCATTTTGAATCTTATGTCTCTTGCCTAAGCGTACATAGTATATGATCGAGATTGTGGCGGACAGCGATAATAGTACAAGTATTATCGGCATATCAAAAAGTGGCAAAGGAAACAGCGCAAGAACGTACAGGATTAGACCTCCCAAGTAAACGTTCAGAACACACGTTTCGATGAAACCCAAATTTCTGAATAACATAGAGAATCTTGAGAACAGCAAACGCAACGGCTCTCCGAGCACAATCAAGGTTGCCATCAAGCCCAAAAGTTCAAAAAACATTGCGAGTGTGTCGGACACCTACGGCCACCTTAAGTCAAGTCTTTTCTATTGAGGCTTCCCTATAAAATTTCTACCAGCAGATAAGAAACCACTTCTACGTGCAGAAGACAGGGACAGAAACTCGAGAGAACCAAGCATGATCGCGCTCAGAACAATCACCCACAATGTCTTTTTTAGTGATGTTGCCTATTTTTGCATGCAACCACGATAACAATTGAAGCTAGAGGAACAATTCTGCTAAGGATCTTGTCAACTTCACTCAGAACTTTGGTACGCATCTGAGAAGATGCTCCTCTGGCCCTAACAATTCTGAAGCTATAGTACGCGAGAAACTCTTTCAGAGCACGAAAAGTAAATAGACGAAGATGGCCGACCGGAATATTATCAAACTGTGTGTGTACGCTAGGTCTTCCAAAATTTATAGTCGTCGATACCTCTGAATATAAAGGCTGAAGGCCAATAAGCAGAAGAAGCCGATTTAACCAAGAAGCAAGATTTGGCGTGGACAGAATCAGGAAACCGCTCGGTTTCATTACTCTCGCCACCTCGGTAATAGCGAAATCAGGGTTGATCAGATGCTCAATGACGTCTCCCATATAGACCAGATCAAAACATTCGTCTTCAAAAGGCAGTCGTTCAGTGGATACATCTAATCTGTAAGAATTCACACCAGCTTTTTCGGCTAACTTGATCGCTTTGGCGGAAATATCTACACCAAACACTTTGCAACGGTCCCTAAACTTCGCTATAAAACTTCCGTCGCCACACCCTATATCGAGAATTCTCTCCTGTCCTTTCCGATTAGTTCCCTTGGCCAGCAGATCAACTATTAGATTGTAACAGATCTCACTTTTTTTGGACTCTACGACTTCGTGAATAACTTCGACTCTCTCATAGAAGCCGTCATTTTTCATTTTTTTCACACCTGAACTATCTATTCTAACGTTAGACCTATAATTATCGTACATGCCTTTAACCAAACAAGAATAGCACACCCAACAACCATGGTGGGAGACCTCAGATCTCCGATCAGTTTTCTGAAAGTCAAAATCGCATGTCTGACCATCAGCGAAAGAACAGGCTTTTCTATTTGTCTCAAAAAAACCGGCATTGACTCTCCATAACGAATATCCTTGATCAGAATCTCCTTGATTGATGTAAGTTCATAATGGTAGACTTTGGGTTCACAGAACGCTTCTCTAACGTTGGCTTTTTTCATTTTTTCGTACAGAAAGTAATCTTCACCGAACACCATTCTCCTGTCAAGCATCCCTACGCTGGTTATTTGCTCCTTGTTGAAGAATCTTGGCTCGCCGCTAATTAGGCCTTCGCTAGTCGAACGTAGCTGTTCGACTTTCCCATAGTAGTTTTTCCAGATAGCAGAGCAAGAACTCCAAAAACCTTTCCCGATGAAGACTTCAGGAATTCTTACCATTCCCACCTTTTCAACAGTGCATTTGTTAACGCATTCTTCGATTACTCTAGTGGATAAGATTTGATCTGAATCTAGAAAAAGTACGTATTTACCTGTGGAGTTGGCTATGCCAATGTTTCGTGCTAACGCCGGATTGCATTTGCTTTGTATTATGATAGCCTCAAAGCCCTTTGCTATATTCACGGTGTTGTCATGGCTAAAGCTGTCGACTACTATGGTCTCATGGTAAGGGTAGCTTTGGTTGCATATACTCTTCAGACATTTGGAAAGGGTTCTTTCCGAGTTATAAGTAGGCACAACAACTGAAACCTTGGGCTTTTCCAGATTTAGTCTCACCTAGTCGTCCCCATTTATTCAAGGTTCCATTGCTACGGCAGTGACGTTAACATTATCGACGTAGACGACGTTTTCCACTCCGTAACGGTCATAGTTCAAAAACTCAAGATAAAATGAAGTGGGAAAGGTTGAATGGAATTTGTCATGCCATAAGGCACTCAGGCTGTTCATACCTTCCAACTCGTAATGTCCGTCAGGCTTATCTAATATTATGCTGTTAGTGTAGTTTGCATAGATGCCATTAGGGGTTGTCAAGATTAATGACTGGTTATGGCTAATATCCGAAATCAGCACTGCAAATGTGTCCGCACTATGAAAACCCTGAGTTGCGTTGTAGTCAAAGGACAGCGTGACATCCGAATCATTTGGCACAAAGAACTGCCTTTGTACGTACCGAGCGTAACTCTGTGCCCATATCGTGTAGACCGCCTGAGCAGTTATCTTCAAACATTTCTGCGAATGATTTCCAAAATCCTCTGCAAGAGTGACATTGCCCACACCGTTACCATCGTAGCCACTACTCCACTCATAATCGTTCCAACTTTCATGCTCAAAATCGTCTTGAAAAACTAACGATGGATTCTTGTACAAGACTTTGAAGAGGCATGCATCGCCTACTTTTTTCACTAATTCAAAATTTGGGTTACCCAAAAACAACTGCGGGAGCCATTTATAGTTTTTCACCCACCAATATGTTGCGGCTGATCCTACATATACATACGTTACGTTGAAGCTCTTCATAATATCATAGCATGTCACATTGAGTGTTTCATTAGACAGAGCATCGCAAAGCTTCTGGTAACTGCGAGAAAGTTGACTTCCAGTAGTGGTGAAAACGGTTTTCCTATTGGAGATCGAGGGTATGAATGAACCGGCCTCATATGGATTCACCAGAATTACAGCGTCTTTAGTTAAATTGTCTCTCATCCAGAACATCAACTCGTTGTCCTGCCTCCACGTCACAGCAAACATACTGTAAGCACCCTTAAGGGTCCAAGGGTCGAGAAATGTGCGCGCATAGACGAACGGAGCATAGGTCACAGAAATTAGAAGAATAAAGATCACTATAATGGCCTGAGGCTTCTTGGGATCGTCCTTCAGAAAGCTGGGACCTATCCTGTGTAAGAATGCAAACAGATGATGACCAAAAAGAGCTACAATTAATGATAGCCCTACAGCGAGTATGATTGCCTGGTGTCCCCATGAGACAATGTTGAGGTCCGGGGGAAGCAAAAATGCAACGAGGCTCAATATGATGCTTGCCGCAACGACAAGCAAAGCCATCAATAAAGGGCCATCAGGTAGCCCGCGCGCTCGCACTATTCTCTCTTTTTCAACGGAGAAAAACAGTATTAGGCTAAGGGCGCAGATTGCGATCATCCCGTACCCAAGAAAAGGATAGGGAGCCAAATTCTCAATCGCCCATTGAATGCCCTGCAAAAATGATTGCTGAACCATGCTATAGCCCATAAAATCTGCTGGCGTTCCGAGATTGTGACCTGGATACGGATAATAGCTAATAAACCTGTAGATAAACGGAGCCATTGGAAGAATGCTGACCGAAAACAAGAGAGCAAAACCCAGTAGACGGTTCTTGCTTGCGGACTTGCGAAAGACTTGAATGAAGAGCCAAAGTATCCCCATAACCATCAATGCTTGAATAAAAGACAACATTATTGCGCCCAAGTAGCCAACCAACAAACCTATCACAATAAACTCCTTCCAGTCTCTTCTTTCTGGATTGAAGAACATTGCCGATAGCAGTCCCAGGCAGACCAAGAATAAAGGAAACCCAGCTACGAATGGGTTGGCCCCCCAGGTAACAAACAGCGGCCATGATGAAACAAACGTGAACACAAAGGCTGTGCTAAGGTGAAAAGTTCGCTTCAGCGAAATCCTTCTAGCCAGAAAATAGGCAGCAACAACAGTCAATGCGTTGAAAAGTTGGGTAACGTAGAAAATTGCTTGAGGCACTACCCAACCTGTCAGATTTGCAGTGAATGCAAAAATGACATGTCCTGCCTCTGGATAGACTATTCCTTCGGTAGAATATGGTAGCATAATGTTAGGTAAATATTGGTTTTCAATGATTACTTGAGTCAGCAATGAATGAAGAGATACATCACGAACACTTCCATAAAGCAAGGAAGCTAGTGGAAATACTTGCAGACAAAGCATGAAGCAAAACAAACCAATGACAAAGGCCTGTTCAATCATTTCACCCTGTTTCCTTTCATTCTGCTGAGCGATGTGTACCTTCTTGAGCTTCCAATGATAAGCAATTGAAATCGCCAAGAAAACAAACAGCACACCAGTGATTATCGGCATGCTGAACAGATGCCAAGGTGGAAGTGCGATAGCATATAGGACAAAGCCTCCTAAGTAGATGTCTAGAATGCAGATCTCAACGAAATTCAGGTTCTTGAAGAGTGTAGAAACTCTTTCGGCAAAAAGGCGCACTGGTTCTCCTAATATGATCAACGCTACGACCAATTCCAATAATCCTGCAAGCGCGATCACTATATCTATCATCTAGATGGCTACCCCAATTCAGCTTTTTAACTCCTATTGCAGACTTCTCTATATATTGCTTCTATCTTATCTACAACTCTGTCCCAGCTGAACTCTTTCGAAACCAAGTCAAATGCATTCTTGCCAATTCTCTTAGCAAGTCTTGAATCTGCCAAAATCATGCTTACCAAGCTAGAAATCTCTTGCGCAGAACAGTCGTTCATCAATAAGGCATGGACATCATCAACTAATATGTCCCCTGGTCCACCACTTTTTGTTACAACTATAGGCAGACCACTCGCCATGGCTTCAAGCAGGCTTAAACTTAATCCTTCATATATTGCAGGTAGAACAAAAACATCAGCAACAGAATAATAGAAAATCTTCTGCTCCTCTGATACCTCACCCGTCATCACAACCGACTCAGATACTCCTAGTTCTCTAGCCAAAGTCCAAAGATTCTCTGAATGGCCAGAGTAGTCTGGACCTACGATCAAGAACTTGATATGATTAAAACTTTTTATCAAGGCAGGCAATGCTTCAATGACTCTTTCAAGTCCTTTGTTCCAGTCAATCCTACCGACATAGAGCAGAACTGGACCACCAAACTCTTCTTTAGATTTCTTCTCGTTGCACTGACGAATCTTGTAGTACTTATTCACATCCACGCCATTTGGGATTAACACAATCCTTTCTCTTGGTGCGCCCAGTTTCAAGAGTAAATGCTTGTTGTGTTTCGTTAGAGCAGTAATCTTGTCTGAGGATCTCAAGAGAAGATTTCCAAAAGAATGATCGTAAGCAGCCTTGATCAAGCCGTTGGCAAAAGAACGTGAAGGATAAATTCCGTGAGGTGTGAAAACCACCGGAATTTTATTCCTCCTGCACCAATACGTTGCAATACATGAGCTCAAGCACCTATAACCGTTTGTGTGAACGACATCAGCCTCTAACTTGCTAAGTATCGCTGTAACATCGGACAAAAACCAATACTCTCGCATTCTCTTCCTAAAAAAGAGGGGACGCCGATAAACTTCCACTCCGTTCATAACGTCCAAGTATCTTACGCTGCCTTTCCAATCTTCGTCTACGTCATCAGAAGTTATCACCATGACCTTGTGTCCTCGTTTCTTCAGTTCGGTTGAAACGGCATAAACATGGTTCTCCATCCCACCAATGGCAGGAGGAAAACGAGGTGTCACCTGAACTATTCGCACTGAACATCCCTCCGCTCTCGCAGATACGAACTCTTATACCAGTCTATGAATCGAGCTAATCCAGTCCTGAGATTAACTTTAGGTCGAAACCCAAGCCCCCTTATTCTTGTGACATCTGCCAGAAGCCTCTCAACATCACCTACCCAGCTTTCATTAGTGTAAAGCACCTTTGTCCTATTTTGAAGACCAAGAAGATCAAGAATCACACTAACGAGTTCCTTAATGGTTGTTCCAACGCCAGTTCCAACATTGTAAACCTCTCCGAAGGCTACTGGAGTTTGTGCTAGCATAAGGCAGGCGTCTATGGCGTCAGAGATGTATATGAAATCGCGAACTTGGGCACCTGTGCCCAGAATTTCTAGTTTATCTTCCCGTCTTTGCAGTTTTTCCATGATGTCAAACATGAC
>Ga0315282_10014335_pt1 | contig 11824 bp, 12 predicted proteins | sample YL17G07_20_MG_FD_203693 | JGI IMG/M metagenome (GOLD analysis project Ga0315282, IMG submission 203693) | Sediment microbial communities from Yellowstone Lake, YNP, Wyoming, USA - YL17G07_20 | ecosystem: Environmental > Aquatic > Freshwater > Lake > Sediment | place: USA: Wyoming | collected... | reverse complement strand
ATTATAAACTGCTTTGGGATATTGTTGAGGAAATGACTCTGCTCAATTTTGAATTACTGAAATCAAAAAAGCCTTAGCCTGAAAAGTGCGAAAGTCCAGCTCATGAGATCCTTCAGATTCCCTTCGATGTTGGTACCCATGGCCGACAGTTCGTACTTCACTTTTTCTTCCCTGAGAATACGAAGGCAATCCGCCACGTAGGAACTGAGACTGGTCCCTGATGTCCCCAGGGGAACAACACTGATTTCCAGTATGGCCATATGACACCTCCTCGCGCGCTCAACCTCAAGCTCAGCCTCCATTTATCCATTTTCTACCTAATGCCCCATGCCCGGAGGGCACTCTCGCACGATGAAAATGGGTGTTTTGCGGACACGGATCACGGACACGGACACGTTATTTTCTAAGTAATGCCCCCTGCCCGGAGGGCACTCTCGCACGATGAAAATGGGTGTTTTGCGGACACGGATCACGGACACGGACACGTTATTTTCTAAGTAACATTATGCTGGTTCCATGTCAACGCATGGTGCGATGGTTTTTCGCCGTAGAGGCGTTCAACAGAGCCCCTTGTGATGGTTCATCCCTGGCAAGCCCAACACCCGTATTGGTTTCGAAAAGGTATTTCCTTTTTCTTCAATTTGAGGTATAAAAGTAGTATCGTCCATCCGGAGGGAAAGGGTGAGCCAGCATCAAGATATTTCTGTACTGATTGCATTCTCCGCGGGGGTTCTTTCTTTCGTCTCGCCCTGTGTCCTGCCGTTGGTTCCGTCGTACATCTCCTATATCACAGGAGTTTCTTTCAAAGAGCTTACGGATGCGGACACCAGGAGTAAGGTGCGGTGGGCCACCGTGTCGCATTCCTTATTGTTCATCGTTGGATTTTCAACGGTCTTCATCCTGATGGGTGCCTCCGCATCCTACCTGGGCCAACTGCTGAGCAAATACCAGTACTGGATTATGAAAATAGGAGGAGTCCTGGTGATCATTCTGGGTATCCATTTTACAGGACTTATCAACATCCCTTTCCTCCAGATGGAGAGGCGGTTTGAATTGAAAGGCAAGCCTCTCGGCTACCTTGGGTCCTTTCTCGTTGGGATCGTCTTTGCAGCAGGATGGACCCCCTGCATCGGCCCGATTCTTTCCACCATTCTCCTCTACGCAAGCACCTCCAAGAGCTTTGGGACGGGTATGTACCTTCTCACCGCGTACTCGATCGGATTGGGCGTGCCCTTCTTTCTTGCCTCCCTGGCCTTTAACAGTTTCCTTTCCGCATTCGACAAGATGAAAAAGTACATGAGGGGGATCACCCTCGTGAGTGGGTTTTTCCTCATCGCCATCGGGATCCTCTTCCTGACCGACCAGTTCAGGGTCCTCAACGCTTATCTTAATGAACTCCTCAATCCCTGAGCAGGCTGCTGAAAAACACCCATCCGCGGCGTTGCCTTCAACTTTTGGATTTGTTCGATCTGCAATCCGCAATGGAGTGTTATTGTCTGACACTCATGAGGGTGAAGACACCGGTAAGTCCGAAGAGGACCGTGGGAGTCCAGGCGGAGAGAAGAGGAGGAAGGATGCCTGATTTTCCGAAGGAAAGGAAAATATAGAAAATCACGCCGTAGCTGAAACCGATCAGGACGCTGAGCCCTATGCTCAGGGCCACCCCTCCGGAACGGCCTGTCTTCAAAGCAAAGGGAATGCCGATGAGGACCATCACCACATTCAGGAAGGGGTAAGAAAGCTTGGCGTAGAGCTCGGCAAGATACCGGGTTGCATCATAACCGGCTGCCCGGATTTTCCGAATGTAGGTCCTCAGTTCTGTGTAGCTCATCTCTCCGGATTCACGCTCGATCTTCTGGAAAGATTCCCAGTTTTCCTTAAGAGAGAATTCCATTTCCTTAAAGGGGGTCATCCGGGTGGAACCTTTTTCGTCGAAATCTCTAATTGCTCCATCATAAAACCGCCACTTTCCGTTATTCCATTTTGCCTCCCGGGCGTCAATCCGCTGGGTACAACGGAATCGATCATTGAACTGGTAGAGAGTCAGACCCTTCAGGGCCTTATTCTTCCGATCGAGAAGCTGAATGTTAAAAATCTGGCTGTCACTGCGGTGCCAGATCTTGTAGTTTTTGAAGAAAGTCATATGGGGTTCTTTCCGGACCTGGACGTAGAGCACATGTTGGGTTTTCAGGTTGCTGAAGGGGACGAGGTATTCATTGCCCATGAAGGAGACCATGCAGACGAGGAAGGCAAAGATAAACAGAGGGAAGGTGATCCGGTAGAGGCTCACGCCGCCCGCTTTCATGGCGGTGATCTCACTGAACCGGGAGAAGGTGCCAAGGGTAAGAAGTGTGGCGAGGAGAACGCCGTAGGGAAGGGTCCACTGAAAGGTCACTTCAGGGATCTTGAAGAGGAGATATTTGAAGATCAGGTAGAAAGGGGCCTGGTACTTGATGAATTGATCTATTTTCTGAAAGAAAAGGACGACCACATAGATCAGAATCAGGCTGCTCAGGCTGAGGGCGAAGATTTTCAGGTATTCTCGGATGATATATCGGTAGAGGATCCGGTGGCTTTCAAGCATCTTCGAAAAGACCTTTCCACTTTCGCTGAATGAATTCGAGGCCTTCGATCACCCATAAAGACGGGGTGAAGGGGGATTCGTTGGCTGACTTGATCACGAGATAGACCCCGAAGGCTCCGAAGAGGATATTGGGGGCCCAGCCGACCGTGATGGTGGGAATCGCATGGCGATTTGCAAGGATCTCGAAGGCGGTGAGGGAAATATAGTAAACCAATAGAATAAGAATGCTGAAGACGAAGCCGTGAGATCTTCCCGAACGACGGGGTTGAATGCCCAGGGGGACTCCGATCAGCCCGAAAACGATGCACGCAAAAGGGATGGCATATCGCTTATGGATTTCAATCTCCTGGGCTGTCGTGTCCTCTCCTTTCTGCCTCATTTTCTCCATCTTTGCCCTGATTTCATCGATGGACATCTCATATTCTTTCAGTTTCTTTCCCAGGGAAAGGAAGATCTTGGCCAATTCGAGTTTGAGATCGTAGGTGCTGAAATGGACCTTCTGATAGATATTTGCCTTGGGCTCATATCGGTGAATGTCCCCGCTGATCAGTCTCAGAGCCACTTCCTGGGATTTTGGATCGTTCACAAGAAAGCCCTCCTTGGCAAAGATCGTATTGACCTTCTCCTTATCCCTTTCGTCATAGATCAGAATCCCCTCCATCCGTTTTCCCTGAATGGGAACTTTATCGACATAAACCACCAGGCCGTCGAAGACATCGTTGAAAACCCGTTCCTTGATTTCGACATCCGCCCTCGATTGGGCGATGAGATAGAGGGTCGCCCGGAATCCCCGGTTTCCCCAGGGAAGGCCATAGATGACGAGAAAGGTTGTGAGGAGACAGGCAACGATGGAGAAGGCACAGACGGGAAAATACAGCTGATACAGACTGATACCGGAAGCCTTGAAGGCCGTGACCTCGCTGTCACTGGAGAGCCTTCCGAAGGTCAGAAGGGTTCCCAGGAGAACGGCTATGGGCACGGTGAAAATAAGGAAGGAAGGGGAGATGAAGAGGAGGAGCATCAATATCCTGGAGAGACTGGCACCCCTTGTCACAATCATCTCGATCAGCTTGAGAATCTTATCCATCAGGAGGATGACGGTGAAGATCATCAGCCCGATGAAGGAAATCGGAAGGATTTCCTTAAGGATATAGAGGTAGGTGGTTTTCCTCATGTCCAAGATATTCTAAGGGAGAGAAGAGGGGATGTCAATGGAGCCTTTGAAAAGGGCGGTTGGAAGTCTCCTTTCCGCAATGGGAGATGGAGAGGAATTTATGAAGTTGTCGTTAACCAAAGGAGGAATTCGCCGGTCCCGCTTTGATTTGAGTTTTGGACATTTGAATTTTGATATGGTTTCGGATTTCGATATTCGAATTTTCGCGCCCTATTGAATTGCCAAAATCAAGGACAGGACTTATGAGACGGCGCACTAAAGCCTCGATTCCACGTGTTAAGTGGGAGGAGACACATCACGTCATTTTTTACGTGACTATTCCATGTTATTCTTATAACATGAAAGGATGAAAGGATAGAGATGAGGATTTTTTCAATGTCTGCAAGAATGACGCCGCTTCAGTTCTTTGTGATTGGGTGGATGCTTCTGCTTCCCATGGTGGATATTTCCATCTCGGGGGGACAGGAAAGTTTACCTGCCATCATTAAAAAGGCCGAGCCGGCTGTTGTTATGATTCTTACCTATGACAAAGATGGAAAGCCGATCGGTCAGGGGAGCGGTTTCTTCGTCAGCCAAGATGGCAACGTCGTCACGAACAGCCACGTACTGCAGGCCGCAAACCGTGCCGAGGTGAAGGACCTGGATGGTAAGATCTACCCGGTGAAGAAAGTCCTTGCAGAGGACAGGGAAGGGGATCTCATCCTTCTTTCAGTGGATATCCCGGAACAGGCTGTCCATCTTCTGTCAGTGGCCACTTCTCCTCCTGAGGTCGGGGAGAGGGTGGTCGTCATCGGAACACCCCTCGGGCTCGAGAAGACCGTTTCGGATGGGATTGTTTCGGCAGTCCGTGAGGTTTCGGGGTTTGGAAGTATCGTTCAGGTGACAGCCCCGATTTCTCAGGGTTCCAGTGGCAGTCCCATTATCAACCTGAAGGGAGAGGTGATCGGGGTGGTCACCTTTTTTATAATGGCCGGGCAGAATCTCAATTTTGCGATTCCCGGAGAGAGAATTGCGAAACTTGTGCCGGGCCAGGGGCAGATGCTCTCCGAACGGGAAGAGGCCAGGGTTGGGGAATGGCTTGCCTCCGAGGAGGGACTCTATGCGAAGGGGCTTCGTTTCATGCTGGCAGAAGAGTATGAGAAAGCCATCCTCAATTTTGTTGCAACCGTCAAAAAGAACCCAGATCATGCGGAAGCCCACTTCCAGATTGGATATTGTTTCGGGAAGCTGGGTCATTATGGAGAGGCCATTGAGCCTTACAAACAGGCAATCCGGATCAAGCCCGCCGACCCGGACGCACACAATAACCTTTGTGTGGCCTATAATATGGTGGGCCGCCACCCGGAAGCCATCGAGTCCTGCCGCCAGGCGGTTCAATTGAAACCGAACCTGGTCGAAGCCCACAACAATCTCTGCTGGTCTTATCAGCAATTGAGGCGTTACCCTGAAGCGCTGGAATCCTGTAAGAAGGCGATTCGCCTCAGGCCCGATTTTGCACTTGCCCACAATAATCTGGGGAAGAATTACTCTGCTCTCGGGCAATACGAGAAGGCAGCGGATTCCTTCAAGGAAGCGATCCGCCTCAACTTCGATTACGCCGAGGCCCACCTTAACCTCGGTGCAGCCTATGAGCCTATGGGAAAGTTCGAGGAGGCCATTGCCTCCTATAAGCAGGCGGTCCGTATCAAACCTCATCTGGGAGAAGCTCATCTCAACCTGGGGATGATCTCTCTGAAAACGGGAGACCGGGGATCTGCTCTGGAGGAATACAAGATTCTGAAAGAACTGGATCAGGGTTTGGCGAATAAGCTCTTCAATCTGATTTATGAATGACGGTCATCACCCCTTTTTGGTTTTTTGCGACTTCATCATCATGAATATAAAATGGGTAAGAATTTAGCCTTTTCAAAAACAATTGTAGTGTAGGCCCTTGTGGGCAATCGGGTTATTGGGTCATTGGGTTATTGAGTTATAGGGTTTAACCCAATAACACAAGTAACGCTCAACCCAAGTAACAGCTTTTCTCTCTGTTGGGTCTACGGGCATGAAGCCCTACACTACAGGTCCTATTTGTCCTTTTTTCAAAGACCTGAAGTTTTACTAAAATGGCGTATGGGTTTGAGGTTAAAGTTCCCGAACAAGGAGGGAAGAAAGTGAAAAAGGCCTGGTTTTCATCATGTGCTCTGGTCATGACGCTTATCGCGGTTGCCTGCGTGCAACGGGTAAGCATGGATACGAACGTCCCCAGGATGACGAAAGAGGAGCTGAGATCGATCATGGATCGGCCGGATACGGCAGTTTATCGATATGGGTTTTACGAAAGGCTATGCTCTGAAAGGCAGCCGGGACGAATGGTCCGAGGCCAAATTTCCCACTGAAAAGAGGTAGGCTCTGAGTTTCGGACATGGCGATGAGGAGAAAAGGGAGATGAACGGGATAAGAAGGGGGTTGAGAGAAGAGGAGAGGGTGAGAAGGGATTCAGAACTTTTCAAGGCATTGGTGAGGACCTCGGAGAAGTACCTGAAAGACTATACGGAAGGCAAGCAGAATGATGATGACAAAGCCAAGGTGGCCTTGCGAGTCCTTTCGGTCTACCGCCGTGTCTTGAAGATCGAGAAGGAGAGGGCGAAGATTCGGGCTGAATGGAGAAACCTTCTAACCAGTATCGCTGAGCTGAAGAAGCCCGCCGGGGGAGGGAAACCGGGGCGAAAAAAGAAGGCGAAAATGGTAAGACCCGGAATCTCGAAGAAGGTAACACTTTAGTCTCTGGGAGATAGAATTGTGCGCAAAATGGCAACAAAAGTTTGGTGACGCCGTAGAAGCACCAAATTACAAGCACCAAATAACAAATAAATTCCCAATGGTCCAAATTCCAAACAGAAGAAAAGCGTTTTGGTCATTTGAGATTGAAATCTGGGATTTATTTGGGATTTGCGATTTGGTATTTGGAATTTCAACCCTGTTTGGTTCCGGCTATGCCGGGTTAGGTCTTAGAAAAAACGCTTTTAGGTCCCTCCCGACCTCCCTTTCCAGAGGGAGGAGAAGGGTCTCCGCCCTTTGGACAAAGGGGGATGAAGGGGGATTCGATGGCTTTTCCAAAGCGCTAAATGGTTACCCTCTGCGATCTTTGGGACTCTGCGTTGAGATTGGGTATTACTCCAAATCCATCTGGAACGGGATAGGATAGTCGCCTGTAAAACAGGCGTAGCAGAATTGCTCAGCCTCGGCCCGCACGCATTTTCTCAACCCTTCTATGGAAAGGTAGTGGAGAGAGTTGGCCGTGATATATTTCTGAATCTCCCTGATCGTGTGAGAAGAGGCGATCAGTTGGGATTTCTGGGGGGTATCGATTCCGAAGAAGCAGGGATGAGTAATCGGAGGAGAACTGATCCTCACATGGACTTCTTTCGCGCCTGCATTTCGAAACATCTTGATGATCTTCCGGCTGGTGGTTCCGCGAACGATCGAATCATCCACGGTGACAATCCGTTTGCCATCCATTAAACCCTTTACGGGATTTAATTTGATCTTCACGCCGAAGTGCCGAATCGACTGTTCAGGCTCGATGAACGTCCGGCCCACATAATGATTTCGTATCATCCCCATCTCTAAAGGGATCTTCGATTCGAAGGCATAACCGATCGTGGCTGGAAATCCCGAGTCAGGAATCGGAACAACCATCTCGGCGTCTATGGGCGCTTCCTTGGCGAGCTGGGTTCCAAGCTCCTTTCTCACCTCGTAGACATTGCGATTGAACAGGAAGCTGTCGGGTCGGGCGAAATAGATAAATTCGAAGATGCACTGTGAGGGATGGATCTCGGAAAAAGGCTTGAAGGATTCGAGGCCATCTCCATTGATGAGGAGAATCTCGCCCGGCTCAATCTCTCTCACAAACTGGGCGCCGATCAGGTCAAAGGCACAGGTCTCAGAAGCGATGACCGGAGAATCCTTGATCTCACCCAGAACCAGGGGCCTGAACCCATGGGGGTCTCGTGCCACAACCATCTCCCGTTCCGTCAAGAAGAGCAACGAGTAGGCCCCCTTGACCTGCTTAAGGGCTTGAATGGCCCTCTCGACGAAGGTCTTCTTTTTGGAATGGGCGATGAGATGGATGATCACCTCTGTGTCCATTGTGGACTGGAAAATGGACCCGCTGGCCTCCAGTTCGCTCCGGATAAAATGGGAATTGGTCAGGTTGCCATTATGGGCGATGGCCATTCCACCGTTTGCGTATTCCACGACAAAGGGTTGGGCGTTCTTGATCTCGCTCGATCCGGATGTAGAATACCGGACATGGCCGATGGCGTTCTTGCCCGGGAGCTTTCGCAGACTATCCCGGTTGAAGATTTCGGAGACCAGGCCCATCTGCCGGTAATGATGGAGCTGCTTCCCATCCGAAGAGACAATCCCTGCGCTCTCCTGACCTCGATGCTGGAGGGCATAGAGGCCCAGATAGGTGAGATTGGATGCTTCCGCATGATCGTAGATTCCAAATATACCGCACACAGGTCTTCCCTCTCTCTCAGATCTGGAAACCCGAAATTCGAATTTCGAAATTCGAAACAATATCTAAATTCAAATAAGCAATGTTCGAAACCTTTGTGTCCACGTGGCTGGACAGTTTTGGACTGTGTATTTAGGTCATTCGAGTTTCTTCCGAATTTCGTGCTTCGAATTTAGAATTTATGGCCATAGCCATTGGGATGGTCGCGGTGCCAGCGCCAGGCGGTTTCGATGATCGTTTCGAGATCAGGATATTTTGGCGCCCAACCGAGTTCCTCCCTGATTTTTTCTGAACTGGCAACCAGGCGAGCCGGATCACCCGGCCTTCTTTCGGACTCAATGGCTGCGATCTTTCTGCCCGTTACCTTCTTCGCCGTTTCAATCACTTCTCTTACGGAGTAGCCACTGCCATTTCCGAGATTGTAGATTGCAGAATTCCCCTGCTTCTCTATCTTCTCGATGGCAAGGATATGGGCACGGGCAAGATCGGTGACATGGATGTAGTCGCGGATGCAGGTTCCATCGGGGGTATCGTAATCCGTCCCGAAGATGGAAACGGGATCTCCGGCCAGAGCAGACTGAAGACAGATAGGGATCAGATGGGTTTCAGGAGAGTGATCTTCTCCGATGGCTTCCGCAGGATCGGCCCCCGCAGCGTTGAAATACCTCAGGGAGACAAAATTGATTCTCTGAGATTCATGGAAAGCCTGAAGGACTCTTTCAAAAATCCACTTCGTTTCGCCGTAGGGATTCTTCGGTTGACACGGATGACCCTCCGGTACGGGAATGCTCTGTGGCTCGCCGTAGACCGCTGCCGAGGAGGAGAATACGATTTTAGTGATATTGAATTCACACATTATTTCAATAAGATGCAAGCTATTCTTAACGTTATTCATGAAGTATTTAAGCGGATTCTCGACCGATTCTCCAACCAGGCAATCGGCGGCAAAATGCATGACAGAATGAATGGGATGGGTTTGAAAAGTCTTCCGAAGTCGCTCCGAGTCAGCAAGATCTCCTTCAACGAAGGGAGCCTCTCTTACGGCTTCTCGATGCCCGGTCTGGAGATTGTCGTAGACAATGGGCTGATGCCCCTTCCGTAGAAGCTCTCTCACTACATGGCTTCCTATGTATCCTGCGCCCCCTGTGACCAGAATCGTCGACATGCTCAGCCTTTAACCGAAAATCGGATTCTTTTACCTTTATAAGAAATTCAATGTTCGTTTGTCAACGAAACCAGCAGGGATATTTCATGGACAGTGGTCTGATTGCTTCCAGGTCCCCGCTGGATCACAAGGACGGGTGGTGGGCAAGCACAGAGATTTCATTGAGCGGCAGACAGCATAATCGACGTTTCCTTAGAAATGGTCATTGTGGCGAGTATCGGGCGAATCATCGATTTGAAAGGCGGAACTCCGGCCCCATGCGCTTGCCTGCCAGTTGTCGGTGCGGTCCCGTTCAGGAATCCAGGGTGGGACAGATATTCGAAGGTAATTAGAGAGGGAGTGGGCATAGGGCTCATACATCCTGCGAAGATTCGAGAGTTCTTCGTGAGGACCACTTCCCTCGCGGAGATCACATCCCGCCTCTGCCAGGAGGTGGCGCAAGAATTTCAAATCATTGGCAGAGAGGCGATCGGGCTGTGGTTCCTGGGGAGGGCAGTTCAGGATTTGAGCGATGTCAACAATGGCGTGTCGGGTGATTGCGAAGGTTAGCTCGGCTTGGCGCTTGCAGGGACCCTCAAGGTTGGTGATGAGGAACGAGCTGGTATCCAGAATCGATGTCAGAGCACCGAGCCAGGACTCATTATCGTGGTGAGAGCGAAAATAGGCAAGCACGGGATAGGAGAGGTGGCTTTCGAGCAACTCTGCTGACCAGCGCTCCCAGTCATGGAGAAGTTGCCTGAGATCGTCCATACCACGGTCATGCCTGTGACGACGCAGCATCTCCGCTGCCGTGGGCGGTGAGCCTGCTCGTGCATCGAGGAGCGAGATGTTGAGTTCCCGCCGGGAGAAGGATTGATTCAATACCGGCAGGTAACCGATGATGAGAGCAAGAAAACCCAAGCCCATTCCCGCCTCGGCTGCGATAAGGACCCTCCCAAAGGAGCCGTCAGGGGTGACGTCACCGAGACCAAGGGTGAAAAAAGAGGTGCCGCTCAGATAGAGATACGTGGTGAAACCGGTCGCGCCATCCGGTGTTTTGAGCGCTGAACCGGATGCCCAGAGCAGGAGTCCAAAGCCAAAGATCAGTCCAGTAGCCCAAAAGATCAGCAACAGAAGCAACGAAAGAGGGCCGTAGAAGCTGAGGTAGGTTTCGTGACGTTTGCCCGATGTCAGCAAACGAACCCCTTCGGACCAGCAATACCACGTAAACCTGTAAAAGAGGCGGGCGAGGCTCACCTGTCTTGTCACACGCCGGGGAAGGACGATCGTCTCGAAGGCATCTCCCAGAACGATGAGAATGAGGCCCAAACCGAGGAAACCTGACAGGACTGACACGACTGTCTCCTTTTAAACGTCATTATACCCTATCAATGTACGATTTGAAAACCCTGGATCCGACTCCTGTCGCATCCCCTCACTTACACGTGGAATCGAGGCTTTAACCGGTAAAAATTGGACGCCCCCCGGTTACAGGGGACAGGTAAGGTTGCCCACTCCACGGGAGAGTGACGCATTACCTGTTGTCCCGATATTGAAAACGAGGCTGAGGTGGAAGGCCGTGTCAACATCGCGTCGATCTTGCCTTTGTGTCCAATGACGAGTTGGAGTAGGGTAGCCTCGTAAAAAGGAGGGGACTTCTTACGAATTCATCACTTTTACAAATTGAACCATCTCAGAGAACTCGACTTTTTACAGGTTGATCAGGTATAATTATTATTGGATTCGTATCGGAAGAAACAAACGGTGATTCCAGGAGAACGTAAGAACAAAGATGAAGCCGGAGCAGAATGTGTTTGAGAAAGAGAACGAAGAGGTGAACGTAGAAGCAACTGAAACGATCCGCCCCTTTGGAAAGCTGATCGTGTCCCATAAGTCTTTTCTGGACACCGGAGGAAAGGGTATATCAGGTTCAATTGAGGTTCTAAATGACGAATTGGTGTGTCATTCCCGTGAAAACGGGAATCCGGGACCCAAAAATCGAAAACCCTGGGTTCCTGCTTTCGCAGGAATGACACCCTTAGAACGTTTTTTGCCTGATACGATTTTTCAAAAACCTAACCCGGCATAGCCGGAACCAAAGAAGTTCGGGAGCCCAAATTCCAAATCACAAATTCGAAATCCCAAATAAATTCCAATATCCAATGTTCCAAATTCAAAAACTTGAGATTTTTGCAAACGCTTTGGAATGCTTACGAATAGGCGCTTAGCCCATCCATATCGACAAAAAATTGTCGATATGGGTTCATGGATCTCCAAACGTAGGGCAGGCGACCCCGCCTGCCGGACCGGTCGGCGAGGACGCCGACCCTACGAAACAACTGCCCCGAAGGGGCCACCTCTTCCGGGCGAAGTCCTGGACGAGGCGTAGGCGCTTAGGGAATTGATATCGACAAAAAA
>Ga0315282_10014334_pt1 | contig 11824 bp, 12 predicted proteins | sample YL17G07_20_MG_FD_203693 | JGI IMG/M metagenome (GOLD analysis project Ga0315282, IMG submission 203693) | Sediment microbial communities from Yellowstone Lake, YNP, Wyoming, USA - YL17G07_20 | ecosystem: Environmental > Aquatic > Freshwater > Lake > Sediment | place: USA: Wyoming | collected... | reverse complement strand
CGACCAACACGCACATCAGCCCGGAGAGGATGAGGAAGCTGTTCAAGCGAAGGTGGGGCATCGAGACCAGCTACAGGATGGTGAACAAGTTCCTGGCAAAGACGACGTCGAAGATCTACAGCATAAGACTGCTTTACTTCTACCTTGCCATTCTGCTCTACAACCTGTGGGTCCTGCTGAACTATGGCAAGGGAGAAAGGGTGATCGTCGAGGCCCTCAAGCTCCTCGTCTCACTGTCGCTAATCCTGTCATTCATACCCGATATCGAGGCGATGACCTGATGAGGTGGACAAATTTTGATCTACTGTAAAGTTTAATACAGCATCATGAAAGAACTATAGGTGGAGAAAGAGGCACAATAAGTTGGTACAACTGAAGAAATCCATTAACTACTGGTCTTTCCCAGGAGGATCGGAGGCGACGAAGGATGTGCGAAAGCACATGAGGGAGGCGAAGGAGTTCGGCTTCGATGCTATTGAGCTCTGCCTCTCCGAGAGGGGTGACGTGAGCGTTGAGTCGAGCAATAGGGAATTGGAGAATTTAGCGAAGGACGCGAAAGGAATTGGCATCGAGATCAGCAGTTTGGCATCCGGGCTGCTCTGGTCATCCTCCCCAACGAGTGGAGATGCAGCGGTTAGGACAAAAGCGAGGGACATTGTGAGGAAGCAGATCGAAGCAGCCTCAGCACTTGGCACAGACGCGATCCTCGTGATACCGGGTGCAGTCGATGTCTTCTTCATGCCAGGTGGAGAGGTCGTCCCATATGATCGGGTTCATGAGAGACTAAGGGATGCTGTCCAAGAGGTCCTCCCTTACGCGGAGAAGTTCAAAGTAGCGATAGGGCTGGAGAACGTCTGGAACAAATTCTTCCTGAGCCCTCTGGAAGCAAGGGATTTCATCGACTACTTCAAGAGTAAATACGTTGGAATATTCTTCGATACGTGAAATATAGTACCATTCGGTTATCCCGAACAATGGATCAGGATTCTGGGGCATAGGATCAAGAGGGTTCATGTAAAAGATTTCAGGAGGGCCATCGGCACAATCGAGGGTTTCGTCGATCTGCTGGAAGGCGATGTGGATTGGCCCGCTGTTATGAAGGCCTTGGCTGATGTGGGCTATGACAGCTATCTAATCGCGGAGATGATCCCCCTCTACCGATACCACCCCATGGCAAGGATCAAGAATGCCTCCACAGCCCTAGACTATATCCTCGGACGGGTGAGGGCATAGTCGAAAATGTAGCTAAAGCTCATTCAATATGCCCTTCATATACTCCAGTGCCATCTTGACCTGCCCGTCGATCCTTTCCATGCCTGCTGGCTGATGGTACTCATCGAGGCAGGGGTGGCAGAATTCATAACAGAGGTAGCCCTTGTACCCTATCTCATTTAAAACCTTTACAAATCTCGAATAGTTGATTAGGGGTTTTCCGAAGTCCGAAGGCAGCAAGACGACCTTACCATCGCTTCCTCTCGCGAACTCGCCGCCATAGTGCGAATGAACTTGAAGCCCCCCGACATCCCTTACTGCTTGAGCGACCCATTCATCATCCTGTCTCGTAAGGAGGGGGGCATCGAGACAGACCTTCAGGTAATCGGAGTTCACTTCCTTCACCATATCCAGAACATCCCTGTGATTTCTAACAAGCGGTGCGTGGTTCTGAAGTGCAAGTGTAATGCCATCCTCTTCAGCATACTTGACTGCCTCCTTGAGACATGTCCTCGCGAAGTTCCACCTCTCAAGTCTTGTCACATCCGGATAGTTCATCTCCGAGTATCTTCGGGTCATGTCATATGTCGCCAAACCACCTCTCAACGTAATCCCTGGCCATGCTAGGAAGACTCTAGCATATCTTGCATCGAGATCCTTCGCGAGCCTTATCTGTTCCCTCAGCGTGACCATCTGACATTCCCTGATCTCCTCAACTGGACTGGTGAAGTCCGTATACATGCTTATAGCGGGCAGTTCAAGGCCCTCATCCTCGATCTTCTCCCTTATCGCCCTTCTAGTGTCTTTGTCGAGGTCGAGTGGATTTGCCTGCGGTCGCTTTGCGCCAATTTCCACGCCATCGAAGCCCATCTCACTGGCCTTTGAAATGAACTTATCTAACTGTAGCGGGTTGCCCTTATACCAAGCACCCGAATAAGTTACGGAATATAGACCAATCTTCATCCGATCGCATCTCTCCTGACCGACAGAGACAGGGCATTGGATATATGAATAACTCATTTTATAGCTGACAATGCCCTCCACTTATGTCAAATAGGCCAGTTCAGTATCTCGGCCGCTTGGTGCATGTTCTTCATCAGCCGGGTGTCGCGGCTTCCGTCAGGTCACCGATACGGCACTCAAGACCAAACTGGCTATTCCCTATTCAGCTATATTGGTTATGGTTGTCCCTTGTGAATTCCATGAAATCCTTAATGCACCCCAAGTTAAGCGTATCGGTAATATCGGCAATCCTATTAATCTTATTTGATACTCACCGTACTCCGCAGCAGTGATGTAGTAGTTATGAATGGCGTTCATCTCTTGGCCGAAGTTCCCACAGAAACGATAACTCATTGGTGGTCATTAATTGTGTCCTTGACCTAGGTAACCTCAACCCAAGTATAACGCTTTAATATCTGCTCATAGCTCATGGAGTCACAACTCTTCTGGGTCGGAACTGTCGTGGCGTTGAAGAAGTGGGAGTTACTCTGGCATGCTCTCAGGGGGAGGACGAGGACTGCTATCTTCAGTGTTACGACTAGGTGCAATTGTAAGTGTGCAATGTGTGGCATTCCGAAGATGGACAAAGTGACGATACCCCTTAGAAGAGCTAAGGAGGTAATAGACGACTGCAGTAGGAATGGCGTCCTCTTCATGTCCTTCACGGGTGGCGAGCCATTGATGCATCCAGATATCGGAGAGATACTCAGCTATGCTAATGCAAAGGGAATGTTCATCCACGTCGCATCTAATGGCACTATGCCGGAGAGGATAAAAATGCTTAGTGGTGTAGTGGATCTAATTGGCTTCAGCCTTGATAGCCACATTCCAGAGGAACACAATAGGAACAGGGGGAGAAGGAGCTGCAGCGATGAGGTTGCTAAGAGCGTAAGGATCTCTCACATGCTCGGCATGAAGTCGTTCGTAAATACACCCCCCAATCAGATGATAAAGGACTGCATCGAAGATTACGTGAGCTTCGTCAATGAGGAGATGGACTGTCCAGTGGGCTTCTGCTATCCGATGGTCGACAATGGAGGATATTATGATAAGGGTTCCAACGTCGTCAGCATCTTGAAGCCATCTGAAATAGTCCGATTCTACGCCAAGGCGATTGAATTGAAGAGGAACCACTCGAAGATAACGAACACCGATGGCTTCCTCAGGGAGTCCATATCATATACCCTAGGTCATAAAGTCAGCCCTTGCCGAGCTGGCAAATGCGTCGTATGGATAGACTGGGAGGGAGCCGTTCATCCATGCTTCAACAAGGGCACTACCCGATTGGATAATGGCAACCACCGACTTTGGAGTGATCTCGATACGAGCAAATGCAATGAGTGTTTTAACCAGTGCTTTCGGGAGCCTTCCATAGTTGACGGCGATATTGCGAACATGATTAGGGATTGGAGGCTCTATAAGTATTTAATTTAGACAATATCTATCTTTATTCCAGGATCTAGACTCTTGAGTATAGTCTTTATGTCCTTAGCGGCGGTAATCGAATCATCGAGGTTCCATCGTATCAACTTGATTCTAGCCAAGTTCCAATTCGGATTCAAGACGACAATCGAAACGAACTCTCCTTTTCTAATGAAATATTCATAGCTATGCATCCTAGCTTGGTAGCCGATGTGGAGTAACATGTAGAGTAGTTCTCTCCTTTTCTCAGCGGAGGCAAAGACAGATGGCAACTGTAGCATATTGAGTGAATGATATCATTTTTCTTCCTTTCTATTCCAATCCAAGGCTAGTTGGCCCCATCCCCTCAGGCTCAGCTATTGGTTTGTTTCTATAATGGCGTGAAGTGCGACTTGAGAAAGCATTATAGAAGGATCATCATTCATGTTGATGCATGCCAAATGTTCAATCTGTTAGTAGCCAATTGTAGGGCTTAGGGGGGTGATGAGACTGCTGGATAGAAAAGAGGGATCTTCTCTTCCATCAAAGGGAACTTGGCCAAAGCTCCATAAAATAACATTCGATCTACTCTATAAGCTATACGACGAGAGGAAGGAGGAGATCGAGAATAGGCTTTTAGAGTTCAAGAAAATGCTCAGCAAGCCCGATAAAGACATATTTTATGAACTAGTATATTGTATGCTCACAGTCCAGAGTAGCGCTAGGTCAGCAGAGAATGCGATCGCACAGCTTAGGAAGAAGGATCTCCTACTCCATGAGGGCGCAAAGGGGGTAGAGAGGTGCTTGCGGGGGGTTCGCTTCGCGAGGACAAAAGCCAAGAGAATAGTTAAGGCAAGGAGGCTGTTCTCGTCAAGAAGGGGGATCGCGATTAAGGCAATTCTTCCAGCAGATCCGCAATTAGCGAGACGCTTCTTGGCCGATAACGTAGAAGGAATCGGTTACAAGGAAGCAAGTCATTTCCTGAGGAACATAGGATATTGCGGTCTAGCAATTCTAGACAGGCACGTGCTAAGGGGATTATATGATCTGAAGTTGATAGGAGATGTTCCAGAATCACTGAGCGAGAGGAAGTATTTGACCATCGAGAAGCTATACATCAATCTTTCTAAAAAACTGCACATCTCCCCGGAAGTGCTTGATCTCCTTCTCTGGAGCGCAAGGACCGGTGAGGTGCTTAAGTGATAATGCGCTGCTTTTTTGCATACAGCGCTGATTTCCTATACGGCCCTCTGCTCCTCCTCCTAGCTTTCTTCCTCTTCTCGGTCTCTACTATGAGTTTGTCCTCCCTCTCCATCTCTCCTCCTTCCCTAGTGCTTCAATAGCCTTCCTGCATCCTGAAATGAGAAACCCCGTATCGCTGCCCAATGCAACGAACCTGAATCCGTCAGCGATATATCTTTTAGCATCATCTATGCTCATGGCATAGATTCCCGCTGCAATATTGGCCTTCTTGCTCGCTTCAAGAACGGTCGAGATGGCCTTCTCCACATTTGGATTGTTCCAATCTCCCTTATAGCCCAATGATGTTGACAAGTCTGCAGGACCTATGAATACAGCGTCGACGCCCTCTACAGAGAGGATCCGTGCGATGTTCCTTATCGCCTCCTCGGTCTCGATCTGGCACACAACCATTATCTCCTTATCCGCTTCCTTTAAGTAATCGATGAGTTTGTCCCCGTATGAGGCTGCCCTTCTCGGCCCCACCCCCCTATTTCCCCTTGGTGCATATCTAGTTGCGCGCACTACACTTTTGGCCTCTTCCTCCGTATTCACCCATGGAACAACTACTCCATAAGCACCAATGTCTAGCGCTAGCTTGATGAGGACCATATCATTCCATGCTACTCTAACTATTGGCGTAATGTCACTACCGTTTATAGCTTGCAGCAAATTCTCCACTGTCCCAATGCCGAGCGGAGCATGCTCCATGTCAAAAACTAGCCAGTCAAATCCACGATGAGCCATTATCTCCGCGACATCGGCATTCCCTATAGTGAGCCAAGATCCTATTGTCGTTTTACCATCTTTTAGCATTTCCTTGACTTTATTCTTCATTATCTATTATCAATCTCCAGCTATGTGCGTTTCAGATCCGTATGCTATTAAATCTTTGCAATACCCTTCATTTATTACTTTCAATAGGAGAATGGAACAACTCCTAGTGAACTCGTGAAATCCCTACTAGATTAAGGGCTTTGGTCTATGTTACCTGAACTATCGACATGAGCATTGGATTCCTGTATCCATCTCTCAAGTTGCTGGCATTCTTGAGGTGACAACAGCCTATATGGCATGGGTTCCAACTCATTACCTTCTTCGCATATTTTCATATTGGGACAAGTAATGCATGGTGATCCGAGGATGGAGTTTAACGAAGGTGGCTTCCTCGTCGACTCGATCCTGAATGTTCGCCTTCCTTCATAAACGATTTCATTCTTTCGAATAAGGCCCCAAGATTCCAATCTGCTGCAAATCCTCGATATTTCCCTATTCGGCAGTGAGAGCAACACGCTGAGATCCGACTGTATGATTCCTGCATCACCTGCATTAAGAACAAGATCATATAATTGTCTCTCTCGGACGTCTCTTTTAGTTGTAAATCTTCCACCCTTCTCCGCCGACTTGATACTGATCTTGCTGGGGGCGATGAGAACTGACTGTGTCTCACCAGTTTGGACCGATAAATTTTCCTTAGATCTTACCCCTCGTTCCTCCTCTTTATTATAACTCTCTTCAAAAGTTGGCTGTTTAACATATGTCATTGGTATGACGCTCAGGATCTGGTGTATCTTCTCAGCCAACCTCTTTCCCTCTTCAGTGAGCGACAGTAAAGTGACATTCTGTGAATTCGATAAGAGTTCTTTCTCCCTTAGCCTTTTCAGATACTTGAAGGTCCTTCTTAGGCTTATACCAACAGCTGCTGCAATGTCATTAACTCCTAATCCCTCTTCAGGTATGGACTCAAACACCTTGCTCTCTGTCTTCGACAGAGGCACATTGGCTTTTTCCATGGTTCTCTTATATGTTACATGCCTACCAGGACGAGCTTTGGCCACAAGCCCTTTCTCCTGAAGTCTTCTTATCGTCCTCTGGAGATCAGCCTTGGGTAGATCCTGGGTGAGTTCATTGTAATTCCTTGGCACCTCAAGTGAGAGCAGACACGTCTCCTCATAGCATCCTGAGCTAGCCGGGAATATGCTTCCCAGATCCAAATCGCCTAGTATAGCGATTATGCTCCTCCCTTCATCAGTCAGTCTATATTTTCCATTTTCCTCGATAAACAGCTTAGTAGCAACCATTGGACCAGCATAATGCTTCCTTATAGTATCACGACTGTGATAATATCCTTCCCTTTTTAGTCTCTGTTGAATCTCATCAAGGCTAAGAGGTTGCTCAAGTAGAATTTGAGCCAACTTGATCCTTCTTTTATTCTTTAAGACATTTAATAGATCGCTCATCGCATCGCTAACAGCTTTGCCTCCCTCTTTCTTCTCGGGCTCATTCGCGATTTCTTTAGCGATTATTGCCATTTCTACAACCTTACACACTATTAAAAGCAACTCCTGCATCTTATAAGTATAACGCCGTTATAATGTAAGCAATAGTCCCATCAAAAGATAGTTTCCGAGAAATTATATATCGCTATTAGATGAAAGTAGTGATCAAGGTGATAATATGTGATCGAAATAAGGGCCGTCGAGGAGAGGGATTTCCCCCAAATCAAGGGGATCGCCTCTGGAGCTTTCCAACTTCACAGGTTTTGGACCGATAAGGATCTTGAGCAGAGGAATGTCGAACAGTATTACAGCGTGGAAGTCGATAGCTTCCATGAAGAAATTCGACATGGCCGAGATAGTTTTGAGATATTTGTAGCCGATGACGGCGGGCAGATTTTAGGCTATATTGTCCTTAGGATGGATAGACACCTGAGCGGTGTCTTTGAGTGCGAGTGGGGCCTAATCGCCTCATTTGCCCTTAAATCGGGTTTTAGAGGCAAAGGGATTGGCACGCTCCTCTTATCCAAAGCGCTCCATTGGTTCCGCGAAAAGGGAGCCGTTAGAGTTGACGTTTCGACTGATGCAGAGAATATCGCTGCGATCCAATGCTACGAGAAACAAGGGTTCAGGACAATATATTCAGGCATAACGCTTACGAAGAAACTGATGTAAATGTGGTCACGATCCAAAAGTTAGCCTAAGGATTAATAGCGCCCTCTGCCTTCGACGTTGACGGCAAGAGATGAACTGTAAGATAGGCTACTGGGCGCCACAGGAGCGGTATAATCCCTCTCAGCTCTTGGAGAACACAGTTCTGGCGGAAAGACATGGCTTTGAGACAGTCGTTACAAGCGACCACTTCCATCCCTGGTTCCACACGAATGCGAGCGCTGCATTTTCTTGGGTATGGATGGCAGCTGTTGCTGAAAAAACCAAAGCCATGGAGATAGGTACGGGCGTCACAGTGCCAACCATGAGGTATCATCCAGCACTTGTTGCACAGGCCTTCTCCACTTTGGGCTCCCTCTACCCAGGACGAATCATACTCGGCCTTGGCACAGGGGAAGCCATGAACGAAATGCCCTTCGGTTTCGACTGGCCACCGTTCAGGGAGAGGCTGAAGAGGTTGGAGGAGGCAATCGAAGTGATAAGGGCGCTTTGGTCGGGTGGGTTCGTCTCCTACAAGGGCAAGTATTACAAGCTTAACAACGCAAGGATCTACACTCTCTTTAAAAAGCCGATTCCGATCTTCGTTGCCGCGGGAGGCCCTAAGGCAGCGATGCTGGCTGGGAAGATGGCCGATGGCCTTCTCACCGTCGTAACAACTCCTGAACACTTTAGGGAAGTCATCACCCCGGCATTCGAGAAAGGCGCCAAGATTGCTGGTAGGGATCCCAAAACCCTCGAGAAGATGATAGAACTAAAAATCTCTTATGACGAAGACTATGAAAAAGCTGAGAGGAGCTGCAGGTGTTGGATGCCTAATGAGGTGCCTAATATAATTAGCCTGCCAATCTCAGATCCAAGGGAGCTTGAGGAACTTGGCAAGAGTGAGGGAGGCATAAGGGCTTGGCACATAACCACAAATCCTGAGGATCACATCAAGATGATAGAGGATCACATCAAGCTTGGTTTCAACCGCATACAATTACACAGCTCAAGCCCAGACGAGGTCAAGTTCATCGAACGATATGGCGAGAAAGTCCTGCCGCAGCTCAAGGAGAAATATGGCCATAGCAGAAAGTAGTAGATGGATATCAAGTACTACAACAGCCACATGTGTCCCTCCATTGCTTGTGCCATGGCCTAAATGTTCTCGAGTGTATCAGGAGGGTGATATTCTGAGGAAGGATTTTTTGATATGTTGACGGTCACGACGATATCTATTGTTACATATCAAACCGGAGGAGGATTCTCACGTTCAAAACTTCTAACCTGCTTTAGTCCCTCAAAAGCCCCTCTATTCTCCCTATCTGAGCGAATTTAAGAAGGGCTGGATTATTTCACTCAAAATCTAGAATGGATTTAGCATTTAACCAAGATATGAAGGGCAATATCCTTTATCTCACATTATTTTGGATTTAAGCTCCAATACCTCTTGAATATGCCTAACATTTTACATCAATACAACGTCAAGTATTAGGAGAAATTATAAATATGACAACAGATCGCTTAATCGATAAGTGAGAGGTGTTCAAGATGCATCCAAAGCCTCCATCTCCACTTTAAGACAATTATACTACCTTGATTGGGGATAATTAAAGTTAAATAATCTCAATAGTGGAGATATTATAGCTCGAAGCGATGATGCTTGACGGCATCCGATTATCCTTATTCATTTACTCAGGCATTTGAAGAATATCACGATTCATTCAAGTTTCTAGACGATATCGGCGTTAAGCTCATTCAAGCCCTCATGTTAGAAGGCCCCAGGAATGTGATGGAGGCCGCACGAAAGCTAGGCCTCCCGCAATCGACGATCTACTACAGGATGAAGATGCTAGAGGAGAAGTGCCACCTGCAGTTTGAGCCCATACTGACCTGGAGCAAGTTGGGTTTGAAGAGGGTATCGACGATCATCTACCCGAACGTGAGGAGCGAAAAGGTTGCCGTGAGCAAGCTCAAGTCGATCAAGTATGTTGACAGATGCTGGAGGCTCCTAACGCCCAATCTGGGCTACCTCTTCGTGTGGCGAAACCCGGAGAAGTCCATATCGCAATTGAGGCGTTTCCTGAGCGAGATGCAGCAGGATGGCCTGATTAAGGACTTCACATTCAGCGTACTCGGGGAGATGAACACTTGTGGCCCCTCCCTCGAGTGGTACGATCCGTCTGCGAAGGTCTGGATGTTCAAGTGGAGCGACGTGAGGAAGATGTTGACAGATAGCCTGCCCATCGAGGTGGAGGATCCATCGAACTACACCAATCTCTGCGACAATCTCGACATGCTCATAATCGAACAGATGGAGGTACACTCTAGGACATCCTTCTCTGAAATCGCAAAGACGGTCAGTGTTTCCGTACCCACGGTGAAATACAGGTATGAGAAGCTCGAAAGGTCAGGTGTACTGAGGGGGCATTATGCGAGAATACTGACCTTTCCTCCTGAGGTGTCCCGCCTGATAGAGCTGAAGGTCGAGTTCCCGAGCAGCAGGGAGCTGGGCACATTTGCAGCCGGACTTAAGGGGCTTCCATTCGCTTTGGCATTTCAGAAGGAGATAGGGCTAGGGAACCTCATCGTAAGGCTCTATCTTCCTAGCAGTGAGATGGCGTCATTACTCGACCTCCTCACGGATCTCGTCCGGGAGAACTTCATCCTTAACTTTTCTTTCATGGAGCTTGATATCAGGACTGCGGAATCATATACTCTTCCATCCGAATTATTTCAAGAAGGACAATGGAAAGTCGTGATGCCATCGAGTGTTAGAGTCCCATTGAATGTAGCATTGAAGTGAAATCAGGGAATGACGGTTCAATTCCCTTCGCTTGGTATTTTTCGAGCATGTTGAGATCTCTAACCTAATTCCAAAGGAATATATCTAACTGAAGACGAGATTTATTAGATGCCAACTTTATGAAGGTTCATCTTGCTGCGTTTCCAAAATGCTTCATGGATGAGCTATGCATCAAAAGGTCGATGACAATCTTCGAGTGGATCGATATGGCTAGGACTTTGGACATAGAAGGTATCGAGCTCTATAATGGCTTTCTTGAAAGCTTCGATATAGGCTACTTGCAGAGGGTAAGAGATGCAATTGAGGGCGCCGGACTTAAGGCGCCGATGTTCTGCTACTCTCCCAATTTCACTGAACCGGATCCGCTGAGGAGAGCGAAGGAAGTAGAGGCCGAGAAGAGGATCATGCAAGTCGCCACATACTTCGGAGCTAGGACATGTCGAGTCCTATCGGGCCAACGCTACCCCGAGGTATCGAGGCAGGATGGAGTTCGTTGGGTTGTTGAAGCAATTCGTTCCCTTTTGCCTAAAGCTGAGGAACTTGGCCTAATCCTAGCGATCGAGAATCACTACAAGGATAACTATTGGAAATACCCCGAATTTGCCCAGAGATCGGATGTCTTCCTCGAGATAGTGGATCAAATACGCTCTCCTTGGTTTGGGGTCAACTACGATCCATCAAATGCCCTGATAGCTGGCGAAGATCCAATAGAGCTGCTTCAGGCCGTGAAACATCGCCTCGTGAGCATGCACGCCAGCGATAGATACCTGGCAGGCGGTACACTTGGGGACTTGAAGCGCGTCGAGGACTCCATCGGATACGCTTCTATCCTGAAGCATGGGATCATTGGACGAGGCATGATAGAGTATGATAGAGTGTTCGAGATCCTGCAAAGCGTGAATTTCAATGGCTGGATCTCGATAGAGGATGGAACGAGTGGGCTTGATGATATTCGAGAGTCCGCGATCTTCCTCAGAAGGAAGATTAAAGAATACGGTGGTTGAGTTCATGCCTTTAATCATATAACTCGCGAGTCCCATACTTTCAGCATGGGACCATAACACGTTTGCTTTCGTAACCCATATAGTCACATCCTGCACAATCTAGCCCGGTAATCGATGAAGGCCGTAGTTAAGACCAAGCTCGGAGATGGTGCGGTTGAGCTACTGGATGTATTAAAACCAACCCCAAGCTTTGGGCAGGCAATCGTAGAGGTTAAAGCTGCAGGAGTGTGCGG
>Ga0315282_10014333_pt1 | contig 11824 bp, 13 predicted proteins | sample YL17G07_20_MG_FD_203693 | JGI IMG/M metagenome (GOLD analysis project Ga0315282, IMG submission 203693) | Sediment microbial communities from Yellowstone Lake, YNP, Wyoming, USA - YL17G07_20 | ecosystem: Environmental > Aquatic > Freshwater > Lake > Sediment | place: USA: Wyoming | collected... | reverse complement strand
TCTGTTATAGTTGATGCCATTTTAGGGACAGGGCTTAGCAAAAATATTGCAGGTAAGCTATCAGAGGTAATCAGTTTAATCAATAAATCAAATATACCCATTATTTCGGTAGATATCCCATCTGGTATCTCATCAGATAATGGACAGGTGATGGGAGCAGCTGTCAGAGCAGATTATACAGTTACTTTTGGTCTTCCTAAGAGGGGCCATTTTTTATATCCTGGTGCTGAATATACAGGAAAACTGTTTGTTGAGGATATCGGTTTTCCGGAAGAATTACTCAAAACAGAAAAACTTAATATTGAATTACTAATGAAAGATTATATATCTGCCTTGATTCCTGAAAGGAATAAATATTCACATAAAGGTAATTTTGGGCATGTACTTATTGTTGCTGGTTCAAGAGGGAAAACAGGTGCTGCACTTATGGCTGCAAAGGCATGTTTGAGGTGTGGTGCGGGGCTTGTTACAATAGGCGTCCCTGAGTCTCTGGCGGACATATTCCAGTCGCGTGTTACAGAAGAGATGACGCTGATTCTTCCTGACAAAGGTGATGGTACACTTTCGGTAAGAGCATCAAATAAGATACTTGATTTCCTGAATAAGACGGCTGACCTGCTTGCTATTGGGCCTGGTATCGGTGTAAGTGCTGAAACCGAGAAACTTATGAGGACCTTGATAAAGAATTCAGAAACTCCAATAGTCATAGACGCAGATGGAATAAATTCGATTAAAGGCGGAAGAGGGGTTTTTTCAAAGGTAAAAGCCTCATTAATTCTTACGCCTCATCCCGGTGAGATGGCAAGACTTTTACAGGATTCAGGATTAGGGATTAAGGATATAGAAAAAGACAGGATTAACACTGCAACATCTTTTGCAAAAGAGACAGGGACTTATCTTGTGCTTAAGGGTGTTCCGACCATTATTGCCATACCGGATGGAAGGGCTTTTATTAATTCAACAGGGAACCCTGGAATGGCTACAGCCGGCACTGGGGATGTGCTTACCGGAATGATTTCAGGATTTTTAGGCCAGACCATGAACCCACTACATGCGTGTATCCTTGGCGTCTATATGCATGGTCTTTCAGGGGATATGGCAGCTTCTGAAAAAGATCAGAATCCAATGATTGCATCAGATATAATAGACAATATACCGGCTGCTTTCCGTTCTTTTAAATCTAATGGATAGATTGATTTGCCCGGATATATTTAATGGTTGTGCAAAGGCATTCTTTACCAGAAAATCATTAGGTGCAGATATCGAGAGAATCAGCAATATCTTATCTATAAAAAAAGATGATGTCTTTCTCCCTGTTCAGAAACATACGGATAAGGTTTTGGTGATAGACTCAGACCTCGAGTCGATGATAGCGGATGCTGTGGTAACAAAGACGAGAGGTATATTAATAGGTGTTCTGGTTGCAGACTGCGTTCCTATCCTTCTTTTTGATAGAAGAAATTCAATTATTGGCGCTGTGCACGCAGGATGGCGGGGTACAGCAGCTCAGATAGTAAAAAAGACCATCAAATCAATGTTTAAATATTTTAGATCATCACCACAGGATATAATAATTGCTCTCGGTCCGAGTATCAGGTGGGACTGCTATGATGTCGACTCTGAAGTTAAAGATGATATTTACAAAGCTACAGGAGATGGAAGATATTACAAGGCTACGGGAGATGGAAAATATTGCGTTGACCTTTCTTCAGCAAATATGTATCAGGCACTTTCGATAGGAATCCCTGAAGAAAATATATGGAGCTCGAATGAGTGTACATATTGCAGCCCTGATGAATATCATTCTTACAGGTATTGTAAAGATCACAATGGAAGGCAGGGAGGATTTATTGGGATATTTTAACCCGAAAAATGCATTTGTCTGATGATTATGAAAGGCATATATGCAGAAAAACCTTTACAAAGCAGAATCTGGATATTGATGATTATCAATTCGTGATAAATAAAAATATGAGCTATACTAAATATCAAATGTCTTACAAAGGAGCTGCTGGTAAAGCTTTTTCTGCACACATGCCTATTTCAAATAGAATAAATTGCATTTTTTGAATTAAAGTTACATCCGGATGAAATATATAAGCAAGGGACCTGATGAGACAAAAGATATTGGTTTCAGGTTAGGAAAACTTTTAAGGCCGGGAGATGTTGTTGGCCTTTATGGTGAGTTAGGCACAGGAAAAACAACAATGGTAAAAGGTATTGCAAGTGCATTAGGTATTGATGAAAGAGAGATAGTAAGTGCCAGCTTTACGATAATTGCCGAGTATGATACAATCCCTCGTTTTTCCCATATAGATCTATACAGGATTGAGAAAGATGTTGAGTTTGCTGAGTTAGGCTTGTGGGATCAAATAGGAGAAGATAGTATCTCAGTTATTGAATGGGCTGAGAAGGCTGAGGGATGGCTGCCAGAAGATATGATAAAGGTCAGGTTAAAATCTATTGGTGAAAATATGAGAGAGATATCGATAGAGGGACGAGATGAAAAAAATCGGGATAATCTGTAAGACAGGAATATCTGAACCAGTTGAGATATTGAAAGGACTCCTGCCGTGGCTAAGGCAGAAAGGCTATGAAACCTATCTGGATATTGAGACTGCCTCTGCCCTTAATATAGAAGGTTCCCCACGTTCACAGATACCTTCATTAGTTGATGTTATCATTGTGCTTGGCGGAGATGGAACAATGCTGAGCGTATGCAGGCTTGTAGGAGATAAAGGGATTCCAATACTCGGTGTAAATATAGGTGGGCTTGGATTTCTGACAGAGGTTCAGAAGGATGAGCTTTATGATATTCTCGAGAATGTACTCACCGGAAAATGTCCCATGGAAGAACGGATGATGCTCACAGCATGCGTTTATAGGAATAATGAGTGCGTTGCAGAATACATTGCCATGAATGATGTTGTGGTTACTAAAGGGGCACTTGCGAGGATAATAGACCTTGAGACGTATATAAACCATACTTATGTTAATACCTTTAAGGCAGATGGTTTGATAGTTTCAACTCCTACAGGCTCTACAGCATATGCTCTTTCTGCAGGAGGCCCTATCCTTTATCCTACACTTAACAGTTTAGTACTCGCACCAATATGTCCTCATACACTTACAAACAGACCAATAGTCCTGCCTGATGATGTCCTGATAGAAATAGTCCTCAGGTCACAGACCGAGGATGTTTTTCTTACACTCGACGGCCAGGTCGGATTTTCTTTAATGCTGAATGATATTGTTGAAGTAAGGAAATCTCCATTCACAACGAAACTCCTTACCCCCTGTGGGAAGGATTATTTCCAGATACTGAGGACAAAATTAAAATGGGGGGAACGATATACAGGCAAAAACCAGTAGTCAGTAGAAAGTAGTTATTGGAATGCAAATGCAGAATCAAATAATGAAGGATGTTAAAAAACTCCTTGAGTTTTATCAGGCACTTGGATTTGAAAGTCTGCCGATAAATATTTCCGTATCTGTTAAGGCTTTAAAATTGTTACCCGTTACACTGAGCCATTTAAAGAGACAATCGTATCCTGACAAAGGAGCTGCTTTAAAGACGTTGAGGGAAGAAATCGGTGATTGTAAGAGGTGCAAGCTTTCAAAAGGGAGAACAAATATCGTTTTTGGTGAAGGTAATCCTGACACAATGCTTATGTTTGTTGGCGAGGCACCGGGCAGGGAAGAGGACTTACAGGCAAGACCATTTGTTGGAGATGCTGGTATGGTGCTAACCAGACTTACAGAAAAGATGGGATTTAAGAGAGGGGATGTTTATATCGCAAATATCGTAAAATGCAGACCTCCAATGAACCGTGAGCCTGAAATAGATGAAATACAAAGCTGCAGGGGCTTTGTGGAGAAACAAATTGAGATTATAAATCCCGAGGTAATTATGTCTTTAGGCAGGATATCTGCACAGACGCTAATAGGTAATGCAAAGTTAAAGATAACAGCGATACGCGGAAATTTCTTCGATTATAAAGGGATTGCCTTGATGCCAACGTTTCACCCCGCCTATCTTATCAGGAATCCTAAAGACAAATGGCTTACATGGGGTGATGCACAGAAGGTTATGGAGAGACTAAAAAGTAAAGGTTAAGGTCTATGGGGAAAGGTTATATGAAAACACTATGGGCGCCATGGAGAATGGAATATATATTGTCAGATAAGACTCATGGATGTATCTTTTGTGAACTGCCGAAACAAGATAGGGACAGGGAAAATCTTATTCTTTACAGGAGCTCGCATAACTTTGTTATCATGAACCGTTATCCATACAACAATGGTCATCTCATGGTTGTCCCGTATATCCATAACTCTTCACTTGATGGGATGACTGATGAAGCCTTGCTTGATTTTATGAAGGTCATACAGCATTCGATCATGTCACTCAAGAAGGCATTTATGCCGGAAGGTTTCAACATTGGAATAAATATCGGAAAAATAGCTGGTGCCGGAATGGAAGAACATGTGCATCTCCATATGGTACCTCGGTGGGCTGGGGATACCAGTTTTATGACAGTTTTTGATGAAGTTAGGGTGATACCGGAACACATAATGAATACTTATGATAAGCTTGTTGTTGCATTTAATTCATGAATTAAGACCCATGAAAATTTTAAAAGTGGTTATAATATAGAACCCTTTGTCACAAATTTTATTGACAGAGGGTAAATGTTAGTTTTTTAATAAAAAATAAATAAAATCTACGGATGGAAAAAATGGGATTGAAAATCAGCGGGCTGGATGATATTAATAAAAAAAATAAAAACATTAGATAATATACAGCTAATAAGGGAATTAAATAATAAACAGCTAACTTCTGATGATCTCATATAGTCTATCTCTTTTTTAATATCAGTCGATTCATTTTAATCTGAGTCAGATAGCCTTTCTATTCTTCTGAGCACAGATGATTCCTTCTCAACCTCCCCAAGCGCTTGATAACAGGATGCAGTGTATCGAAGTGTTTCCCTTGAATCCGGAAACTTTCGAAAGCATTCCAGCGCTTTTTCATATTGGCCTAAATTCATGTAGCTTATACCCAGACACGTGTTTAAGGATTCGCTCTCGGGGAATTGTTTCATTCCTTCGGCGAGTATCCGTACAGATTCCTTGTATTCTCTGTGCTTTTGCTTGATAATCCCTAAACCTATATATGCCCGCTGGTTGGGATGGTAAGACAAGGCCCTCTTATAAAGACGTTGAGCAATTTCCTCTTTTTCAGGTATTGCCTCAATCACAGCGTAGTCCCCATGGCTGAAGGTCATGGCAAGCCTGGAGAGAAAATCGGCGTGGCTTTTATAAAGGTCCTTCTTATCAACAAGCTGGACAGCATATGCAAACTCGTGAAGATGGCTATAATAATCGGATCTGAGCTTTTGACCTAAGGCCAAGATCATATCTTCAGACAACTGAGGATCCGACTCAAAATACATAATATCTTCTATCTTCTTTAACCAGACGTCATCGTTCAGTTTTGTCCTTCGTTTAAAGTCTTCGTATAAGGCTGTACCAGGAAAGATATCCAGGATATAAAAGATAATGCTTAGTGGCTTGATCTCGTATATCAAGTCTATAGTCTCCTGTATAGTCTCCCAGCTTTCTCCCGGTGATCCGTAGATGAAATAGGCGCGGGCCAGGATACCGTACATGGTAGTCAGGGTAAATGCCCTCCTGATATCATCGGTCTTGATATTTTTGTTCAGCATGTCTCTGATCTTCTCCGAGCCGCTTTCCACACCGTAGCTGATTTGAATACAGCCTGCCCTCCTCATCCAATAAAGCATCTCTTCGTTCACATAATTGACCCGTGAGATAGCAAACCATGTGATCTTCAGGTCTTTTTCGATGATCTTTTTGCATATCTGGATCACCCGATCTTTCCTCATGGTAAAGGTGTCATCTGATACATAGAAGAAAGTAATACCCTTGCGGTAAAGCTGTTCCATTTGCTCAACAAAATATTCAGGAGAGTGGAATCTGACCTTATGCCCCCAAAACTGCGGGGATCCGCAGAAGGTGCAGTTAGCAGGGCAGCCGCGAGAAGAAATCAGGTGCTGAAGCTCAAAGTATTTTGACGGCATAGGCAATCGGTCCAATTCCTGAATCACTTCAGCACTGCCCGTCTTTACAACTTTTCCTCCCTTCCTGAATGCTATTCCGTCAATCTTGTTGATTCCATCGTAATTTTCCTTCTCGATACACCGGATCAGATTTAGAAAGCTGTATTCTCCCTCTCCCAAAACAGCGAAGTCGATTTCCTTGAAGTGTGTCAGGAGATGCTCCCATAGAAAGGTTGTGCCAATTCCACCAAATACAATTTTTACCCCTGGAAGAATCTGTTTTGCGATTTTTGAAATATTTATGCCACCCCATCGGTTAGCATGCACGATGGAAAACCCAATCACATCAGGCTTTTTCTCTTTGAGTGTCTCCTCGATCTTGAGGGGTGTCTTGTTGATGTCGTGCCAGTTAAATATTTCTACATTATATTGATTTTCCTTTAAAAGCGCGCCAATGTAATACAGGCCGATTGGCACCACACGCACATCCTCTGCATGGAGTCTGTCCTCAAGAAAGTAAGGATAGATAAGGACTATTTTCACCTGTTTCACCTTCTCGCTTCTTTAGCTGCTGAGTCAATATTTGGATTTGGAATTTTACCTAATTATAGCAGATATAAAAGCTGCGATGAGACCGCTGCCTTTCAGAGAAATGGTTGTAATAAGCAATTTATCAGAATTCAGGATTTCTCTTATGAGTTTTTTGATACCCTGCGGTCTTGCCGCAGGGTTATTCATTCCATCTTCTTAAAGATTCCTTTTCCTCATAATTTACAAAATTTCCCTATTTTGATGTAAAATCATTTCAAATGAAAAGTTTTGAAGATGTAGCTGATTTTCATGGTCATGTATGTCCTGGCCTTGCACTGGGTTACAGGGTATCCATGTTTGCATTGAAAGAACTTGGTGAAAGGGCATTAGATGAGGAATTGGTGGCAATTGTTGAAAATAATTCGTGTGCAGTTGATGCTGTTCAGGTAATTACAGGCTGTACATTTGGTAAAGGTAATCTTATTTTTAAGGATTATGGAAAGCAGGTCTATACATTTATAAAAAGACCTTCTCGGAATCGCGTCACAACGAAAGGTTATGGAATAAGGATTTCTGTTGAATGGAAATCTCCGGAAGAAACTGATGAAGAAAAAAAGATGTGGGATAGATATATGAAAGGCGACCTTTCTGAAGAGGTTTTGAAAGCGGTTCATAATAGAAGATCAAAAAAGATTGAAATGATACTTAATGCAAGGGATGAGGAACTTTTAAAGGTTACAACGGGTAAGATAGACTTGCCTGAGGAGGCAAGGATATATCCAAGCCTGAGATGTGCCATATGCGGAGAAAAGGTGATGGAGCCGAGGGCAAGGGTCAAGGATGGAAGGATTGTGTGCATTCCATGTTTTGAAGGTAACAAGGAGTGATTGTCTATACAAGCTGCACGGTGGTAAACGTCATTCCAGCTTGTCTGGAATCTTTCTGAAATGAGCGATGTAATGAAGAAGACACACCCCTGCGCCCCTCTCAAGAGGGGACTAAGAAAGATTCCGAACATCCGTCTTACTTATTGACGGACGGAATGACAGAAAAAAGACCAAGATAACAAAAGAGTAGATATGAAATGGAGTTTATTATTATGAAAGATATTATCAAGAAGGCAGAGATATTGATAGAGGCACTGCCTTATATCAGGAATTTTTACGGTAAGACTTTTGTTATTAAATATGGGGGCTCGGCACAGGTAAAAGAAGAACTTAAAGAGTCTTTTGCCAAGGATATAGTTACAATTAACTACATAGGCATCAAGACTGCGATTGTCCACGGCGGGGGACCAAGGATTTCAGCAACAATGGAAAAGATGGGGAAGAAGCCTAAATTTGTGCAGGGACAACGTGTTACAGACAGAGAGACAATGGATATTGTAGAGATGGTGCTTGGCGGTCTTGTCAACAAGGAGATTGTTTCTTTAATCAACAGCCACGGTGGAAAGGCAGCAGGTTTGAGCGGAAAAGATGGAGGACTTTTAAAGGCGGAAAAGAAATTGTTAAAAAAACATGCAGAAACAGGTGTTGATGAAGTAATAGATATCGGTCTTGTCGGAGAGGTAACTCGTGTTGACCCGCAAATATTAATCAGTCTTGAAAAAGATGGATTTATCCCTGTCATATCTCCTGTAGGAGTCGGGACGAAAGGTGAGACATTGAATATCAATGCTGATTATGTAGCTGCTTCTATAGCATCTGCACTTAAGGCTGAAAAGCTAATTCTCTTGACTGATGTGCCAGGAATTATGGATAAGAATAATAAGATAATATCGACACTTACTAAGAAAAATATAAAGAAGTACATTAAGGATGGTACAATTACAGGTGGGATGCTTCCAAAGGTCAAAGCATGCCTTAAGGCAATTGAGGGTGGCGTATCAAAGACACATATAATTGACGGTAGGGTTCCTCACTGCCTGCTTCTTGAGATATTTACAAAAGAGGGAATTGGCACAGAGATACAGGCATAAGGGTCTTTTATCCCTTATTTTTTTAATCTCACTTGTCGGGCTGGCGCTTTATCTATTTTTGGTGCCGGATGTTTCAAAGCTTAAGAAAGAAAATCCTAAAAAGACCTCTTTCATGAAATACCGTGAAAAAGAGTGGAAACGTCAGGGTAAGAAATACAGGATTCAGCAGAAATGGGTTCCACTATCGCAAATATCTCCATATCTCATAAAGGCTGTGCTTATTGCAGAAGACGATAAATTCTGGAGCCATGAGGGTTTTGATTATGAGGCAATGCAGAAGGCTATTGAGAAGGATATAAAAGCAAAAAAGTTTAAGTTAGGAGGCAGTACCATCAGTCAGCAGCTTGCAAAAAACCTCTATCTTTCACCTGCTAAAAACCCGATAAGAAAGATTAGAGAGGCAATAATCACATGGAGGCTGGAGAGGGTATTAACAAAAAAGCGAATCCTTGAGCTTTATTTAAACATTGTTGAATGGGGAGATGGAGGCATATTCGGGATCGATACTGCATCAAAACACTATTATGGGAAACCTGCATCTGCACTTAACCCTGAAGAAGCATCAAGGCTTGCAGCGGTTCTACCAAATCCAAGGAAATTCAATCCCATAGGAAACAGCAGGTATGTTACAAACCGATCTAACCTTATCTACAGCATTATGGTAAGACGCGGGATTGTCGTACCTGAATATGAAGATGTTGTAGACGAAGGCAAAAAGAATGGGGAACCTGAAACACTTCCAGGAACAGAAGGACCACAGATTCGGTAATTTATAAATTCTTCAGGTTGTCAGAATAGTATAAAATTATTTAACCCGAAAACTGCATTTATCTGATGACCAAGGCAGACATATATGCATAAAAACCTTTACAAAGCAGAATTGGGTTATTCAATGTTATCAATCGTTACTGATGAAAATATTCAGGCTCTCTGAATATTGTATGTATTACAAAGGTGCTGCTGGTAAAGCTTTTTCTGCATATATGCCCGCCTTAAGATGGATGAATTGCAATTTTTGGGTTAATAAGGAAAATAAAAATATATTGCGGACTTATCCCATCAAATGTCGCACGGTCATGTCATTGTTGAAGCTAACTCGTTGCTGTAAGAGTCTTTTCTTTGTTTTAAGTTTTTTATCTGTCATTCCGGCTTGTCCGGAATCTTTCTTTGTCTGAAGAAGGATTCCCGACGCGCTTCGCTTGCGGGAATGACAAATTGGGGTTGACTTTGACGTGACCGTGCAAAGGTCGGGTTTTGTTTGACAAAACCTGCAAAACATGGTAGGAAATAAGATGCCACCTATAGGTAAAAAGAAGCAGCGTCTTGGGGAATTACTCATTGAACAAGGCTTGATTAGTACAATCCAACTAAAAGACGCGCTGAGGAGACAATCTCAGGTAGGTGGACAGATAGGGTCCATTCTGGTTGAGATGGGTTTTATCACTATAGATGACCTGCTGAACTTCCTCAACAAGCAGCTTGGTGTACCTTCAGTAAATCTATTCAAAGTAGATATAACACCCGAGTTACTAAAACTCATGCCTCTGGAGAAAATTAGGACTATGAAAGTTATCCCCCTTAGTATTGATGAGAATTCAGTAACCCTTGCGATGGTAAGTCCCCATGATATGATATCAATCAGGGATATAGAGTTTTCAATCGGGAAAAAGGTTAATCCGGTTGTGGTGCCTGCATCGCAGATGGAAGTTGCTATACAGAGCCTTATGACAAATCCTGAAATTGGTATTATTGGTGAAAGTATTGAAAAGGAAGCACGCAGGGCAGAGACAAAAAAAGCGCCTAAATTGATGTCATTGCTAAAATATCTGGCAGATTCAACAGCTACGGATATTCTGCTTACTGCTGGTGTGCCACCTTCTATAAAGCTCAGCAACGATATAAAGAGGGCCTCTATGGACCCGCTAACACCTCTTGATTGTGAAAGGTATGCAAGGGAATTGACTACAGAAAAGGATTGGGATGTATTTGCCCAGAAAGGTGACTACGATCTTGCTGTGACATATCCTGAGATCGGCCGTTTCAGGGTGAATTTATACAGACAGCGAAATTCTATTTCTATTACGTTACGGCATATTAAAGATAACCTGCCCTCACTTAAGGAACTTAACCTGCCGGACTGGTTAGAAGAATATGCGATGAAAACACAGGGGTTAATCCTTATTTCCGGTTCAGCAGGTCATGGTAAGACAACGACCCTTGCTGCTATGGTAGATTTTATTAATACTACCAGAAAATGCAATATAATAACCCTTGAGGATCCAATTGAATATCTCCACAAGCACAAAAAAAGCAATGTGAATCAAAGGGAAATCGGTTTGGATACCGAGTCCTTCTACGAAGGGTTGAAACATGTCTTCAGACAGGACCCTGATGTAATTGTGGTTGGAGAGATGAGGGATGCCGATAGCTTCGCTATCGCCTTACAGGCAGCAGACACAGGTCATCTTGTAATAACGACTGTTCATGCAAGTACAGCTGCTTCAACAATAGAAAGAATTATCAATATATTTCCACCTCATCAGCAAAACCTTATCAGAACTCGAATCGCTGATAACCTTTTGTTTGTTCTCTCACAGAGGCTGGTTCCCTTGAAAAAAGGTGAAGGAAGGGTTCTTGCCTATGAAAAAATAATAAATAGTTTTGGGGTAAAGAACCTCATCAGGGAAGGTAAAACATATCAGATAAAGTCTCAGATGCTAACGGGCTCAGATGAGTATACATCTTTAGAATCCTCACTTGCAAAATTATACCTTGCAGGTTTGATTACATTTGAAGACGGTCTTCTCTATTCAGAAAACAAACAATTTTATAAAGATCTTACAAAGGCTGTGTAATTAACGGGAGGCTTCTACGGCAAGAGACTTTAACTGTCCGCATCTCGTAGAGTTTAATCCCACTTGTCAATCCTTTAAGTCAGGGCATGATATTTAAAAGCGTAAAGATTTTGTTTGAACTATTCAAAGCGCTATCTTTACAGAGTGCGGGATTATATGGTATTGTTAAAACCAATAACAATTTTGAAAGGTGGTATTGAATGGTAAATGATAAGGTACATAAACAGACAATAATAAACGACTACAGACTTCATGATAGAGATACAGGTTCACCCGAGGTCCAGATAGCTTTATTAAGCACAAGAATAAACTATCTTACTGAACATTTCAAGATTCATAAAAAAGACCATCACTCAAGGCGAGGTCTTCTTAAACTC
>Ga0315282_10014332_pt1 | contig 11825 bp, 9 predicted proteins | sample YL17G07_20_MG_FD_203693 | JGI IMG/M metagenome (GOLD analysis project Ga0315282, IMG submission 203693) | Sediment microbial communities from Yellowstone Lake, YNP, Wyoming, USA - YL17G07_20 | ecosystem: Environmental > Aquatic > Freshwater > Lake > Sediment | place: USA: Wyoming | collected... | reverse complement strand
ATGAGACACCCACCGATCGCCTACCGCGGCGATACGGAAAATAGCGCAAACACGCTAATTTCGGGACAGCCCTGCGCGCTAAATGGAATCCAGCATTGCCTCTAGAGTCTTAGGACTTCACCTAGCAAAACAAGAACTTTCTCAGCGATCTTATAGGATTGAACTAACTCGTCGAACGTCATATTTGCCGCCTGACCATGTGCGATCGCATGGCGATTAAGAACGATATTTTGGTACTTGATTGCAGGATCGTCGTTCAGTTTGATCTTCTGGTCGAATGCGGCAACATGCCTTTCACTAAATCTCTCTAGAATGTTCCCTCTAATGTCGGATATCTTAAGACCTCTATACGATTTATGATACGTTTTTTCCACAAATGAAGCTAGATCTAAATCGTTCGCCCTTTTCACGCGTTCAAGTATCATTCTCTTAATGCGGTTCTCATAATCGCCACAAATCAAAACCAGGAGATAACGAGTAAGATATGATTCGATTTCAGACCCTCTGAGGTTGCTCTTGGCAAGATGTGTCTCGCATACCTTGATGACATTTTGAATATCAGAAACACCAATGCCTTGGTTAACGGAAGAGGGCATTCTCAGCCATCTCTATTCGTTTTCGCACCGTGTCGACGTCTGTGGTTGCAGCGGTCGTTAAGGCCCGGAAATCCGCATTAACCAGCAGATCATGGTACCTCTTTTCGATGTTGTTGGGGCGTCGATCCTGATTTCTCGCGAAAGCCAAGAACACACAGTCATATACTGCTGTATTGAGTGAGCCACGCGGGTTAAACGGGCGCGGTCCGATCGTTTCGAGTACAGTGTCACAGGTCTTCTCGAAGCGGTGTCTTTCATCCTCCAAGAATTTCTCTGAAGGGTTACGATGTCTGCTCATGAATTTCGAGAGAAAGTCTTTCATCGGTTTTTCATATTCTGGCAAGATATGGTACAGTGCCATGTATCGGAGAATAAGTTCAGCATCTTTTAGATGAATATCGGGTGTGGGTTTACCCAGGATTTTCCGCCAAGCAGGGAGCTTACTTAACTCGTTCAGAAGGTCGTTCAACTTGCCCCAATAGACACAGTTCCTAACCTCCTGCACCTTCAGCAACGTACCTCCGGTGTTCAGCCGCTCAAAAACGTGGTAGATGCTAGTATCATCTTTAGGGTCGAGTTGCTTCACCAGTATAGCACGTAACAGAGCGTTCTTCAACTTCCGTTTGTCAGCCTCACCAAACTCGGCGAAAGTTTTGTTGAAAAAACTACTCTTCTCGTTTATTTCGTTAAGCCTGAAGATTTCACGACGACCTTTGGCATCAGGATCTCCCCAATAGCCTTCAAAGAAGTCGCAGACGCTCCTCACCCGTTGCTGTCCGTCGACTATTAGCAGCTTTTCCTCAGGGGTCACATACAAGAAGATTTGAGGCACGGGCAGGCCCATCATGAACGACTCAATGAGGCGAGACGATTGATATTTTTTCCAAACAAACCTTCTCTGGAAGCCTGGTATCTCAAAATCCTTATTTTTCCACTTTTGATACAAGACTTCTAACGTATAGTCTGCGGGGAAAGTCGCGATTTCAAATTGCACCGGCGTACTTTCATCATCTGCAATCTCGCTGTCGATCGACTCAATTTGAACTGAATCTCGATCGGCTTCTCCCATACGGTACCACACATTTCTATCTCTCACCATGCTACTTAAGACTGATCGCGCGTGGTGTCAGATCCGTTTTCCCGTCAGCAAGAAAGGCAGTCATGCTAGTCTCTGTTCGACCTTGCTGCAGACGTGAAAAGGCCGTCCAGATCTCACGTTCACGCTCACTAGTCGACATTCAATTCCGAGACAATAAAGGAACTCGCCCGACTCAGCTTCCTAGCAGACCAAGAGAAGAAAGCGCCAGGAGTCACCGCTTAAGGGCCACAAGCTTAGTGCGCTACCGACTGCTTTTCCACTATGGGATTGAAAAGAAATAGACGTTGTGTCAGGTGGCAACCCAGTCCTTGGCTATGAGTTCCGCCTGCTCCAGAACGGTTTGAGTGGCTTTTTCTTGCTTATCCGGGGGATATCCATACTTGCGAAGGAGACGCCTAACCATCGTTCTCAGCTTGGCTCGCGAACTCTCCTTGACAGACCAGTCGATTGTAACGTTCTTTCTCACTGTATCTACTAGTTCGCAGGCTATTGTACGCAGAGTCTCATCTCCAAGCACTTTAACCGCGCTATCATTGACTTCAAGCGCATCGTAGAATGCAAGTTCGTCCTCTTTCAGGCCAAGAGCCTCTCCACGTTTGTGGGCTTCGCGCATCTCCTTTGCAAGTTGAATCAATTCGGTAATGACTTGTGCTGCCTCAATTGATCTGTTCTGATATCGGCGAATGGTGTTGTCCAGCATCTCTGCAAAAGACCGCGATTGAACTAGGTTCTTCTTGGAGCGCACTTTGATTTCGTCATTCAGCAGCTTCTCCAATAACTCCATGGCTAGGTTCCTATGCCTGATGGTCTGAATCTCTTCCAAGAATTCGTCTGACAGTATGGAGATATCTGGAGTCTTCAGACCTGCAGCGGCAAACAGATCTATGACGCCTCCAGGAGCTATAGCCTTCGAGACAATCTGTTGAATCGCTGAATCAAGCTGCTCTTCGGCTAGCTTTCCTTCCGTCATAGTGTTCTTGACAAATGCGGCTTTGACGGTCTGGAAGAATCCCACTTCGTCTTTAATGGCCAACGCTTGTTCATTTGGAACTGATAAAGCGAAGGCCTTTGACAGCTCCAGGACAGCCTTGATCAAACGATTCTTGCCCTCCTCCTGCCGCAATATGTGCTCCATAGCTGAAGGGATGACACCCAGCCTCTCAGCCGCAGTTCCTGTGAAGAATTTCGCATAATCGAAACCGTGAAACAGCCCCGTTACGATTTCATACTTTTCCAACATGAGAGCAACGGCTTCCTCCTGGGGTATGCCTGTTTGCTCTCGGTCTCCTTTCGTGTAGTCGGCAAGAGCTTGTTTCAGGTAATAGGCGATACCAAGATAGTCAACCACAAGCCCACCGGGTTTGTCCTTGAATACTCTGTTGACCCGTGCAATGGCTTGCATCAATCCATGACCCCTCATCGGCTTATCGAAATACATCGTATGAAGCACTGGAGCATCGAATCCTGTCAACCACATGTCACGAATTATCACTAGCTTTAGTGGGTCTTTCGGATCTTTCAATCGTTTCTTGATCGCTTCTCTCCTGCTTTTGTTTCGAACATGCGGATAGAATCGCTCCGGATCGCTGGCGGAACCGGTCATCACAACCTTAATGACTCCCTTATCGTCGTCCTCGCTCTGCCATTTCGGTCGCAGTTTTATGATCCCGTCATAAAGATCCACGCATATACGACGGCTCATGCAGACAATCATCCCTTTGCCGTCCATTGCCTGGAGTCTCGTCTCAAAGTGGGTGACTATGTCCTTTGCAACCAATCCGATCCTCTTGTCATTACCCACCATGCGCTCGAGTCTTGCCCATTTGCTCCTGAGCTTCTGCCTGACTTGTTCCTCCTGCCCTTCAGTGACCTCCTCAAATTCCGGGTCGATTTTCGGTCTCTCTTTTTCATCGAGGGCTAACTTGGCGAGCCGGCCTTCATAGAAGATCCTGACTGTGAACTTGTCCTCTACCGCTCTCTGGATATCATAAATGCTGATATAATCGCCGAATACAGCCCGAGTGCTTCTATCTGCCTTCTCTATGGGAGTTCCCGTAAATCCAATGAATGATGCATTTGGGAGAGCGTCACGCATGTGTCGGGCAAATCCGTCAATAAAATCATATTGGCTCCGGTGGGCCTCGTCTGCAATGACGACAATATTCCGGCGATCGGAAAGCTTTGGATATCTTTCCCCTTTGCTCGGGAAGAACTTCTGAACTGTGGTGAATATTACCCCTCCAGATGCCACGGCCAACAGTTCGCGCAGATGCTCACGGTCTTCTGCTTGAACTGGTTCCTGTCGTAAGAGGTCTTGGCACTTCGAGAACTCGCCGAAGAGTTGATCGTCAAGGTCATTGCGGTCTGTAAGGACCACGAGGGTTGGATTGGCCATTCTAGGATGTTTGATGATTCTTCCAGCGTAGAATGCCATTGTCAGGCTTTTGCCGCTTCCCTGAGTGTGCCATACAACGCCTATTCTCTTGTCTCCGCGAGGAGATGATGCGTGAAGAGTCGATTCGATGGCGACATTGACTGCGTGAAATTGATGATATCCGGCCAACTTCTTGATGATCTCTGCTTTGTCAACTTCAAAGGTGATGAAGTTCTGTACCAAATTGAGGAATCGCTTTTTCTCAAACATGCCCTTAACGAGAACTTCGAGTTCGGGTTTACCCTTGGCAATCTTGTCCCCTTCAATCGTTCTCCAAGGCATGAAGCGTTCCCAGTCCGCAGTGAGTGTACCGGCTCGTGCCTCCGTGCCGTCCGAAATGACGAGAATCTCGTTCGCTAGAAAAATGCTAGGAATTTCTTTCTTATATGTCTGAAATTGATTGAACGCACCTCTTATCGTGGCATCTTCATCGCTCGGGTTTTTCAGCTCTATAAGTGCAAGCGGGAGACCATTGACAAAAACTACTACATCAGGTCGTCTATTCTTTCCATTTTCTATGACTGTAAACTGGTTGACAGCTAACCAATCATTGTTCTGAACATTATTGAAGCCGATCGGCCACACTTTGTCATGGATAATTCTCCCATCTTGTGAAAATCGTAATTATTCATAAACAAGGAAGAGCTCTCTGTTCTTGTCAGCTTCTTGAATGCCTGTTCTCGCGCATCTGCGGGAATCGTCGGATTCAGTTTATCGATAGCAGCTCGTAGACGGCCATCGAGGATTACGTCTTGGTAACTGGAACGCTCTGATCTGACTTCCTCGGGCGCGATATCGGGGCCGTATAGAATGTTATATCCGAAATCTCTGAGCCAGTCAAGAGTTGCCTCTTCTACCACTGATTCTGCAATTACTGATGGCGTCATGTTGTCCCCTTATCTGAGATGGTTTCGGGAATCTTGACCCTGACTTGACCCGACAACAGCTTCGGTAGTAAGGTGTCGCGCATCGCAGTGAGCATACGAGATTCAAAAGACCGTTGCTTGATCATGTCGAAAAGAGGTCTAACAATTTTCAAGTATGCCGAAATTACCTCGGCACTGGGACACAGAATCGTTAGGTCATTGACATTGTTCTTGTTAATATGCTGCTGTGCCCCTCCGGTTTGCCAAGCAATCAGGTCGTCAATGTAATACTTGACCCAGAAATAGATGAATTCGCTCGGAATGTCATTTGAGCCTAGAATACCTACAACCGATTGGTTCGTACATGATGATATCTCCAGCAGACTAACTTGCCCAACTGTTGCGCCAGTTATGGCTACAACAGTGGTCCGTTCCGGAAGAGGTCTAGTTACCGAGTTCTTTAATCCATCTTCCGTAATGTATTCACTTGGTTCAATGATTCTGAACTCATTGACCTTTCCTGAATTGATCCAAGGGATTGTGCCATTCGACCAGTAGGACGATTCGGAACGCGAGGGAGTACCTCCTAGAACAGTCTGCAATTCGGCTCCGATACTAGATACGCTCCATCCTTTGGGAACCTTGCCTATCGACGAGTCTTCAAAAGATGCTGGGAAGAGCGCAGCGGTCTTGTCATCTATTCCTGCAGGCAGACTCTTGTTTATCTTAGCCTGTACGGGGTCGAAATCAACGAACCAAGACTTGAAAACAGCTTGCGCCACGGCTTGGAGCGTCATGTTCAAGCGCTGATTCAGTTCAATCTTGTCATCGAGCGAGCTTAGAATGCGAGCAATGGAACGCTGTATAGGCATAGGAGGAACAGGAATCTCAAACTTGGGAATATCGGCACAATTCAGACTATCAAAAATCGCACCAACATTAAGATATTTACGAACTTGTTCTTGATACAAAGGTCCGCGTAGCGCCCAACGGAGATATCTTTGATCGATCTGTTCTCCTGATGATCGAAGTATTACTAGGTTCTGGCCAATCGCGCATTTGAGCCCTGCAGGAACAAACGCTGTATCTCCAACGCGACCTCGACGTGTCAGAATGATGTCTTGCGCCTGTGGTTTTGTCCTGCGAGTCCATGATTCATAGTCTTCTTGAGAGATCAGACGCACATCCGACAAGACTAGCCGTCCGTCTTGGATGTTGGGGATGGCTACGTATGGGAACCCTGATGGTGCGGGTTTAGGAGTTCGATGCTCGCAATCTAATAGTTGGACTCCTACGTTTCTGAGTTCACGCATCGGATAATGTTGAACTTTGTTACTTCCCATACTCAAACTCCGATAGATTCTCCGTGATCGTCTTCTCCAATTTGCTGGACTCTGTGAATTGCTCTGCTAATTTCCTAGTCAGTTGCCGCATCTTTTCCTCGAAAGGCTGTTCTTCATCTTTCATCTCCTCTAACCCTACATAGCGACCTGGCGTGAGCACGTAACCCCGTGCAGCAACCTCTTCGATGGAGACACTCTTGCAGAAACCAGGAACATCCCTATACTTCGCGTCCTTATTCTCTCCACGCCAAATGTGATAAGCTTCGGCAATGCGTGTTATCTCGTCATCTGTCAATTCACGATGAACACGGTCCATAAGCACACCCATCTTTCGTGCGTCAACAAATAGTATCTGACCTGTACGGTCACGAAATTTGCTGTTCTTTTTATCGCGAGCGAGAAACCACAGACATGCGGGGATTGGTGTAGAATAGAAAAGCTGACCGGGAAGCGCGATCATGCAATCCACAAGATCAGCTTCGATAATGGACTTGCGTATTTCGCGTTCGGCGGAAGTATTGGAGGTCATTGAGCCATTGGCAAGAACGAACCCAGCAACGCCAGTCGGAGCTAGGTGATGTATGAAATGTTGAACCCATGCGAAATTGGCATTTGCAACAGGCGGCACGCCAAACTTCCAGCGTACATCTTCGCGGAGTTGTTCTCCGTTCCAATCGCTATCATTGAACGGCGGATTCGCGAGCACATAGTCGGATTTCAAGTCTTTATGTAAGTCATGCCGAAAACTGTCATCATTGTGCGGACCGATGTTACTGTCTATTCCCCGAATGGCAAGGTTCATCTTGCAGAGGCGCCATGTAGTTGGGTTAGATTCTTGGCCGTAAACAGAAATATCGCCAATTCTTCCACCACGAGCTTCGACGAACTTTTCACTTTGCACAAACATTCCACCTGATCCACAGCAGGGATCGTAAACACGTCCACGGTACGGTTCTAGCATTTCAACAAGTAATCGGACTACGGAGCGAGGTGTGTAGAACTGACCCCCTTTCTTTCCTTCTGCACTCGCAAACTGACCGAGGAAGTACTCATACACACGACCCAGAATATCTTTCGAACGATTCGAAGAATCACCAAGACCGATTGTTCCGATTAGGTCTATCAACTGACCGAGTCGTTGTTTGTCGAGAGTGGGTCTAGCGTAATCCTTCGGAAGAACTCCTTTTAGCGACAGATTATCCCGCTCAATTGCGACCATCGCATCATCGATAACTTTGCCTATTGTAGGCTGTTTGGCAGCAGATTGTAGTACCGACCATCTAGCTTCCTTTGGAACCCAGAAGATGTTCGAGCCAACATATTCGTCTCTGTCCTCAGGATCCGCACCTTGTTTCTGTTCCTTGAGAAGTTGAGCGTGACGCTCCTCAAATGCGTCCGAAATGTACTTCAGGAAAACCAGACCGAGAACTACATGCTTGTACTCAGCAGCGTCCATGTTGTTGCGAAGCTTATCAGCGGCTTTCCATAATTTCTCCTCGAAACCGAGATTTACCCCGTTGGATTTTTGGTCGTTGTTGCTCTTGCGGGTCATCAAGTCGCCTCTTTCAATTCCCTATGAGCGGCCTCGGTGCCCGCTACGGTACTGCAATCTCTCAATCTGCTTCTGCACTCAGAAGACAGAGAAGACATTGGAGGCCCCTAGCCCTGCTTTATCTCTCTGCCTGAGCTAAAAGGCTTACCTGCGTTTCTGATGATTAGAGTCTCCCTAACTTTAGAGACAACTTGTTCATTCATTCCAGAGATGTCTCTGCTTTGGCAGTTATTTCCTGTGGTTCCTGGTCTCGTGTTCTTTCCTCAAGAATTACTGTTTCTCTGAGTTCCTGCAGGAGCTCCTCACGTCGTCTACCACGGTACTCGTTTTGGCAAGAAATTCCACCTGTGTGATCAACTCCTGCAGCTCCGGGTCCCTAGTTTCCTCGAGCAGGCTAAATGCAGAAGGAAGGATCTTCTGTATCTCCTTCAGAAAGTCCATCTTGGCCGGTGGCTCGCACGACGCCAGGACCCGGACGAGGCGTTGAAGTTCGCTTTTGATGATGGTGATCTGGATCCTTTGCAGGGTGATGTTTTGGAAGATCACAGGTTTCGCGGTGCCTTGCTTCATATAACTGTCGAGGGAGACCTGGTCCTTGTTCTTTCGAAGCCAGTCCTCTATGGCTTTGTCGAGCTGCTTCTTTCTCTTCCATACCCATGATGGTGCAGGTTCTCTCGAAGGGCCGGCCGGCACCTTGGCCCGTCTGCCCAAACAACCTGCAACTGGACCAGTAATTCATTCTGGTCTGTGCGTAAGATTCTGGTAGTTCATTTTTGGCGTCAGAGATCACGGGAGCGTGATCGTTCGACAAAAACGGGTCCGAGGTTGGTCTTCATAGATGCTACGCGCCGTTTCTTGCTCACACGCCGTGCTCGGCAGAACTCTTGAAAGCGGCCAGTAGGAGACTCAGAACGACCCATGGGATTCCTAGGCCTGCAACGCTGGACCATCATAGAGCGGGAGTTGGTTTTTCGTAAGACAAGTAGAGTTATTGCCTGCGGCCACCACGTTCTCAGTAGGCTGGGGGAGGTAAACGAAGTCATTGAAAGTCTTGAACAGACATACAATGCTGGCTTATGCTATTTCCTTCATGCTAGGTGTGGCTTCTACAGTAGTGTCTGAACCCGTGGTCAACTATCTGTTTCCGCGCAGTCAGCAGATAGCTGTACCTCAACTAGTCGGAATGTTTGTGAACGATGCGGAACCAACTGCAATCAGTTATGGATTGGCTCTAGACGTCAAGTGGATATTTGATCCAAACATACCAGAAAACCTTGTGATGGCACAACAACCATCCAGTGGAATGACAGTCAGGGGTGCCACTATGACTGCTACGGCTAGCCTCGGTCCTCCTCCCTCACCTCTGCCTAGCGTTAAGATCGCAAACGTAAGATCTGGAGACAAGGTTGAGTGGATTTCAACTGTACGGGGAAATTCAACAGGTGTCGTATTGGATCGTAGACTAAACATCTACGTCCTCATCTTTCCGATGAAGGAGCGTGTGTGGTGGGTACAGGGTAGAGTGGTTCTTGCGCTCAACGGGGAGTGGACTTCCCAAGTACTTTTCGGCCGGAATCCTCAGAGATTTCCGGAAGACATCGGCGAGACCTTCAAGGTAGTTGGTATAGTGACACCTTGGACTCTTCTCATAGGACAACGGCTACTGGAATTACCATACTTTATCGCGCTATGCCAAGTGGAAGAAGTCTTCAGATTGTGAGGAGTTCACGCTTACAGCAGCACTAAGTATCTCTTGACTAGGTAACGGCCGGCCGGATTGGAATCAAGGTGAACTCCTTGGTTGGAAAAATAAGGCACCCGAAGAACTACACTAAGATCGGCCGGCCGCCATCCTTGCGACTGCAAACCAAATGCTTGCCTACATGCGAGAAAGCGACAGCAAAACTTGGCTAGACAAGTACAAACCACTCTGGTCTAAGAAGCTTGAAGAGCTCGCCTCATTTGTCTTTGAAGACAGTCAGCTTCGGCAATACATTTCCTTACGGCCGGCCGGGTCGATAGCATTCTGAGCAAGAAGCGCGCGATGCCTACCATGAGAGATATGTGTGAGGCAGTTCGTATTGGCTTAATATTCGTGGGACTATCAACAACTCTCTTCCAATTAGCTCTTGTTACTTCCGGGTTTATAGCGTTGATCAAGGCAAATTACCTTGGCGAACGTGTTGAGCAACCTGTCGCTGAAAGATGTTCTCAACCACATGAAAGAAATCTACAAGACAATAGACCTGCGAACTGCCTGCTTCAGAGAGGATGGAGCGTGGGAGAACGCTCTAGCGGCAATCCGGTTCTCCCACCTGGAGACGAGTGCGGTACAGGAAATCTATGATGGTCTGCACTTAAAGTGGAACGGAACAGTTGACAAGCCTCGACTGAAAGTTGTATGTGAAGCTCTCCCGATCTCTGAGTACGGTGACCTGGTAAGGAGGTTGTCGGAAGATGGGACATTATGCCTCAAAGAGCTCATGATCAAATTTGAGGGAAAGAAGGACATAGATTCCTGGAACTGCAACCTCACCGGCTATTCTTCTCACCTTCGGAAACTCGAGAAATGGAAGACCTTTGATGGCGCTATTTCGAGATCCCAAAGCATTCAACAGAGGCTGGAACGTGTTGGATCTGATGCTAGGTCGCTTGGGTTTGCTGATGCTTACAACTGCATAAACGAGTGGCTTCAGTCTCGGTTTTCTCCTAACGTTTCAACTGACACCATTATCTCTGCCCCCGTCTACGCGATCATTGATGACATTGATGTTAAAGACTCCAAAATCAAGATCAGGATCTCATCGCATAGAAAGATGGTGGAATCCCTACATTTGAATCTGCTCCAGTGGAAGGGGCGTGGTTTTTGGGGCCAATCGATAGAGAGAACAGATGAGTTGAACTCCATGTCGAAGAAAGACCTCCGTGACGAAAAGCTGGTTGACGTTGACCCAAGTTTCCAAGGATGCGAGCTTGAACCTAACTTTAGTTTCTCTACCCCCAGCGACTTTCTTGACGCTAGGCTTATCTATGACAGGGTCGAGCCTCTGGAAATAGACAGGAAAGAGGACGCTTTAGCTAGATTCAAAGAGAGAAAAGCACCTGCACATAATCCGCTCTTTTGGGTATGTGATCGCTTCTGCAACTATGATGAATTGATTAGCCACCTCAAGGATCCTCAGGGCGTCACTGCAACTAGAAAAAGGGATCCTAGCCAGATTTTTGAGAGAGCCGTTTCTTGGCTACTGGCTCTTTGCGGACTACAGACAATCAAATTGGACGAATACGAGAAGTTCAGACCAAAAGCCGGAAAGAGCGAATATGATAGCGTTGACATTCTTGCATACAGCAGAGAAAAGTCCTTACTTGTCTTGGCTTCTTGCACAACCGGACTGCCGGATACGAATGAAGACGTGCCCAGACTTATAGATGTGCAAACGAGACTTGAAGACGATCTTTTCAAAGAAACCTCTACGAAACTTGTCTCAGTGATTTTCTCATCTTACAGAGACCTTGGACCTGTTAAGGAGCAAGCAATGAAATACAATGTGACCGTAATTGATAGCGGCGATGCCGAGCGCATGGTACTGCTCCTCCGCGACGGTAAGACACAGGAAGCCTTAGCAATCATTGTTCGATAGCTAAGCGAACGTACGTCGATCCTTCGCTGAATAGCACGGTTTTGAACCCTATCAGGTGCGAATCCCGCCCGGTCCACCATCCCAAAACTCCCTTTTTGGCTGGTTTTCAGCTCATTTCCAGCTCGTTGTCGGCTTTTTCTATGCTCAAGATCTGCTTGGTTGACAGTTCTAAACGACAGTTTAAACCTATCCCGGTCCACCATTGAAAATGTTGTGTTGTTGGTTCCGATGGTTCTATGTTTGGTTGTCTCTTGGTTCTTGAAGGCTTGAGTTGACCATTCGTTGTAGGTTCAT